>Ga0134128_10000103_pt1 | contig 116668 bp, 112 predicted proteins | sample KB31754_FD_96462 | JGI IMG/M metagenome (GOLD analysis project Ga0134128, IMG submission 96462) | Terrestrial soil microbial communities with excess Nitrogen fertilizer from Kellogg Biological Station, Michigan, USA - KB3-175-4 | ecosystem: Environmental > Terrestrial > Soil > Unclassified ... | reverse complement strand
AGTCGGCGTCGGCGTCGGAGTCGGAGTCGGAGTCGGAGTCGGAGTCGGAGTCGGAGTCGGAGTCGGAGTCGGCGTCGGCGTCGGCGTCGAGAAGTTATTCGAACTAGTGGTTGTCGGTCCGGGCATCGGGGTGCCGGTGTAGCTGGCAATCCCGCCGGCCCAAATTTCGGAGTTGCCGGTGTGGGCAATGCCGGCCGCCGTCGCCGTCGATGCGTTGACGAATTGCGAGGTCGCAAAGTTGTAACCGGCATAGATCGCGACATCGCCGCCGGTCGACGTGATGGAGTCTGTCGGATTTCCCGTACTTGTCATATCGAGCGACACGTTGCCGACGGCATAAATGCTGACCGTGGAACCCGTAACGTAATTTCCCAGGCAACTGCAATTGAGTGCCGTCAGCGTGATGTCGCCGTCGCTGACCAATTGAACGGCGCCGCTGGCGTTGATGGCGCCGAGATTCAGCGCGGCACCGCCGCTATTGGTGATATAGATGGAACCGGCAGTAGCGCCAGCACTGAGTGTCCCAGTGCTGGTCAGTAGCGGTGTGCCGCTGCTACCAATGCTGGGGCCGCTTGCCGTCAGGTCGACTTCGCCTGCGGTGATTAAGCCGGCGCCAGCTTGCATGATTGAGCCGCCCGAGGTGATCTCCACCTTCCCGCTATTGCCGTTTATGCCGGCACTGTTTGAAATGTTGTTGCTGCCGCTCGTCGTTTGCAGGACAACGGCATTGCCGCTCGATACGCCTGTAGAGACAATGCCGCCTGCGTTGGCAACGGGGCCGACCGCAGCCACAGTGCCAACAGTGAAACTGGTGCTGTTGGTGAATTGAAAACCATTCGCGCCTGTTGCACTGCCTGCTACCAATCCGTTGACAGCATTGTTGTCGCTGATCAGTGTGACGTTACCGCCGCTGGCCACCGCAGACATATTGGGTGCCGAAATGCCGGAACTGGTCGGGCTGGGCTGCGCAATGTCGCCGCCTGCCGTTGTCATGGCAATGGTGTTGCCAAGCCCGGTTGCACTCAAGGCGCTGTTGAGTGAAATGCCCGTGCCGGCACTCAAGGCCAGGCTGCCACTATTGACAGTCAAGTCGGACTTGATCGTGATATTGCCGCCCGTAAGCAAGGTCAGCGTGTTGAGTGCAGGGCTCCAGGTCGAGTCGACCGCCAGGGTGCCGGAAGCGGCGTTGCCGATGACCAGGTTGCTTCCCGCCGGAATACTGGACAGGTCGGTCAGCTGCAATTGCAGGCTGGAGGTAAATTGCCCCGGGTTGCCGCCGATATCGATGGTGCGGGCAGAGGTAAAGGGCGCCAGCGTGATCGAGCCGTTTGGCGCACTGATGTTGCCCGACAGTGACATGTTGTCGGCCTGCAGCACGATGGAGCCGCCGCTGCTGCTGATATTGGAGCCGCCGGGAACGGTAATGCCGTAGCCGCCGCTATTGGTGATCATGAAGGTGCCGGAGCCGGCTTGCGAATTGGTACCGCTGACGGCCACGTTGGAACCGCTGTTGGCAATGTTGATGACGCCACTGGTGTTGTTCTTCAGATTCAGTGCGGTTACCTGGGTCGAAACCGGGCCGGTGCCGGCACCGCTGTAGATGCCGGTGTTGGCGGTCGCCGAGAGCGAATTGCCAATGATCTGGGCGCTCGGCTGCGCGATGATTGCTCCGCCGGCGGAGAGGGCAATAGCGCCGCCCGGCTGGGAAGACGAGGCATAGCCGTGGGTGTCGATCGTGCCGCCGACGGTGATGGACCCGCCGGCGGTGATGTTGACGTTTGCTCCCGGGTTGGGCGCCGAATAGGTATTGATGCCGCGCGTGACGGCATTGCCGCTGGCGCCGATGGTCACCGTGCCGCCGCCGCTGACGATGGGCCCGGTCTGGATGTCGGCCGCCAGAGGCGAAGCGCCCTGGCCGGTCAGCAAACTGACATTGCCGCCCTGAGTCTGGATGACCAGATTGACGCCGTTGGTGGCGCTGGTGGTCAGATCGATACCCATGTGGGGGGCAGTTGCAGTGTTTTGCGTCGACAGCGTCAGGCTTGAATTTAATGGCAGCAGCAGTTTGCCGTTGGTGAAGGCGCCGGCAACGTCGATGTAGTCGGCAGCCGCAAGCTGGATCGTGGTGCCGGCAGTCAAGCCTTCGAGTTCGGACTGATAGACCACGCTCGGGCCCGCGTCGCCGAAGTTGATGGTGCCGGTTGTGCCGCTGGAACCTGACCCGCCGTCGATTTCGATGGTTGATGGATCGAGCAGCAGCGTGCCACCCTTGCCATGGGGGGCGCCGGCATTCACCGACGCGCGGAAATCCAGGTTCTTGCTGCTCGAATTTTCGACGAAGCCGCCATTGCCGCCCTGTGCGCCGCCCTGGGCAGAGATCGTGCCGTAGGAACGCGTGGCATTGTCGGCCCAGACGATCACCTTGCCGCCATTGCCCTTTTGCACGGCATCGGCGCTCAGGGTGGTGCCGGCGCCGACATAGACCGCCTTGGCATTTTCGATATTCGGGTTCTGGCCGTGGTAGTCGCCACCGACCAGGATGGTGCCGCCACCGGTGTTGCCGCCGGCGTTGACCATGGCTGCATCGGTCAGGCCCACTTGCGGGCCGAGCAGATAGATATTGCCGCCGTCGCCCGCACCGGTGGCGCTGGTCTGGCTGCTGCCGGAGAGGATCGTAGTCTGGCTGGACTTGAAGACGATTTCGCCGTTTTGACCCACCACCGCGCTGTCGGCATTGACCACGCCATTCTGGTTCACCAGCGCGCCATAGATACCGATCTTGCCGCCTTGCGCCACCACGTTGCCCAGGTTCAGCGCCTGGTCGGTCGGTGCGCTCACCACGATCTGGATGTTCGGGTCGGCGCCATCGACCAGTTGCACGCTGCGGCCTGCAGCCAACAGGACTTCGCCTTGTGGCGAATTGATGATGCCGCTGTTTTGCACCTGTGGTGCTATCAGGTAGATCTGCCCGCCGGAAGGTGTGACCAGGCTGCCCTGGTTGACGATGTTGCCCGCCGTGCTGCCGGCGGCGAAGCTGAGTTTGCCGGCGGCAAAGTCGCCATTGCTGATATCGAGCGTCGACGCCACCAGGCCGGCCACGTTCACACGTGAATTGGCGCCGAACATGACACCGTTCGGATTGATCAGGAACACCTTGCCGTTCGATTGCAGGGCGCCGAAGATTTGCGAGGGGTTTTGCCCGGTGATGCGGTTCAGTACCGCAGAGGACGAGTTTTGCTGCAAGAACTGTGTCAACTCAGCGGGGTTGATCGAAAAGCTGGTCCAATTGATGATGGAGCCGGGCGTGTTGGTGATGGTCAGCGTATTGCCGTTGTTGACGATGGTCACCTGGCCGTTGACGACCGTCGGGTTCGTCGGATTGGCATAGACCGGTCCACAGGCAAAGCAACTGGCGATCAAGGCCGGCAGCAGCTTGCGGTGCAGTTGGTTTTCCCCCTTGGTGTTTGGCGCGGGCTTGGCCGGCTTCACCAGGTTCGAATTATTTGCGGATTTATTCATGTTTTGGACTCCGTCCCGTTTCGACCCTGACTGGAATTCTAGTCCTGGCTATGCCGATAGCTCTGTGATGTAAGGCAACATCGGCATGTGAGAAATTACCGTCCGGTCAAGCAGTCTGGGCATGCTCTTGCTGCTTGCCAGTTTTCGTCCATACAAAAATTACAATGCCTCAATCAAGCATATATCTCCAGGGCTGCTTGTGCTAAATTTTTTGCAGCAGAGCCAGGGAAGGCTGGTTTCCGTGTCTTGACGTGTTGTCGGGACTTGGTTGACGGTGCCAGCAACGGCGCCCGTTTTCAGGCACCAGATTCGGGTTGGTGTTCAAATTGGCAAGGGCGGCGGCTTGGCAAATTGCCGTTCCTCCGTGTTGTTTTCTGTTAACATCAAAGCCCGGGCGGCATGGCTCGGGATTACTCCTGTTTGATTTGGAAAATTGGCGCACGCATGACAGCATCAGAAGTGACGGAAAAACTGGCCCAGGCGCGGCAGCATCTGGCGGCAGGAAAGTTCGATCTGGTGCAGTCCGTGGCGGGATCCGTTTGCCGGGACGGGCCGCTCCCCGGCAGCGGGACATCAGAGATGCTGCACCTGCAAGGCATCGCCGCGCTGGCCAGAGGAGACACGTCGCAGGCTGCCGAGTTCATGGACAGGGCCTGTCGCGCAGGGCTTCCGGCATTTGAGCTTTTGTCTGACCATGGGTTGCTGCTGTTCCGCCTGGGGCGCATGCAGGCAGCGACCGAGAAGTTGCATGCCGCCTTGCTGCAGAAGCCGGAAGATTTTCGGCTGCGCTATGTGCTGGCCAGGGCGTATTACACGCTGAACCGGCATCAAGCCGCGTCCCTCGAATGCACGACGATACTGGCCCAACGGCCTGATATGGCCGATGCGCGCAAGTTGATGGGAGGGATCGCCTACGCGTCACGCCGCTACGACCTTGCGCTTTCCCATTTTCTTCCCTTGCTGGCCGCCGGCCCCGATAGCGCACACTTGCGCAATAACGTCGGCATCTGCCTGTCCGCGCTGGGGCGCCATGCGGAGGCACTGACGCATTTCCGCCGTGCTCTGGCGCTCAAGCCCGACTTCATCGCTGCCATGAGCAACATGCTGTTTTGCCTGATTCACGACGAATCGGCGACGCAGCAAGACCTGCTTGCTGCGCATCAGGCGTTTGGCCGGGCACTTGCACCGTTGGCTGCGCAGCACCGGCCGCATGCCAATACACGGGACACGCAGCGACCACTGAAACTCGGGTTTGTCTCGGCCGACTTGTGGAATCATCCGGTGGCAGTGCTGTTGCTGGGCGTCTTTGCCGAGCTGGACAAGGAGCGATTCCAGATCCACGTCTATTACAACAATGTCGTGGAAGATTCGATGAGCATGAAGCTGCGTTCGCTGTGCCATGCCTGGCACGGGGTTGCGGCCATGGGCGATGAACAACTTGAGGAGCTGGTCCGGGCGGAAGAAATCGATATCCTGCTTGACCTTTCCGGCCACACCGCCGGCAACCGCCTGCCGCTATTTGCGCGCAAGCCCGCGCCGGTACAGGCGAGCTGGATCGGTTACCCCGCCACAACGGGGCTCGACGCCATGGATTATTACCTTGCGGATCGCTTCATGGCTCCCCCGGGTGAGGATGATCCCTGGGTCACCGAGAAAATCGTTCGCTTGCCGGCTGTTTGCCGGTTTGTGCCGGAGTCGAGCGCGCCGCCGGCCAATGCCTTGCCGGCCATGGCTGCCGGTGTTTTCACCTTCGCCAGTTTCAACCGTCCGGAAAAACTGGGCGATGCCGTGCTGGCCTTGTGGGCCAGGGTATTGGCTGCGGTGCCCCATTCGCGGCTCTTGCTGGGCGCGATCTACAATGATGAGACGCTCGCTGCGTTGACCCGGAAATTCGAAGCATTGGGCGTCGGCAGCGACCGCCTGGTGTTTCGCCGGCAGGCTGATGTGCTGGCCTATTTGCGGCTGCACCACGAAGTCGACATGATCCTCGATACGTTTCCCTACAGTGGCGGAACGACTTCGGCGCACGCGATCTGGATGGGTGTGCCGTCATTGACCATGAGCGGCACCTCAATGTCTTCGCGCCAGACCGCGGCCTTGATGCAGCACATGGGCTTGCCGCAGTTCGTTGTGAAAAACGAAAATCAATTCGTCGAAAACGCTGCGTATTGGACCACGCATCTGGATGAATTGAATGGCATTCGCACGTCGCTTCGTGAGAGAATCCTCAAATCGCCTTTGCTGGATGCAAAGCCTGTAGCCCGCGGCGTGGAACGCGCGTTGCTTTCGATGTGGCAGCGCTGGTGTGATGACTCGGCGCCTGAAAGCTTTGAAGTTTTTTGAAATATATTGACGTGGCCTGCATTTACCCAACTTCGCACCCAACTTCACCCGGCTCCATTGAAACACAGAGACATTTACCAACCCTGCAGCCCCGGCATGCGGCCACTGCCTGCCGCGCGCCAGGCAAGCCCGGTGCTATCGTGGATGCGCTGACAGGGCAGCCATGAAAAAGCCTGTCTTGATCGGTGCCGGCGCGCTGGCCCGTGACCTGATCGATTGTTTCGGTGCAGATGCTTTTTCCATCATCTACGTCGACCCGCAATACGCCCGCGCGCCCTTGTGCGGCCTGCCTGTCTCTACCTCGTGGGAAGAAGTGTGCCGCTTGGCCGGGCATTATGTGCTCGGCATTTCCGACATTGCCCACCGCGAACGTGCGATCGCTCAAGCAGTAGCAAGGGGTTTGCGGCCGGCGCCGCCCATGGTGGCGCCCAGCGCGGTGATTGCGGCAGATGCAGTGCTTGCAGATGGCGCCTGCATTGGCCATGTGTCGGTGTTGGGGCCCGGTGCGGTGGTCGGCGCCAATACCTTGATCATGCACGGCGTAGTGGTGGGGCACGACTCGCAACTTGGGGCCGGCAGCGTCGTCTGTGCGGGAGTGAGCCTGGCCGGTTTCGTGACAATTGGCATGCGCTGTTTCATCGGCGCCAATGCCATGCTGGCGCCGGGTGTGCGTTTCGGCGACGATGTCTACGCTGCTGCAGCCGCGGCGTGCTTTCGCGATGCGGAACCAGGCAGCCGCTGGATCGGGAATCCGGCGCGGCGCAGCAAGATGGGGGGGGCTTGACGATGGATGCAGAAAACAGCGCCGACGTATTGTATGAATTTGCCCGCCGTTTCCTTGACGCCAACCCGGTCTCTGCCGACATGCCGGTGCGCGGCCCGCAATCCGCCGTGGCGGCAGTGCAGGCCAATCTGCTGTATCGCGAGGGCGAATTCCAGGTGCAGATGTTCACCGTGCCGCCGGACTATGTAATCCCCAGCCATACCCATCCCAACATCGACAGTTTTGAAGTCTATGTCAGCGGCCAGATCCGCTTTTCGCACCGCGGCCAGTTTGTGTTCGAGTCCCTGGAAACCGTACATGGTCGTGACCCCTCATCCTATGCCTGGCGCATGCTGCGGGTCTTGCCCGAAGACCCGCATGGCGCCGTCAGCGGTCCACAGGGTGCGCGTTTCATCTCGATCCAGCGCTGGCTCAATGGCGTTTTGCCAACCTGCGTCAGTGCCGATTACACCGGTCAGGTACTCGACCTGGAACACCTGCTCCAGGTCACCACCGGCGAACCGCTGGCCGCGCGGCAGAAGGACCTGGACGCTTCCGACGCCTTGTAAGCCCCGATTTCCTGCTTGCGCCGCTCGTCGGGTGTTCGCAAACGGACTTTGACCGGGAAATTTCAAGCCCTGATATTGCAGTTCATGCCCGTTTTCCCGCAGCCTGTCGCATCGGTATTGGCAGCGTGTCGTTCTTGCCTCAGCATCCGTGACGCGAAATGTTGTGAATCGCGCAAAAGTCACGTCCTGCACGATTTATTGCCTTCGATATAATTTCTGACGCCGCACGATTATCCAATCCGGGCGCCAGCCTGGGTGCTACCCACCCGTCACATAAAAATGACCAGGAGTAAGACATAATGAAATTGAAACTTTTGCTGGGGTTGATGCTGGCGCCGATGGCTGCCGGTGCCGCTGAAGGTATGTGGACCTTCGATAATCCGCCGACCGAGAAGATGAAGAAGGAAATCGGCTGGGCACCGGATGCGGCCTGGCTGCAGCACACCATGCAATCCTCGGCCCGCCTGGCTTTCGGTTGCTCCGGCTCTTTCGTTTCGACCAATGGCCTGGTGTTGTCGAATCATCACTGCGCTGCAGAATGCGTGGAGCAACTCTCCAACGACAAGAAAGACTTCATGGCGACCGGTTTCCTGGCAGCCACCGTGGCCGACGAGCAAAAATGCCCGGCCATGGAAGTGAACCGCCTGGAAAAGATCATCGACGTCACCGACGCGATGCACAAGGCCACCGATGGCCTGTCCGGCGAAGCCTTCACCAAAGCCCAGAACGCCGAAACGGCCAAGCTGTCGCAGGATTGCGTCGGCAAGGATGGCGACCGCGTCCGCTGCGACATGGTCAGCCTGTACCAGGGCGGCAAATACAACCTGTATCGCTATCACCGCTTCCAGGACGTGCGCCTGGTGTTTGCACCGGAACAATCGGTGGCCTTCTTTGGCGGCGATCCGGACAACTTCAATTTCCCGCGTTTCGACCTCGACATGTCGATCATGCGCGTCTATGAAGACGGCAAGCCGGCCAAGGTTGAAAACTACCTGACCGTGAACCCCGAAGGCCCCAAGGCCGACGAGCCGGTCTTCACTTCCGGCCATCCCGGCAGCACGCAGCGCGAATACACCATGGCGCGCCTGGGTTACCTGCGCGATACGCGCCTGCCGGAATACCTGATCTACCTGTCCGAATTGCGCGGCACGCTGACGCAATTCCGCTCGCAAGGCGAAGCCCAGGCGCGTGAAGCCAACGCCACGCTGTTCTATATCGAGAACAGCATCAAGGCACTGGGTGGTGAACGTGAAGCCCTGATCGAGCCCGTCCTGTGGAACCAGAAGCTGGAAGAAGAAAAGAAGCTGCGCCATTATGTTGACGGCAATGCCAAGCTGAAGGCTTCGACCGGCGGCGCCTGGGATGAAATTGCCAAGGCCGTCAAGGTTGGACAAGACTTGCGCCGTCCCATGAGCCTGTTCGAAAGCAACCAGGCTTTCAATTCGGACTATGCCCATTTCGCCCGCACCCTGGTGCGCGCTGCTGCCGAGCGTGAGAAGGCCAATGCTGACCGTCTGCCCGAATTCGCCGATGCGCGCCTGCCACAAGTCGAGGCTGACCTGATGTCGACCGCGCCGATCTACAACGACTTCGAAAAGGTCAAACTGACTTTCTCGCTGACCAAGATGCGTGAGTACCTCACGCCGTCGAATGCGCAAGTGGTGCAGGTGCTGGGCAAGGACTCGCCGGCGCAACTGGCCGGCCGCATGATCGATGGCACCAAGCTTGGTGACCCGGCCGTGCGCAAGGCCTTGTGGGATGGCGGCATGAAGGCGGTCATGGCTTCGGATGACCCGTTCATCAAGGCGATGCTGCAGATCGACCCGTATGCACGTTCGCTGCGCAAGGACTATGAAGCCCGCGTGACTTCGGTCATCAGCAAGGCAGACGAAAAGATCGCTGCCGCACGCTTCGCCATGCTGGGCACCAGCATCTATCCGGACGCGACCTTCACCCTGCGCTTGTCTTATGGCACGGTCAAGGGCTGGAAGGAAGCCGGCCAGGACGTGGCACCGTTCACCACTATGGGCGGTACCTACGGCCACGCCACCGGCGCCGATCCGTTCAAGCTGCCTGACTCCTGGATCAAGGCCAAGGACAAGATCAAGCTCGACACGCCGTTCAACTTCGTCTCCACCAACGACATCATCGGCGGCAATTCCGGCAGCCCGATGGTGAACCGCAAGGGCGAACTGGTTGGCCTGGTCTTCGACGGCAACATCCACTCGCTGGGCGGTGCCTTTGGTTTCGACGAAACCAACAACCGTACCGTGGCCGTGGACAGCGCAGCCCTGCTCGAAGCGCTCGACCACATCTATGGCGCGCATGAAATCGCCAAGGAAATGCGCGGCACCAAGTAATCGCTGCCTTTTTCTTTGCATGAAAGCCGAACCTGTTGCGGGTTCGGCTTTTTTATTTGTGCGATCGTTTTTGACGGGAAGGGCGGTGTTGGCTATCATGGCCGGCAATCGACGACGGCTTGCCCGTGACCAAAAAGGCTGTAGTGAGCGCCACTTCCAACCGCAAAAGACTATTGGTATTGACCTCCACCTTCCCGCGCTGGGAAGGCGACCGTGAACCGCCCTTTGTTTTCGAGTTGTCCAGGAGGCTGGCACGGGAATTCGATGTGGCGGTCCTTGCGCCCCACGCCAGGGGAGCAAGCCGCCATGAAGAAATGGCCGGCCTGGAAGTGTTCCGTTTTCCCTATTTTTTCGAAGCGGGGCAAACGCTCGCTTACAACGGCGGCATCCTGGCCAACCTGAAGGCCAGGCGCCGAAATTATCTGCTGGTCCCATTCTTCGCGCTTGGCCAACTGATCCAGCTGATCCGCATCATTCGCACCATGCAGGTCGATGCAATCCATGCGCACTGGATCATCCCCCAGGGCTTGATTGCGCTTGTGGCCCGGGTCTTTGCGCGCCGGGGCAGCAGGCCCGCCATCATCTGCACTTCGCATGGCGGCGACCTGTTTGGCCTGTCAGGGAAACTGTTTGGCGCGGTCAAGAAATCGGTCATTGCGCGGGTCGAACGCCTGACCGTCGTGAGCCAGGCGATGCGCAGCTTTGCCCAGACGCTGGTGCCAAGGTCCGATATCGAGGTCATCCCGATGGGCGTCGATCTTGCGGGACGGTTCACGGCCGCGCCGGAAGTCGTCCGCAACAGCGATCAAATCCTGTTCGTCGGGCGGCTGGTCGAGAAAAAAGGCATCCGTTACCTGATCGAGGCCATGCCGCGCGTGGTAGCCAGCTACCCAGCGATGAAATTGGACATTGCCGGTGAAGGACCTGACAAAGCGCGTCTGCAACAACTGGTTCAAAGCCTTGGCCTGGCTGGGGCCGTGAATTTCCTGGGGCCCGTGGACCAGGATGCGCTGCGCGAACAATACCGCCGTGCCACCGTCTTTGTCGCACCATCGGTGATTGCCCAGGGTGGCGACCAGGAGGGCCTGGGGCTGGTGTTTGTCGAAGCCCTGGGCTGCGAATGCCCGGTCATTGCTTCCGATTTGCCCGCCATCGGTGACGTGATCAAGGATAGCGAGACCGGCCTGATTTGCAGGCAGAACGACAGTGGGGATCTGGCCGATAAAATCCTATACCTGCTGGAACGCCCCGAATTACGGCGTTCACTGGGGGAAAACGGCCGGCGCTACGTGGCCGGCCGTTTCGACTGGGAAATCATCGCGCAGCGCTACGCGGACTTGATTCGCGAATCGATTGGATCGGCACAATAATACAAAAGGGCATTTTTGGACTTGAATAGAATAATATTCTAGAATATTATTCTATTCATGGAATCCACAAAAGACGAGTCGCCCGACCGCAAGTCGGTCATCTTGGCTGCGGCCTTGGCCGTGTTTACCGAAAAAGGCATCGAAGCCGCCACCATCGACGACATCCGTCAGCAGAGTGGTGCCTCGGTCGGCAGCATCTACCATCACTTTGGCGCCAAGGACGGCATCGCCGCGGCCCTGTTCGCGCACATATTGGATGACTACTGGGGCAGGCTGATGATGGCAGTTGAGGGCGCCGGCGATGCGCATGCTGCAATCCATGCCCTGGTTGATACGCACCTGCGCTGGATCGTCGCCAAACCCGATGCGGCGCGCTTCCTGTTTTCGCGGCGCCAGGCGGTCGGGGCGGCACATGAGCAGACGGTGCGGCAGCACACCGCGGAACATTTCAAACGATTGATGGCGGTCTTTAAACCCTGGTTCAAGGCCGGCATATTGCGCCAGATGCCGTACGAATTGTATGTTGCCATCCTGCTCGGCCCGGCGCAGGAATTGTCGCGCCATTGGCTGGGCGGGCGCATTACGCTGGACCCGCGTGACGCCATCGAGGAATTGAGCGCGGCAGCCTGGCGCAGCCTCGCGGCGGAGGCAAGACCATGAACGCGGCCAAGGTAAGGATTCATACTGAAGACGGTGTTGCCTTGACGGCATATCGGCACGACCCGGTGCGTGGGCCGCATGCGGCCGTGGTGATTGCCCCGGGTATGGCGATACGCCAGGCTTTTTATGCCGACTTCGCCGCCTGGCTTGCCACCGAGGGCTATCGCGTCTGGACCTTCGATTATCGCGGCATGGCCGAATCTGCTGCAGGGCCGATGCGCCAATGTAATGCCGATGTCTCACGCTGGGTGGTGCAGGACTATGACGCCGTGGTGCGCCATGCCGCAGCGGAAGGCCTGCCCGTGTTCGTGGTGGGCCATAGCCTGGGCGGGCAGGTGGCGCCTTTGCTGCCCTCGGCGAAACGGCTGGCCGGCCTGGCCAATATCGCCGTAGGTAGCGGTGCCGTGCGCCACAACCGGCCGCGCCAGCGTGCCGGCGCACGCCTCCTGTGGCACGTGCTGGTACCGTTGCTTTGCCCCTTGTTTGGCTACTTTCCCGGCAAGCGCATCGGTATCATTGGCGACCTGCCGACCGGTGCGGTGCGCCAGTGGCGGCGCTGGTGCCTGTCGCCCGATTACCTGCTGTCTTGCGAACCCGGCGCACGTGAAGCGTATGCGCAAGCAGCGTACCCGGTCATGGCAATGACGTTTGCTGACGATGAATTGCTGCTGCCTGAAGGTTCGCGCATGATGCACGGCGCCTATCGCGCTACCGACGTTGAATATCGCGAAGTCCATGCAGCCGAATTCGGCTTGAAGCGGATCGGGCACTTCGGGTTTTTCCGTGCCGAACATGAAAAGGTGTTGTGGCCGGTGGTGCGCGACTGGTTCGCGGCGATGCTTGAGTTGCGCGGCGCGCATGCGTTAAAGTAGTCGGGTTACGATCAAAGAGCATACGCTGCATGAAACTGTCTCCACCGGCATGGCTGTTTCTGGGCGGCGCGCTGCCCATGCCTCTCGCTTTTTTCAATACGGCACATCCGTCCTGGTTCGTCGGACCTGGGCTCTTGATGTGGGTGATCGCCTATTTCTGGGTGATGGTCGACAACACAATCAAAAAGTCACCGATACAGACGCGAGGCGGCGTGGTGCACTACAAATCGGAACCGATTGCCTGGTGTTTTGCAATCGGCATTCTGTACCTGTTTGGTTTCGGGCTGTCAGTGATGGCGCTGGCGTTCATCTTTGCATGACACTAGTGCAGCGGCGCTACATGGTGCCGACATAGCAGTTTGGCGTTATTGCCTTGCCACATGATTTCCGAAAGGCTTTGCGTGGCATAGGGCGAGTATTGGTACCCGGCGGCAGTCTTGATGTAGATCGGGCCAACGTCGCTCTGCAGTGTTTTAGCCAATTCATCGGGCTTGACCTTGAACACCGCGCCGACGAATTCCCAATCCGTGCTCTGGTCGGAGACGAAGACTTCATTCAAGTCCTTTCCAAACAATTGCGCCTTGGTGCGAAACCAGTAGGCGCCTTGCTCGTGCTTGTAAGGCTGGCCGAAACTGCCCTTCAGGTAGTCGTAGTAGAACTTCATTTCTAGTTTGTCCCGGCACAGCACGGCCGGGCCGATGGTCACGCTGAAGTCGGTGTGCGCAATGGCTTGTGCGGGGGCATGGGCCAGCAAAGCCAGGGCGGCCAGGGCGCCGGTGATGACGCTGATGCGCAGAAGAGGGTGCGCAAATCGACGGGCTGAGCGGCAGGGTTCCATGCAGGCATTGTCGCACAGCGCTTTCGTGGCCAGCAAATCGCCTGCTTTACAAAGCAACTGCTTGCTTGCTAAAATCCTGACAATGAAATTCATGTCGGCAGTGCATGAGGGCGTGCATTGCTGAAGCGAGTAAAGTAGCCGGGTGCGCTGGCATCAAGAGGACGAGTCAAGGGGACGAGATATGACGCAGGGTTATCGATCAGTGTTCCGCCCCGGTTTGCTGGCCGGCCAGGTCGTGCTGGTGACGGGCGGCGGTTCGGGTATCGGGCGCTGCACGGCACATGAATTGGCTGCCCTGGGTGCGCACGTGGTGCTGATCGGCCGCAACGGCGGCAAGCTCGATACGGTGCGCACGGAGATCGAGGCTGCGGGTGGTAAGGCCGGCACGGCGGTATGCGATATTCGTGAAGAAGCGACCGTGCAGTCGACGATTCAGGCCGTTTTGTCACAGCACGGCCGCATCGACGGGCTCGTCAACAACGCCGGCGGCCAATTTCCTGCACCGCTTCAAGCCATGAGCCTGAAAGGCTGGGAAGCGGTGGTCAAGACCAATCTGACCGGCGGCTTCCTGATGGCGCGCGAGTGCATGAACCAATGGATGGCAGCGCATGGCGGTGCCATCGTCAATATCGTGGCCGATATGTGGGGCAGCATGCCCGGCATGGGGCATTCGGGCGCGGCCCGTGCCGGCATGGTCAGCTTTACCGAAACGGCAGCGCTGGAGTGGGCGCCGCATGGCGTCCGGGTCAATGCGGTGGCGCCGGGCTATGTTGCCTCTTCCGGCATGGACAGTTATCCGGCGGCCATGGCGCCGCTGCTGCGCGCGGCGGCGCAGGGCGTGCCGCTCAAACGCATGGCCAACGAGGCGGAAGTGTCGGCTGCCATCGTGTTCCTGCTGTCGGAGGCGGCCAGCTTTATCACGGGCAGCACATTGCGCGTTGACGGCGGCCGGCCGCAGATGCGTGCCGGCTGGCCGGTGGCGGGCGACGCGCCTGTCGCGCACGACGCCGTCAAACCGTTTGACGGTTTCCCCCTGGCGCAAACGCCCAAGGTCTTGCAGGGCGATTGAGCATGCCGGCCATCCTCTCCCAACTTGCCGTCGGCAGCGCAGCGTTCGGGCAAAACCGCGCGGCCATGCTGGAAAAAATCGCGCAATTACGTGCCCTGGAAGAGCGCACGCGCAGCGTTTCGCAGGCAGCGCAACCCCTGTTCGACAAGCGCGGCCAGATGCTGCCGCGTGCGCGCATTGCACGCCTGCTCGATGCCGGCGCGCCGTTCCTGGAGCTCTCCACGCTGGCAGGTTATCTGCGTGACGTGGCCGACCCCGCCAAGTCCGTGCCTGGCGGCGGTGTGATCGCCGGTATCGGCTACGTGGCCGGCGTGCGCGCCATGATCCTGGCTTCGGATTCGGGCATCAATGCCGGTGCGCTGAAAACCGCGGGCCTGGAAAAGATGTTGCGCGCCCAGCAGATTGCGTTGGACAAGAAGCTGCCTTTCCTGCACCTGGTGGAAAGTGCGGGCGCCAACCTGCTGGAATACCGCGTCGAACATTTCGTGCAGGGCGGCGGCATTTTCTACAACCTGGCCCGGCTTTCTGCTGCAGGCATTCCCGTCATCACCGTGGTGCATGGCTCCTCCACTGCCGGCGGTGCCTACATGCCCGGCCTGTCGGATTATGTGGTCATGGTCAAGGACCGTTCACGTGCCTTCCTGGCCGGGCCGCCCCTGCTCAAGGCGGCAACCGGCGAGATTGCCACCGAAGAGGAGTTGGGCGGCGCCGAGATGCACTATGGCATATCGGGCCTGGCGGAATATTTGGCGCAGGATGATGGCGACGCCTTGCGCATTGCGCGCGAAATCGTGGCCACACTCGACTGGAATCGCAACACGGCCACCCAGGGCAGGGCCTATGAGCCGCCGCGCCATGATGCGGAAGAATTGCTTGGGCTGATGCCGGCCGACCCGAAGAAGCCGCTCGACATGCGCGAGGTGATTGGGCGTATCGTTGATGGCTCCGACTTCCTCGAATTCAAGGCAGGCACGGGCAGCGCCACGGTGACCGGCCACGCTGCCATCTGCGGCCAGCGCGTCGGGTTACTCACAAACAACGGCCCGCTCGACCCCGAAGGCGCGAATAAGGCCACGCATTTCATCCAGGCTTGCTGCCAGTCGGGCACGCCGCTGCTGTTCCTGCAAAACACCACAGGCTTCATCGTCGGCACCGCTTCCGAGCGCGCCGGCATGATCAAGCATGGTTCGAAGATGATCCAGGCGGTATCGAATGCCAACGTGCCGCGCATCACCATCCATTGCGGCGCGAGCTTCGGCGCCGGCAACTATGGTATGTGCGGCGCGGGTTTCGCTCCCGATTTTGCCTTTTCCTGGCCCAATGCGCGTACTGCCGTGATGGGAGCGGAACAGGCCGCGGGCACCATGGCGGTGGTGATGGAAGCGGGCGCGAAGCGCAAGGGGCAAGCCGTGGACGAGGCGGCACTGGCGGCCATGAAGCAAAAGATCACCGACACCTTCGACGGCCAGATGAGTGCTTTTTACACCTCGGGCCTGATGCTCGACGACGGCGTGATCGACCCGCGCGATACGCGCAAGGTATTGGCGCTGACCCTGGCGGTCTGCACCGAAGCGGAACAACGAACGCTGCGCCCGCTGCAGTTTGGCGTGGCGCGCCCATGACAATAACGGAGACGACAACATGCAACTGACCCACGAACACCAGGAATTGCAGCGCAACCTCAAGCGCTTCATCGACAACGAAATCAACCCGCACGTTGACGAATGGGAAGCCGATGAAATCTTTCCTGCGCATGAATTGTTCAAGAAGATGGGTGATCTCGGCTTTCTCGGCCTGTGCAAACCTGCGCAATACGGCGGTCTCGAACTCGATTATTCCTATTCGATGATCATGGCCGAAACGCTGGGCCATATCCATTGCGGCGGCGTGCCCATGGCCATCGGTGTGCAAACCGACATGGCGACGCCGGCGCTGGCACGCTTCGGCTCGGACGCATTGCGCGCCGAATTCCTGGCCCCGGCCATTGCCGGCGAGATGGTGGCCTGCGTGGGCGTGTCGGAAGCGACAGGTGGATCGGACGTTGCGGCCGTCAAGACCACGGCGCGCAAGGATGGCGGCGACTACATCATCAACGGCAGCAAGATGTGGATCACCAACAGCCTGCAAGCCGACTGGATGTGCCTGCTGGCAAACACTTCGGACGGCGCGCCGCACAAGAACAAGACCTTGATCATCGTGCCGATGAAGACGCCCGGTATCAGCGTGGGCAAGAAAATCCGCAAGATCGGCATGCACGCGTCCGACACCGGCCTGATCCATTTAGACGACGTGCGTGTGCCGCAGCACTACGCGATTGGCCAGGAAGGCATGGGTTTCACCTACCAGATGCTGCAATTCCAGGAAGAGCGGCTGTGGGCGGCGGCCAACTCGATCCAGGCACTGATCAATTGCATCGATTGGACCATAGACTGGGCGCGTGAGCGGCAATTGTTCGGTGCGCGGCTGCTGGAAAACCAGTACATCTACTTCCGCCTGGCGGAATTGAAGACCGAGGTGGAGTCGCTACGTGCCTTGACCTACCGCGCCTGCGACCTCTACATCGGCGGGCAGGACGTGACCGAACTGGCGTCGATGGCGAAATTGAAGGCCGGCCGCCTGATGCGCATCGTGCCTGACGCCTGCATGCAATTCTGGGGCGGCATGGGCTACACCCATGAAAACCTGGTGGCACGCATGTACCGCGACGGCCGCCTGGCATCGATTGGCGGCGGCGCAGATGAAGTCATGCTCGGCATCATTGCCAAGACCATGGGCATCCATCCGGGCAAGCTGGCCAAATGATGTTACCGAAATGACGCTGCCGAAATGAAACTGATCCTGGTTGCCAACCGCGGCGAGATTGCGCTGCGTGTGATGCGCACGGCGCAGCGCATGGGCTACCGCACCATGGCGGTGTATTCCGATGCCGATTCGGTTGCGCCGCACGTGCGCGCGGCCGATTGCGCAGCGCGCATCGGTGCCGGCCCGGCGCGCGAATCCTATCTCGACGGCGCAGCCATACTCGCCGCCGCACGCGAACACGGTGCCGATGCAGTCCACCCCGGTTACGGTTTCCTGGCCGAAAATGCCGACTTTGCACAAGCGGTGCAGGATGCCGGCCTGACCTGGATCGGCCCGCCACCCGAAGCCATGCGCGCCATGGGCAACAAGGCAGCCGCCAAGCGCCTCTTGGCCGGGCGCGATGTGCCGCTCTTGCCCGGCTACCAGGGCAGCAATCAGGACGAAGCGACACTGCTGGCCGAAGCCGCGCGCGTGGGCCTGCCTCTGATGATCAAGGCAGCGGCCGGCGGCGGAGGACGTGGCATGCGGCTGGTGCAGGATGCTGCCGGCCTGCCGGCACAATTGGTGCAGGCGCGTTCCGAAGCCGTGCAAGCTTTCGGCAGTGGTGAATTGATCCTGGAACGTGCGCTGGTCAACCCGCGCCACGTGGAAGTGCAGGTGTTTGCCGACCGCCAGGGCCACGTCGTGCATCTGGGGGAGCGCGATTGCTCGGTGCAACGGCGCCATCAGAAAATTATCGAAGAGGCGCCATCGCCGGCGGTCGATCCCGCCCTGCGTCATCGCCTCGGCCGTGCCGCCATCGAGGCGGCAAAGAGCTGCGGCTATGTCGGTGCCGGCACCATGGAGTTCCTGCTCGATGCCGGCGGGGCGTTCTGGTTCATGGAAATGAATACGCGGCTGCAGGTGGAGCATCCGGTCACGGAAGCGATTACCGGGGTCGACCTGGTCGAATGGCAATTGCGCGTGGCAGAAGGCGAGGCCCTGCCGTTGACGCAGGAAGCCATCGACGCGCGCCTCTTGGCAGGTGGCCACGCGATGGAGGTGCGCCTGTGTGCCGAAGACCCGGCCCAGGGTTTTTTACCGCAGACCGGCCGCATTGCGCGCTGGCGTGCCCCGCTGTCCTTGCGGGCCGAGCATGCGCTGGAAAGCGGCTTGGCCATTTCGCCGTATTACGACTCGATGGCGGCCAAGCTGATTGCCCACGGCGCCACGCGTACCGAAGCCTTGCGCCGCTTGCGCACTGGGTTGGACGATTGCCTGCTGTTGGGCATTCCAAGCAATCAGGACTTTTTGCTCACGGCGCTGGCGCACCCGGAATTTGAGGCGGGGCGGGCAACTACCGGTTTCATCGCTGAGCATCTGGCTGATTTCACGCTACCGGATGCCGACGAACTCGACTTGGCGCTGGCCCTCATTGCCTTGCTGGAGACGCAATCGGAAAACGCACCCTATCCACCGGAGCTTGCAGGGTGGAACAGTAGTGCCTCGTTCACCGACCGTATGCCGGTCGAATTCGACGGCGGCAAGCGCGATTGCCTTGTTGCACCAAGCGGGGCGGGAAAGTGGCATGTGGCCGGTATCGGCGTCGAACTCGTGGAGCGCCATGATGGTTCGCTGTGCCTGCGCGCCGGGGGCAATGTGCATGTGCTGAATTACGAAATCGATGGCGACCGCCTGCTGTTGCGTTTTGGCGGGCGCAACCATGTACTGCGCGACTTGCGCTTCCTGCCGCCTCAAGCTCTACAAGTGGCCGGCGGTGACGGGCAGTTGCGCGCGCCCATGAATGGCAAGGTGGCGGCACTGCCGGCGGCAATCGGCGAGACGGCGAAAGCCGGGCAAACGCTGGTGGTATTGGAAGCGATGAAGATGGAGCATGCCATGGCTGCGCCCTGCGATTGCATCTTGCGTTCCCTCTACGTGAAGCAGGGGGAACAGGTTGCGCCCGGCACCATCCTGCTCGAATGGGTGCCGGCATGAAGACCTTGCGCATCGGTGCCGGACTGGGTTTTTACGGCGATGCCTGGGCACCGATTGTGGCCAGTATTGAGCGCGGCGGCGTGCAATATATCTGTTCCGACCACCTTGCTGAATTGACGCTAGCGATCCTGCAAAAGGATCGCGCCAGGGAACCCCAGGCGGGTTACGCCAAGGACTTGTTGCCCATGCTGGCGCAATTATGGCCGCTTGCGGCGAAGCATGGCGTGAAATTCATCCTCAACGCGGGTGGCTTGAACCCGCTTGGCGCGCGCGATGCCTTGGCGGAACTGTTTCGCAAAAAAGGGTGGAAGGCGCGCATTGCCGCCGTCACCGGTGATGATGTGCTGGGTAGCCTCGACGGCTGGCAGTCCAGCACAGAGCCATTCAGCCACATGGAGTCGGGCGCAGCCTTGTCCACGGTACGCGAGCGCATGGTGTTTGCCAATGCCTACCTCGGTGCTGCACCGATCGTGCAGGCGCTGGAGCAAGGCGCCGATATCGTGCTGACCGGGCGCGTGGCTGATGCCGCCTTGTTCCTGGCGCCGCTGGTGCACGAATTCGGCTGGACGCTCGAGGCCAAGACGCAGGCAGAATGGAGTCGTCTGGCACAGGGCTTGACGGTCGGCCACCTGCTTGAATGCTCGGGGCAGGGCAGCGGCGGCAACTTCGGTGGGCTCGACTGGGGTGATATTCCCGACCTCGGCCATATCGGCTACCCGATGGCTGAGGTGACTGAGAACGGCGACGCCGTCATCACCAAGGCCCCGGGTACAGGCGGGCGGGTGTCGTTCGACACGGTGCGCCAGCAATTGCTTTATGAAGTGCATGACCCGCGCCACTACATTTCGCCTGATGTGATCCTCGACATGGGTTCGCTCCAGCTGGACGACCTGGGAGGCGACCGCGTGCGCGTAGTTGGCGCGAGCGGCAAGCCCAGGCCGGAGAAGCTGAAGATTGTGGGCGGCTTTCACGATGGCTGGATGGGCCAGGCCACGATGGGTTATAGCTGGCCGCAAGCCTATGCCAAGGCCGAGCGCACCGCGCAGATCGTGCAACAGCAAATGCGTGAGCAGGGCATGCTGGCCGACGACTTGCGCATTGAATACATGGGTTACGACTCCCTGCTCGGCCCGCTGGCCGACAAGTCGAAGCGTGACAGTCTGAATGAAGTCTATCTGCGCATGGCCATGCGCACGCAAGACAAGCGCATGGCAGATGGCTTTGGGCGGCTGTTTCCGTGGCTGGCGCTGTCGGGTCCGCCGTTTGTCGGCGGCCGCTTCGCCATGCAACCGGCTACGGAGCTGTTGGGAATCTGGCCCACGCTGGTTGCGCGCGAGCTGGTGGAGGCAGGAGTGCAGGTCGACGTGATGGAGGTGTGAATTGAAAATGCAACTGGTGCGCATCGCCCACGCACGTGGCGGAGACAAGGGAGACAAGGCCGACCTGAGCCTGTTTGCCTATGATGCGGCGACGTATGCGGTATTGAAGCAGGCGGTTTCAGCCGAGCGCGTTGCCGCGCACTTCGAAGGTATCGCCTTTGGTGCAGTCGAGCGTTACGAGATGGATAACCTGCTGGCCTTGAAGTTTGTCTTGAACCAGGCGCTTGATGGCGGCGCTGCACGCTCATTGCGCAGTGATGGCCTGGGCAAGTCGCTGGCCGCCGGTTTGCTGCGTATGGAAATCGATGTGCCGGACGATTTGTTGGTTAAGTTTTGAGAAAGAAGTCCACCGTCTGGTCGGCCAACTGGTCCAGCGTCAAGCCTTTGCCCGGCTTGTACCATTGCACGCTGTAATTGATTGCACCCAATAGCAGCAGCCGCACCACGCCGCTATCGTCGGCGATCAGGCCGGCCCGCTTCAATTCGCTCAGCATGCGCTGCCAGCATGCGTCGTAACGGTCCTTGAGCTCGATGATATGCGCCTGGAGTTCAGGGCTCAGGCTGCGCCAGTCGTATAGCAGAACGGGAATGAAGTCATGCCCGTCGGCCAGCACGGTTTCCAGATGGGAGCGCACCAGCGCATGGAATTTCTCTTGCGGCCCCAATGCCGCATCGATGATCTTTTGCGTCGCATCGAGCCCGGCCACCAGGCCTTCTTCCATCACGGCAGCGAGGATCTCCTGCTTGCTCTTGAAATGGTAGAAGGGGCTGCCAGAGCGCATGCCCACGGCGTCGGCGATGTCGCGGATGGTGGTGCCTTCAAAACCTTTTTCACGGAACAGACGGGCCGAAACGCGCACCAGGTCGGCGCGGCGGTTGCCGTCGCTGTCGGCGATCGTGGCGAGCGGGGATTTGCGTGGGTTTTGCGCGGCGCGTGGCATGCTGCAATTATAGCTGCTCCCAGTGTGCCGTAACCTATCGCGCGCCAAACAATGATCAGGCAGCGACCTGGCCCGGCGCCATTTTTCTCTCCAATGCTGCCAGGAAGCGTTCGATCTCGGGACCGAGCCTGTCGAATTCCGGTGCGGCATTTTCCAGGTCACCGCGATGCGCCAGCTTTTCGATCTGCAATGCGCGCATTATTATCGGTGCAGCGCCGAAGTAGCCCACCATGCCCTTGATGGTATGCGCTGCACGCTCGGCGTCTTCGGCTTTGCCGCGGGCCAGCGCTTCAGCCAGGTCGGTGCGGTAACCCAGTATTGTTGCGCCGGATACCGCGCCGATGATGGCGAGAACTTCCGGATTGGTGCGATCCAGTGCCTCGGTATATTCCGCTTCGCTCCAGCTCGAATCTGCCGTGACCGGCTCCGGGGTGAATACTGCGGCGGGGCGCTTGGCCATGACCCGTTCAATGACGTCGAACAGCTTGTTCCACTCAATGGGCTTGGAAATGAAGTCATCCATACCGGCGGCCAGGCAGCGTTCGCGGTCGCCTTCCATGACGTTGGCCGTCATGGCAATGACAGGAATGTGTGGTTTGCCTGCGCGTTCGGCCTTGCGAATGGCCCTGGTCGCCTCGATGCCATCCATGACCGGCATTTGCATGTCCATGAGCACGATGTCGAAACGGCGTTCGGCGAGCATGGGCATGACTGCGGCGCCGTCTCCGCAGACGTAAACCTTGTGCCCCATCTTTTGCAGCCAGGTCAGCGCCAGCTTTTGATTGATCAGGTTGTCTTCGGCCAGCAGGATGCAGTATTGCCGCTCGGTTGAACGCGCGGTGCGTTCCTTGTGTTGTCCGGTTCCGCTCTGGACTTCCATGCCGAACAGGCTCCGCAGCACGGTGTACAACTCGTTGGCCAGTACAGGTTTGACGATTTGTGCGTCTGCACCAAGGTTGGTGCGTTGCAGGGCGTCGCCGGGTGTGCCTGCGGAGGTGAGGAGCAGGTAGCGCGTCGCCGACTCCGGATGGCGCAGGCGCATTTCCTGCAGCACAGCGAAGCCGTCCATGCCAGGCATATGGGCATCGAGCAAGACCAGGTCGTATGGGCTGCCAGCCTCGGCTGCGCGTTCCAGTTCGCTTAGCGTGGCGCTGCCGTTTTCGGTATAGACCGGGGTCGTGCCGCACTGGCGCAGGCGGTCGACCAGCAATTGCTGCTGTGACGGGTTGTCGTCGGCCACCAGTACTTTGAGTGAAGCCGGCAATGCCGGCACAGCCTGTTTCTCAAGGCGAAGCATGGACTGGCGCAGCGTGACGGTGAAATGGAAACTGCTGCCATGCCCCGGTTGGCTTTCCACCCAGATCCTGCCGCCCATCATTTCTGCCAGGCGCGAGGAAATCGACAGGCCCAGGCCGGTTCCGCCGAATTTTCGCGTGATGGAATTGTCGGCCTGGGAAAACATCTGGAACACGCTGCCAAGTTTTTCCGGCGCGATGCCTATGCCGGTATCGGTAACGGTGCAGTGGACGCTGGCGTCGCCGTTATTGCCTTCCTCAACCTGCAGTTTCAGGGCAATTTCGCCATGGTCGGTGAATTTGATGGCGTTGCCGACGATGTTGAACAGGATCTGGCGCAGGCGCACCGGGTCCCCGATCAGGAGGTGGCGGTCGTCCAAGCGGATGTCGGCGATGAACTCCAGACCCTTGCGCGCCGCCTGCACCCCGAGTGTCTTGGCGGCTTCGGAGACGGTGGCCAACAGGTCGAATTCGATTTCTTCCATGGTCAGCTTGCCCGACTCGATCTTGGAAGAATCCAGGATGTCGTTGATGATCACAAGCAGCGAATCGGACGACGTCTTGATATGGTCCAGGTACTGCCTTTGCTCGGTGCTCAGGTCCGTTTCCAGCGCCAGCTCGGTCATGCCCAGGATGCCATTCATGGGCGTGCGGATTTCGTGCGACATCGATGCCAGGAACAGGCTCTTGGCGACGTTTGCTGTCTCGGCCATGTCCTTGGCGTGCAGGAGCTCTTCTTCATAGCGCACGCGCTCGCTGATTTCCTGCACCAGGCCGACCACGCGCGCCGATTGCAGCGACCCGCTGTGGTCAACCCTGGCGTGCAACTGCATCCAGCCGGTCTGTCCATTATCGGGCCGGATGAAGCGGCACTTCAGATCGATCATGCCGTTGCATTCGAAGGCCGTGCGTACGGCTATCAGAAGACGGCGCCAGTCGTTGGCGTGGATCAGGCTCTTCCAGCCGCTGCCTTCAAGCCTGTGGCCTGCGGGCAGGCCGACGATGCGTTCGATCATGATGGCATTGGAGATCGTGCCGCTGCCGAGGTCGTAGACGAAGCTGCCGATCTTTCCCATTTCCTGCGACTTGCGCAAGACTTCTTCGCGTGCGATCAACTGGTCTTGCATGGCTTCCCTGGCCACCCAGGCGCGGCGCACGCCGGCGAATGCCGCGAGCGTGAGCAGCGTCAGCACGGCTGCAACCAGCAGGATACGAATGCGCGCTTCGTAATAGGGCGCCAGCACTTCCTGCATGGCTTCGCCAACGACGAAATTCAGATGGTATTGCGGCAAGCGCGAATAGCCATACAGGCGCTCATTGCCATCGTAGGGCGAAAAGCGTTGATACTCGCCGGACATCGGTGCGTCCGCCGCAGCCGGGAAGGGGAGCGGCAACGCCCGTGCCCTGGCAGGATTGATTGCCGGTACGCGGGTCATCACCAGACCATCGTCACGCATGACCGACAAGACGTCGCCTTTCTCCAGCCGCAATTGCAGTTTGTGGGCAAATTCGGCGAACAGACCGGGCTCGGCCGAAATGATGATTTCGCCATCGAAGCGGTCACCCTTCAGGATGGGACGGCCCAACTCCAGTGCTACATTGCCCGATGCAGCGGGGCCGCCGGTGCGATCCACCAGCAACAGGTCGCGGTTGTCGTTGCGCTTGGCCAGACGAAAAAAACCGTCGAGGTTTGGTGTCAGCGCAATCCCGTCCGGCGAAGAACTGAATGAAATCTGCCCCCTGCTATCCATGATGTCGATGCGGAAGCGCAAGTCACCTTCGGCTTCGCGCCATTGCTGCACTTCCGTGGCGAAACGTGCCTGATCATGCAACCAGTCTGCGCGAAGATCGAAGGCCATGCCATTGAGCTGTTTGATCAACTCCTGGGCTCCCTCGGAGAATATTTGCGAACGCACGCTGGTACGGAGCCGCGCCTCGCTCATCACCTGAGCTTTTTCGCTATGCATTTCGTAAGCGGCCATTGCCCAGATGGCCAGCACGGCGCCGGAGAAGAGGGTGGTGACCTGGCGGCGGAAACGGGCGCGCGATGCTTTCATGGCGGGCTCCAGTCAGGCACAAAGCTTGATGCTGGCCGGCGCCTCACACGTCGCCGGTGTAGCGGCTTGCGGCTCGGGGATGTCGGCGAAGCGATGCCGGACTTCCAGGATGTCTTCCCAGGCACCAAGCAGGGCTTGGACGCATTGTGGGCAGAAATGCGTCCCGGCACGCTCGGCGATGTAGGCGCGAGCCTGTTCTTTCGGCCATGCTTCCTTGTAGGGCCGTTCCGAGGTCAAGGCATCAAACACGTCGGCCACGGCGACGATACGCCCCGAGAGGGGGATGCCTTCCCCTTTCAAGCCTTGCGGGTAACCCGTGCCGTCGAATTTTTCATGATGTGTCATGGCAATCTCTTCGGCCAGGCGAATCACCGGCGCGCTGCTGCCCGAGAGGATGCGGGCACCGATCCTCGGGTGCTTGCGCATGATGCGCATTTCTTCTTCATCAAGCTGGCCTGCCTTGAGCAGAATGGCGTCGGGAATGCCGAGCTTGCCGATGTCATGCATGGGTGCGGCATCGAGGATCAATTGCTGGTATTGCTCGGAGGACTGCAACTGCTTCGCGATCAGGCGCGCGTAGTGGGCCATCCTGATCACGTGGGCGCCGGTTTCGGGGTCGCGATGCTCGGCTGCGCGCGACAGGCGGACGATCAATTCCTTTTCCCGTTCCATGATTGAGGCGGTTGCCTCACGCACTTCTTCCTTGAGTACGGCGGCCTGGTCCTTCAAGATATTGTGCGCCCGGCGCAGTGCAAGCAGATTACGCAAACGGAGGCGGTATTCCGGCACGTCGATGGGCTTGAGGAGGAATTCCGTCGCTCCCGCTTCCAGCGCTTCCTGCCGCACGGACTTTTCGCTTTCCGTCGTCACCATCACGATGGGGACGTCGGCACACTCCGGAAGCTGTCGCACCAGCCGGATGAAATCATGGCCATTGAGGTCCGGCATCATAAAGTCGACCAGGATCAGATCGGGTTGTTCGATGGCGCAAGCGTCGTAGCCGGCGACAGGGTCGTCATAGACTAGGGCTTGCGCACCGGTCACGGATTCGGTCAGTTTCGACATCAAGAGCAGATTGAGCTTGTTGTCGTCGACGATCATCACTTTGGGCATCTTCATAGTCATCTCTCCGGCAATCCTGCTTTGATTTGCGCGACGCCCGCAAGCTTAAAATTCTTCCCAGTCGCCACAGGCGACGGGGTTTCCTGTGGTCGCTTCAAGCCGTTGGGCGAGAGGGCGCTGCACGGGCTTGGACACCTGGCGCTGCACCATCGGCAACACCTTCGATATCTGCTTTGGCGTTGCTGCGGCAATGGCCTTGACCGGTGCTGCCGTGGAATCGAGCTTGAACACGCTTACCATGCCGGCCAGTTGGCTGGCCTGTTCCTGCATCGACGCAGCGGCTGCGGCGGCTTGTTCGACGAGTGAAGCGTTTTGCTGCGTCACATTATCCATTTCGATGACGGCGCGATTGATCTGCTCGATACCTGCAGATTGTTCGTCGCCGGCCGCGCTGATCTCGGCAATGATGTCGGTGACGCGAGTGACGCTGGCCACGATCTCTTCCATGGTGGTACCGGCCGCGCCGACTAGCTTGCTGCCTGCTTCCACTTTTTCCACCGAGTCGCCGATCAGGGCCTTGATTTCCTTGGCAGCGGCGGCACTGCGCTGAGCCAGGCTGCGCACTTCGCTCGCCACAACAGCAAAGCCGCGGCCTTGTTCGCCGGCCCGCGCAGCTTCCACGGCCGCGTTGAGTGAAAGGATGTTGGTCTGGAAGGCGATGCCATCGATCACGCCGATGATGTCGACGATCTTGCGTGCCGATTCATTGATCGCCTGCATCTTGTCGACCACCTCCGTCATCACCATGCCGCCGCGCGTGGCGACTTCGGAAGCCGAGGTGGCCAAGTGCTTGGCCTGGCGTGCATTGTCGCTGTTTTGCTTGACGGTAGAAGCGAGTTCTTCCATCGACGATGCCGTTTCTTCGAGCGAACTGGCCTGGCGTTCGGTACGGCCCGACAAGTCCATGTTGCCGGTGGCAATTTCACCCGAGGCGGTGGCGATGCTGTCGGCTCCCTTGCGCACTTTGCCGACGATTTTTTGCAGGCTGGCATTCATGTTGGAGAGCGCCTGGATCAATTGACCGATCTCGTCGCTGCTGGAAGCCTTGACCATGCTGGTCAGGTCGCCCTCTGCCACCTTCGCTGCGACCCGAACGGCTTCAAGCAGGGGAATGGTGATGCGGCGCGTGGTGACGATGGACAGGATGGTGCCCGCAATCAGTCCAGCAAAACCGAGCGCCAGCAACTGTATGTGGGTCCCGTTGATTTGTCTCTCAGCGCTACTTTGAGATGCGGCCATCAATTCTTCCTGGAAGGAAATGACCTCGTCGACTGCGTCCATGTATGCCAACTGCACGGGCCTCAGATCGGTGTAAAGATAGGCGATCGCCTCATCTTTCTTGCCGGAGTGGAATAGCTCGTTGAACTGCACGCGCGACTTGGTGAACACTTCCCGCTTCTGCACCAGGTTCTTCATGTTCTGCCGGCCCTTTTCGGAAGTGATCATCTTGTCGAGCTTGGCGAGATCTGCCGTGTTGTTGGCTACATCACGTTCGATTGTGCCGAATTCCTTGTCGATGTCCGCCTGGTTCGACATCAACAATACGTTACGCAGGCAGCGCGCAACTTCATTGATATTGTTTTTGATATTTTGGGCCAAGACGATCTTGGGGTAGCGATCCTTGTTTGTCAGTCCAATATCGTCGCCCAGAGCATCGATGCGGATGTAGGAGAGTATCGCAGTGGCGACGGAAATAAGCAGGACCACGCCAAAGCTCAGTGCAAGTTTTTGGCCGATTTTGAGGTTGCGGAAGTTCATGATAGTCCCCTATGCAAGAATCGTTGGTGCGCTTAATGAAGCGTGGAGTTGTTGGTGAATACGGTGTCGCTCAGGAGCCGATCAAGATTCATCAGGACCAGCATCCGTTCGTCGATCGTGCCCAGCCCGAGCAGGTAGTCACCGGCGACATTGCCGTCGAAGGCCGGCGCAGGCTTGATTTGGCTGTCTTCGAGCATGGCGACGTCGGAGACGCTGTCGACGGCGATGCCGACGGTGCGGGTGCCGACGTTCAAAATGATCACGACGGTGAAGGCGTCATAGTCGCGTTGCGGCATGTTCAGGCGCAGTCGCAGATCGAGCACGGGCACGATCAGGCCGCGCAGGTTCAATACGCCACGGACGTAGTCGGGGGCACGGGCGATGCGCGTCACCTGGCCCACGCCGCGCAATTCCTGAACCTGGCGGATATCGATGGGGTATTCCTCGTCGCCGAGATTGAAGGCGAGGAACTGCTGCGGTGAGCCGGACTGACCGGTGTGATGGTGCTGCAATGCGTCTGAAGACATGTTTTTCTCCCTGTGGCAAGGCGTGGCGGAACGCATTGCGCAAACGAATTCGGTGCAAAGCAGACAAGTAGACGAAGCTGCGGAGCAACGAGTGATTAGTGCTTGGAAAAAAACGGCGGGGCTTGGCCGGGGGAACTGGCTCGCTCGGTGGGGCGTCATTGCCTGCGAGCTTGCCGAGTGTTACGGATGGCAGAAGACGGGGAGGTGGTTTTCTGCCTTGAAGCAATCAATTTGCTTATTGATGGATATCTTAGCGGGATATTTTTTTTGGTCAAGACCTTTTGACCCGAAATCACTGAATTTCATAATTTTTTCGAAAATACTTGGGTTTTTCGGGTGATCGTAATCAATATGATATGTATTTTTTGGTATGAATTCCTCTTCGCGTTTGGCAATCCTTTCAATCTTTGACCTTGTTCACGAGGCATCCCTCATCTTGCGTATCACGCCGTCGCGCTGCAATACGTCGCCCCAATCGTCGATACGATAGACATTGCCGAGGCAGGCAATCTTCACGCCATATTGCTCGCGCAGGATATCCACGTCGCCCTCGATCGCATCGATGGCGATGCCCGTCAGGTCGGCAATCGACGCTGCCGTGGCGCGTTCGAGCAGTTCGATGGCGGCCGCGAGCACGAACAGCCGGCGCGCGTCATCGGCCGAATATTGCACTACGCCAAACTGATTTTTCTTGAGCGCCACGTGTGTTGTCTGCTTATTCTTCACTTATTCGTCTACATCGCCCGACTTGAAAATCTTGCCTACCCAGTTGGCCTTGGGCTGGCCGCGCGCGGCCACTTTGAATGCGTTGGTCTTGTCGCGCGCCGAATCCCGGTTGAGCACTTCCATTTCCACCAGGATGGCGGCGCCACCTTCAACACGGCCGATGGCGCGGTCCGGGCCTAGCCGGGGCAGGGCGGTTTCGGTGCGTTCGGCCAATTGCCGGTAGGCCTCATTCAAGGCGCCGAAGGTGAGGTTGGTCACCGTCAATTGCGCCTGGTCGGCCACTTCGCGCGCATCCTTGGCATAGTGCATGAACAATTCCTCAAGCCGCTTGGCATACTGTGCAGACAGGTTCAGGTCGCGCACCAGCACTTGCGCCAGGTTTCTCGCCGCGTCTTCGCGCGGGGTGCTGCGCTTGTTGACATGGGCAAAGGAAAAGCCGTGTTGCGGCAGCGTGGTGACCAGCCGTTCCAGCGCATCGAACAGCCGCGCTTCATCGAGCACTTCAGGGGCGGCCTCGGTTTCGGCAGCACGTGCGCCCAGCCATTGTTCAAAAGTCGGCGGCAGCTTGTGCCGTCCCGAGTGCGACCAGTCTTCGCACATCTTGTTATATTCGCTCTGAAGGCGGCTGTGCTCGCGTTCATTGAGGACGATGTCGACGACAGCCATGTTGTGTTTTCCCCAGGTTGATCCAATGTGAATCAGACTGCACAAGACCGTTTTAATTCCATTTCTTCAAGAAATGCCGCCTTGCAACGATGGCAAGACCAAGCTGCCCTTGATTCATACGATAATACCCCCATTGCATCATTGAACATCATCAACCGAGGAAACGATGACATCCCCCCTGATCGAACTGGTCAAGGCCATGCCCAAGGCCGAACTGCATATCCACATCGAAGGGTCGCTCGAACCTGAGTTGATATTCATGCTGGCACAGCGCAACGGCGTCAAGCTGGACTATCCCACGGTGGATTCCCTCAAGGCGGCTTACGCGTTCACCGATCTGCAATCGTTTCTCGATATTTATTACGCCGGCGCTAGTGTCTTGCTGCATGAGCAAGATTTTTTCGACATGACCTGGGCTTATCTCGAACGCGCCAAGGCGGACAATGTGCGCCATACCGAGATTTTCTTCGACCCGCAAACGCATACGGCACGCGGCGTCGACATTGCCGTGGTGTTTGGCGGCATTGCCCGGGCACTGGAACAGGGGCGCAGGGAATTGGGCATCACCAGCGGCTTGATCCTGTGTTTCCTGCGCCACCTCTCCGAAGAAGACGCGTTCGCCACGCTGGAGCAAGCCTTGCCGCATCGCGACAAGTTCATCGGGGTCGGACTCGATTCGTCTGAACGCGGCCACCCACCCGAAAAATTCGCCCGGGTCTTTGCGCGTTGCCGCGAGCTGGGCCTGCATCTGGTGGCCCATGCCGGTGAGGAGGGACCGCCGGCCTATATTGAAACGGCGCTTGATGTGCTCAAGGTCGAACGGGTCGACCATGGCGTACGTTGCCTGGAAGACCAGGCCCTGACGGCGCGGCTGGCCCGTGAAGGCATGCCGCTGACGGTGTGCCCCTTGTCGAACGTCAAGCTGTGCGTGTTTGACGACATCGCCAAGCACAACCTGCGCAGCCTGCTCGATGCCGGCCTGGTTGCCACCGTCAACTCGGACGATCCGGCCTATTTCGGCGGCTACATGAATGCCAACTTCGTGGCCTGCTTTGAAAGCCTGCCGCTGGAGCGCGAGCACGCGCAGCAACTGGCGCGCAACGGCTTCACCGCAAGCTTCCTTGACGCTGAACGCAAGGAAATGTATTTGGCCGAGGTCAACGCCTTCTTCGAGGCACATTAATGCTACTGCAATCCTTGCGCATGACCATGCGCGACTGGCGCGCGGGTGAACTGCGCTTCCTGCTGGTTTCTCTCGTCATCGCCGTCGCGGCGCTCGCGTCGGTCGGTTTCTTTGTCGACCGCATGCGTACCGGCCTGGTGCGCGATGCGCATCAATTGATCGGGGCCGACCTCGTCGTCATCAGCGACTTGCCGGCCGACCCGTCCTGGCAGGCGGAAGCCCGGCGCCTGGGCTTGCAGACCGCGCAGACTGCCGCGTTCCCCAGCATGGCCCTGGCAGGGAAGGGCGACGACCCCTTGTCCCAGCTTGCCTCGATCAAGGCGGTGACACCGGGCTACCCCTTGCGCGGCCATTTGACGCTCGACAACAATGAAGTCGCCAAGGGTATCCCGGCACCGGGCACGGTCTGGGTTGACCCGGCCATGCTCGAAGCGCTCAAACTTCATCTGGGCGACACGCTCAAGCTGGGCCGCATGCAATTCACCGTGGCGCGCAGTATCGAACGCGAGCCGGACCGCGGCACCTCGTTTGCCAATTTTGCGCCGCGCGTCATGTTGCAGCTGTCCGACATTCCTGCCACGCAATTGATCCAGAACGGCTCGCGCGTCACCTATCGCCTGCTGGCTTCGGGTGATACCGAAACCGTGGCCGCTTTCCAGAAATGGATGCAAGACGCCATCAAGAGCGGCAACCTGCGCGGCGTGAGTATCGAATCGCTTGAGTCGAGCCAGGAAGACTTGCGCAATACGCTGGACCGCGCGCGCAAGTTCCTCTCGCTGGTCAGCCTGCTCTCGGCCATGCTGGCAGCGGTGGCGGTGGCCATGGCGGCGCGCCGCTTCATGCTGCGCCATCTCGACGCCTGCGCCATGCTGCGCTGCCTGGGGCTCACGCAAAACCAGGTCACCGTGCTCTACCTGCTGGAATTCCTCATCGTGGGCATTGCCGGCAGCCTGCTGGGCGCGCTGGCCGGTTTTGGCGCGCATTACGTACTGATCGAGTGGCTGGGCAAGCTCGTCACGGACGACTTGCCGGCGGCGAGCATCGTGCCTGGCCTGCAGGCTTTGGTCACCGGCATGGTGCTGCTGGTTGGTTTTGCCGTGCCGCCCATTTTGCAATTGCGCGACGTGCCGCATAACCGCGTGATCCGGCGTGAACAGGATGCGCCACGCGTAGCCACGGTGTCGAGCTATGGCTTGGGCTTGCTGGCCTTCCTTGGCCTGCTGTTGTGGCAGGCCGGCGACCTCAAGCTTTCTGCGCTGACGGCTGGCGGCTTCCTCGGCTGCCTCTTGCTGTTTGCCCTGCTGGCCTGGCTGGGTTTGCGCGCCCTGCGCAGCATGCGCACCGCGTCGCGCCATTCCGCATGGCGCTTTGCCGTTGCCGCCTTGCAGCGCCGGCCCGGTGCGACGGTGGTGCAGGTGGTGTCGCTGGCATTGGGCTTGATGGCCTTGCTGCTGTTGACCGTGATCCGCGGCGACCTGGTCGATGCCTGGCGCAAATCGACACCGGCTGACGCACCCAATCATTTCATCGTCAACATCCAGCCCGACCAGGAACATGACGTCAGCACGCGCCTGGCCCAGGCCGGGGTGCAGGACCCCATGCTCTACCCCATGATCCGCGGGCGCCTGTTGCGCATCAACGGCAAGACCATCACCGGCACGACCTATGCCGAAGATCGTGCGCGCCGCCTGGTCGATCGTGAATTCAATCTCTCCACCATGCACGACGCGCCGGCGAAAAACCAGATCGTGGCGGGCAAATGGTATGACGACAGCGCACCGGAAGCCTCGGTGGAAGAGGGCATTGCCAAGACACTCGACATCCATCTTGGCGACACGCTGGCCTTCGACGTGGCCAGCCAGACGGTGGAGGCCAAGGTCACCAGCCTGCGCAAGCTCGATTGGGGCTCGATGCGCGTCAACTTCTTCGTCATCATCAATCCCAAGGCCATGGCCGACATGCCGCAAACCTGGGTCACGGCATTCCGCCTGCCGGAGCAGTCGGGGAGCTTTGTCAATACCCTCACGCGCGACTATCCCAACCTGACGGTGATTGATGTCGGCAGCATCCTGCGCCAGATCCAGAGCGTTGTGGACCAGGTTGTCACGGCCGTGGAATTCCTGTTCCTGTTCACGCTGGCGTCAGGGGTGCTGGTGCTCTATGCGGCCCTGGCCGGCTCGCAGGATGAACGCACGCGTGAAGCGGGCCTGTTGCGCGCCCTGGGTGCCACAAGGGCCCAATTGTCGCGGGCACAGTGGATCGAATTCACATTGATCGGCGGCCTGGCCGGTTTGCTCGCGGCCAGCGGCGCTGCCGCCGTGGGCTGGGGCCTGGCCAAATGGGCCTTCACCTTCGAATGGAAATTCGAACCCATGGTTTGGCTGGCCGGCATTGCCGCCGGGGCCTTGTGTTCCTTCATCGGCGGCCAGCTTGGCTTGCGTAACGTATTGAACCAACCACCGCTGCGGACGCTGCGGGAAGCCTATTGATCTATGATTACTGCGTCATGACTGAAGAAACAGAACAATCCAACGTATTCGAATTGATCGGCGGCAGCGACAAGCTGCGCGAAATGGTTGACCGCTTTTACGACCTGATGGACCTCGAACCGGAGTTCGCCGGTCTGCGCGCACTGCATCCCACCACCCTGGACGGTTCGCGCGACAAGTTCTATTGGTTTTTGTCAGGCTGGATGGGTGGCCCCAACCTTTACATCGAACGCTTCGGCCACCCGCGCCTGCGCGCACGCCATCTGCCTTATCCCATCACTGTGGTGGAACGCGACCAGTGGCTGCGCTGCATGGCCTGGGCCATGCAGGATGTGGGCGTGGAAGAGGGCTTGCGCGAGCGTTTGATGCATTCGTTCTACGATACTGCTGACTGGATGGTCAACCGGCGGTAGTCCTGTTTCCAAGGCAGCAGAATCGGACAGGAGCCCGCGGGCTCCTGTTCTTTTTTGCAGTCAGGGGAAACACCGGATGCCTTGCAGGAATGCGCATCCAGGTTCAAAAAATCGATGAGGAAATGGCAACGCAGCGAGCTTGCAGGAAGGCCTGCTCAGCATCGCTTCGTCTTGTGAATTTGCCTTGACAAATAAATTTGTCAAGGCTATGCTTGGTCTCATGATAGACATCCAAGTGATCGAAGACCCGGCCGCCGCGACCGTGGCCCTGGAGCCCATACGGGGCCGGTTGCTCGCAGAGCTGGCGGTGCCGGCTTCGGCGGCAACCCTGGCGGCGCGTGTCGGCATGGCCCGGCAAAAGGTTACCTATCACTTGAATGCGCTCGAAGCGCATGGCTTGGTGCAACTGGCCGAAGAGCGCAAGTGGGGCGGGCTGACGGAAAGGCTGTTTGTCGCAACGGCAGCGTCCTATGTCGTTTCTCCCGGTGCACTGGGGCCGATTGCGGTGAACCCTGACAGGGAAATCGATCGCTTGTCCGCGAGCTACCTGATTGCCCTGGGCGCACGGATTGTGCGCGAGGTGGGCGAGCTTGCCCGCCGCGCACTGATGAGCGGCAAGCGGCTGGCGACCTTGTCGATCGATGCCGAAGTCCGTTTCCGTTCGGCAGCAGACCGGGCGGCATTCAGTGAAGAACTTGCCGCCGCCATCGCACAACTGGTTTCGAAGTACCACGACGAATCCGCACCCGAGGGACGCCTGCACCGGCTGGTGGTAATGGCGCATCCGTCGGGGCAACAACCTGAACAACCATCCCGAATCAAGGAGCAATCATGACTGTAAAAATCGAAGCGTCCGGACGCCGTTCGGTCTCGTCCGAAGTCGAAGTCCCCGGCACCCCGGAACAAGTCTGGGATGCCATCGCAACCGGGCCTGGCGTGTCGTCGTGGTTTGTGCCGACCGAATTCGAACATCGTGATGGCAAACCTGTCGCCTTGAAGGCGAAATTTGGCCATGGCATGGAGCCCCGCTCGACCGTGACGGTTTGGGACCCGCCGCGCACGTTCACCACCGAGCTTGAGAGCCTGGGCGGTTCGCCGCCTTTTGCGACGGAGTGGAACATCGAAGCGCGTGCCGGCGGCGTGTGCGTCGTCCGCATCGTGCAAAGCCTGTTCGCCAGCACCGACGATTGGGATGATCACCTTGAAGGCGCCAAGGGCGGCTTGTCCGGCTTCATTCGCGCCTTGCGGGTCTACCTCACGCACTTCCGCGGCCAATACGGCCGGAACATGCAGGTCGTGGTGCCGGCAGCCGGCAGCGAGGCGCAAGTCTGGGCTACCCTGGCTGGCGCATTGGGGTTGCAAGGCGCGCGGGTTGGGCAACATTTGAGCGCACCTGCCGGTGCGCCTGCCATCAATGGCGTGGTGGAGTATTACAATGAAAACCCCTATGATGCGCTGGTGCGGCTCGACGCGCCGGGGCCAGGTATCGCTGCCGTCGGCGCCTTCGAGATGGGTGGCCAAAGCATGGTGGCGCTGGGCTTTTATCTTTACGGCGAGCAAGCTGCCGAAACCCTCGCACGCGAAACGCCACGTTGGCAGGCATGGTTACAGGAGCTTTTTCCAACTGCCCAGGCGCAATGATTCATCCAAGCAAATCAACACAAAACCAGGAGAAAACCATGCGAAAAATCGTTTCATTTTCCCATGTAACGCTGGACGGTTACGCGTCCGCCACGACCCCGGGCATGCATAGCCTGGCCTGGGTCAGCATCAGCGAAGACTTGTTCAGCTATGTGGAAGGGCGGATCGGCAAGACCGACACGGCGCTCTACGGCCGGGTTACCTACGAGATGATGGAGTCGTACTGGCCTACTGCCGCCGACCAGCCCGGTGCCAGCGAGCACGACCGCAATCATTCGCGCTGGTATAAATCCGCACGCAAGCTTGTGCTGTCGAAAACCCTGTCGGCCAATGACAAGCCCAATACCCAGGTCATCAGCAGCAACCTGAGCGAAGAAATCGGCAAGATCAAGCAAAGCGAGGGCAGCGAGATTTTGCTGTTCGGCAGCCCCTCCGCCAACCATGCCTTGATGGCGGAAAACCTGATCGATGAATACTGGTTGTTCGTCAACCCGGTTTTGCTGGGGCAGGGGATTCCGCTGTTCAAGAATATCCAGGACCGGACGGCGCTCAAGCTGAAGGATAGCAAGACCTTCCCATCGGGCGTGGTGTGCCTGAGCTATGAAGTGAAACGCGATCAATGATGTAACCACAAGGGACGGGCGATGATGCCCGTCCCTTGTGAGCAATACGCTCCCGCCAGGTCCGGTTCCTTCCCCCACCCCCCTCAAAACAGCCGGCACAGGTATTAGGCCGTCCTGCAACTGGTTGGGTCCAGTTGCACCTTCCTCTTTTCTCGCTCCCAGCAGCTACGCCACATCCAGCCCCTTCTTGTGCTGGATATAGGTAAATCTACCCTAAAGACCAGTCAAAAATATCGTTATTTTCTTAAGCAAAAATTAAGGAAATACGAACCACTTCGGGTCTGCCCGATGGCAAACTTTTTTCAGCCGATTTGGCTTGCGCAATATCCGCGGCATGCCGTTTCTGCCTGGAAAGCCTGATACCGCCTGCCTTTGCAGGCAGAGCCAGGATGGAAGCGGCGGCAAATAACACAACACATCGATTGATAAATTGAGGAGAGAGAGATGCAAAGCAACATCAAACCGGTATTGGTCTTGAGTCTGATTGGCGGCATGCTGGCCGCTTGCGGTGGTGGCACGAGCGACTCACCAGCCGCAACTGACAAACTGCAAGCACGCGTGAAAGCTTCCACGCCGGCCTGCGTACCCTGGGTTTCTGGAGGTACCTATACTGCTGGCGAGGTCGTGACCTATCAAGGCGCGACCTACACGGCACTGGTGACGCAGACTGACTACGTCGGCACTGGTTGGAACCCGACCATTGGCAGTCTTTATAGCAAGGGCGGCACCTGCAGCGGCACTCCAACACCTACTCCTACTCCTACTCCGACACCTACACCTACACCGACCCCAACGCCGACGCCTACTCCAACGCCTACACCGACGCCCACTCCAACACCGACCCCGACACCCACGCCGACTCCCACCCCGGCACCGGCCGGCTTCATCTACAGCCCTTATTTCTATTCGGGTGACTACAGCACCACGCAATTGACCACAGCGGTTACGGGTACCACGGAAACGCTGTTGAAGGCCATGCCGGCGAAGCTGCAAGCTGTTACCTGGGCGTTTGCCACTGGCAACTGCGGTAGTGAAGACTGGGCGGGTGTCTCGGCATCGAGTTTCGCCGCTGCCAATGTGCAAAGCTTCGTCACTGCGGGCAAGAAGTACATCGTCTCTACGGGTGGTGCCGGCGCCAACTTCCTGTGTTCATCGGATGCGAACTTCCTCAAGTTCATCAAGACCTACTACAGCGCCAACATGCTGGGCGTGGACTTTGATATTGAAAACACGCAAAGCCAGACCGACATCAACAATCTGGTACAACGCGTGGTCAATGCCCAATCGACGTACCCCAACCTGCGTTACAGCTTCACGCTGGCCACCGACGGCGGCAATGAAGCGCAAAGCCTGGGCAGCATGGGCGTGAACGTGATGAACGCGATCAAGAAGTATGGCCTGAAGAATTACACGATCAACCTTATGACCATGGACTTCGCCGATTCCGGCCAGGAAAACTCGTCACTCTGCACGCTCTCCGGCAGCAAGTGCGAGATGGGTCAATCGACCATTGCTGCAGCCAAGAGCCTGCATACCTATTGGGGCGTGCCGTACAGCCAGATCGAACTGACCCCGATGATCGGTGGTAATGACAGCATCGACGAAACCTTCACCATCGCCGACGCCGCCACGATCTCGAGTTTTGCGCTCACCAATGGACTGGCTGGTATCCATTTCTGGTCCTTTGAGCGTGATACCGACTGCGCACCTGCCACGTCGGACAATAACTCGTCCGACACCTGCAACAACTATGGCAAGGCCGGTACCCTGGGTTACACCAACGCCTTTATCGCCGACCTGAAACTGTAATTTCCCCACTGCACACCGGAAAGCCCTGCCGGGCTTTCCGGTGTGCGTACGTCATCACGAGAGGATTTCTATCGCTTACACACCCGCGTTGGATTCGATCGCAGCAACCCTCGTCCCCACACCAGGACGGGCAGACCATCAAAAAAATTGTTCAGCAAAACAGATCGAGGAGAGAGAAATGCAAAAGAAAGTCAATAACGCCCTGCTCATGGGCTTGATCGGCAGCATGCTCGCCGCATGTGGCGGCGGCTCGCAGGATTCACAGGATTCGTTGAATGCCAGCCAGAAGCACTACCAGCGCAGCGCCAAGGCAGCAGCCGCAAGCTGCTATGCAGCCTGGGTGTCCTCCACGGCATACACCGGCGGCGCCAACGTCAGCTATGCCGGTGTCAATTACACGGCCAACTGGTGGACGCAGGGAAACAACCCGTCGACCAACAATGGCGTCACGGGCAGCGGCCAACCGTGGACCTCGGACGGTTCTTGCGGTTCTACTACGCCGACGCCAACCCCGACACCTACGCCAACCCCGACACCCACTCCTACGCCAACGCCGACTCCCACGCCTACGCCTACGCCAACGCCTACGCCTACGCCTACGCCTACCCCCACGCCTACCCCCACGCCGGCAACCGGCATCGTCTCGGGCGGCGTCTATACCCTGGTCAATCCCAACAGCGGCAAGGCACTCGACGTCACCGCCGCCGGCACGGCCAACAGCACCGTGGTCGACATTTATACCGTCAACGGTACCGTGGCACAGAACTGGCAGATCAACAGCAACGGCGACGGCACCTATACGCTGGTCAACCCCAATAGCGGCAAGGCACTCGATGTCGTCGCCGCAGGCACCGCCAACTACACCGCCGTCGATATTTACACCGTCAACGGCACGGGTGCGCAAAAGTGGCAGATCAATGCCAACAGTGACGGCACCGTCACGCTGGTCAACCCCAATAGCGGCAAGGCGCTCGATGTCGATGCCGCCGGCACGGCCAACGGTACCGCGGTCGATATCTACACCGTCAATGGCACCGCCGCACAAAAATGGACCCTGACCAAGGTCGCGTCAACGCCCACGCCGACCCCCACGCCAACGCCAACGCCCACGCCGACTCCCACACCGTCAGGCTTCATCTTCAGCCCTTACTTCTACTCGGGCGACTACAACAGCACGTCCTTGATCACGTCGGTGACGGGCACGTCGGAATCGCTCCTGAAAGCCATGCCGGCCAAGCTGCAAGCCGTGACCTGGGCCTTTGCCGGTGGCAACTGCGGTAGTGAAAACTGGAATGGCGTTTCGGCGGCCAGCTTTGCTTCGGCCAACGTGCAAGCCTTCGTCAACGCGGGCAAGAAATACATCATCTCGACCGGCGGCGCGGGCACCAACTTCCTTTGCACGTCCGACGCGAACTTCCTCAAGTTCATCAAGACCTATTACAGCGCCAACATGCTGGGAGTGGACTTCGACATTGAAAACACGCAAAGCCAGACCGACATCAACAACCTGGTGCAGCGCGTGGTCAATGCGCAATCGACTTACCCCAACCTGCGTTACAGCTTCACGCTGGCTACCGACGGCGGCAATGAAGCGCAAAGCCTGGGCGGAATGGGTGTGAACGTGATGAACGCCATCAGGCAATACGGCTTGAAGAACTACACCATCAACCTGATGACGATGGACTTTGCCAACTCGGGCCAGGAAGACTCCAGCCTGTGCACGCTTTCGGGCAGCAAGTGCGAGATGGGCCAGTCGGCTATTTCGGCAGCCAAGAGCCTGCATAACTACTGGGGTGTGCCGTACAGCCAGATCGAATTGACGCCGATGATCGGCGGCAATGACGCCCACGATGAAACCTTCACCATCGCCGACGCCGCCACGATCTCCAGCTTCGCGCTGACCAATGGTTTGGCCGGTATCCACTTCTGGTCGTTCGAGCGCGATACCGATTGCGCCCCGGCGACCACGGACAATAATTCGTCCGATACCTGCAACAACTACGGCAAGGCCGGCACGCTGGGCTATACCAACGCCTTCATTTCCGACCTCGGGCTGTAAGCAACAAGCCAGTACGAAACGGGTGGCGGGTAACCGCTACCCGTTTTTTTTGCCAATTTTTGCCGCTGAGGTACACTTGGCAATTCCCATGAATTGCCAAGCCTCCCCATGTCCGTTGCGGAAATCCTGATTCTCATTGTCTTGCTCGCCGTGCTGGTGTTGCAAATCATCTTCATTCTTAAAGCACGCGGCGGTGCCGGTGCCGAACAATTCGCGAAACTGCAAAGCGCGCTGGAACAAGCCTATACGCAATTGAACGAACGCAGCAGCCGTGGCATGCGGGAAGAAATCCTCTCGTCTTCGCAAGGTACGCGCCAGGAATTGAGCAGTAACTTTGGCCAATTCCAGCAAAACCTGTCGCACCAGTTGACCGGCATGTCGACGCTGCAGAATTCCCACATCGAAGGGTTCGGCCAGCAATTCGCCAAGCTCAATGAAGCCAATGCGCAACAGCTCGAAGCCATGCGCGAGGCCATCATGGAGCAGGGCATGAATGGACGCGAAGAGCAGGCCGTGGCCTTGAAGCGTTTCGCTGAATCCCTGAACCAGACTTTATCGGTGCTGACGGAATCTAACGCCCAGCGCATGGGCGAAATCCGCGCCACGCTCGAAGCCAAAATCAAGGACTTGCAGAGCGAGAACAGCGCCCGCCTGGAAGAGATGCGCAAGACCGTTGATGAAAAACTGCATGCCACGCTGGAACAGCGCCTGGGCGAATCGTTCAAGCTGGTTTCCGACCGCTTGGAAAAGGTGCACCAAGGCCTGGGTGAGATGCAACAGCTCGCCATCGGCGTGGGCGACTTGAAACGGGTGCTGACCAACGTCAAGACGCGCGGCACCTGGGGTGAGGTGCAACTTGCCATGCTGCTGGAACAGGTGCTGACTACGGACCAATATGCCAAGAACGTTGAAACCGTGCCAGGAACGGGGGAGCGCGTGGAATTCGCCATCCGCCTGCCGGGTCCGGACGATGGCGCAAAGCCGGTCTGGCTGCCCATCGATGCCAAATTCCCCAAGGAACAATACGAAAGACTGGCTGAAGCGGCCGAACGTGCCGACGCTGAAGGCGTGGCGGCAGCCGGCAAGGAGTTGGAACGCGCGATTCGCAACGAAGCCAAGACCATCGCGGAAAAGTATCTGTCGCCACCGCTGACCACCGATTTTGCCGTGCTGTTCCTGCCCACGGAAGGCCTGTATGCCGAAGTGATGCGCCGTCCCGGCCTGGCTGACGAGCTGCAGCGTATGCACCGCATCAGCATCGCCGGGCCATCGACGCTGACAGCTTTGCTGAATAGTCTGCAGATGGGCTTCCGCACGCTCGCGTTGGAAAAGCGTTCGTCGGAAGTGTGGCAGGTGCTGGGCGCAGTCAAGACCGAATTTGCCAAGTTCGGCGACGTGCTGGCCAAGACCAAGTCGACGCTGGAGCGGGCCGCCAAGGACATCGAAAGCGCGGAAACTCGCAGCCGCCAGATGGCGCGCAAGCTCAAATCGGTAGAGGCACTGCCGAGCGAGACGGCGCAACTATTGCTGGGAACCGATACGGAAAGCAGCGACGAAGAGTAGCCCGGGATGTAATGCCGGCACGCATTCAATGCGCGCCGGACTGCTCCTTCGCATTACTCACAGCCAGCCGATCAGCCCAAGCCAGCGCAATCGCCGAAACCAGGAAGGTCACGTGAATGGCGATGCGCCACATGATGACGCGGTCTTCCAGGTGTTCCGCATTGATGAAGGTGCGCAGCAAATCAATCGATGAAATACCGATCAAGGCCATTGCCAGTTTGACCTTGAGCACACCGGCGTTCACATGCGACAGCCATTCCGGCTGGTCGGGGTGGTGGTCGAGATCAAGGCGCGATACGAAGGTTTCATAGCCGCCCACGATCACCATGATCAAGAGATTGGCGATCATGACCACGTCGATCAGGCCCAGTACCATCAGCATGATGTCGGCCTCGCTCAAGGTCGTGCTTTCCGCCACCAGATGCACCAGCTCGACCATGAAGCGATAAACATAAACGCCTTGCGCCACGATCAGGCCGAGGTAGAGCGGCGCCTGCAGCCAGCGGCTGGCGAAGATCACGGATTCCATCGATTGCACCAAGCGTGACATGCTTTCTCCCAAATAATCAAATCAATCCATCGAACAGGACAACCCCGACTTCTTCGCCGTCGGCCACGTCGCCGCGTTCATGCTCCAGCACGATGAGGCAATTTGCCTCGGACATCGAACGCAGGATGCCTGAACCCTGTTCATCGAACGCCTGCACGCACGTCTTGCCATTTTTGCCAATGGCCAGCATGCCGCGCTGGAACTCCGTCCGACCGGGCTTCTTGTGCAAGGTTCCCTGAGCCGGCACGCGCAGCAGCGGCAAGGCTGCATCGTTGGTGCCGGCCAGATGCAGCAGGGCATCGCGTGCCATCATGTAAAAGCTCACCATCACGGCCACGGGGTTGCCGGGCAGGCCGAACAGCCAGGCGCTTTTGCCTTTGGCTTCGATACGGCCAAAGGCCATGGGGCGGCCCGGCCGCATGGCGATTTTCCAGAATTCGACCTCGCCCATTTGCGCCATGATGTCGCGCGTGTAATCGGCCGCGCCGACAGAAACTCCACCCGAGGTCACGATGGCATCGGCTTCCAGGCAGGCATGTTCCAGCGCCTCCTTCAATGCCGTTGGGTCGTCTTGCACCACGCCCAGGTCTAGTGTTTCCACTCCGAGCCGGGTCAGCATCGCCTGCAGGGTATAACGGTTGCTGTCGTAGACGCAACCTGGTTCCAGTGCCTGGCCCAGCAAACGCAATTCGTCGCCGGTGGAAAAGAAGGCCACGCGCAGGCGGCGCCTGACCGTCGCAGAAGCTATGCCCAGCGAAGCCAGCAAGCCGATGTCGGCAGGGCGCAGCACTTTCCCGGCAGCCAGCGCGGTTGAGCCATGGCGCAAGTCCTCACCGGCGCGACGGCAATTGGCGCCAGCCTTGACGACCGCGGGCGCAAGGCAGATCGATTGCTGCGACGCGAACGCCACCAGTTCTTGCGGTACCACGCAATCACAACCTGCGGGCAGTACGGCACCGGTCGTGATCAATACGCATTCCATTGCCCCGAGCACGGCTACGTAGGGGCGCCCGGCCAATGCTTCACCCACCACTTGCAGCGTGACTTCGTTGGTGCCGATCAGATCGACCGAGCGCAGCGCATAGCCGTCCATGGCTGAGTTGTCGTGCTGTGGCACGTCGACGGGTGATATCACGTCCTCGGCCAGTACCCGGCCAAGCGCCGCGCGCAGTTCAACGCGTTCGGTTTCGGAAACAGGAATCAGCCGCTGCAGGATCGCCTGCTTTGCCTCATCGGCGCGCAACACCTTGCTCATCGCGGCGCCTCTTCATACTCGAGCAGCTCGGCGATGCTGTTGATGTTGCGGAAGGCGGTGGCATCGCTGAAATGCGCTTCGGCAGATTTCAGCATGGCTTGCCAGGCCCCCACCTTGCGTCCACCGTCTGCAAGATAGCTTTGCAGGTGCGGCAGCAGGCTTGTATGCAGCAGGCAGCAGACCGGATGCGTGCGACGGGATGCGCCGCTTCCTGTTACGGCGAAGGACAATACAGCGTCGGCTTGGGCCACGGCTTGCGCCAGGCGCGCAACGAGGTCCATCGGCAGTGCCGGGCAATCGCAAGGCACACAGGCCAGCCAGGATGTGGTGCACTGCGCCAGCGCGGCATGGATGCCTGCCAGCGGGCCTGCATAGTCGGGGATGTCGTCGCCGAATACCGGTACGCCGAACGCCTGGTATTGCGCCAGATTGCGGTTGGCGCTGATGCAGGCGCTGCCGACTTGCGGCAACAGCCGCTCCAGCACGTGCTGTGCCAGGGGCCGATTCATGAGCAGTTGCAGGCCCTTGTCGCTGTCGTTCATGCGCGAACCGCGGCCGCCGGCGAGAACCAGTCCGGTGATGTCGGCACGGGATGGGGTTTGTTGCACGTCAGCCGCCTATGTAAGACATTTCCACGCGCGGTGCGACGGACTGGTCTTCCGTGTGTGCCGTGCGCAATGCGGAATAGCGGTCAGTGCGGCCGCGCCAGACATGGGCGATGGCAGTGGAAATTTGCGCGTCACTTTTATCGCTGCGCAGGAGCGCGCGCAAATCATGTCCTCCAGTCGCGAACAGGCAGGTGTAGAGCATGCCTTCGGTGGAAAGGCGCGCACGGGTGCAACTGCTGCAGAAAGCCTGCGTCACACTGGAGATCAGGCCGATCTCGCCACCTCCATCGACGTAGCGCCAGCGGCCGGCCGTATCGGCCAGGTGTTTGCGCGGCACTTCGGCCAGCGGCATTTCGCTATGGATGCGGCGCAGCACTTCGGTCGAAGGCACAACCTCATCCATCTTCCAGCCATTCGAGGCACCCACATCCATGTATTCGATAAAGCGCAAGATGGCGGGCGTACCCTTGAAATGGCGCGCCATGGGCAAAATTTCGGCATCGTTCATGCCGGCCTTGACCACCATGTTGACCTTGACCGGGCCGAGCCCGGCTTCGTGCGCCGCGTCGATCCCGCGCAAGACTTCGGCAACCGGAAAGTCGACGTCGTTCATGCGCTGGAATACGGTTTCATCGAGCGCATCGAGCGACACGGTGACGCGTTTCAAGCCGGCGTCTTTCAAGGCCCGGGCCTTGCGCGCCAGGAGCGAGCCGTTGGTGGTCAGGGTGAGGTCAAGCTCGCGGCCATCGGGTGTGCGCAATGCAGCGAGCATGGCAACCAGGTCTTCGATGTCCTTGCGCAGCAGCGGTTCGCCACCGGTCAGGCGGATCTTTTCCACACCATGGGCGACAAACAGGCGCGCAAGGCGGGTGATTTCCTCGAAGGAGAGCAGGGCGCTGTGCGGCAGGTAGGCGTAGCCGCTGCCGAAGACTTCCTTGGGCATGCAATAGACGCAACGGAAGTTGCAGCGGTCCGTGACCGAGATGCGCAAGTCCTGCACCGGCCGCGCCATCGTGTCGGCCAGGTGGCCGGTGGGCGCTTCCAGCTTCGCGGGAATGACCGGTATCGTATGTGCGTAGCGCAAGTCCGCTACCGGGATGATTGTTTTTGCCATGGGTGAAATCGAACCGGGCCCAAGCCCTACAGGTAAGATACCACGACCCCGGCTGCGGCACAGGCAAACAGGGTCTTGATTGTATCGATGCGAAACCTCAGCATAGCAAGAAGAGCTGCGCCGCAGATCATCATGGCAGCATAGTCCCAATTATGCGGCGTCGAATCGAGCCGGAAGACGTGGCGCGCCAGGAACAGGGCCAGGCTGGCGATCACGCCGACCACAGCCGCCGAAATGGCCGTCAGCGGCGCCGTCAACCGCATGTCGTCGCGCGTGGCTTCCACCAGCGAACCGCCTGCCAGGACGAACACGAAGGACGGCAGGAAGGTGAACCAGGTCGCAATCACGGCGCCGGCCAGTGCCGGCAGCAAGGGATCGCCGGCAGCGCTTTGCCAGCCGCCCAGAAAACCGGTATAGGTCACGATCATGATCAAAGGCCCCGGCGTGGTTTCGCCCAGGGCCATGCCATCCATCATCTGTGCCGGCGTCAGCCAATGTGCCTGTTCCACTGCGCCCTGCACCACATAGGGCAGCACGGCATACGCGCCGCCGAAGGTCAGCAAGGCTGCCTTGCCGAAAAACAGCCCCATCTGCGTCAGCGGTGAAGCCAAACCCAGGCATAGGGCCAGCGCCAGCCACGATAGAACGGCAAGCATGACACCCAGTGCTATACCGGTGCCGAGTTTGAGCCAGGAAAAGCGTGCATGCGCGGGTGGTGGCGTATCGTCGTCGATCAACGCCGGGCCGTATGCCGCCTGTGCTTGATGCGCGGTGCCGAGACGGAACTTGTCCGGTGCAATTCGCGAACCGAGCCAGCCTGCCAATGCCGCGCCCAGCATGATGAAGGGGAAGGGCAGGTTGATGACAGCCAGTGCCGCAAATGCTGCCAGGGCCAGTGTTACCAGCCAAGCGTTGCGCAGCGTCCGTGCGCCGATACGCCGACATGCCGCCAGCACGATCGCAACGACAGCCGGCTTGACGCCGTACAGGATGGCCGCCACAACGGGCAGCTTGCCATACACGAGATAAACCCATGAAAGGGCGATCAGGAGCGCAAGCGAAGGCAGGATGAACAGCAAGCCTGCCGCAATGCCGCCGCGCACCTTGTGCATCAGCCAGCCGATGTAGATGGCGAGCTGGGTTGCCTCCGGGCCCGGCAGCACCATGCAATAGTTGAGGGCATGCAGGAAGCGTTTTTCCGAAATCCAGCGCCGCTTCTCGACCAGTTCGGCATGCATCATCGCAATCTGCCCGGCCGGGCCGCCGAAGCTGATGAAGCCGAGCTTGAGCCAGTAGCGCAGCGCGGTGATGAAGGAAACCGGAGCGGGTCGATTCATGGGACTTGCAGGTGAAACCGGTAAAAAAAAACAGGGGAGCCTAAGCTCCCCCATTATGCCGTTTTCTGATCTTGAAGGATCAGGGGTGGCGCGTGTGCACCTGGACCAGCGGCTCGGTCGATTGCGGCGGCAGCGGCTTGCGCTCGCGCGGCACGCGCGGTGCCACGACGATGGCGGCAGCAGCTTCCTGTGCAGCACGGTGCTTGGCCGGGTCGGTCTTGGCCAGCGTCAGGCCGGCGCTCGCCAGCACTGCTGCCAGGTCGACCGGCGCAGCTTGCGGCTTTGGTGCCGGTGCGGCGGCCGGAGCAGGTGCTGCGACATGTGCCACGGCAGGCGCGGGCGCTGCAGCTTCTGGAGCTACTGCAGCCGCGGCTTGAACTGGTGCTGCCACAGGTTCCTGCACCGGTGCATGCACCACAACTTCAGCCACCGGTTGAGCAACTTCGTGGGCAACTTCCACTGCGGCGGGCTCGATATGGGCGTGATGCACAGCTTCTGCCGCTGCCGGCTCAACGTGGGCAGTGGATGCTGCCGGCACAGCCGGTGCATCAAAAGCCAGTTCCGGCTGGCGTGCCACCGGTGCTGCTGCAACGGCTTCTGCCACGGAACCTTCATCGGCCTCATCGCCTTCTTCACCGTCAGCGGCGCCCTCGGCACCTGCCGAACCTTCTGCATTGTCGCGGTCGCGGCGGTTGCGGTTGCGGCCACCACGGCGGCGGCGGCGGCGTTCGCGCGTCGGTTCGCCTTCTGCACCGGCTGCGGCTTCACCTTCGGCCACGGCGTCGATGGCTTCCTCGGTCGCGGCATTGATCGTTGCTTCTTCGGCCTTGGCTTCTGCTGCTACGTCCTTGCGCTCTTCACGCGGCTGGCGCGGCGGACGCGGTTGGCGTTCCTGGCGCACTTCGCCTTCACGTTGCTCACGCGGCTCGCGTGGTTCACGGGCTTCGCGTGGCTCACGCTGTTCGCGTTGGCCATCCCGGCCTTCGCGTGGTTGGCCCTGGCCTTCCCGCGCTTCCTTAGGTTCGCGCGGCTGGCGGCCCTGGCGTTGCTGCTGGTTGCCTTCACCGGCCGGTGCGGCCTTGGCTTCGTCACGGCCACGGCCGTCACGTTGCTGCTTGCCTTCTCGTTGCGGCTGGCCTTCCTGGCCTTCACGTTGCGCACCATCTTCGCGTCCACCACGGCCACGGCCGCGGCCACGCTGGTTGCGGTTGTTGCGCTCATTGCGTTCGCCGCCGCGCGGGCTGGCTTGCGGTTTTTGTTCGACCACGGGGGCTGGTGCCGGCTCGGCAGGCTTGCTGCCAAACAGGCCACCGAACAGGCGGCTGAAGAAACCCGGTTGCGGTGCGGCCAAAACGGGTGCCGGGGCTGGTGCCGGCGCCGGTTCGTGGCGCTCGACGATGGGGGCTGGCTGGTCGGGGGTAATACCCTTGACCACGGCTTCCTGGCGCGCACGGACTTCTTCCTTCTGGCGCTTGGCGTAGCCGATATCGGTTTCTGCCTGCTCGGCCATGGCGTAGCTGGCATGGCTGTCTTCGAGGCGCGGGTCGTCGTGCTTGATGCGCTCGAGCTTGTAATGCGGGGTTTCGAGGTGCTTGTTCGGAATCAGGATGACCGTGACGCGGTGGCGCGTTTCGATCTTCAGGATTTCGCCGCGCTTCTCATTGAGCAGGAAGGCAGCAACATCAACCGGCACCTGCACGTGGATGGCGGCCGAATTTTCCTTCATCGACTCTTCCTGGATGATACGCAGGACTTGCAGGGCCGACGATTCGGTATCGCGGATGTGGCCGGTGCCGTTGCAGCGCGGGCAGGTCACGTGGCTGCCTTCGGACAGCGACGGACGCAGGCGCTGGCGCGACAATTCCATCAGGCCGAAGCGTGAAATCTTGCCCATTTGCACGCGCGCACGGTCGTGGTGCAGGGCGTCCTTCAGGCGGTTTTCGACTTCGCGCTGGTTCTTGGCGCTTTCCATGTCGATGAAGTCGATCACGATCAAGCCGCCCAGGTCGCGCAGGCGCAACTGGCGCGCCACTTCTTCGGCCGCTTCCAGGTTGGTGTTGAAGGCGGTGGTTTCGATGTCCGAGCCGCGCGTGGCGCGTGCCGAGTTCACGTCCACCGACACCAGTGCTTCGGTGTGGTCGATCACGATGGCGCCGCCCGAAGGCAGCGGCACGTTGCGCGAATAGGCGGTTTCGATCTGGTGTTCGATCTGGAAACGCGAGAACAGCGGCACATCGTCGCGGTAGCGCTTCACACGGTGCACCATGTCGGGCATCACGTGGCTCATGAACTGCTGAGCCTGTTCGTAGATGTCGTCGGTGTCGATCAGGATTTCGCCGATGTCAGGCTGGAAATAATCACGGATGGCACGGATGACCAGCGAGGATTCCTGATAGATCAGGAAAGCGCCCGATGCTGAACCGCCGGCGCCTTCGATGGCGCGCCACAGTTGCATCAGGTAATTCAAGTCCCACTGCAGTTCATCGACGTTACGGCCGATGCCTGCGGTGCGGGCGATGACCGACATGCCATTGGGCACGTCGAGCTTGTCCATGGTTTCGCGCAGTTCCTGGCGGTCTTCGCCTTCGACACGGCGCGACACGCCGCCGCCACGCGGGTTGTTCGGCATCAACACCAAGTAGCGGCCGGCCAGCGAGATGAACGAGGTCAGGGCAGCGCCCTTGTTGCCGCGCTCTTCCTTCTCGACCTGGACCATGATTTCCTGGCCTTCGCGCAGCGCTTCCTTGATGGAGGCATTGCGCACGTCCACGCCTTCGCGGAAATAGCTGCGTGCCACTTCCTTGAACGGCAGGAAACCGTGGCGTTCTTCACCGTAATTGACGAAGCAGGCTTCAAGGGAGGGTTCGATGCGGGTGATGACGCCCTTGTAGATATTGGACTTGCGCTGTTCGCGCCCCGCAGATTCGATATCGATGTCGATCAGGCGTTGACCATCGACAATGGCGACGCGCAATTCTTCCTGCTGCGTCGCATTGAACAACATGCGTTTCATTTTTATATCTCCGTGGCCCAAGAGCCATGTGCCGCCCATTGAAGACAAAAGACGGCAGGTACTTCCATTAAAAGTACGCGAGAACGTATTGCCTGGGGATGAATTGCCTTGACGTGGGCAGGGGCCGTTAAGAGGCCAACTTGCCGCAACAGGGCGCGGATGACGCCGTGCACGTTGCCGGATGCCTCACACTGGGCGCGATCTTCCTGCAAAACAGGACCGCACCACAGGATGCAAGCGGCTGGCATGTCGCCCATCGAAACGATGGCGAGCGTGCGCCGCATTTTGCATTCCGGCATGTTTTACAACTGTGCTACGACTTCACCAACCGGCGAGCTGGGCAGCTCCCTTATTCGGGCAGACCAGCTTGCCGGACTTTTATCCTTACTTACTAATACCAGGCGATTCAATTCAACACGCCTACGCGCCATCCGATCGCAACAACGGTGCAACCTTGACGCGCGCCGGAGCGCTGCGTACACATCTTATTTACCGACGCTGCCGGCACCTGATGCGCGTTTATCGCGCAAAAATGCCATTTCGCCGCGTCCCCCCACCGAATTTGCGAAATAGGCGAGGCCGATGGAGACGCCCCTGTGTAGAATGTGCTTTTTATTCTTCACTTGCGCCAACTCTGTCATCGGCGCGAAACAATTATATATTCAAAATGAAGGACTTAGCGAGATTTTCCGGGAAACAGGCTGAAAAGCCGGATTCCCCCGCCGCCCAGGTCCCTCCCCAGGTACGGCTGCTTACGATCGGTGAAGAAGAAGCCGGGCAAAGAATTGACAATTATTTACTAAGAGTCTGCAAAGGCGTGCCAAAAAGTCACGTGTACCGCGTATTGCGCTCGGGCGAGGTGCGCGTCAACAAGGGCCGTATCGACCAGACCTACCGCCTGGAAGCGGGTGACGTGGTACGCATCCCGCCGATCCGCATGGCGGCGGAAAAGACCGAGTCCGTTCCAGGGGCCGAGTTCAAGATTCTGCTGGAAGACAGCCATCTGCTGGTGATCGACAAGCCGGCCGGCGTGGCTGTCCATGGCGGTTCGGGCGTCAGTTACGGTGTGATCGAACAACTGCGCGCTTCCCGGCCCGACGCCAAATTCCTGGAGCTGGTGCACCGGCTTGACCGCGACACCTCCGGCGTGTTGCTCTTGGCCAAGAAGCGTTCGGCCCTGACCAATCTGCACGAACAGATTCGCGATGGCGAAACCGATAAGCGCTACCTGACCCTGGTCCATGGCGACTGGAAAAATACGCGCCAGCACGTCAAGTTGCCATTATTTAAATATAATGCTCCCGACGGTGAACGCCGCGTGCGGGTACAGGCAGATGGGTTGGCATCGCATACCGTGTTTGTCTTACAGAAACGCTACGGACCGTATGCCTTGCTGGAAGCCGAGTTGAAGACCGGGCGCACGCACCAGATCCGCGTGCACCTCTCGCATACCGGCTTTGCGATTGTCGGCGACGACAAGTACGGCGACTTTGCCTTGAACCGCGCCTTGCAAAAGGCTGATGGCAACCGGATCGCGTTCAAGCGCATGTTCCTGCATGCGCACAGGATCACGTTCACCCACCCGGAGTCCGGCAAGCCAGTGACGCTCTCTGCGCCGCTGCCGCCCGAGTGCGTGCGTTTCCTGCAAAGCCTGGAGCAGGTCGAGCGCGAGGAATGACCCCGCAAAAGATGACGTGCGCACGCCACTCTGGCGGGCGCGCAAGACGATTTGAAATTTGTATCAGGAGTCGGCGGGTTCAACCCGTCGGGAGTCATGTCGAGAAAACAGTTTGATCTGATCGTATTCGATTGGGACGGCACGCTGATGGACAGCACCGCCACCATCGTCAAGTGCATACAGGCGGCAGCGCGCGACATCGGTTTGCCGGTGCCGAGCAAGGAAGTGGCAGCCCACGTCATCGGGCTCGGGCTGGCCGAAGCCATGCAGGCGGCGCTGCCGCCGGGCACCGACCCGAAATATTTTCCGCGCATGACTGAGCGCTACCGCTATCACTATCTCTTGCAAGACCATGACCTGGTCTTGTTCGAAGGCGCGCGCGACATGCTGGCCGACCTGTCGCAGCAGGGATATTTCCTGGCCATTGCCACCGGCAAGAGCCGCGTCGGACTCAACCGCGCGCTCGACAGTGTCAAACTGCTGTCACTGTTCGATGCCACGCGCTGCGCCGACGAAACCTTTTCCAAACCGCACCCGGCCATGTTGCAGGAACTGACGCGCGAGCTAGGGCAGGATATCCGCCGCACCGTGATGGTGGGCGACACCACACATGATTTGCAGATGGCGATCAATGCAGGGGCTGCCGGTATCGGTGTCGAATTCGGTGCACACCCGGTCGAGCAATTGCACGCATTGAACCCGCTGTTTGTTGCAGCCTCCATCGGTGAGCTGCACCAGTGGCTGTCGGATTTTGGTTAAGCCATCATGACTGATACCTTGATACCCGTATGCGCCTCGGATGCGCTTGCCGAGGGCGGCAAGGGCGTACGTTTCCCGGTGTGCGCCGGAACCTACGACACCACCGGCTTCGTCGTGCGTTATGACGGCAAAGCCTACGGTTACCTGAACCGCTGCGCCCATGTGCCGATCGAACTTGATTGGGCCGAAGGCGAATTCTTCGAGTCGAGCGGCCTGTACATCATGTGCGCCACGCATGGTGCCATCTACACGCCAGAGAGCGGCCGTTGCGTGGGCGGCCCTTGCCGCGGCGCCAGCCTGCGTGTGATCAATGTGGTGGAGCAGGACGGACAAATCTATTGGCAGCCTGACGACTACGTGCAACTGCCTAAGGTAACACCAGCAAAACAGGGATAACAAAAGATGGAAAACGATCATCAGGAACAGCCATCCCAGGCTTCTCAGCCCCAGGCCCAGGAAGCAGCTGTTCAAGCGCCAGCGGCACCGGAAGCGCCGCCGGGCAAACCTAACTGGGAACGCGAAGTGCTGGAAAAGGTCTTGCTCGCCGCCATTGCCGAACAGCGTGCCGGACGGCGCTGGGGTATCTTCTTCAAGTCCGTGTTCCTGCTGTTGATCGTGGGCGGGCTTGGCTTTGCCTGGTTCTACAACAAGGATGAAGGCGAAGCCTTTGGCGCACATACGGCGCTGGTGTCCATCGATGGTGAAATCGAAAGCGACGCGTCGGGCGCGGCTGAAGTGGTGATTCCCGCATTGGACAAGGCCTTTGCCGACGAAGAGGCGGTAGGCGTCATCCTGCATATCAACAGCCCCGGTGGCAGCCCGGTGCAGGCAGGCATGATCAATGATGAAATCGGCCGCCTGCGCGAGCTGTATCCGAAAAAGCCGATCTATGTCGTGGTCGATGAAATCTGCGCTTCCGGCGGCTATTACATTGCCGCTGCGGCTGATCGTATCTATGTCGACAAGGCCAGCGTTATCGGTTCGATCGGCGTACTGATGGATGGCTTCGGCTTCACCGGCCTGATGGAAAAAGCGGGGGTCGAGCGCCGCCTCCTTACCGCCGGCGAGAACAAGGGCTTTCTTGATCCTTACAGCCCGCAGACACCGAAGCAAAAGGCGTTTGCACTTTCCATGCTCAATGAAATCCACCAGCAATTCATCGATGCTGTGCGCAAAGGGCGCGGCAAGCGCCTGAAGGAAACGCAGGAAATGTTTTCCGGACTGTTCTGGACCGGCGCCAAGGCCGTCGACATGGGCCTGGCCGACGACTTCGGTACCGTCGACAGCGTGGCGCGTGACGAATTGAAGGCCGAGGACATCATCGACTACACCGAACGTGAAGGCCTGGAAGACCGCGTGCTCAAGAAGTTTGGCGCTTCGGTGGGGGCGGGGGCGATCAAATCGCTCTGGCACGCGCCCAAACCGAAAATGCGGTGAAAGGGCGCGTCGATTACCAGCTGCCGAGCCTGAAAAACATGCAAATTATATTGCCGGATTGCTATCTGAGGAAGTAAAGTGTCGTGGCAGATGTTTTGTTCGATAACTTGAATTCTCAAACCCGGGAGGCAGTCAGATGAGCGACAACGATATCAATGCAGGAAACAACCCCTACGCTGCGCCACGCAGCGCGATTGTCGACGTCGCCGCCGAATCCCGATTGGCTACGCGGCTTGAACGCTTCCTCGCTGCCCTCGTCGACGCCTTCTTGCTTGGTGCGATTACGATGATTCCGGCGATGATCATGTTTGGCGGATGGATGGGCTATATGGGGGTTGCAGCAAGCCATCCCTGGCTCTTCCGCGTTGGTAGCGCTTTGATCGGCATTGTCTTGTTCCTCTTGATCAATGGTACTTTCCTGGCGCGCGATGGCCAGACCATCGGCAAGAAGGCCATGAGTATCAAGATTGTCGGCGCCGATGGCGGCAAAGCCGATTTCGCCCGTATCATCTTGCGCCGCCAGGCACCCATCTGGGCATGCCAACTGGTTCCGTTCGTGGGCGGTGTGCTGATCCTGATCGATACCCTGTGCATCTTCCGCGATACGCGCCGCTGCATCCACGACGACATCGCCGATACCAAGGTCGTCAAGGCTTGATCATCGCAACTGCGGGCGCTTATTGATTTTCTTGAAGGGTAAGGCAAAAGCGATTGAATCCTCATGCAGAGGATATCCTTGCATCTTCACGAGATTGTCATATAGTGGTTAGCAGCATTGGGGATCATCCCCGTGGAGGATGGTATCGAGGGTCGAAGCGCTCTGGCACCAGCATGATTACCGCATCGATGATGCGGCTGTGAGAAGCCTCGGACTTCTCTGTAGGCGCCTCTCTGGAGGCAAGCAAAACGACGGACAAAACCGTCGTTTTGCATTTGTGCAGGGCGCCTCTGCAAATCTATTGCGCGGCCCGAACTCGGGTCTGCGATGCTCGTCGTACTTCAGTACGACTGCGCTTCTCGATCCCGACCTCGGGCCTGCTCGCTACGATTTTCAGAGGCGCCGAACCGTAGCATGGTCGCTGAAAAGCGAACGTTCTTTTGTTGACGCATGTAGGCTGGGACGCGTCCCAGCATTGCCATCCTGCTTTGCTACTCACCCAGCAGCAAAAACACCGTTGGCTTTTTGTGGAAGTCCGGCATTTTTCCGGCTTTTACTTCGCTCTTCCACTGCGCTGCCGTTTTGGTCTGGATGGATTCGCTTGCCAGCGTGATATCCGTTGCCACACAAATCATTGTCGCTGGCTGACAGGTGTTGACCATGGCTTCCAGCATGCCGGCGTTGCGGTATGGGGTTTCGATAAATAGCTGCGTCTGCTTTTCGCGGCGCGAGCGGTCTTCCAGCTCTTTCAGGCGCTTTGCTTTTTGTGCGGTGTCTACCGGCAGGTAGCCGTTGAAGGCGAAGCTTTGGCCGTTGAGGCCGCTGGCCATTACGGCCAGCAGCAGGGACGATGGCCCTACCAGCGGCTTGACCGGCACGCCCTTGGCGTGGGCCAGGCGCACGAGGTTGGCGCCCGGGTCGGCCACTGCCGGTACGCCTGCTTCGGAGATCAGGCCGGCGTTGCGTCCTGACTGCAACGGTTCCAGCAAGGCGGGCAGGGCGGTGGCGGCGGTGTTGATGTTCAATTCGCGTATCTCGATTTCCTGTAGCGGCTTTGCCAGCGGATGCTGCTGCGCCACCAGCTTCAGGAAGGCGCGCGTGGTTTTGGCGTTTTCGGCGATGAAGTAATCGAGCCTGGCCGTCAGTGCGCGCACTTCGGCGGGAATGATGGCGGCCAGCGTTTCTGCGCTTTCCGTGGGGCCCAGGGTGTTGGGTATCAGATAGAGTGTGCCGGGCATGGCTTTATTCCGTGAAGAATGGCACGCCGGCCTTGCGCAGCATGCCGGTCAGGGCGATCAGGGGCAGGCCGGTTAGGGCGCTTGGATCGCTGCTGTCGATTCTCTTGATGATGGCAATGCCCAGGCCTTCATTCTTGGCGCTGCCGGCGCAATCGTAAGGTTGTTCCATGCGCAGATAGGCATCCAGCTCGGCGTCGGGCAGGTCGCGGAAGGTGACGAAGGTCTGCACGTTTTCGACCTGCAACGGTGCTGCGCTGCCACTGCGCGCATCGATCAGGCAGAGCGCGGTATGAAAGATCACGCGCCGTCCGCGCATGGTTTGCAATTGCTTCAGCGCGTTGCCGTGGTTGCCTGGTTTGCCGATCTGCATCCCGTCCAGTGTCGCTACCTGGTCCGACCCGATCACGAGGTTGCCCGGGGTATTTGCCGCGATCTTTTCCGCCTTGGCCTGTGCCAGCCGCAGTGCCGTTTCCTCGGGCGCTTCGCCTGCGCGCGGTGTTTCGTCGATGTCGGGCACTTGCACGGTGAACGGCAGGCGCAGGCGTGACAGCAGTTCCTGGCGATAACGCGAGCTTGAAGCGAGGATCAGAGGAGGAATCAGGGGAAGGGTCATTATTGTGTTGTTGTTTTGGTAAAAAATTACCCCAAATCCAGAAAGCTTGCGCTAAAACCTTCAAATAATCGCGCTAACACTTTGACGAATAAGGGAAATCCCTGTTATTATCGCAGGTTTTCCGGGTTCGGCTTTCGCTATGAGCGCATTTGTCATCGATACGTTTGAATTCAGCCGGAAAAAAGATGGCGCCGAAGGCGAGCAGGCGGTAGCCGATTTTGCCAGATTGCGCGAAGAGACGGCTGATACTTCCGGCAACGTGGAGTGGGCCCTGCAAGGCGGCATGCATGCGCTGGGTCATCCGCTGCTGCAGTTGTCGGTCAAGGCGGAAGTCAAGCTGATGTGCCAACGCTGCCTGACGCCGTTTGCCTTCGCCGTCGAGTCTCAAGTGGCATTGGTGCTGGCCGCCGATGAAGAGGCGGCAGATGAGCTGGAAGACAAGCTGGCCGACGAAGAGCTCGACGTGATTGCCGGCTCGAAGAACATGAATGTGCTGGAGCTGGTGGAAGACGAAGTGCTGTTGGGCATTCCGCTGTCGCCCAAGCACGAGCGTTGTCCCGACCAGGTCGGGCAGGAAATTGCGGGCACCGACAAGCGCGTGTCGCCGTTTGAAGTGCTCAAGAACAAGCAGTAGCAAAGCTTGGTAGTAAGGCTTTGAGGCAGTTTTGCAGTAGCAGGTCGCGCTGCCCATGATGGGGTGGCGGTCAAGAGGGAAGTTTGCCAAGAATTATCGGCTTGCCGGTGGTCAATAGGCGAGCTGATGTGTTAAAATTTTAGAACTTAGGTTTAGGAGTCATCATGGCAGTTCAACAAAACAAGAAGTCCCCGTCGAAGCGCGGCATGCACCGTTCGCACGACTTCCTGGTTGCCCCTCAATTGGCCGTCGAGCCGACCACGGGTGAAACCCACATGCGTCACCATATCAGCCCGAACGGCTTTTATCGTGGCCGCAAAGTGCTGAAGACCAAGAACGACGAGTAATCGTTCAAGGCCTAACAGCCTCGCAAACAACGGCGTTGCAAGTTTGGACTGCGTACCAGTTCTGCTTCACGCCGTTTTTGCATATTCATTTCATGCACAGAGCCTGCTTATGACCTGTTTGGCGTGCGCGTTCGAACGAAAAGGGATGCAGTGCAAGGCGCGACGCACCGCTCAGGGTGGTACCCTGAGCAAGCGTTGCAACGCTGCAATGCGCCCTTTCCGTTCGAACCCTCCGGGCAACCCCGGCAAACGGTCGCTTGCGTTGTTGTGGCTTCTTGCCGTAGCACCGCTACGACACGCGTTGCCACGCCTAGCATTCGACCGTTTGTCGGGGTTGCGTGCACGCCAAACAGGCCATAAGCAGGCTCTAGGCGCATGTGTCATTGTGAATCACGCCATTTCTGCCCCATAATGCGGGTGCATTTCGACGCGTGTTCCGGTAACGGCATCTGACAATGACGATAAAAATTTCCATCGACTGCATGGGTGGCGACCACGGCCCGGCTGTGACCGTTGCTGCGGCTGTTTCATTTGTCCGCCATCAGTCCAATGCAGAATTGGTTCTGGTCGGCCTGGAAGACCAGATTCGCGCCGTGCTGAAGAAGCACAAGGCGGCGGACCACCCACGCCTTTCGGTGCTGCCCGCCACCGAAGTCGTGACGATGGACGACCCGCTTGAAGTTGCCTTGCGCCGCAAGAAGGATTCGTCGATGCGCGTGGCGATCACCCAGCTCAAGGAGGGCAAGGTGCAGGCCTGCGTCTCGGCCGGCAACACCGGCGCCTTGATGGCGATCTCGCGCTACGTGTTGAAGACATTGCCCGGCGTCGACCGTCCGGCCATCTGCACGCTCCTGCCAAACCAGAAGGACAAGCCGACCTACATGCTCGACCTGGGTGCGAACGTCGATTGCGAACCGGCGCACCTGCACCAATTCGCGTTGATGGGTTCGGCCCTGGTATCGGCCATGGAAAACCGCAAGCTGCCCACAGTCGGCTTGCTCAACGTCGGCGAAGAAGACATCAAGGGCAATGCCATCGTCAAGGAAACGGCCAAGCTGCTGCGCGCCGACCATGAAAAGGGCGTACTCAATTTTCATGGCAACGTCGAAGGCGACGATATCTTCAAGGGCACGGTTGACATCGTCGTGTGCGACGGCTTTGTCGGCAATATCGTGCTCAAAGCCTCCGAAGGCCTGGGCCGTTTCGTCAAGGTCATCATGACCACGGAATTCAAGCGCAACATTGTGACGAAGCTTGGCGCACTGATTGCGTACACCGCATTGAAGACGATAGGCAAGAGATTGAATCCTGCGCGCTTCAACGGCGCCAGCCTGCTGGGCCTGCGTGGGCTGGTATTCAAGAGCCATGGCAGTTCCGATGCCTACGGCTACGAATGGGCGATCCGCCGCGCTTACGATGCAGCCAATCTAGACGTGCTGGCCCGCATTTCCACCACCATCGCTGCACTGATGCCGCAATCGAATGCGGAAGTGCACGCACTTGAACCGTCCTCTGCCAATCAGAACGATTTGAGCGAACCGAAGAACGCAGCATGACTCTCTATAGCAAAATCCTCGGGACCGGCAGCTACCTGCCGCCCAAGCGCGTGACCAATGACCAACTGGCGGCCCAACTGGCGCAAAAAGGAATAGAGACATCGGACGAGTGGATTGTCACGCGCAGCGGCATTTCGGCGCGCCACTATGCCGAGCGCGACGTACAGGCCAGCGACCTGGCCGTGAAAGCCGCGCAGCATGCGCTTGAGGCGGCCGACGTGTCGCCCAACGACATCGACCTGATCATCCTCGCCACCTCCACGCCTGACCACTTCGGCGGTTTTCCGAGCACGGCTTGCGTGGTGCAAAGGAAGCTCGGCATCGCCAACGGCGGTGCGGCATTCGACGTGCAAGCCGTTTGCAGTGGCTTCGCCTACGCGATGGCGATTGCCGACAGCCTGATCAAGTCCGGCGCGCACAAGAAGGCGCTTGTGATCGGCGCGGAAGTGTTTTCCCGCATCCTCAATTTTGAAGACCGCACCACCTGCGTGTTGTTCGGCGACGGTGCCGGCGCCGTGGTGTTGGGCGCGTCGAACGAGCCCGGCATTCTCGCCACCAAGCTCCATGCCAACGGCAGCCAGGGAGACATCCTGTGCGTGCCCGGTGCCGTCAATGGTGGCGTGATCGAAGGCAGCGCCTACCTCTACATGGATGGTCCGGCTGTGTTCAAGCTGGCTGTGTCCGTGCTGGAAAAAGTCGCCAACGAAGCCTTGGAAATCGCCGGCATGACGGCGGACCAGCTAGACTGGCTGATCCCGCACCAGGCCAACATCCGCATCATGCAAAGCACGGCCAAGAAGCTGGGCTTGCCGATGGAGCGCATGGTGGTGACGGTGGACGAACAAGGCAACACCTCGGCCGCATCGATTCCGCTGGCGCTGGATGCGGCAGTGCGCGACGGCCGTATCAAGCCCGGCCACAACGTGATGATGGAAGGCGTCGGTGGTGGCTTCACATGGGGCGCCGTCCTGGTAAAAATGTAACTGTATTTAGAATAAGACCTCTATGACCAAATTCGCATTCGTATTTCCTGGCCAAGGTTCGCAATCGATCGGCATGTTGAACGGCTTTGCCGACAACGCAGCCGTGCGCGACACTGTGGCTGAAGCTTCCGATGTTCTGCAGCTCGACCTGGCAAAACTGATCGCCGAAGGGCCGAAGGAAGAGCTCGACCTGACCACCAACACCCAGCCAGTGATGCTGACCGCGGCCGTTGCAACCTACCGTGCCTGGCTTGCAGCAGGTGGCGCAGCGCCCGCCATGGTGGCGGGCCATAGCCTGGGTGAATATTCGGCCCTGGTTGCTGCCGGCGTGATCGCCTTCAAGGATGCCTTGCCGCTGGTGCGTTTCCGCGCCCAGGCCATGCAGGAAGCCGTGCCCGTGGGGCAGGGCACGATGGCCGTAGTGCTTGGCCTGTCCGACGACGACGTGCGCGCGTCGTGTGCCGAAGCGGCGCAAGGTGAAGTCGTGGAGGCAGTCAATTTCAACACGCCGGCACAAGTCGTGATCGCCGGCAATACGGCAGCCGTTGAGCGTGCCTGTGCCATTGCCAAGGCCAAGGGCGCCAAGCGCGCCATGGGGCTGGCAGTGTCGGCACCATTTCATTCGTCATTGTTGAAGCCTGCTTCGGACCGTCTGCGTCCTTACCTTGCCAACGTGCCGTTTACCGCACCCACCCTGCCGTTGGTGAATAATGTCGACGTTGCTGTCGTCAATGACCCGGAGGCGATCAAGGATGCGCTGGTGCGCCAGGCGGCATGCCCGGTGCGCTGGGTCGAGTCGGTGCAAAAGATGGCTGATGCAGGTGTCACCCACGTGATCGAATGCGGCCCGGGCAAGGCGCTGGTCGGCATGGTCAAGCGTATCAACGGCACCCTGGTGGGCGACGCCATCGTCGACCAGGCTTCTTTGAACCATGTCCTGGAGTTGCTCAAGTGACCCTTTCCGCTACGCAAGATCTGCATAATCAAGTCGCCCTGGTGACAGGCGCCTCGCGCGGCATCGGCCGCGCCATCGCTACCCACCTGGCCAAGCTCGGTGCCAAGGTCGTCGGTACCGCCACCAGTGAGGCCGGTGCTGCCGCCATCACCGAATACCTGCATGCCGTCAGCCCCGAGGCTGGCCGTGGTGCCGTATTGAACGTCACCGATGCCCAAGCGTCAAATGCCTTGATCGACACGATTGCCAAGGAATACGGCGCCGTGACCATCCTGGTCAATAACGCCGGCATTACCCAGGACCAACTCGCCATGCGCATGAAGGATGAGGAATGGGATAGTGTGATTGCGACCAACCTCAGTGCGGTCGGCCGGCTGTCGCGTGGCGTTTTGCGCGGCATGATGAAAGCCAAGCATGGGCGTATCATTAATATTACCTCGGTGGTCGGCTCCGCCGGCAACCCGGGCCAGATGAATTACGCGGCTGCCAAAGCCGGTGTCGCGGGCATGAGTCGCGCCCTGGCGCGGGAAATCGGCAGCCGCAATATCACAGTCAATTGCATCGCGCCGGGCTTCATCGATACCGATATGACGCGTGCCTTGACCGAGCAGCAGATCGCCGGCCTGTTGCAGCAGATTCCCCTGGGCCGCTTCGGCTTGCCCGAGGATATTGCCGCCGCTGTTGGCTTCCTGGCATCGTCGCATGCCTCGTACATTACCGGCACGACCATTCATGTGAATGGCGGGATGTACATGAGTTAAAGGAATTTCCCGGCGGATGCATTCAGATTGGAAGCTTTTGATGCATTGCGGCGGGGGAATTTTAAAAATGAATCATTGCTGCGCAAACCTGCTAAAATGCGCGCACTTTCTGTAACACCAACCTCACTGACTGGAGTTAAAACATGTCCGATATCGAACAACGCGTGAAGAAGATCGTCGCCGAACAACTGGGCGTCGCCGAAGCCGACATCAAGACCGAATCGTCCTTCGTCGATGACCTGGGCGCCGACTCGCTCGACACCGTCGAACTGGTCATGGCACTGGAAGACGAATTCGAAATGGAAATCCCTGACGAACAAGCTGAAAAGATCACGACGGTTCAGCAAGCCATTGACTACGCCAAGGCCCACGTCAAGGCCTAAAATATACTGAATAAGCTACTGCGCAGCCCGATTTTGCGCCTGCGGTGCTCGCCGTACACCAGTACGGCTCCGCTCCTCGGCGCAAACTCAGGCTTGCTCGCTACGCTTCTTCAGCATATTTGATCTGCTATAAGTAGTAGAAGAGTTAATGCAGGACTAGCTGTACAAGTCGGATTCGATCGACTTCAGGAGATTCATTTGATTCGCACACAACGCCGCGTCGTCATCACTGGTCTGGGTTGCGTTTCCCCGGTTGGCAACAACATCGCTGATTCGTGGAAGGCCATCACCGAGGGTAAGTCGGGCATTGCCACCGTTACCAAGTTCGACGCCACTCCGTTTTCCACGCACTTTGCCGGTGAAGTCAAAGGCTTCAACGTTGAAGAGTACATGCCCGCCAAGGAAGCGCGCCATATGGATACCTTTATCCATTACGGCATGGCGGCAGGTATGCAGGCGATGGCCGATAGCGGCCTGGTTGTGAATGAGACCAACGCCGAGCGTATTGGCGTGATCGTCGGTTCGGGCATTGGCGGCTTGCCGATGATCGAAGAAACGCATTCGGAATACCTGAACCGCGGCCCGCGCCGCATCAGCCCGTTCTTCGTGCCTGCTTCGATCATCAACATGATCTCCGGCCACCTGTCGATCAAATACGGTTTGAAGGGCCCGAACATTTCCATCGTCACGGCTTGCACCACCGGCTTGCACTGCATCGGCGAAGCCGGCCGCATGATCGAGTATGGCGACGCCGACGTCATGATCGCCGGCGGTGCCGAATCGACCATTTCTCCGCTGGGCCTGGGTGGTTTTGCTTCAGCCCGTGCGCTGTCGTCGCGCAACGACGACCCTGCCACGGCTTCGCGCCCATGGGATAAGGACCGTGACGGCTTCGTCCTCGGTGAAGGTGCCGGTGTAATGGTGCTGGAAGAGTACGAACACGCCAAGGCGCGCGGCGCAAAAATTTATGCAGAATTGCTCGGTTTCGGTATGAGCGCCGATGCCTACCACATGACTGCACCGCTGGAAGACGGCGACGGCGCACGCCGCTGCATGTTGGCAGCATTGAAAAATGCCGGCATCAATGCCGACCAGGTCGACTACGTCAATGCCCACGGCACCTCGACCCCTTTGGGTGACGTGGCCGAAACGATCGCCATCAAGCGCGCGCTCGGTGACCATGCCAAGAAGGTCGTGGTCAATTCGACCAAGTCCATGACAGGCCACTTGCTGGGTGGCGCGGGTGGGCTGGAGTCGGTCTTCACCGTGCTGGCGACGCATCACCAGATTTCGCCGCCAACCATCAATATCTTCAACCAGGATCCGGCTTGTGATCTTGACTACTGTGCCAATGCGGCACGCCAGATGCCGATCAATATTGCCGTCAAGAACTCTTTTGGGTTTGGCGGCACCAACGGTACACTGGTATTCGGCAAGATCTGATCTTTCCGGAAAAAAGAATGGCCCCGTTTCAGCAATGAGCCGGGGCCTTTTTGCTTTTATGTCGATTGCCGTTTCCGCTGTAGTGCAACCCTCCAGGCTGCTGTCGTGGCTGTGTGCGGCGATTTGCTGCGCTTGTGCGGCGCTGGGGTTGGCATTGCTGCTTGGGGCCGTTCCGGCGGTTCAGACAGGTTTTGCCGTCATCCTGGCTGCAATTTGCTTTATCTGTACCGGATTCGGGTTGCGCAGCTTGCGTCGCTGCCGGCAAGCCTGGCAACTCGATATTTCCGGGGTGGGGCAGATCAGGTTGAGCCGTGCGCTACCAGATGCGGCAAAATGTCTGCCCAATGGGGAAAATTCTGCCTCTGATAGCGGATTGTTGGTAAGATTGCTAGCCGACTCAACCATGTGGCCGAATTTCCTGTTGTTGCGATTGCGCGACGGGGAAGGGCGGGTGTATAACGTTGCGGTTTTGCCCGACAGCTTGCCTGGAGAGGCGTTTCGGGCCCTGTCTGTTGCGTGCCGCTGGATTGCAGCGCACCGATTTGCAGAATAACGCAATGAATCACTTTCTGAATTGAACTATTTTTCGACGTCGCGGTCTACAACTCAAGACTCGCGTATGTTGCGCAAACAATAAGGAAACAGGGGATTGACGACAGAACGCGAAATTGATCAGCTCCTTGTCGAACGCGTACAGCGCGGCGACAAGAAGGCGTTCGAGCTCTTGGTCATCAAATATCAACGGAAATTGATGCGGCTGGTGTCGCGGCTTGTTCGCGACCAGGCGGAAGCGGAAGATGTGGTGCAGGAAGCCTTCATCAAAGCCTATCGCGCGCTGCCTCAGTTCCGTGGGGAATCGGCGTTTTATACCTGGCTTTACCGGATCGGCATCAATACCGCGAAAAACTACCTGGTGACCCAGGGCAGGCGCGCACCGACCTCGACGGAAACCAATGCCGAAGAAGCGGAAACTTTTGACGACGCGGACCAACTAAGGGATATCAATACGCCCGAATCGATGTTGGCCACGAAGCAGATTGCTGCCACGGTCAATGTTGCCATGGAAGCGCTGCCGGAAGAACTGCGCGTTGCCATCAGTTTGCGGGAAATTGAAGGCCTCAGTTATGATGAAATAGCCGAGGCCATGGGATGTCCGATCGGTACGGTGCGAAGTCGGATATTCAGGGCGCGCGAGGCGATCGCGGAAAAACTGAGGCCGCTGCTTGGGACTGCAATAGACAAGCGTTGGTAGCAGCAAGAAAAAGAGATAGATGTGGTAAATATTACAACAGGGGCAGTCCTGGCTTGCACGAGGGTGTAATGGAAACGAAAGATATGACACAAGAGCAAATTTCGGCCTTGCTCGATAGTGAACTCGGTGATGCGCACATCGAGGGAATCCTGGCATCGCTGCGGCGCAGCGAAGGCCGAGAAACGTGGGACGTCTATCACCAGATCGGTGATGTTTTGCGTTCCGAGGACATGGCGCAGGACTTCAGCGCGGGCTTCACGTCCAAACTGTTGGCGCGCCTTGACGAAGAGCCGCCCATTCTTGCGCCGGTAAAGCAAACTCAAATGGAATCGCAGCAGTCGCAACAGCAGGTTGTTGTTGGCGGTGCGCGCTTCAAGCGTTTCGGCATGCCGATGGCTATCGCTGCCGCCGCAGTGTTTGCCCTGATTGCCGTACCGCAGATGATGAAGAAGTCGCCTGACGAAGTTGCGGCGCACCAGCAGATCGTGTTGCCGGCCCAGCCGGGTGGCAATATTGTCGTGACCAGCATGCCGATTAATGGGGCGAATGGCCCGGACGCTCCTGCTGCGCCAGTCGCTGCCGCGACGCCAGCTGCGGCAACCACGCCGGCCGATGGTGCTGTCCTGCGCGACCCGCGTCTCGACCAATACATGATGGACCATCAGCGCTATTCGCCGGCATGGAACAGCTCGGCTGAATACGCACGTTCCGCTACTTACACGGTGACTTCTGACGGCAATAAATGAGTTCAATGCAGCGAACACTGATGTTTTCGAAGTTGTTGGTCGCGTGGCTCGGTTGCGCGGCGTTGATGGTTCACGCCGCCGACGTCGCCGACCCCGACAAGCGCGATGCGCTTACCTGGCTCAAGCTGATCCAGGCGGCAGCGCAAAAGCAGAATTACGTCGGTACCTTCGTTTTTCAGCAAGCCAACCAGGTTCGTACCTCGCGTGTGACCCACGTGCTCGACGGTAAGACCGAACTGGAAAAGCTGGAGATTCTCGACGGGCGTCCAATCGAATATATCCGCGTCAATGACGAGGTGTCTTGCTACATCCCCGGGATTCATACCATCATCAAGGAAAAGCGCTCGTCACCCGAGTCCTTCCCGGGCATGATTGCGGCCAATCCGGCCGACCTGTTGGAACATTACGATATCAAGAAGGGCGAGATGTCGCGCGTCGCTGGCTATGATTGCCAGACCATCGTGCTCGAACCCAAGGACGACCTGCGCTACGGCTATCGCTTGTGCGGCGAGCGCGCAACCGGTTTGCTGCTCGGGGCGCAAACCATCCAAACCATCAAAAATCAAAGCCAGTTGCTGGAGCAGATCAGCTTTGCCCAGGTCATGATAGGCGGCGTGGACAAGAGCGCAGTGCGCCCCAGCTTCCCCGATACGGCCAGCTGGCATGTCGAAACCGCCGCCACGATGCAGGCCAGCCTGTCGGGCTGGTCGGTCAACAGCGTGCCGCCGGGGTTCAAGAAGGTCTATGAATTGCTGCGCATGGTGCCGGACTCCGATGCTGGTGCCGGCGGCCAGGTATCGACCAGCCAGCACAAGCTGGCCCAGGTCGTGTATTCGGACGGACTGGCCGCGATCTCCGTCTTTGTCGAACCGATTACGCGTAGCCGCACCGACGGCGTGGCGCATCAGGGTGCCATGAGTATCGTCGGCAAGCGCCAGGACGACCACTGGTTGACCATCGTCGGCGAAGTGCCGACGGCGACGGTCCAGAAGGTCGCGGATTCAATTACATTCCAAACCAAGTAATTTTTTTGCCACTGCCCTTCATGAAAACTATTGCCTCGTTTTCCAAGGCCGTGCTCGGCCTTGCCTTTGCCTCGTGCACCGTTCTGTTTGTTCCCGCCTTCGCCGGCGCGAGTCCTGAAGCCAGCGCCGCCTCGGTTGCGGGCTTGCCCGACTTTACCGAGCTGGTCGACAGGACCGGCCCGGCAGTCGTCAATATCCGCACCACGCAAAAGATCAAGATGGGGCAGAACCAGCTTGATGATGACCAGGCGCAGGAATTCTTCCGCCGCTTCTTCGGCGTGCCGGTACCTCAACAGCCCCAGCAGCAACAGCCACAGCCTCGTTCCAAGAACCGCAAGCAGGTGCCGGAAGACCAGGAACAGGAAGTGGATCGTGGCATCGGTTCGGGCTTCATCATCTCTGCCGATGGCTACGTGCTGACCAATGCCCACGTGGTCGATGCTGCCGATGAAGTGCACGTGACGATGACCGACAAGCGCGAATTCAAGGCCAAGGTGATCGGCGCCGACAAGGACTCCGACATCGCCCTGCTCAAGATCGATGCAGGCAACCTGCCGCACCTGACCTTGGGTGACTCCGACAAGATCCGCGCCGGTGAATGGGCGATCGCCATCGGTTCGCCGTTCGGCCTCGACAATACCGTGACTGCCGGCATCATTTCGTCGAAGGCGCGTGAAATCGGCGATTATCTCAAACTGATCCAGACCGACGTTGCGGTCAATCCCGGCAATTCCGGTGGTCCGCTGCTGAACATGCGCGGTGAAGTGGTCGGCATCAATTCGCAGATCTTCAGCGAATCGGGCGGCTACATGGGTATCTCGTTCGCCGTGCCGATCAACGATGCGATTCGCGTATCCGAACAACTGAAGGCCACCGGCAAGGTGACGCGTGGCCGCCTTGGCATCCAGATCCAGGATGTAACGCGTGAGGTTGCCGAATCGCTCAACCTGCCGAAGGCGGAAGGTGCTTCGGTTGCACGTGTTGAACCGGGTAGCCCTGCCGAGAAGGGCGGCGTCCAGGCCGGTGACATCGTCATCAAGTACAACGGTACCCAGGTCGAATCCATGGGTGATCTGCGCCGTATGGCCGGCGCCACCAAGCCCGGTACCAAGGTTGCCGTCACCATCTGGCGCAAGGGTGCACAGAAGGAATTGACTGTGGTCGTGGCCGAAGCGGAAGCCGACAAGGCAGCTGGCTCGAAGAAGGATGGCAAGAAGGGCAAGAAGGACGAGAAGGCCGAGCAGGGCGCCAATGCGCTGGGCCTGATCACGAGCGACTTGTCCGACGAGCAGAAGAAGGAATTGGGCGTCGACCATGGCGTGCTGATCGAATCTGCCGAAGGTTCGTCGCAATCGGCCGGCTTGCGTCCGGGCGACGTGGTTCAGCGCGTCAAGGACACCGACATTACCGACACCAAGCAATTCAATGCCCTGGTGGCGAAGCTGGAGCCGAAAAAGGCTGTGCCGGTTCTCGTGACCCGTAGCGGGGCGTCGCAATTCCTGCTGTTGAAGCCCAACGGTCAATAAAGCAGTCAAAGGGGCACTACGGTGCCCCTTTTCGCATGAAGACATGAAGTCCACGCATGAAATTCACGCTCTATTCGCGCAGCTATTGCCACCTTTGCGATGACATGCTGCAGGCCTTGCAAGCCTTTGGCGTGGCGCCGCCGTACACCATCGACGTGGTCGATGTCGATACCGATCCCGAGCTGGTGGCACGTTATGATGAGCTGGTCCCGGTTTTGCTGGCGCAAAAGAATGATGCCGACCGGCCGGTGCAACTTTGCCATTATCATCTTGACCATGCGGCCTTGAATGCATTTCTTGCCATAGGCGCATAAAAATACCCTCGGGAAATATTTCGCGCCACTGTCCTTCATTTGTTACATGACGGGAGTTTTAGAGGGCATCCATAGCGATAAACCGGGCTTTCCCCTCTGAAATCCGGTAAAATTGTGCGGTTAGATTCTCTTCAGGCAACAAGGCGCACTAGCAGTCTGCCAGCCTTAAAGGAGTCGGCTGTAAAAATGCCTGGGCGGTCCATATTTCACCAAATTTTTGGTTGATAGTCCCGCTATCGACACAAAAATTTGGCAAAATCTGGCCTCGCCCAGACATTTTTTCGCTACGACCCTTTAAGGCCGACAAACTGCCGGAGCGCTTTTTTTGTAATTGCAATTCAGTTAATGAACAACATCCGCAATTTCTCCATCATCGCGCACATCGACCATGGCAAATCGACGCTCGCAGACCGCATCATCCAGTTGTGCGGCGGCTTGTCCGACCGCGAGATGGAAGCCCAGGTTCTCGACTCGATGGACCTCGAGCGCGAACGTGGCATCACCATTAAGGCGCAAACTGCCGCGCTGAGCTACAAGGCCAGGAATGGTGAAGTCTACAACCTGAACCTGATCGACACGCCGGGCCACGTCGACTTCAGCTATGAAGTCAGCCGCTCGCTGTCGGCCTGCGAAGGTGCTTTGCTGGTGGTAGACGCCTCTCAGGGCGTGGAAGCGCAAACGGTGGCCAACTGCTATACCGCCATCGAACTCGGCGTGGAAGTGGTGCCGGTGCTGAACAAGATCGACCTGCCGTCAGCCGACCCGGACAATGCAATCTCGGAAATCGAGGAAGTGATCGGGATCGACGCACACGATGCCGTGCATTGCTCTGCCAAGACCGGCCTGGGCGTGCAGGACGTGCTGGAGTCGCTGATCACCAAGGTGCCGCCGCCGCAAGGCGATCCGGACGCGCCGCTGCAAGCCCTGATCGTCGATTCCTGGTTCGACAACTACGTCGGCGTGGTCATGCTGGTGCGGGTGGTCAATGGCACCTTGCGTCCGAAGGACAAGATTTTGCTGATGGCGACCGAGGCGCAATACCTGGCTGAAAGCGTCGGCGTGTTTACACCCAAGTCGTTGTCGCGCGATGCGCTGTCTGCCGGCCAGGTGGGCTTCATCATTGCCGGTATCAAGGAATTGACGGCTGCCAAGGTCGGCGACACCGTGACCCTGGCCACCCGGCCTGCTGCCGCGCCGCTGCCGGGCTTCAAGGAAGTGCAGCCGCAGGTGTTTGCCGGCCTGTTTCCGGTTGAAGCCAACCAGTATGACGCGCTGCGCGACTCGCTGGAAAAGTTGAAACTGAACGACGCGGCGCTGATGTACGAGCCGGAAGTGTCGCAGGCGCTGGGCTTCGGCTTCCGTTGCGGCTTCCTTGGCCTGTTGCACATGGAAATCGTGCAGGAACGCCTGGAGCGCGAGTTCGACATGGACTTGATCACCACTGCGCCTACCGTGATCTACGAGGTGGTGCTGCGCGATGGCACGGTGCTGCTGGTGGACAATCCCTCCAAGATGCCTGACCCGTCCAAGATCGAGGAAATCCGCGAACCGATCGTGACGGTGAACCTCTACATGCCGCAGGAATATGTCGGCTCCGTCATTACGCTGTGCACGCAAAAGCGCGGTATCCAGATGGACATGAGCTACCACGGCAAACAGGTCAAGCTGACCTATGAAATGCCGATGGCCGAGATCGTGCTCGACTTCTTCGACAAGCTCAAATCCACCTCGCGCGGCTATGCTTCGATGGATTACGAGTTCAAGGAAAACCGTACCGCCGACGTGGTCAAGGTCGACATGCTGATCAACAGCGAAAAGGTCGATGCGCTGGCCATCATCGTCCACCGCGCCAACAGCCAATACCGCGGCCGTGCCGTGGCGGCCAAGATGCGGGAAATCATTCCGCGCCAGATGTTCGACGTGGCGATTCAAGCCGCCATCGGTTCGAACATCATCTCGCGCGAAAACGTGAAGGCGCTGCGCAAGAACGTGCTGGCCAAGTGTTATGGCGGCGACATCTCGCGCAAGCGCAAGCTCCTGGAAAAGCAAAAGGCCGGCAAGAAGCGCATGAAGCAAGTGGGCTCGGTTGAAATTCCCCAGGAAGCATTTTTGGCAATTCTCCAAGTGGACGAAAAATGAGCGGACAGTCGATACTGAGCTACTTCACCCTGATTCTGTTTATCCTGACGGTTGTTACCGGCATCATCTGGTTCCTCGATGTGTTTTTCCTGGCCAAGCAGCGCCGTGCCAAGGCAAGCGCTGCGTTGGCCGAGTTCGACGCGCGCAGCGCCAAACTCAAGGCCGAAGGCATCAAGTTCGACGAGAGTGGCCGTGCTGCGCTGGAAGCGAACATCCTGCGCCAGCCTACGTGGATCGAATATTCGGGCAGTTTTTTCCCCGTGATCGCTGTCGTGTTCTTTGTGCGTTCCTTCCTGTTCGAACCGTTCAAGATCCCATCCGCCTCGATGGAGCCGACGCTGGTGTCGGGTGACTTCATCCTGGTGAACAAATTCACCTATGGCATCCGCTTGCCGCTCTTGAACAAGACCATCATTCATGTCAGCGACCCGAAGCGCGGCGACGTCATGGTGTTTCGTTATCCGGTCGATCCGAGCATGGATTACATCAAACGCGTGGTCGGCCTGCCAGGTGATAAAATCACCTATAAAAACAAACACTTAACCATTAATGGTGAGAAATTGCCCTATGAGGCCGAGAAGGACTATCGTGACATTGAACATCCGCTCAACTATCAGGCGCAATTCACCGAAAACTTGTCGGGAGTGAAACATAAAATCCTGAATTCACGCGAAAACCGTGGTGAAACACATCCGAATCCGGAATTTCCGATGAAGGATGCCTGTGTCTATGAGAATGACAGCACGGAAGATTTCACTTGTAGCGTGCCGCAGGGGCATTACTTTATGATGGGAGATAATCGGGATAACAGCGCAGACAGCCGCTACTGGGGTTTTGTGCCTGATGAAAATATCGTCGGCAAGGCGGTGGGTATCTGGATGAATCTCGACGACTTGAAACGTATCGGCGGATTTCAATAACGGCCCTTCCAAAGGTGCCTTTACCTCAATGATGGGAGCAAAACCATGATGAAAATAACAGCCAAACAACGCGGCGTCAGCCTGGTCGGTCTGATCTTCATCCTCGCGATCCTCGGTGTGATCGCGGTGCTGGCTCTGAAGGTGGTACCGACGGTAACCGAATTCATGGCGGTCAAGAAGGCGATTGGTATTGCCAAGACCAGCGGTAATTCTCCGGTAGAAATTCGCCAGTCGTTCGACAGGCAAGCCGACGTGGCTTACATCACGTCGGTACAGGGTAAAGACCTAGATGTCCGTAAGACCGGCGATGGCTACGATATCGCCGTATCGTACGAGAAGAAGATTCCCTTGTTCGGTCCGGCAAGCCTGGAAATCGATTACGACGCTTCGACATCGCCGACCTTCACCGCCAGCAAGAAGTCGGGCGGCGACGAATAACTGTAGAGAGAAGTGAGCATGGATTTATCGTTACTGCAGGACAGACTGGGGCATACGTTCAAGGATGCTGCACTGTTGCAGCAAGCCTTGACGCATCGCAGCCACAGCGGCTTGCATAACGAACGCCTGGAATTTCTGGGTGATTCCATCCTCAATTGCGTGGTCGCGTCGCTGCTGTTCGACCGTTACAGCAAGATCGACGAAGGGGATCTGTCGCGCCTGCGTGCCAATCTCGTCAAGCAGCAATCGCTCTATGAAATTGCGCAGCGGCTTGATTTGCCGCAGTTCCTGCGCCTGGGCGAAGGCGAATTGAAGTCTGGTGGCTTCCGCCGTCCGTCGATTCTGGCCGATACGCTTGAAGCCCTGTTTGGCGCGATTTTCCTCGACGCGGGGTTCGACCGTGCCCGTGACGTGATCCGGGCGCTCTACATTCCCATTCTCGACACCGTCGACCCCAAGACCCTGGGCAAGGATGCCAAGACGCTGCTGCAGGAATACCTGCAAAGCAAGAAAATCGCGCTGCCCCAGTACAACGTGGTGGCGACCCACGGCGCGGCGCACAATCAGGAATTCGAAATCGAATGCCTGGTTCCGAAGCTGGAAATCCAGGTGTTCGGCACCGGCGGCAGCCGCCGTGCCGGCGAGCAAGCCGCTGCCAAGCTGGCGCTCGAAGCCGTGCAAGCCGCCTTGGTGAAGACGCCGACTGCAACCAAGAAAAGCAAGCCACGCACGGCGCAACTCAAGCTGGCCGGTATCGCCACCGTGCAGAGTGAAGCACCGCATGAAGCGCCACCCAAGCCTGCGAAATCGGGCAAGGCTGAATCCAAGACCGAGAGCAAACCCGAATCCAAGGCAGACGTCAAGCCGGAAGCCAGATCCGAAAGTAAAAGCAAGCTTGATGCCGCCGACAGGAAGGGCGACACCGGGACACAAGAACACATAGACCTGGAGTTGCCACTGGTCGCAGCCGGCCAAAGCAAGACCGCATGACACAATCTGAACATACCGGCGAACCTGCAGCAGGCGAAGCAGGCCAACCTTCCACCGATTTCCGCTGCGGCTATATCGCCATTGTGGGGCGTCCCAACGTCGGCAAATCGACGCTGATGAACATGTTGATCGGCGCCAAGGTCAGCATCACGTCGCGCAAGGCGCAAACCACGCGCCATCGCATTACCGGCATCCAGACCACGGCAGATACGCAGTTCGTCTATGTCGACACGCCCGGTTTCCAGACGCGCCACGCCAATGCCTTGAACCGCACGTTGAACAAGACCGTTTCCGGTTCGCTGACGGCTGCCGACGTGATTTTATTCATCGTCGAAGCCGGTACTTTCGGCCCGGCCGACCAGCAAGTGTTGGACCTGATGCCACCCAACGTGCCCTGCATCCTCGTGATCAACAAATCGGACAGGATGAAGGACAAGGCAGCCCTGATGCCGTTTGCCCAGCAAGTCGCGGCAAAGCACGATTTCACGGCCATCGTCCCGGTATCGGCCAAGATGAATTTTCAGCTCGACAGCCTGCAAGCGGAGATTCGCAAATACCTGCCGCATAACTCGCCCATCTTCGGCGAAGACGACATTACCGACCGCAGCGAGCGTTTCCTGGCCGCGGAGATCGTGCGTGAAAAGGTGTTCCGCTTCGTTGGTGAAGAACTGCCATACACCAGCACGGTCCTCATTGAAAAATTCGAACAGGAAGGCAACCTGCGCCGGGTGTTCGCTGCCATCCTGGTGGAACGCGATGGGCACAAAGCCATGCTGATCGGGCAGAAGGGTGCCCGGCTCAAGGAAATCTCGACACAGGCGCGGCTCGACATGGAAAAGCTTTTCGGCGGCCCGGTGTATCTGGAAGTCTGGGTCAAGGTCAAGTCGGGTTGGGCCGATAACGAAGCCGGGTTGCGCGCTTACGGCTACGAGTGAGTTCCGCTGTGAACGACGACACCGTTCTCGAGCACGACGACACCGAGGCCCCTGCGCCACCTAAGCGCGCGAGCAAGGCGCGCAAGCCTGCCGAGAAGGAACACCGCATCGTCGGCCAGCCCGGTTTCGTACTGCATAGTTACTCCTACAAGGAAACCAGCCTGATCGTCGATATATTTTCGCGCGATCATGGCCGTATCCCTGTCGTCGCCAAGGGGGCCAAGCGGCCCACCTCAAAACTGCGCGGCGTCCTGCAAACCTTCCAACCATTGTCGCTGTCCTGGACCGGCAAGGCTGAGGTGCGCACACTGATCGACGCAGAATGGGTCGGTGGCATGCTGCCGCTGGAAAAGTCGGCGCTGCTATGCGGTTTTTACCTCAATGAATTGCTGGTCAAGCTGCTGGCGCGCGACGACGCCCACCCCACCTTGTTCAACCATTATGTCACGGCACTCAATGAATTGGCGCACGAAGAGCCTGCGCCCATTGTGCTGCGCAAGTTCGAACTGGCACTGCTCAAGGAGACTGGCGTCGCGACCGACTTTACTGTCTGCCGCAGCACGGGCGAAGCGATTGATCCCAAAAGAAGCTACGTGGTCGACCCCCAAAACGGGCCGCGCCTGTCACGGGTTTCTGACCGCTGGCCGGCCGTGGCAGGCAAGACCCTGCTCGACATGGAAGAGCAGAATTACGACGATGCCGTCACCCAATCGCAAAGCAAAACACTGATGCGCTTCCTGGTGGCACACCACCTCGGAGGCGTTCCCTTGAATACGCGCCAGATCCTGATCGATCTGACGCAACTTTAGGATGTGTCATGAGCTATCTCCAGCCGAACTCACCCATCATTGACCTTGGCGTCAACATTGACCACGTTGCCACGCTGCGCAACGCGCGCGGCACGGTCTACCCAGACCCATTGAAAGCGGCACTGCTGGCCGAGGAAGCCGGTGCCGACGCCATCACGCTGCACATGCGCGAAGACCGGCGCCACATCAAGGATGCCGACGTGATTGCAATCCGTCCGCAATTGAAGACGCGCATGAACCTGGAAGCCGCCGTTACGTCCGAGATGATCGATTTTTGCTGCCGCATCAAACCGCAGGATGCCTGCCTCGTTCCCGAGCGGCGCGAAGAAGTGACGACCGAAGGCGGGCTTGACGTGGTGCGTTATTTCGACCAGGTGAAGGCGGCGGTGCAGCAGTTGCATGGCGAGGGCATACGCGTTTCCCTGTTCATCGACGCCGACGCTGCGCAGATCCAGGCCGCTGCCGAAACCGGCGCGGCGGTGATCGAATTGCACACGGGCCGCTATGCCGATGCCCACGACGCGGCCGATACCGCGCGTGAGCTGGAGCGCATCAGGCAGGGTGTGGCGGAAGGTGTGAAGCGCGGTTTGAAAGTCAATGCCGGCCATGGCCTGCATTACACCAACGTGCAGGCAATTGCCGCGATTGCCGATATCGCCGAGCTCAATATCGGCCACGCCATCGTGGCGCAAGCCGTGTTCGACGGTTGGGAAAAAGCCGTGCGCGACATGAAAGCCATCATGATCCAGGCGCGCCTTGCAGCGAGAGGGGCATAAGCACCATGGTCCACGGCATCGGGACCGACATCGTGCAGGTTGCACGTATTGCCGCTTCCGTAGAGCGCTCGCCGCGCTTTGCCGAAAAGATATTGGGCGCCGATGAAATGGCGGTCTACCGTGAGCGCAGCAACAAGGCGGCCGCGCGCGGCATGCGCTACCTCGCCACGCGCTTTGCCGCCAAGGAGGCGTTTTCCAAGGCGCTGGGCATGGGTTTCCGGCCGCCCATGAGCTGGCATGGCTTGCAGGTGTTGAATGACGAACAAGGCAAGCCGGTGACCGTGGCCAGCGGCGAATTGCAGGCATATCTTGACGCCCATCAATTGCAGGCACAGATTTCCCTGTCTGACGAAGCAGAATATGCGGTGGCCTTCGTCATTCTGGAAAAAGCGATAAAGTAGGACATGGCCGATACGATTTCCGACTCCGCACACGAGGAAGCCGGCGCCGCTGCGCCGGAAGATGCGCGCGCGGCGGTGCTCGACACCGTCTCCAAGCTGCCGCACCTGCCGGGCGTCTATCGTTACTTCGATGCGAGCGACACCGTGCTCTACGTGGGCAAGGCGCGTGATTTGAAGAAGCGTGTATCGAGCTATTTCCAGAAGACGCTGACTTCGCCGCGCATCGCCATGATGGTCGAGCGCATTGCACGGCTCGAAACCACGGTGACGCGCAGCGAGGCCGAGGCGTTGATCCTGGAAAACAACCTGATCAAGGCCTTGCAGCCGCGCTATAACATCCTGTTTCGCGACGACAAGTCCTACCCCTACCTCAAGATCACAGGCGGCGCCGTCCCGCGCATGGCGTATTACCGCGGTGCGGTAGACAAGAAGAACCAATACTTCGGCCCGTTCCCCAGCGCTTGGGCCGTCAAGGAGTCGATGCAGATTTTGCAGAAAGTGTTCCTGCTGCGGACCTGCGAAGATTCAGTGTTTTCCAACCGCACGCGACCTTGTTTGCTGCACCAGATCCATCGCTGCAGCGGGCCCTGTGTCAACCTGATCTCGCGCGAAGACTATGCGGCCGACGTGGAGAACGCAGCCAAATTCCTGCGCGGGCGCCAAACAGAGGTGATGGAAACACTGGAAGGAAAGATGCATGGCTTTGCTGCCGAACTGAAGTTCGAGCAGGCCGCCGTGGTGCGCAACCAGATCACAGCGCTGTCGCGCGTTCTGCACCAGCAAAGCATGGAAACCACGGGCGACGCCGACATTGACATCATTGCGGTGGTGGTGCATGGCGGGCGTGCCTGCGTCAACCTCGCCATGGTGCGCGGCGGGCGTCACCTGGGTGACCGTGCCTACTTCCCGACCCATGTCGACAATGCCGTATCGAGCGCGGAAGAATCGTTGGAGCAGGAGGTGCTGAAGGCATTCATCGCCCAGCACTACACCGAAAAATTCATCCCCGGCACCCTGATCGTGAACCAGGAATTGAACGAGCCGGAATTGATGCTGGCGCTGATGGAGCAATGCGGCCATCGCATCCATCTGGTGTTCCAGCCGCAGGGGCAGCGCCGTACCTGGCAGGAAATGGCGCACAAGGGGGCCGAGATCGCCCTGGCGCGCTTGCTCTCGGAGCAGGGTTCGCAACAGGCGCGCACGCGGGCACTGGCAGATGCCTTGAACCTGGAAGCCGCCGACCTCGATGCCGTGCGCATCGAATGCTTCGATATCAGCCACACGCAAGGCGAGGCAACGCAGGCTTCATGCGTAGTGTTCCACCACCATGCGATGCAAAACAGCGAATACCGGCGCTACAACATCAACGACATCACACCCGGCGATGATTACGCTGCCATGCGCCAGGTACTGATGCGGCGCTATGAAAAAGTCGCGAATGGCGATGGCGTGATGCCGGAGGTGGTGTTGATCGACGGCGGCAAGGGGCAGGTGGAAATGGCACGGCAAGTGTTTGTCGAGCTTGGCATCGACATCTCGCTGATCGTCGGCGTGGCCAAGGGGGAAGGGCGCAGGGTAGGGCTGGAAACCCTGGTCTTCGTCGACGGCCGCGAAGCGCAGGAACTGGGCAAGGAATCGGCTGCCCTGATGCTGGTGGCGCAAATCCGCGACGAGGCGCATCGCTTTGCCATTACCGGCATGCGTGCCAAGCGCGCCAAGGCGCGCCAAACGTCGCGGCTGGAAGAAATTGAAGGCATCGGCGCCAAACGCCGGCAAAAGCTGCTGGCGCGCTTTGGCGGCTTGCGCGGCGTCATGAGCGCCAGCATTGAAGACCTGGCCTCGGTCGAAGGTATCTCGCACCAGCTGGCTGAAGAGATATACAAGCAGCTTCACTGATTGATTTGTTGGATAATGACGCAGCAATAAGCAAAACAAATATTCCATGCCATTCAACCTACCCATTTTTCTCACCTGGCTGCGCGTCGCGCTGATACCTCTCGTGGTCGGCGTGTTTTACCTGCCCGAAACCTGGCTCGCGCATTATGAGCAGGGCGTGGCCGCCACGGTGGTATTCATCGTCGCCGCTGTCACCGACTGGTTCGACGGCTACCTGGCGCGGCGCCTCTCGCAAACCTCGGCCTTCGGTGCTTTCCTTGATCCCGTGGCGGACAAGCTCATGGTCAGCGGCGCCTTGCTGGTGCTGGTGCAACTGGACCGCGTCAACGCCGTGATCGCCTTCATCATCATCGGCCGCGAGATCGCCATTTCCGCGTTGCGCGAATGGATGGCGCAGATCGGCGCATCGAAATCGGTGGCTGTCAGCTCGCTCGGCAAGATCAAGACCACGGCACAAATGATCGCCATTCCCATGCTGCTGTATTACGACCAGTTTCTGTATGTGATCGATACGCGCATCTGGGGCCAATGGCTGCTGGGCATCGCCGCCATTCTCACCGTGTGGTCGATGTTCTATTACTTGCGCAAGGCCTGGCCGTTGATCAAGGAAAAGGGCGGGCATTTGTGATGGATGATTTGAATGAAGATGCCATGAAGGTGTTGACATCTTCTGCAAACCGGCTATAATGCTCGCTTGTTGTCGACGCGGGAGTAGCTCAGTTGGTAGAGCGCAACCTTGCCAAGGTTGAGGTCGAGAGTTCGAGACTCTTCTCCCGCTCCAGGATTCCGAAGGAAGCCGAAGTCAAGCAAGGCTTCCTTTTTCATTTTCTGGGACGCGATAACAAGAAATAAAAAAAGCAGTAACGCAGCATCACTCCATGCGGGAGTAGCTCAGTTGGTAGAGCGCAACCTTGCCAAGGTTGAGGTCGAGAGTTCGAGACTCTTCTCCCGCTCCAGTTTCAGTTGTGGCGACCTAAGCAATCGACACAAATCACGGTTACAATGCGGCGTAGCATTTTCGTTGCATGCTCATGACGGCGGGGTAGCAAAGCGGTTATGCAGCGGCCTGCAAAGCCGTGTAGACCGGTTCGACTCCGGTCCCCGCCTCCAAACGTCGAATAGTTAAACAGACAGCCCACTTCCATGTGGGCCGTTTTGTTTTTGCGCTCCAGATTTTTCAAGCGGTCCCGCAACAGCGCAATGAATGCCGCCGCCGTTATGCCGCCACCAAGCTCGCTGTACGTACCATTTTCGAAGGCTCGCGTAAGGAAAGCAACAAGGTGCGCGGCACCTGAGTCTATCCCGGCGTGGTGACGTCTGAACTAGCCAATATCATCACCGACCCGATCGCACGCGTCCGTATGGCCGAATACCGCAAGATCGTCCCGGAACCCGACGCCATCGGCCGTGCCATCCTCTACGCCATCGAGCAGCTGGACGACGTGGACGTCAACGACATCATGGTGTGGCCGCTCAAGAGCCAGGTTCGACAAGTTTGACCGTCGCCTGTGCGGGAGCCGTGGCGGGCGTTCGAATACAAGGATAAGGACAAGGGCGCCAGTTGCCCCTGTGCCGCCATTTCTCGCCCCATACCTCATTTGCCCTTTTCGCCATTTCGTTCACTATTTTCCTCAAGTCGGCCTACTTGGGGTTGCCTTATTGTTTGACCTTTGGTTAATGCTTTAAGGTAATATCGTGCCTGCGCGAGTCACCCGAATGCAGATGGACAAATCAGCCGGTCGTGCATGCGCAGGACGTCGGACCGCCCGACGCCTTTGATGATCAAACCGAGGGGGGCATTTGAAGAAGCGTATTACATTCTGCCTGTTGGCAGCATTGATGTCGTCGTCGGCCGTCCAAGCTGCCGATGCTGCCGACAAGATCGAAAAAGCCGAATTGCAAACGCGCTTTCTCGTCACGCACCGCTACTTCACCATCAATGCGGACGGCAGCTTCGTTAACGAGGACGAAACGCACCTCAAAATTCTCGACAAGCGCGCCATCGAAAGTGCCAAGCAAGTCGAAACGTCATATAGCGTTAGCGTGGAGAAGGTCGAAATCGAAGAAGCCTATACCCTCAAGGCGGATGGCAAGCGTATCGACGTACCCAAGGACAACTACCAGGTCGAAACCAACACCGGCCGAGAAAAGAATGCACCGGTGTTTTCCGATTGGGCTTCACTGACGGTGATCTTTCCCGACGTCGAGACCGGCGACACGCTGGTGCTGAAGCGCAAGCGCACCGACATCGAGCCGATGTTCCCGAACCAGTTTTCCGACTCGGAAGCAATCGGCAAGGAAACGGCCCATGACGACATGCGCGTGACCTATGACTTTCCGGCCGCCATGCCTATGATCTACCAAGCGCGCGGCGTGGAACAGCGCGTCACGGAAAAGGATGGGCGCAAGATCGTGGAATTCACGTACCACAACCCGGAACCCTTGAAGGAAACTCGTACCGACTGGTCGGTGTACGACCCGGAAGGCGAAACCGGCTACGCGCCATCTCCACCTTCCATAACTATGCCGATGTGGCGCACGCGTATGGCGTGCGTGCCGAACCCAAGGCGGCGGTGACCCCGAGGATCCAAAAGCTGGCCGACGAACAGGCCAAGGACAAATCTGCTCCGCGCGACGTGGCGCGGGTGCTCTACGAATGGGTAGCAAAAAACATCACCTACGGAGGCAATTGCGTCGGCGTGGGGGCCGTGGTGCCGCATGATCTCGACTTCGTACTCGACAACAAGATGGGGGACTGCAAGGACCACGCCACCTTGCTACAAGCCTTGCTCAAGGCAAAGGGCATCGACAGCACCCAGGCACTTATCAATGCCGGCAGCACCTATTCGCTGGCGAAGATTCCTTCTGTCGACATGGTCAATCACGTCATTAATTACATCCCGGCCTTCGACCTGTATGTCGACTCTACTTCGGACGATACTCCGTTCGGCATGCTGCCGACCTCGGACCAGGACAAGCCTATCCTGCTGGTCGACGGTTACAAGGAAGGTGCCCGAACGCCGCCGATCACTCCGGCCGATACCTGGCAATCGGTGAAGACCGAGATCACCATCAAGCCTGACGGTAACTTCACGGCCGACATCGACGTCTCGATCAAGGGACATTCTGCTGCAAACATGCGCACCTACATGCGCAAGATAAGCAAGCAAAACGAAACCGACATCGTCAAGAACATGCTCAAGCGCACGGGCCGCAACGGCGACGGAAAATTCGTCAAGGACGACCCGACCGAACTCACAGACAGTTACCACTACCATGTCGACATGGCAGCGGATTCGATCATTTCATGGCCCGGCAGCGGCGCATTCACCATCGAGCCCCTGTTCATGCAGCCGGTATCGCTGCACTCCATGACGGCGCCGGCACTGCGCCCGGCACCGGACCGCGTGATATTCTGTGCCGGCGGCACGCTCAAGGAAGAGTACGTGATGCATTTGCCGCCGAAGATGAAAATCATTGCGCGCCCCGACAACATCTCCTTTGTCGACCAGTTCGTCAGCTACAAGTCCAGCTATACGCTCAAGAATAACGTGTTGACCGTCAAGCGTGAATTGCACGACGATGTCAAAGGCAATCTCTGCTCGCTTGAGCAGTCCGCCGTCTACCTGCGCGTGGCCAACAAAATCAGCCGTGATTTGAAGGCGCAAGTCGTCTATAAATAAGGCATCGCCAACTGCGGAGGAAGTACATGGGAAGGTTCGTTATCGTCGCCTACAAACCCAAGGCCGGCCGGGAAACTCAGCTTCTGGCCGCCGTGCAAAAGCACCTGCAGGTGCTGAAGGAGCAAGGCCTCGTCACCGACCGCCCGGCCTACGCCATGCGTGCGGCCGATGGCACGGTAGTGGAAGTGTTCGAATGGCAATCTGCCGAGGCGATTGCCGCAGCACATGCCAACCCGGCAGTGCAGGCCTTGTGGGGCGAGTTCGGAGCGGCTTGCGACTATGTACCGCTGACGTGCTTGTCCGAAGCGCATCAGATGTTTGCCGAGTTCGATGCAGTGGACCTGACCTGAAGCCCGCTCCCAGCACGGCCGAGATTGTTGAATGCGGGGACTAGTTCCCGCATTCAACACACGATGTTTGAGTGGTCGCAATGCCACATACGCATCAAGAAGCGCTGACGGCCGGCTGCAAGGCCGGTTTGTTGCGGGCATCGACCAGGCCCTGGTAGATCTCCACCACGCGCCGTGCCGTGGCCGGTGCGCTCCAGGTGTCGGCAAAGCGCCGGCCCTCGTCACCAACGGACAGGCGCAATTCCCGGTTGGCCAGGAGGCGGGCGACCTTGGCGGAAAAGTCTTGCACGTTTTCCTCTGCCTTCAGCGCGCCGCGCTCCGGTGTGACGATGTCGATCGTGCCCATCACGGCAGTCGAGACCACGGGCACGCCAAGTGCCATTGCTTCCAGAAGAACCAGGCCCTGTGTTTCGGTGCGCGATGCGAACGTGAACACGTCGGCTGAACGGTAGCAGTCAAGAAGTTCGGTTTCGCGGTCGAGGTAGCCGACAAACATGACGTTGCCCTGCAGGCCCATCTGCCTCACCTGGTTTTCGAGATCGTTCTTGGCCGGGCCTTCGCCGCAGATCAGGAGCAGGATTTGCGGATGGCTGGCCTTCATATGCGCCACCACCTGCAACAGGAAGCCGATATTCTTTTCATGCGCCACGCGGCCGACGTGCAGCAGCAGGTGCCGGTCTTCGGGAATGCCATGCTTGGCGCGGAAGCGCGAGCCCATGCCGGACTCGAACTTCGCCATCTGGATGCCGGTCGGTGCAATGTGCATGGGCGTGGTGCAGCCGTAGTCCTTGAGCACGTTTGCCATGGCGGTGGAGGGCACGATCACCGCATCCACGGCATTGCATTGGGAGCGCGAGAAGCTGCGCGTTATCGCACGCGTCAGGCCCTTCGGCAGGAAAGGAATATAGTGGTACAGATATTCCTCGAAAAAGGTGTGGTAGGTCTCAATGGTCGGGATATTCAGCGCGCGTGCCAGCTTCAGGCCGGCATAGTGGGCCAGGAAGGGCGTCTGGATATGCAGCACGTCGAATTTCATCTCGCGCAGCTTCGGCGTCAGCTCATGGATTTTTGCCGACTTCATCAAACGGTCTTCCGGGTCGAACATCACGTAGCCCGACGGAACGCGTGTGATGTGCGCTTCCTCGCGATGGCCCGCAGGATAGTCAGGCGTGATGATGTGCACATAATGGCCTTGCGCAGCGAGCTCTTGCTGGAAGGTCAGGATCGATGTGGACACCCCATTCACGCGCGGGAAATAGACGTCCGATATCATCAAAATCCGCATGTTTACCCCTAGGTTGGCCGATATTGAGCGCAGAGACTATAGAAAGTATGTTACCTGGCTGTGACATGACATCGAAAGGTCACGGAAAATCGTTGCTTTGCGTTATGGAAACGCGCGAGAATGTTGTTTGGATGCTATTGGGCACGCTGCAGGCCGCGACAAAGAAGAAATTTGCGGCCAAAGCTTGCCTCAAGGGCGTCAGGAAGGCACCCTGGAGAGGAGAGTGATAAAATCGCGCCTCCCATTCACGGGCTGACGCCAGCCCGTTCTGCCTGAGTGGTGAAATTGGTAGACACAGCGGACTTAAAATCCGCCGCTTACCCGAGAGGGGGCGTACCGGTTCGATTCCGGTCTCAGGCACCATGATATCCCTTCGGTTTTTCGGCAATGTAGCCGCACGCAGCGCCGATGGTGCTCGTGTCTTTGTCTTGGAAATGCCAATTGGTCTACCGTGAATATTCCTTCACACCCATAACCAAACCAGCATTTCCAGGAGCAGATCCGCCGGCTCTTCCGCTTGAACCTTCCTGGCTGCAAGCCTGAGAATGCATATAACGACATGCAATTGCAGTCGCCGCTGCCAGTGTGCCGATAATGCCAACGATCGAAAAGGATGAATCATGAAGTTTGCCGAACTTGCTGTGTCCTTCGCTGCGGTGATGTTCTTCGCCGCGGAAGTGTCGTCAGACGCTGCTGAACCCGTTGCCGCGCCCCTGAAGGAACCGGGTGCCATGCTGCAGGAGGGCAATTGGGGCTACGGTGATGCCGGCCCTCTAAGCATGCCGCCGGCGTTCGAAGGCCTGGCCTTGTCGGCATGGCCGACCGATGGCTGGACCAGGTTGATGATCGAGGACAGGCACGTCGATGTCTCGGCGGCACCGGCGGAACAAGACAAGCCGCCGGTTTTCATGCGTTCCATCCTCAAGCAACTGGAAGACAGCCAGTCTGAGGTATCGGTCGAAGCCACGCCATTCGAATTGACTGCGGACCAGGCGAGGGCAATCTACCTGCGCGTGCCCGGTGTGGCCCTGCATGAGGGTAGCGTACCGCTGTATCAGTTCAAAAACGGCACCGCGCACCTTTCGCCGCAACTGGATAACCGCTATGAATTGATGCTGGGCACGCAGTCATTTACCTTCAGCGTGCAAAACGGCTTGCGCGGCAAGAACGGTGCTCCCTATGGCGACGGCGCGCACTACCGCATCGAATATGATGGGCAAGTCTACGAATATGATCTGTACGGCTCCGGCTGGAGGTCCCGCATCGAGGCCATCACCGATCTGGATGGTGACGGCAAGCCCGATTTCATCATCTATATGGACGGCGACAATAGCGGTGCGAAATACATCCTGCTGTCGTCGAGGGCGAAACCGGGAAAGAATCCGCCTACGGCATCGTTGAGTTCCGGCGGGTGTTAAAGGGCGTCATGCCGCTCGGTGCTTTATCCCAGTTCTGGTCTTGCAAAAATAGTTGTAAGGATTCCTGGATCGATTCGACAGAAGAGGGCGCGCAACAATCCAACCCTCTCTTACTCTATTCGCACAAAGGAATCGCCATGACTTCACTGAAACAGCTCTTGCTCGCCGCTGCCCTGGCTACGGCAGGTTTCGCCGCATTTGCCCCGGCTGCATCGGCCGCACAGAACGAACCCGCGCAATCCGGTTTCGTCAGGGGGGCCGACTACGCCTCTTACCAGATGGACCAATACCACGCGGAGATCGAGCACATGACGCAGGACGAACGCAGCAAACTGATGGTCTTGCAGGACAAGCTGATGCAGATGGAAATGGACCACGCGGCGGCCAGCATGAAAATGGAGATGGAGACGGCCAAGGCCAGGCGCGATATCCAGATGTTCATCTATTCCACGCACAAGCCGCGCGGGCAAGACGTGAATTGAACGCGGCCCGATTTGGCCGGCAGGTGCCGGAGCGATAGTGTTCGCTCCGGTACCTGTTTGCCTACCCCTGTTTTTTGATTGATACGGTGCCATAAGTCATGAACACCCGCGCCGGGCCGGAAGGGCCGCTATAGCCGCCTTGCCCGCCGCCGAGGTGGCAGGCGAGCGCAGTGAATTGCCAGGCGTCTTCCATCGATATGGCGACCTTGCGCGTGGTCAGGGCATTGAGGCCGTATTTCTCGCCGAAATCGCGTACCAGCCGGGCGTGCCCGCCGCACGGCTCCGGGACCGATGGGTGGTCCCAACCCCACAACCAGGTACCGTCGTCGGTGTTGTAGGTGCCGACAACCTGTACCGGTGCTGTTATTACCCAACCCTTTTCCTTGTTGGTGAAGGTAATGACACCCACCTCAAGATCAACCGCCCATGACGACTTGTCGAGGCCCCAGGTGCCAATTGCCGCTTCGGTCCGCAACTGCATTTCATTGTTGGCGCGGGCAATGGTCAGGTCGGGCTCGGAGAGCGCCTCGCCATCGCGGTTTGCCTCGCCATCGCCAGCGGCATCTTTACTTTTGTTGCCGAACAGCTTCGTCAAAAAACCTGCCATCGCCTTCCTCCGTTATCCAAATAGATTTTTCGCCTGGGGTATTTTCCTGCAGCAGCAAGCGGATCAAATGCTGCACGTTCCTGAAAACAGCGTGGCCGTTTTGCCGCCGACCCAGACTTGTTTGTCCTTGTCGCATTCGATATAAATCCGCCCGGCATGGCCGATCCGGCTTCCCTGGGCTGCGACATAAGGCGCGGTGGCCCGGTTTGACGCCAGCAGCCACTGCGCAACCGAAGCGTTCAGGCTGCCGGTCACGGGGTCTTCGAGCACGTTGCCATAGTGATTTGTGAAAAATGCGCGCAACTCGAAGGCGAGCGGGCCACCTGCGGGGTACGGCCCGACCACGCCAAGGTCGATACGGTCGTGGTGATGTTGTGCCGGTTCAAGCGCCAACACTTTTTCCGCCGACGCCAGCAGCACGGCAATCCAGCCCGGGCCGTTGTCGGCCCATTGCGCATCGACGATGTCGGCGCGATCGAGGCGCAGGAATTGTGCGATTTCGTTCAGCTTGCCTTCTTCAACCGGGCCGCTCTTGACCAGAGGTGGTGCGGCAAACGACAGCGTGGCGCCATCACGCCGGATCGTCACTAGGCCAACACCGCATTCCTGGATCACTTCTTCGCCTTTGCGCGGTGCTCCGCCGGCTGCCAGCCAGGCGTGGCAAGTGCCCAGCGTGGGGTGGCCGGCAAAAGGCATTTCGCGGTCATGGGTGAAGATGCGTACCCGGTAGTCGGCATCTGGATGCGTTGGCGCGCACAGGAAAGCGGTTTCCGAGAGATTGAGCCAGCGCGTGATTTGCTGCATGGTTTCGCTAGTCATGTCGTCGGCATCGAACACGACGGCCAGCGGATTGCCTGAGAGAGCTTTGTCGTTGAAGACATCGACGATTTGAAAATGGCGCGGCATGTAAGGTCCTTGCGGGATGACCCTTGCATTTTACACAGCAAGTGTTTAATGCTGCGAGGATTGTCCTCACGCAGCAGCTGTTTAAACCTCGACTTTTTTCTTGCGCCGGTGATGCAGGATAGTACCTGCAAGGCCCATCAGCCCGGTGAGTATGAACGCAACAGGAATGGTGAGCGACCATTCCCATTCGAGTCTTACACCTACGAGTCGGACCGCCCAAATCATGAACACTGGATAGAACAATGCTGGTATGGTGGCACACAGGCGGCTTTTCTTATGGATGCCAAACGCCAGCGGGAATGGGCCGAATATCAGCGGTATGGTGAATGGGTGGAAATGGCTGAAATGGTCCACGATGGAACGATGCTGGATGAGGAGTCGTACTACGGAAAAATCAGGGCACCCCAGACAAACGTGCCAACCAGTGCAACGCTGAACACGCTGGCGTAGATTGAAAAGGTGATGAGGTTTGCCGCCCAATCGGTTTTTCCGGCGGGGACGGAGTTCGTTGCCTGATAGGGGTTGGCGCTCATGCCGGGCGCGCTTGAACGCACTTCATACGCATGCGGAATATCCAGTAAGCATGGCCGATTCCGCCCATCTTAACCCGCGCTAGGCCGCGTCATCTCAATCGGCACCAGCCATTCATCAAATTTGTCCGCCGGCACCAGCCCCAGTGCCAAGGCCGCTTCGCGCAGGCTTGTGCCTTCCTTGTGCGCCTTCTTGGCAATCTTGGCCGCATTGTCATAGCCGATATGGCGGTTCAGCGACGTGACCAGCATCAGGTTCTTTTCCAGGTTTTCTTCAATCTTAGGCAGGTTGGGTTCGATGCCGTGGGCGCAGTGGGCATCGAAGGCGGCGCAGGCGTCGGCCAATAGCTCCACGCTTTCCAGCACGTTGTGCACCATCACCGGCTTGTAGACATTGAGCTGGAAATTGCCCTGGCTGCCGGCGAAGGCGACGGCGGCGTCGTTGCCGAACACCTGCACGCAGACCATGGTGAGCGCTTCACACTGCGTGGGGTTGACCTTGCCGGGCATGATGGAAGAACCCGGTTCATTCTCGGGAATCGTCAGTTCGCCGATGCCGCAGCGCGGGCCGGAGGCGAGCCAGCGCACGTCGTTGGCCATTTTCATCAGGCCGCTTGCCAGCGTGCGCAGTGCGGCCGATACGTTGACCAGGGCGTCGTGCGCGGACAGGGCGAAGAACTTGTTGTCGGCTGCGCGGAAGGGCAGGCCGGTGAGTTCGGCAATGCGCGCGGCAGCGGTGTCGCCGAATTTGGGGTGGGCATTCAAACCCGTGCCGACGGCGGTGCCACCGATGGCGAGGTCATAGACGCCTTCCAATGCTTGCGTAACTGTGGCCAGGCCAAAGTCGATCTGCGCCACCCAGGCGCCGATTTCCTGGCCCAGGGTGACGGGTGTGGCGTCTTGCAGATGGGTACGGCCGGTTTTGACGATAGTGGAAAAGTTTTCCGCCTTGGCTGCCAGCGTGTTGCGCAAGGCCTGAACCGGCGCCAATAGCTTGTGCTGTACCTGTTCGGCGACAGCAATGTGCATGGCGGTGGGGAAGGTGTCGTTGGACGATTGGCCGCGATTGACGTGGTCGTTCGGGTGCACCGGCTTCTTGCTGCCGCGCTCGCCGCCGGCCAGCTCGATGGCACGGTTGGCGATGACTTCATTGGCGTTCATGTTCGACTGCGTGCCCGAACCGGTCTGGAACACGACCAGCGGAAATTGCGCATCGAGCTTGCCGGCAATGACGTCGTCGGCTGCCTTCACGATCAGGTCTGCCACATCCTGTGGCAATTCACCGAGTTCGGCATTGGCTTGTGCTGCAGCTTTCTTGAGCAGCCCCAAGGCGCGGATGACAGGGTGCTGCCAGCGGAAACGCGCTACGCCGATCGGGAAGTGCTCGATGGAGCGCTGGGTTTGTGCACCCCAATAACAGTCGGCGGGCACCTCGATGGCGCCCATGGAATCGGCTTCAGTGCGTGTTGTGGTCATGACAATGCCTCGGCGAATTTTTGCGGTTAAAGCCAGTATGGCATGGCCTGCGAAGTGGCGCCGGCGCCACCGGTATTGTCATTCTCTTCACAGTTGATCATGTTGATGAACTGTTTTTCTTTGCAAATCGAATTTTATGAACAATAGTGAAACTGTATTGCCTGAGGGAAAATAATATGGCGATAGAATTACGCCAACTTAGCGCAGCGATGATCGAACTCGATCAACCGCTGAAGTGGGATGTTTTCTCGTCCCGCGGGGAACTGTTGCTGCATAAAGGCTATGTGCTGCGTAGCGAGAGCCAGCTTGAGAGTTTGCTCGAGCGCGGCATGTATGCCGACGCGGCCGAGCTTGACCGTGGGCGCAAGATCGACTTGCGTCCGCAGGCTTACGACCCCTTTCTCGAATGGGAAAAGCTGCAGCGCACGATCAGCCGCTTTGGCCTGGCCAATCTGGAGCGTGATGCGGTTTCGGTATTGCGCGATATCGAAGGCTGTTCTGCGGCCGTGGCCAAATTGGTCGACAAACATCCGGACGAAGCGATCTTCCAGTTGATGCAGCTTGACCTGACCAACTATGTCGCCGGGCACAATCTGCAAACCACGGTGCTGGTTGCCATCCTTGCCAAACGGATGAATTGGGATGCCGGTGCCATCGATATCCTGTGCCGTGCCGCAGCGACGATGAACATCGCCATTCTCGAATTGCAATCGGTTTTGGCGGCGCAGAAAGACCCCATGACGGTGCAGCAGCGGGACGCCTTGAAGGATCATGGCAAGCGGGGCCGCCAGTTGCTCGAGACCATGGGGGTGACCGATGGCGACTGGTTGCGTGCGGTGGAGGAACACCACCCGGAAAGCCTGCCGCCGGGTTGCGCGGCCTGCGCCATGGCCGATATTGTCCATCATGCGGATGTCTATCTGGCCAAGATCTCGCCGCGCGCCTACCGCACCGCCAAGGCACCCAACCTGGCGGCCAAGGAAATATTGCAGGGTGGCGGGCTTTCCCAGCAGATTGCCGGCATCATCATCAAGGAAATCGGCATTTACCCGCCGGGGACCTACGTGCGGCTGGCCAATGGAGAAACTGCCGTCGTTACGGCACGTGGCGAGCAAGCCCATACCCCGACGGTCTACAGCCTCGTCAACGGCACCGGCATGCCGATGGGCGAGCCGGTGCTGCGCGACACCAGGTCGGCCAATTTTGCCATCGCTTCCATCGTGCCGCGCGCCAAGGTGATGGTGGCGGTGAACCGGGCAAGGCTGTTTGAAAACCGCAAGTTCGTGGCCTTCGGTTAATTCGACGAATTAAGTGCTTCCGTCCCCTCTGTTGCACGCTTGCCCGGGGCAGGTTGGGCGCATAATGCAGGCTCCACAACCATTCCCGAACCCTGCGGAGCAAGACTTGAAGACCCCCGCCATTGTCGCGCTGTGTGCGTTTTCCCTTGCGGCCTGTGTCACGAACGACTCGAACTATACGGCCCAGGGTAGCATGGTTTATGAAATCAGTTGCCGCTTCCGTTCGGTCGATGCCTGCCTGGAAGAAGCAGGGCGAACCTGCGGCATTCTTGGCTACAAGGAAGTGCAGAAGGATGGCAGCCCCATGCCGCCACCTCCGGCCGATCCGAAGCCGCAGACGGATTGGGACAAGGTGAAGGATACGGTGGGCTATGACCGCAAGATTTACATGAAATGCGGGCATAACTACAAGCCCGACGATTGACGAAGCAGGTGCGTGGCAAGCTTACCGTCGCTTCAAGCCATTTCTTGCAGAATATCCCTGACGCGCAACAAGGCGGGTTCGATGTCGAGCGTCTCGATTGCGCCATAGCCGATCAATAAGCCCTGCCGCGGCGGTTCGTCATGATAAAACGCCCCCAGAGGATGCAAGCCCACGTCAGCCCGGCGCGCCAGCCGCAATAGCAGGTCCATATCTATGTCGTGCCGGGCCAATGCCGCCACATGGAAGCCGGCCTGGGCCGGCACCAGTTCGAACCAGGGCGCCAGAGGTCCGGCAAACATGGCCATCAGCTTGTCGCGCCGGGCGGCATACACGCTGTGGCAGCGCCGGATGTGCTTTTGCAGATTGCCGTCCTCGATGAATTTGGCCAGCGCCAGTTGCACCGGCAGGCTGCTGTGCCAGTCGGTCAGGTGGCGTGCGATTTGCACTGCATTGCGTACTGCCGGTGCCGCGATAAGATAACCCATGCGCAGTTCGGGCAACAATACCTTCGAAAAGCTGCCGACGTAGCAGACGATGCCGTCGCGGTCCAGGCTCTGCAGCGCGTCGTTGGGTTGGCCTTCATAGCGGAAGGCGCTGTCGTAATCGTCTTCGATGATGATCGCGCCGATGCTGCACGCCTTTTCCAGCAGGGCCGCGCGGCGTGCTGTGCTCATGGGCATGCCGAGCGGGAACTGGTGGGCCGGCGTGGTGTAAATCAGGCGCGCATCGGCGGGAATGGCTCCGACAAGCAAGCCTTCGTGATCGACCGGCACGCCGACCACTTTCGCTCCATGGCTTTCAAACAGCAGCCGCGCCGGTGGATAGCCAGGCTCTTCCACCGCAACGGTACTGCCCGGTTCGAGCAGCACGCGGCCCAGCAAGTCCAGCGCCTGCTGGGCGCCGCTGGTGACAATCACATCATCGGCCGTGCAATGCACACCGCGCGAGAATGCCGCGTGGCGCGCAATACCTTCGCGTAGCCCAGGCACGCCTTCGGGCGAACCGTAAAAGCCGCGCGGCGGGTCTTGCTGGCGCAAGGCGTGCAGCATGGCGCGGCGCCATTCTTCTTGCGGAAAATGCTGCGGGCTGGGACTGCCGCCGAGGAATTCATAGCGTGCGCGTCCGCCAGGCAGTGGTTGGCGCAGCGGTGTGACCATGGCATCCCAGCGTTGCAACACGGCGCGGCCGGCCAGGCGGTCCGCCGGAAGGTGCCGTTTGTGCACAGTTGCCGGTGCTTGCACGAAGCTGCCGCGGCCGGTCTTGCCAACGACCAGCTTGTCGAGCGCAAGGCGAACATAGGCATCCGACACGGTCTTGCGCGAAACACCCAATTGTTCAGCCAAGAGGCGCGAAGGCGGCAATTGCTGTCCTTCGGCCAGGCGACCGCTCTTGATGGCGTCGGCGATCTGGCGATAGACCTGCTCGGCCAACTCTTTTTTGCCTTCGATGCGGATGTGCAGTTCCATGATTGGACTAGTGAATTTGCCGGAAATTGGCTCCTCCTGTGCGGGTGGTGCCTGCCTAAAATGGCGTCATCAATCAACCACAGGAGAGCATACCGTGAAAACCCGTACCGATTTCTACAAAGCCTCACCCGACGCGATGAAAGCCATGATGGCGCTTGAAGTGGCCGTCTCCAAGCTGGGGCTGGAACAATCGCTCGTCGAACTCGTCAAGCTGCGTGTCTCGCAGATCAATGGCTGCGCGTTCTGCGTCGACATGCACACCGCCGACGCACGCAAGGCGGGCGAAACAGAACGTCGCTTGTACAGCGTTTCAGTCTGGCGCGAAACTCCTTTTTTCAGCGAACGCGAACGTGCGGCCCTGGCCTGGACTGAAGCCTTGACGCGCCTGGCCGACACGCACGCGCCGGACGCTGATTATGAAATGGCGGCGGCACAGTTTAGCGAAAAGGAACTGGTCGACCTGACCCTGGCGATCAATGCGATCAATGCATGGAACCGGTTTGGCGTCGGATTTCGCAAGATGCCGGAGTGAGGTAAGTGATCGAGTGGAGAGGGCAGTTGTCGGCCCTCCGCAGACATTTCGCTATTGATTTACTTTCTTTGCTTCTCTGGGCACAATTCGTTCTTGTAATTCACTAATTGTGAAGGATGGAATGGACCGCCTGCGCGCCATGGAAGTGTTCGTCGAGATCGTACGCCGCAATGGCTTTGCCAGGGCGGCCGAGGCGCTCGATACCTCGCCGGCCAACGTCACACGCTACCTGAACGACCTGGAAGCGCACCTGGGCACGCGCTTGTTGAACCGCAGTTCGCGCCGCATGTCGCTGACCGAATCGGGCGAGGCCCTGTATGAGCGGGCACGTGCGATCCTGGAAGACGTGGCAGAGGCGGAAGCGGTGTCATCGTCCAGCACGCTGCATCCACGCGGCACCTTGCGCATCAATGCGCCCTTGAGCTTTGGCGTGCGGCACTTGGCGCCCCTGTGGCCGCGTTTCCTGGCGCGCTATCCCGATATCGAGCTCGACGTGGCCTTGTCTGACCGCGTGGTCGACATCGTTGAAGAAGGCTATGACATGGCGGTGCGTATTTCACGCGTGGCGGCCAACACGCATGCGGCGCGCAAGCTTGCCACCTCGCGCAATATTGCGTGTGCTTCGCCGGACTACCTGAAAAAATACGGCATGCCGGGCAAGCCGGAAGACTTGCTCGAACACAGTTGCATCGGCTACCGCTATTCCGCCACGGCCGACGAATGGAATTTTCTCGATAGTGAAGGGCGCGGGCACATGGTCAAGGTGCCGTGCGTGATGCACACCAATAACGGCGACACGGCACGTGAAGCGGCCCTGGGCGGCGCCGGCGTGATCTGGCAGCCGCAATTCATTATCGGGCCGGACCTGCGCGCCGGGCGCCTGGTGGAGGTGATGCCCGGCTACCGCATGCCCGATATTGATATTCTTGCGCTTTACCCCAGCCGGCGCCATTTGAGTGCCAAAGTGCGGGTGATGGTGGACTTTTTGGTGGAGGCTTTTGCGGGAGCGTTGCCTTGGGAAAATTAGAATCCAGGCCAATATGGAATGCGTTCAACTGACTTGTCGTCCCCGTGAAAACGGGACCCACATTAAACGCTTTCCCTGATGCGCTGTGGGTTCCCGTTTTCACGGGAACGACAGTCATGGTTCGATGTCGACGTTGCTTGTCTTTAAAATGCCGACTTCACCACCCCACCATCCACACGCAGCGCTGCCCCCGTCGTGGCCGATGCCTGCTCCGACGCCAGATACACGCACATGTTCGCCACCTCTTCGGTCGTGGCCAGCCGCTTGATCAGCGAGCTTGGACGGTGTTCGGCAATGAAGGCGGCTTCGAGCTCATCGGTCGATTTGCCCTGGTCGCCGGCCATCTTTTCAAAGAAGTCGCCCACGCCTTCCGAACGGGTCGGGCCGGGCAACACGGCATTGACCGTGACGCCGGAGCCGGCCAGTGTTTCCGCCAGGCCGCGCGAGATCGCGAGCAGGGCGGTCTTGGTGAATCCATAGTGCACCATCTCGACCGGAATCTGCACGCCCGATTCGGAGGAGAGGAATTCGATACGGCCCCAGCCACGTTCCTTCATGCCCGGCGCGTAATGGCGCGACAGGCGCACGGCACTCATGATGTTGACCTGGAAGAAGCGTTCCCAGTCTTCATCGGGAATCTCGAAAAAGGGCTTGGGCTCGAAGATGCCGAGGTTGTTGATCAGGATGTCGGTCTTGGGCACCTGCTTGATGAAGGCTGCCGCGCCCTCAGCCGTGCTCAGGTCGCCAGCCACGCCGACCAGCTTGGCGTTGGGCACGTCCTTCTTCAATTGCGCCACGGCGGTTTCGACGCGCGAGGGCGTGCGGCCATTGATGACGACAGTGGCGCCTGCCTTGGCCAGCCCGGCGGCGATGGCATAGCCGATGCCGGCGGTCGAGCCGGTGACGACGGCGTGCTTGCTGGAGAGATCGATATGCATGGCAAATCCTTGTGTGGTTGGAAAGTGAAGGCTAGATAGGGACGATAGCGATACTGCACAAGGCTTGCTTTATTCATAAATTATGAATGATTAATGCATATTTGTTGCATTGATTGATGGTTTTGTGAGGATTATCTTGTCTCCATGGACGCGCCAATCCCGGTGCGAATGAAACCAAGGAGAACATCATGAGCAAGTTTGAAAACAAGACAGTATTGGTTACCGGCGGTAACAGCGGCATCGGTTTGGCAACCGCCAAGGCTTTCGTCAAGGAGGGCGCACGCGTCATCATCACCGGGCGTGACCAGAAGACGCTGGAGCTGGCACGCGAAGAACTGGGTTCGCAAACCATTGCCTTGCGCAATGACGCAGGCGACGTGCAAGCCGGGCGCGAATTGGCATTGACCCTGAAGAACCGTGGCATCACGCTCGACGCCGTGTTCATCAATGCCGGCGTGGCCAAGTTCGGTGCGTTTGACGCCATCGACGAAGCACTATGGGACTTGACCTTCAACACCAACGTCAAGGGTGCCTATTTCGCCATCCAGTCGTTGTTGCCGATCTTGAACCCTGGTGCTGCGATCATCCTGAACGGTTCGATCAATGCGCATATCGGCATGCCGCATTCAAGTGTCTATGCAGCGAGCAAGGCAGCGCTGATCACGTTTGCCAAGACCTTGTCGGCAGAGCTGGTGGGACGCGGAATCCGCGTCAACGTGGTCAGCCCCGGCCCGGTTGCGACACCGCTCTACGGCCGCCTTGGTGTGCCGGCGGAGCAACTGCAAGAGATGGCTGCAGGCATTCAGGAGCAAGTACCGCTGAAGCGTTTCGGCATGCCGGAAGAAGTCGCCAGTGCGGTGACCTACCTGGCCTCGAAGGACGCCGCCTTCATCGTCGGCACGGAATTGATTATGGATGGCGGGATGAGTCAGCTTTGATCGGCGTGCTCAGTGCCCTTGGGCGCTGAGCTTTCCATTGGGGAAGGGCTGACGCCAATCGGGCGGTGGCACCGCGTAAGTCCGTGCTTGGAAATCGAACTCGCAGACTAGTTTGCCGAATCGGTCCTGGACGATGATTTTTTGACCGTCCAGCTTCAATTCCTTGAAGCGGTGATGAAACGCGATTTCGTCAGGCGGCGTGGTGAGGATTTCTTGGTGCAGAATCGATTGGCCATCCTTGGTAACGCTCAGAGTAAGCACAAATTGCTTCATCGTCAGCTCGCACAACAATTTGCATTTCAAGCGCTCTTTCCTGAATGTTTTCTCTGAATGCGTCCAAACGTTCTTGTATCCCGCGTCACGTAGCTTGCCGATGGCAGCGTGGAAATGGTCAAGTGGCAGTGAATATTCCTTTGCCGTCTTTTCGATGCCGCCGATCAGCAAACGCAAGAAATATTCTGGTAATGCAGCGCTTGATAGCTTCTCATATTCTTCGCGATCAAATTTGACTTCGACCACAAGTGCGCCGGTGCCGGTCGGCTGGTCACACGCGAGTTTGGGATTGTGGCTGGCGATGATACATAGACGGTTGAATCCGTTAGTTCTGAATTTTGCTGCGGCAACATCATTGCCGATGAGGTGGCAGAGGTGGCGGGCTTGATCTTGAAACGCGGAGACAAAGTCAATTGGGAATGCGATTCGGTCTGGGTAAAGATGGATTTGTTTAAGGATCATGTTTGGATCAAATCCAGATCAGGCCGCCATAAAGCATGGTGCAAACCGGCGGAACGAAGAGCAGGGCCCAATGCCATTTCACCTGCCTTGTTCCACCATCGATTTCGCTGCGCCGGCGCAAGGCGATGACGGCGAATATCAGGGCCAGGCCCATCGAGATGGCGGTCGAGCTCAGCCAGGCGGTTTGGGAAAAACGGTAGTCGCGATAGGCATCGTCGGACATCTGGATTATTTCAATTCCCTTGCGCCAGCCATGCAGCAGGTAGCCTTCGTAGAAGGCGGCGCAGGCCAGCAGTAATTGAACCGCGATGGCGCCGCGAAGTTGGTTCAGGGTAGGAAATCGCATGCCCGGCAGTTTACTCCACCGCACCGCGTGCGGCGATGGCGCGTTGGATGTCGTCGAAGTCGCGCCCGCGCGTGTCGATCCCGCATTTGACCAGCATCGCGGCCGACAGGATCATGGGCAGGGCAATGACCAGAGACGATATGTTCATGTCGGTCAAGAGCCCGCACACACCACCGATCGCGCCAAGGATGCCGCCGAACTTGGAGCTGCCGGCAATGATGCCGGACCCGGTGGCGCGCAGATGCACGGGGTAGATTTCCGCTGCATAGGGGATCAGCGTGGCGATCACGCCGCTGCTGCTGATCAACAGCGAGGCCGTGGCGGCAATGATGGTGCCTGTATTGAGCATGTCGAGCCGGGACAGGAAGAAGAACGACAGCAAGGACGCACAGCACAGGACGATGAACAGGATCAGTGTCTTGATCGAACTCCAGCTATGGTAGAACCAGGTGACGACGGCGGTGCCCGGCACGGCAAAGAATGCCGAGTAGGCAAGCAGGCCGCGCGCTGCGCCGGCATCCATCTTCAAGTCGTGCAGGTTGGCCGGCAGCCAGAGCATGAAACCAAAATTGACCAGGCCCCAGGCCAGGCCGCACACGATCAGCGCAAGTGAAACGAAGGCATGCGGGCCGGAGAGCAGTTCGCGCATGCCGCCGTGCCGTTCTGCCGGGGCGGTATGTGATGCGTCGTCGTGGTCGAATTCCCCGGCGTATTTTTTCAGCACCGCACGGGCTTCGGTATTCAAACCGGCATTGACCAGGAAGCGCGGCGATTCGGGAATATAACGGTCCAGCACGATGATGATGGCGCCCGTGGGCAAGCCCAGCAGCCAGAGGGAGCGCCAACTGAACAAGGGTTCCAGCCAGGCCGCCGAACCGGAAGCCAGCAGGTAGCCGACCGAATTGCCGATGCCGCCCAACATGACCAGCAGCCAGCCGCGATGGCGCGTCGGGATCATTTCGGCCATCAGGGTGAAGGTGATGGGCAGCAGCCCGCCGGCCGAGGCGCCCATCAGGAAACACATCGCCAGGTTCCAGGAAAAGGCCGGCATGGCGCCGCAGATGGCAGTCCCCATGAACATCAGGGCCGAGATCAGGATGGCGGCGCGCCGGCCATAGATGTCGGCCACGCGGCCCCAGAGCACGGAACCCAGCGCCGTACCCGTCAGCGCTACCAGCGCCAGCCAGCCGGCGGTTTGCTTGGTGATTTCATATTCGTGGCTCATGCCGGGAATGACCATGCCCAGCGTGGCCGGCTTCATCACATCGACCGCGAGCGCCACCACCAGCACCAGCACCAGCTTCCAGTGGGCGGCATTGAGCGGTGCACCGTCGGCGATATGGAATGACACCGCCTTGCCCTGTTCCTGGCCGCGCAGCCTGGCCAAGCGCGGCATCATGCCATAGGCCGCCAGCGCAAGCCCGGCGGGAATCAGGAACATGCCTATTAACATGGTGCTGTCCATCGGCATGCCCACCATGCGGTAACCGTCGTTGGCCGCCATCAGGAACATGGGAATATGCGCCAGCACGCCTGCCACGAGAGCGGCGCAGCCGATCCAGAACAGCAGCGGGTGGTGGAAGGAAAGGCCGTTGGATTTCATTGATGACAAGTTGACGTAGGAAAACACTCTGATTTGCCGTGATTGTACGCAGGAATGCCGATGAAATATACAGCAGGCGTGTGTGCTAATTGGCCGCGCGGGCCTGGTAGAGCAGGGCTTGTGAAAACGGCGCCCAGGCCGCCGTCCTGATGCCGGCCTGGTCAAGCGTGGCGCGCGCCCACTCGTTGCAGGTGGTAAGGAGTGAATAGCGTCCGCTTGCTTCGTAAAACGCGTCGCGTTCCCCGTAGCGCTGCCCTGGTATCACCAGCGGTTTGCCGTCTGCACCCCGGTCGAAGGCCGCGTCGATGGCGCTGACCAGCCTGGCATATTCGGCTGGGCTGATACGTAGTTTGACAACTTCCGCTGATTCGAGCGGTTGCCCAAGCGGTTCCACGTGCAGCAGGGTGTGGTCCAGGCCGGTGAGGGCGCGCAAGGCATTGCCGGCCTTGAGGTCGGACCAATGCCGGGTCTCGAGATAGAACGCGCGGTCGCCCCAGCCGATGGCAAGGTAGTCGCCTTGGGCGAGTTCGGGCAACTTGATGTGCCAGTCGCGTGCCTCATTCTTGAAGGGCACGATCAAGTCGGTGTGCACCGCGTTGGCATGGATGTAGATATCGATGCCTTGCGGGCCCTGGTGGAAGCTGCGGTTGACCGGTATCAAGCCGAGCGTCAATGCTGCCAAGGCATAGAGCAGTGGCGGGCCAAGGATGACGGCGGCGAGGCGAGACAGGACGCGGAGCAGGATGCGAAGCGAGAGTTTTTTCATGCGAAACAGGCGGCCGGGATTAGCGTTATGATGCCTTGCATTGGGGGACCGGTGTGAAGCTAGTTGTCTGTTCGCTAATTTGACGCCAGACTCTAAAATGCTAGAATGTCGGCACGAGCACTGTAATTTATATTTTGTTAAGACATTTTGACCAAACGATAGGGCCACCGGGATTCGATCCCGACGCAAGCATGCAGGCCCGGGTAAGTAAAAGAACAAGAATCGAGACCTTGTCTGCACTGGGATGGAAGCAGGCAAGTTTGCGGACCTGACGTTACAAATGTTTTACCGCATGCGCGACCTCCACTCGTCGCCATGCTCCGACAAATTTCACTTGGGACCTTTATGCTGGATAAAAGCGTGTATTTGGATTTTGAGGCGCCGATCGCCGACATTGAAGCGAAGATCGACATGCTGCGTTTTTCCGATGAGGAATCCGCCGTCGACCTTTCCGAAGAGATCGACCGCCTTGCCGCCAAAAGCTATGCGCTGACCCAGAACATCTATTCCAAGCTCACGCCCGGCCAGGTGGTCAAGGTGGCGCGCCACGCCAAGCGCCCCTACACGCTGGACTACGTATCCCACATCTTTACCGACTACCACGAAATGCGCGGCGACCGCATGTTCGCCGACGACCAATCCATCGTCGGTGGCCTGGCGCGCCTGAACGGCAAGGCTTGCATGGTGATCGGCCACCAGAAGGGGCGCGACACCAAGGAACGTGCAGCACGCAATTTCGGCTATCCGCGTCCGGAAGGCTACCGCAAGGCGCTGCGCCTGATGAAGACGGCAGAAAAGTTCGGCATTCCCGTCTTCACCTTCATCGACACGCCCGGTGCCTGGCCCGGCATCGATGCGGAAGAACGCAACCAGTCGCAAGCCATCGGCAAGAACCTCTATGAAATGGCGCAACTGACTGTGCCCATCGTTGTCACCATCATCGGTGAAGGCGGTTCGGGCGGTGCTCTGGCCATTGGTGTGGGCGACGTGACACTGATGCTGCAATACGCCACCTATTCGGTCATTTCGCCGGAATCCTGCTCTTCCATCTTGTGGCGCGACACGGAACACACCAATGATGCCGCCGAGGCATTGGCCCTGACGGCGCATCGCCTGAAGGCTTTGAAGCTGATCGACAAGATCGTCAATGAACCGGTCGGTGGCGCACACCGCGACCCGAAGGGCACTGCCGCTGCGCTGAAGAAGGCGCTGGTGGAAAGCCTGCGCCAGATTGACGACCTGCCGGTCGACAAGCTGATCGAACGGCGCCAGGAGCGTCTGATGAGCTATGGCGAATTCAAGGAATTCTCCCACGAAGGTTAAGCGCATGAATAAAGCGTGGGTTATTGCGGCATGGCTGTCGTGTTCCACGCTTTGTTTTGCGGAAGACCGGGCTTTTGTCGCGATCCATGGCTTCGACAAGATGTCGTGCGACGATTGGCTGGGTTCGGAAAGCAATGCCGACGTGCGCCAGCAATACATCGCCTGGATTCGCGGCGTCGTTACCGGCTTCAATTACGCCAATCCCGGCGACCAGGTCGGTACGGGCCGTATGCCCAGCGATTTCGGCTTGACCATCTTTGTCGACAACTATTGCCACACCCAGCGCAATGCCTCGGTTTCCGCCGCCGCGTTTGCCCTGATTGCCGAACGGCGCGGCAGTTCGGTGGTGCGCGTCATCGACGACCAGCCCAAGGCCGACAGCAAGCCGGTTTCAAAGCCGGCCACCAAACCTGATGTAAAACCGGCTTCGAAGCCGGCGCAGGGCGACGAGTCTCTCGGCTTTCACGACTGGCTGGCGCGCCAGAGCGACGACATCAAGAGTTTGGGCCCTGATCTGCAGAAGAGCATTTACCGCAAGGAAATGGCGCTCAAGAACAATTAAGCCTGGCAGTTTGGCAATGCCAGCTTCGGTCTGCAGGCGCGTCGCCGATGCCTATGCTGGTCTTGTTCCGGGTTCATGCTTTCTCCGCATCGAAATGGGCGCCCTGTGGGTCGCTCCGTTATCGCGCAATCAATTGCGCTTCATGGCGGAAACATTTCGTCACACCCGATACATCTGCAGCCTACAAAAGTGCCACCTGATAGCCGTAAATGAAGCATCGGCCATTGATCATCGGCCGAGGTATCGGGAGGAATGGCAATGGAACGGAAATTGTTGAGCGGCGAAGATGTGTACTTGTTGAACGAACAAATTCAATCGCCCAACCCGGACGAAGCTGAACTTGCCAAACAAATACTGTTCGAGTCATTCCAGCATGCCCACCGTTTTGTCGACTCGACGGCCCACGAATGGGCGCGCCGCATCGTGCGGCGCGAAGTGCGCGCCATGGCAAGTTGATTGCCGTACAAGTGTTTCGGCATGCTTGCAACAGCGTGCCCCGATCTTTTCTTTCCCACGGTTTTCCCGCCGGCTTCTGCGCTAAGATAAATTGCCAAGCGGGATGCAATGTCCCTCTTTTCGATGTGCGGAACCTGCCGTAAGGTGTCACCGCAAACATGCCAGAAGCAATGCTTCCCAAGGGAGGGTGCATGGAAAGAACAGTCTTGAGCGCGGAAGAATTGCGCAAGAAAGTCGAGAAGCTGGTCAATGCGATTGACGAGATCGCCGACGACGACGCCCGTGTCGTCACGCCGATGCCGCAACTTCAGGAAGTCGACCGTGACGGGTGCAACTGGGACATGGGAAGTTTCAAGGGTGGTGCGGACTACGAGACCGAAATCCGCGAGGCGGTGGAGCATGTGCGCGAGAAATACAATCTCGCGCACAAATAAGAACTGCGGCCTCTACTTTGCTGCTTCGTAAAAATAGTACTGCGCCAGATATTCCACGTTCTTCGATGTGCCCACGGTGTCGGCCTTGCAGCCGTCGGTCGGCGCCTTGCCGCCGCTGGTTTGCAGGCGTTGCACGTAGCGGATGCTGTTCATCGTGCCGACCGGGCCGGAAGGTTTGGCTTCGAGCAGCAGCCAGGAAATCGCATCGGGGTCGGGGCTCTTCTCGGTGACCTTGACCGTGCCGACGACCTTGCTGCCATCCTTGGCTTCCCAGGTCGGGCCGGCATAGTGGCTGATGATCTTGTTGCCGGTAGCGTCAAACAGGTCGGCTTGCGGACCGGTGAAATTCCAGGCGTAGAGCTTGGGGTCAACCTTGTCCTGGGCGCATTGATAAACCTGGAAACCCTGTGCGCGGGCGGAGAATTTCAGCGCGTGGCCGGCCGGCACCTGCAAGGTGGCGGGTATGGCGGGCGGCTGTTGCGCCAGGACGGGAAATGCAGCAAGCAGCAAAGCGGCGGAAAGAGGCAGGCGCAGCGTCATCATTTCTCCTTGTCGGACCTTGTCGGGTTATCAATCGAGCGGGAATGCCGGCGCATCATACCCCAAGCACATATTTCTCGCTTTTGAGGCGCCAGGACGCAAAACCGGCGGCGACCAGCGCCCCCAGCAAGGAGCTGCCGATGGTGAGTGCATAGGGCAGGGTGCCGATCACCTGGCCCTTGGCCACCTCCAGCAGCAGTGTCTGGTTGCCCAGCACCGGCACGGCATACATCCAGGTGGCGGTGTTCAAGTCCAGCATGGGCACAATGATGGTGGGCATCATCGGCAGCAGCACCGCAAAGCTCATCATGGTTTGCGCTTCCTTGAAGGTGCGCGCATTCATGGCCAGCGCAATTTCGAAGGCGGCAGCGAACAGGCATAGCGGTATGGCGCAGGCGATCATGCCGAACAGCATGGGCCAGCCCATGCGCCAGGACATGCCGATCTCTTCAAGCGGCATGAATTTCAGGATCAGGTGGGCCGCCGTCAATTCCAGAGTCAGGCCGAGGATGCCCAGCGTGGCGGTGGCCAGCCACTTGCCCATGATGATTTCAAACGCCTGCACCGGCTGGGCCAGCAGCACTTCAAGCGAACGGCGTTCGCGCTCGCCGGCGGTGGTGTCCATGGCCGTGTTGAGGCAAAAGAAGAAGCTCGCGGCGAAGAAGATGCCAAGCAGGGCGCCCAGGAATTGCACCGAGCGCGAGGCATTGGTGGCGGTGTCGTAGGATTGCAGCTGGATCGGCGTCAGCGCCGCCGGCGAAACACCATGGGCCAGCAGCCGCGCGCTGGCGATCATGGCATTGTAGTTGTGCAAGACGGTTTCCACGCGGCGCAACTTCGATTGCTGGTCGGTTGCCGAGTCGAACCATAGTTCAATGCGCGCCGGGCGCATGGTGTTGTAGTTGTCGGTGAACTTCTCCCCGACCTTGACTACGGCCACCACTTCGCGTTTGCGCAGCATGTCGGTGATGTCGGGTTCGCTCATGTCGTCACGTGCGGTGATCTTGATGTTTTTCTGTTCAAGCTGCGACACCAGGGTCGGCACTTGCGACGCGCCGATCACCACCAGGGCGACATTCTCATGTTCGCCCTTGACCGTTATGTCGATCATTTTGTGCAGGGCAACCCAGAGCATGAGCGGGTACATCACCATGATCAGGAGCAATACCCCGAGCGCCCGGCGGTCGCGGAAGGCTTCGCGCAGTTCCTTGCGCAGGACGATGCCAAACTTGCTCATCAGGCGATCCCCTCGTCTGTACCGACCAGGCTGACGAAGGCGTCTTCCAGGTTGGCGATGCCGGTGCGTTCGCAGATCTCGGCAGGCGAGCCCTGGGCCACGGTCTGGCCCTTGGCGATCACGATCACGTCGTCGCACAGGTGCGTCACTTCCTGCATCACGTGGGTGGCCATGATGATGCAGGCACCTTCGGCGCGCAGTGCCGCGAGCGTGCGGCGCAGCGCACGGGTACTCATCACGTCGAGTCCGCGCGAGGGTTCGTCAAGCAGCAGGTGGCGCGGCTTGTGCAGCAGTGTGCGCGCCAGCGCGACCTTGATGCGCTGGCCCTGCGAAAAGCCTTTGGCGCGGCGCTCCAGGATATCTTCCATGGCGAGCAGGGCCACCACTTCGTCGATGCCGCGTGCAATCTCGGCGCGGCTCATGCCGTTCAATTCACCGAAATACACCAGGTGCTCGCGCGTGGTCAGGCGGTCGTAGAGGCCGAACTGGTCGGTCAGGAAGCCGATGCTGCGCCGGGCCGCAATCGGGTCGGTGGCGGGGTCAAGCCCGTCGATGCTGATCGTGCCCTGGTCGCGCTGCAACAGGCCCACCAGGAGGCGCAACAGCGTGGTCTTGCCCGCGCCGTTGGGACCGAGCAAGGCGGTGGTCTTGCCGTCGGATGTGGTGAAGCTGACACCGGACAATGCCTGGATGTTGCCGAATCGTTTGCGTACGTCGTCTACTTTGATCATGGTGGCAACGCGTTATGGGTGGGGGCCTGCGGCGCCTAGCTGGAAGCCGTTGCGCGGAATGTCCTTGAGGCAGGTGGCCGCCAGAGGGGTATTGGGAGCATCGAGGAATTCGCGCATCAGGCGCGGGGCGCAGCCGAATTGCGACACGATATGGCCGCCGTTTTCGACAACGAAATGCTGGGCATGCGTCATGCGTTTGGCGGCAGCTTCGGCGCGGCCCGGTGGCGTGACGGGGTCGAGCGCGCCCGACAGCAGCAGCACCGGCGTGCTGATGGTGCCGGCTTCCTGGTAGGGGATCGCGGGAATGTTCAAGCCCTGGCAGACGCGCGTGAGGAACTTCACTTCGCGCCCGGCAAGGAAGGAGTTGTGTTCTTCATCGGCCATGATGGCCGGTGTGATGCGCGGGATGTCTTCGGCGCAGGTCACCGAGAGCATCAGGCCAATGGCCGGGCCTTCGAGCGAAAAGTCGGAAACGCTATACATTTGCGCCACGAAAGGGTTCCAGTTGCCCTTGTCTGCACTGTCGATCAGGAACGGCAGGCGGTTGGCGGCGTCGGCTGAATAGAGCACGGTGCGCACCGCCTGCAGGAAGCGTTCTGGGCGCAATTGCATCTGGATGCGGTTGGCCGTGCGCGGGTGATAGAAGTCGAGCTTGACGTCGCCATTGTTGACGCGTGCCAGCAAGCCGTTGAACTGCTGCGCCAGGTTGGGGTAGGCCGCATGGCAGCCGGAGTCTGCCGCGCACTGCTTGAAGGTGGCGTCAAGCGAGGCTTGGGCATCCTTGCCCCAGACGAAGATGATCTGGTCCGGTGCTGCCACGCCATCGAGGATCAGCGCACGCGTGGAACCGGGATAGAGCCGCGCATAGGCTTGCGCCAGCCGGGTGCCGTAGGAACCGCCCCAGAAATTGACGGCGCCATAGCCCAGGGCAATGCGGACCTGTTCCAGGTCGCGCGCGGAATTTTCCGTGTTGTAGAGTGCATAGGGTTTGTTCAGCGACTGCATGCACTGGGTGATCAGTTGCTGCTGGCCGGCTTCGTCGACGTCGTCGAGTTCGCGGGTGTCGTCGCAGTCGAGCTTGCCTGAGAGGCCAGTGCCGCGCTGGTCGATGAAGATGATGTCGCGCGTGGTGCGCAGCTTGCGCATGCCGGAATCGAGCAAGCCGAGGATATCGGTGCCGGCCTGGCCCGGGCCGCCGGCCAGCACGAACACCGGGTCGGGGCGGGCGCCTTCGCGCAGCGCCGCCGCCAGCGTGACGTGCAGCGTCAGTTTGGCGCCTTCGGGGTGGTGGTAGTCGAGCGGAACCTGGATTTCGGCACAGCGCAAGGCCTGGTCGTAGCCGGGCAGGTGGCAGACATGGCCGGCCGGTATGGCGTTGGCCGGTGCGGCCCGGGCTTGATGCGGGAAGAGGGAGCAGAACAGCAAGGCTGCCGCAATCCAGGCTGCGAACCCTTGGGCCATGCCTTGCCCCATTTTTTTCTTTGCCACTACGCCTCCGGTTGCCGTCGCCGCGTAAAACCGGGCGACCTGTTATCTATGTGGAAATTATACGTTGCTGGCGCCGCATTGGGATAGATAGTAATATTGACATGAAGCCGCGCCTCCATTTGCGCGCGCGAGGATACCGACATGAGCACCGACGCGCTGAAAGACAAACTCAAGGAATTGCACGCCGCTCTCGCCGAGGCGGGGCGTCATCCCGACCCCGAAGCCGACCCGCGTGCCGACGCCGAATTGCAGCAATTGCTGCGCCAACTGGATGGCGACATCCGTTCCCTGCTGCACAAGGATAGTGAACTGGCTACGCGTGCCCAATCGATCTCGGCCCGGTTTTCGGCCCAGCACCCGCGCCTGGCGCCGGTGCTGCGCGAATTGACCGACATGCTCGCCAACATGGGCATTTGAGATGGTGTTGGGGCATGAGGACGCGCGCGTTGGCGCGCGCAAGATATTGCGTTGCCCGGCCCGCGTGACGCTGCCGGGTGCGGTGACGCTCAAGGCACGCACCTTCGACGTCTCGATGGCGGGAATCAGCGTCATCATCGACAGCCCCTTGCCCTTGAACGAGCGTTACCAGATAGCCTTCGATGCCATGGTCGGCGGCAAGGTGATGAAGCTCAATATCACGGCGCGTGCCATCCATTGCTCGCTCTCGGGCACGGAGGGGTTCCGCGTCGGTTTTCATTTTGAAAAGAACGATGAGGCCACCTTGAAGGCCGTCCGCCAACTGCTTTCCTGAACCGCGATAATCCGATATGAACAAGAAACGCGCCTTAATGATCCTCTGCGCCGTGCCGGTGATTGTCCTTTTGCTGTTTGCTGCCTATGCCTGGTTGACGCTGCACTGGTCATATTCGCAAGGCCAGCGTGCCGGCTACGTGCAAAAATTTTCCAGCCGCGGCTGGGTGTGCAAGACCTGGGAAGGCGAATTGCTGCTGACCACGCTGCCGGGCGTGGTGCCGGAAAAATTCGAATTCACCGTGCGCAACGAAGCCGTGGCGGCACAAATCAACGCCAACATGGGCAAACGCCTGGTATTGGCATATGACCAGCACAAGGGCGTCCCCGGCTCTTGCTTTGGCGACACCGAATACTTTATCGAGAGCGTTACTGTCGCTCCCTGACCAATCATTTATATAAGGATCAGCATGCTGTATTTTTCCAAAGCCGTTCGCAGCACCTTCAAAACCATCGCTGCACTGGGCCTGTTTGCTGCCATACAAGCACCGGCCCATGCCGACGATGATCTGTTCGGGTGGGTCGAATCCAAGCCGATCAACGAGCTCTGGCTCAACCCCGGCATGGTGTCTTACCACTGGGATCGCGACAAGGACTTGAACGGCGACAATTACGGCTTTGGCGCCGAATACCGTTTCAACACCGTAGCCTCTGTTACTGCCGGTGAATTCAATAACAGCGACCGTGCAATTTCCGATTACGTCGGCGTGTATTACCAGCCCATTGCCATCGGCCCGGTGCGCCTGGGCGTGGTGGCGGGCGGCTTCAACGGCTACCCGCATTACCGCGACGGCAACTGGTTTCCGGCCGTGATTCCTGCTGCGAGCTATGAATATGGGCGCGTGGGGGTGAACGTGCTGTTCGTGCCCAGTTACCAGGACCGTTTGTATGGCGCCTTGTCGTTCCAGTTGAAATTGAAGGTGTTCTGATGCTGGGCATTCATGACCTGACGCTGTTCATCATTTCCGGCCTGCTGCTCAACATCACCCCCGGCCCGGACTCGCTTTACATCATCGGCCGCAGTGCCGCACAAGGCCACAAGGCCGGCATGGCGGCAGCGTTCGGTATCGGTGCCGGGACCATGGTGCACGTTTGTGCGGCAGCTTTCGGCCTGTCTGCCATTCTCGCCACATCGGCCATGGCTTTCACGGTGGTCAAACTGATTGGTGCGGCTTACCTGTTCTATGTCGGGCTGGGCATGCTGTTTCGCCGCGCGCGCAAGGTGGAAGAGGGGGCGGAACCTGTGCGCTTGCCCCAGGCCGGCATCGGGCAGATATTCCGCCAGGGCTTTCTCACGAACGTGCTGAATCCCAAGGTGGCGCTGTTCTTCCTCGCCTTCGTGCCGCAATTCATCGAACCGTCGGCGCCGCACAAGGCCATTGCCTTCATCGTGCTGGGCCTGGTGTTCAACGTCAACGGCATGTTGTGGTGTAATTTCCTGGCCTGGTCTGCTGCCACCGCCAGCGCACGCTTCAAGGGCAAGGGTAAGGGAACCAAGCTGGCCGACATCCTCAACCGCACCTGCGGTGGCCTGTTCGTTGCATTGGGCGTGAAACTTGTCTTGTCCAAACAGAGCTGATCATGATCCCTGTCCATACCTTCCTGCTGTTCATGGCGGCGTCCTTCGCGCTGGCCATCACGCCCGGCCCGACCATGCTGCTTGCCCTGTCGAACGGCATCGTGGCGGGCCGGCGCGTGGCGGCGTTCGGCATCCTTGGAGCGACGATTGCCAACCTGATCCTGATTGCGCTGGTGGCGGTCGGACTGGGTGTGCTGCTGGCTGCATCGGAAACCCTGTTCAACGCCTTGCGTTATTTCGGCGTGGCTTACCTGTGCTGGCTCGGCGTCAAACTGTGGCGCGCCAAAACCACCGACATGGAGCAATCAAACCTGGTCGCGCAGAAGCGCGAACTGACACCGCAGCGCGCCTTCATGCGCAGCTTTTCCGTGGCGCTGTCCAACCCCAAGGGCTTGCTGTTCTTCTCGGCTTTCCTGCCGCAATTTGTTGACCCAACCCATGCGCAGGCACCGCAATACGCCGAACTGGCGCTTTGGTTCGTGACGCAGGATGCGGTGATCATGTTTTCCTACGCCACGGCCGGAACCAAGGCAGTGCGCTACCTGACGGCGCGCGGTTTGTTGGTGATCAACCGGGCTTGTGCTGCGGCGATGTTTGGTTTGGCTGCAGTGCTGGCCATGGCCAGACGGGTGAATGCATGAGCGTGCCCCGCTTTCCTTTCCTGAGTTTGTGAATGATTCTCGCTGTTGATGTTGGCTATTTCGAACCGCGCGCTCGCGCCGTCGGTGTTTTGTTCAAGGCTTGGGAGAGCGACCAGATCGATTCCGTCATCGAAACCTGGATCGACGCGGTGGACGAATATGTACCCGGCGAATTCTTCCGCCGCGAATTGCCATGTATTCAGCGGGTCATTGAGCAAGCCAAGGCGCCACTAAGTGCCATCGTTATTGATGGCTACGTCACCTTGGGTGATCCGCCGCATCCCGGTCTCGGCATGCGGCTTTGGGAAGCCATGGGCGGCACAGTGCCCATCATCGGCGTAGCCAAGTCTTTCTTTGCCGGCACGGCTGATGAAACACGGCTGTTGCGCGGCGGCAGCGACCGGCCCTTGTTCGTAACGGCGGCAGGCATGCCTCTACCTGAGGCAAAAAAAGCAATAGAAATGATGAAGGGCAAGTATCGAATGCCCGACTTTTTGAAGCATGCAGACACGCTTAGCCGCCGTCCTGAACCACTTGTTGCGCCCGGTGATAACAATTGACCGCAAGGCTTGCGCCTGCCACCCAATCCGGTTCAAACTGTACTTTGCAGCTTGCTGCCTTTTGCATTAATATACGCATCGTGTATATAAACTATAAAATCGAATCAACCCTATGACGATCCAACAAGTCCTGCTGCGCGAAGCCATGCAAGAGCTGAACATGACCCGCGACGCCTTCGCCGAACGCCTCTCCATCAAGCGCCGCGCCCTGGATGCCTGGCTTTTGCCCGATACTTCGAAGGAATTCCGTGTCATGCCGGACGTGGTCCACAAGTTCATCGGCGAGATCATGCGTACTGAAGGGCAGGGAAAAAAGACTACGCACAGCGTACAGAAGGCCGGTTTGGCGGACCGCATTGCCTACAACGGCAAACCGCAACTGATTTCGGTCGAACAGTTTTCGCGCGAGTCGGTGGACGAGATGATGCTGTTGGCCGAAATGATGGAGCCGATCGCGCGTCGGCAAAAGGTGACGCGCGTGCTCGAAGGTGCGGTGCTGGGCAACCTGTTTTTCGAAGCGAGCACGCGTACCCGCGTCTCGTTCGGCGCGGCATTTTGCCGCCTGGGTGGTTCGGTGTGCGACACAACCGGCTTTACCTTCTCGTCAATGGCCAAGGGCGAATCGATCTATGACACCAGCCGTGTGATGGCCGGTTATGTCGATGCGATGGTGGTACGCCATCCGGACAAAGGCTCCGTGGCCGAATTTGCCGAAGCGACCAACATCCCCGTCATCAACGGTGGCGACGGCCCGGGTGAACATCCTAGCCAGGCCTTGCTTGACCTCTACACCATCCGCAAGGAATTCTCGCGCCTGGGCAAGCAGATCGATGGCGCGCATATCGCGCTGGTGGGCGACTTGAAGTATGGCCGCACGGTGCATTCGCTGATCAAGCTGCTGTCCCTGTTCAATAACATCAAGTTCAGCCTGGTGTCACCGTCGGTGCTGGAAATGCCGTCCTACATTCTTGATCTCGTGGCCAGCCGTGGGCACCAGATCGTGCAACTGCATTCGCTGCGCGAAGGCTTGCAGGACGTGGACGTGCTTTATGCCACACGCATCCAGAAAGAGCGCTTTGCCGGCGAAGAGATCGAGGGCTACAGCGCCGACCTGCAAGTCGACCGCGCCATGCTCGATTCGGCCTGCAGCCCGGACACCTTCGTCATGCACCCGCTGCCGCGCGACTCGCGTGCCGGCGCCAATGACCTGTCCACCGACCTGAACCAGGACCCGCGCCTGGCGATTTTCCGCCAGACCGACAACGGCATTCCGGTACGGATGGCGATCTTTGCCGTGTTGCTGGGCGTGGAGCATTTGATTCCAGGCAGTTTGCGCGATGCGACGTGGAAGACGCCGGCGCAGATCGGCCCGTTCGATGCGGAGTTTCACCGGATCTGATCTTCCGGATGCGCCATGAGCGACATCGAAGACTTCAACAAAAACGGCTACGCGGTCATCGATCGCGTGTTTCCCGGTTTTGCGGTTGACGCCATTGCCGATGAAGTGGAAAACCTGCCGGTGCTCGGCGCCGGCATGCGCAACCTGCTGAGTTTCGACTGGTGCCACGCGCTGGCCATGCACATCGCCATGGAACCCTTCCTGCAAGCGCTCGACCCTGACGCCGTGGTGCCGGTGCAATGCACCTACTTCGAAAAGTCGAGCGAAAAGAATTGGCTGGTGGCGCCGCACCAGGATTTGTCGATTCCGGTTGCCGAGAAGATTGAGCATCCCGAGTTGCGTGGGTGGTCGCACAAGGAAGGCATGTGGTTCGTGCAGGCGCCGGTGGATTTGTTGAGCCGGATGCTGGTGTTGCGGTTGCATCTCGATTCTTGTGGGGTGGACGATGGACCTTTAAAGGTGGTGCCGGGCAGCCACAGGGCAGGGCGCCTGGCTGATGACGCGGCCTTGCGCATGCGCGATGGCGTTGGCGAGGAAATCTGCACGGCCGGACGTGGCGATGTGCTGGCGCTGCGGCCTTTGTTGCTGCATGCCTCGTCCAAGTCAAAAGGGACTAGCCGGCGGCGCGTGCTGCATTTTGTGTTCGGGCCGGTGGATTTGCCTTTTGGGTTGGCTTGGACAGAGTATTAGAGCTCATTCCATAAATGGAGGCCTGTGCAAACGCACTATTTGGAACGGTAGGCTAACGTCATTTCATCGCACAATTGCCTACTTTGCGCGAGCGAAAGTATGCCAAACGCGGCCCAAATAGTACGTTCCCTCCGGGTTTTCGCCAGAAAGGGCGCTGGCGGCGTTCGCTCGGGGACGCCTAGTCCTTGCTCGTAGCCCCGCTACGAGACGCGTCGCGCGCCTTGCCAGCCCCCTTTCTGGACTCGGCGTCCCCACAAAAATGCATCAGGCCCCCATTTACGGAATGAGCTCTAGCCAAATCACAAAGCCCTCACCCCCGGCCCCTCTTCCGCCTGCGGGCGAGGGGAGTTGTGGCTACGCGGACTCCATAGCGCAGCTTCTACAGCTCATTCCAGCTTTTACGCTTTGACGAATCCAAACAGGTTGTCCAACACCGCATCCGGCTGTTCCGCCATCAAGGCGTGCCCGCAGTTGTCCAGCATCACGGTCTTGCCATGCGCAATCGCCTTCGTCAGGGTAGCCGTTGCCTTGGGCGGCGTCATCATGTCTTTTTTGCCGAGCAAAAACAATGTCGGGCATTTGACTGCCTGCGCCGCCGCTTCACCGTTGGCATAGCTGTTGCAGGCCGTGAAGTCGATGTGGAACACTTTTTCGTCGCTGTGGCGCGAGACGTATTGCATCAGGCGCTGCCCGCCGCCGGTCACGTAAAAACCCGGGCCGGGAAAGGACGGTTTTTGCGCGATGCCACTGTGCGACCAGATGTTGACCATGTCGATGGCGCTCTGCTCTTCGTTCAGCGCAGCGTTCAGCAGCGTGTCCGACACCTTCATCGGGTAGGCGGTGCCGACCAGGGCGAGTTTGGTGACGCGCTCGGGGGCGCGCAGTGAGGTTTCGAGCGCGATCAGCGAACCCATGCTGTGGCCGATCAACGACGCCTGCTTGACGCCTGCGGCATCGAGCACGCGTAGCACCCAGTCAGACATTGCTTCTACCGACGTCAGTGCTTTACCTTTGCTGCGGCCGTGACCGGGCAAGTCCACCGCGAGTACGCCGTAACCATGGTGGGCGAAGTAGCGCGTCTGCAGAATCCACACGGAATGGTCGTTTTGTGCGCCATGCAGGAATACAACCGTGGGCAGGCTGGCGTCAAAGGGTTTGCCGCCGGTGTAGCAATAGGCGTCGAAGCCGTCGATGTTGAAGATCATGTCAGGCTCCTTTCTGCGCTGCCTTCAAACCGCGCGCCAGGTCGTTGATCAAGTCGTCCACGTCTTCCAGTCCGACAGACAGGCGCATCGTGCCTTCAGTCAGGCCCGATGCCTTCAATTGTTCGGTCGGCACGCGGAAGTGCGTGGTGGAAGCGGGGTGGATCACCAGCGATTTGGCGTCGCCGACGTTGGCCAAATGCGAGAACACGCCCAGCGATTCGACAAAACGCTGGCCTGCTGCGCGCGAACCCTTGATGTTGAAGGAGAACACGGCGCCGCAACCCTTGGGCAGCAAGGTCTTTGCCAGCGCGTGGTCCGGATGCGATTCGAGTTCGGGGTAAGACACCGACTCGACGGCCGCATGCGACACCAGGAAGTCGACGATCTTGCGCGTGTTGGCAACGTGCTTTTCCATGCGCAACGACAGGGTTTCCACACCTTGCAGGATGGCAAAGGCATTGTGCGGGCTCATCACCGCACCAAAGTCGCGCAAACCTTCGCGCCGGGCGCGCAGCGAGAACGGCGCCACGCTCGATTCCTCGGCAAATACCATGCCGTGGAAACCATCATAGGGCTCGCACAGTTCAGCGAAGCGGCCGGTCTTGTCGTAGGCGGCTTGCCAGTCGAAGCGCCCGCCGTCGACCAGCAGGCCGCCTACGGCCGTGCCATGGCCGCACAGGAACTTGGTGGCCGAGTGGAACACCAGGTCGGCGCCCTGCGCGAATGGTTGCAGCAGGTAGGGCGTCGTGAAGGTTGAATCCACCATCAAGGGCAGGTGGTTTTCATGCGCGATCTCGGCGATCTTCGGGATGTTCAACACGTCCAGGCCGGGGTTGCCCAGGCTTTCGCCGAACAGCACCTTGGTATTGGGGCGGATGGCGGCACGCCAGGCATCCATGTCGCGCGGGTCGACAAAGGTGGTTTCGATGCCGAAGCGCTTCAAGGTATAGCCCAGCAGGTTTTGCGAGCCGCCATAGAGCGCACGCGAGGCGACGATGTGCGAACCGGCACCGGCGATGGTCACCAGCCCCAGGTGCATGGCTGCCTGGCCGCTGGCGGTGGCGATGCCGGCCACGCCGCCCTCGAGTGCAGCGATACGTTCCTCAAGCACGGCATTGGTCGGATTCGAGATGCGTGAATAGACGTGGCCGGCGCGCTCCATGTTGAACAGCGAGGCCGCCTGGTCGGAATCCTTGAAGACGTAGGCGCTGGTAAGATAGATCGGTGTGGCGCGTGCGCCGGTGGCCGGATCGGGTGCGCTGCCTGCGTGCAATGACAGCGTATCGAAGCCCGGATAGGTAGGACCGCTCATAGGGTGATATCCTCGGTATAGGAACAAGGCCGCGATGATACCACTTTGCTGTGACGCAACATCGCCTGCCTTTTGACGCGTTGTTGTGGCGCATCGTAGCACCGAATGCGGCGGGCTGTGCCCGGGGCGCGCTGGATTTTTTGAGACGGTTGCGCTACATTGCAAGAAGGGCCACGAACGGCATGATGATGGCTCGCAAGGTTTGCGCGAGACGTCCTCAACAACAAATACTTAAAGCGAGACGGCACAATGAAAGTATCCGAAATTCTTCAGGTCAAAGGCAACATCCTATTTACCGTCACGCCTGATACCCCCATGTTCGAAGCTGTCAACACCATGGCCGAGAAAGACATCGGCTCTCTGGTGGTGATGGAATTCGGCGAACTGGTGGGCATGCTGAGCTTCCGCGAAGTGATGAAGACCCTGCACGACAACAAGGGGCAGGTCGGTGGCGGCACCGTGCGCAAGCACATGGATGATTCGCCCATCACCGTTACCCCCGACACCGAAATCAACGAAGTGCGCCGCCTGATGCTCGAGCGCCATGCACGCTACGTGCCCGTGATGAATGCGCGCACGCTGCTGGGCGTGATCTCGTTCTACGACGTGGCCCGCGCCGTGGTCGAGGCGCAGAGCTTCGAAAACAAGATGCTCAAGGCGTATATCCGCGATTGGCCTGCCGAAGCTGAAGACGAGTAATTCCATTCCCATTTCCATGATGCCCGTCACTGCCTCCTGCAAACCGACCAGCGAGGCGCGGCGGGTTTTTTCCGTTTACTGCAAGGACACTACATGCATATCGCCATCGTCGGCGCCGGCCTGGCCGGCCTGATCTGCGCCCAACAACTGCAAGAGCAGGGCAACACGGTGATTGTCTATGAAAAGGGCGCCGAACCCGGCGGCCGCATGCGCACACGCCAGACCGAACTCGGTGGTTTCGACCACGGTGCGCAATACTTCACAGCCTCTTCAGCGGCATTCAAGCAAGCCATCGTCGGCTGGCGCAAGGCCGGGCTGGTTGCCCCCTGGGCCGGCAAGCTGGTTGTATTGAACAATGGCGAAGCCGAGCAGCCGGCGCGCAGCGCTGCCATGCTCAAGCAGCGGTTCGTTGCCGTGCCCGGCATGAATGCCATTGCGGCTCACCTGGCGCAAGGGATGGACTTGCGTACCGAACAGGCGGTACGGTCGATCGAGGAACACGGCGACCATCAATGGCTGCTCAAGATCGCGTCCGATGGCGCGCCCATCGAAGCCAGTGCCGGCCCTTTCGATGCCGTGATTGTCGCCACGCCGGCGCCTTCGGCCACGATGCTGCTGGCTGCAGCGCCCAAACTCTGTGAAGAAGCCGACAAGGTGCGCTATGCGCCATGCTGGTCGCTCATGCTGGGCTTTCCTGCACCCCTGGACCTCGGTTACGACGGGGCCTGGGTTGAAGGTTCACGCCTGTCCTGGATTGCGCGCGATTCATCCAAGCCCAAGCGCCGCGCAGGAGAGCATTGGGTGGCGCAGGCTTCCGGCGCCTGGAGTGACGAACACTACGAAGACGACGAAGAACGCGCCCGCGAAAAGCTGCTGAAGGCCTTCCGCGAAGCTACCGGTTCCGAAGTGCAGCCGCTTTACGTGGCGCTGCACCGCTGGAATACGGCCCAGGCTCTCGGCCCGCTGCCCCAAGGCTGTCTGTGGGATGGCGACAACCGCATCGGCGCCTGCGGCGACTGGTTTGCCGCCGGCCTCGATGGGGCAGGGCGGGTCGAAAATGCCTATCTGAGCGGTCTGGCCATGGCCGAAGCACTGCGCCTGGCGGTACATTAGCCTGCTTCCCGCAGTATCAAATCCCGGAACCTTGCGTTTTCTGCTGACGCAAGGTCGTTCCTTGTTTACACTGCTATCCGTGTCATCAGGGAAACCTTCAAAAACACCATGAGCCAATCCAATCAATTTTCGTTGCTCGGCCAGCGCCGTTTCGCGCCGTTCTTCTGGACCCAGTTTTTCGGCGCCTTCAATGACAACGTGTTCAAGACGGCGTTGATCACGGCGCTGACCTTCGACGCGGCAAGCTGGACCACCATTCCGTCCGGCACGCTGAACAACCTCATTCCGGGCCTGTTCATCCTGCCCTTCGTGTTCTTCTCGGCGACTTCAGGCCAATTGGCCGACAAGTTCGACAAGGCGCGCATGGCGCGCGCGGTCAAGGTGCTGGAAATCGTGATCATGCTGATCGCCGGCGCCGGCTGGTTCATGCACAACCTGTGGCTCCTGATCGCCGCCGTGGTCGGCATGGGTATCCACTCCACCGTCTTCGGGCCGGTCAAATATGCCTACCTGCCGCAGCATTTGGCCAAGGACGAACTGGTGGGCGGCAATGCCGTGATCGAAGCGGGCACCTTTGTCGGTATCGTGCTCGGTGAGGTGCTGGGTGTGGTCCTGGTGGAGTTGCCCGGCTGGGGCACGGAACTGGTGGCCGGCGCCACGCTGGGTTTCGCCCTGATAGGCTGGGGCGCCAGCCAATTCATTCCACCGTCGCCGGCGGCGGATGCCAACCTCAAGGTCAACTGGAACGTGTTTTCCGAATCGTTTCGCAACCTGAGCTTCTCCAGCAAGAACCGCCCGGTTTTCCTGTCACTGTTGGGCAATTCCTGGTTCTGGTTCTACGGCGCCATCATGCTGGCCCAGTTTCCCGACTTCGCCAAGACTTACCTGCATGGCGACCATAACGTGTTCGTGCTGCTGCTGGCGATTTTTTCGGTCGGCATCGGTGCAGGGTCGCTGCTGTGCGAAAAGCTCTCCGGCCACAAGATCGAAATCGGCCTGGTGCCTCTGGGTTCGATCGGTTTGACGATCTTCGGTGCAGACCTTTACTTTGCCGCACAATCCTACGTCAACGTGCAAGAGGTCGGCATCCACGCCTTCCTGCAGCAGCATGGCAGCTGGCACATCCTGTTCGACTGCACCATGATCGGCGTGTTCGGCGGCTTCTACGTCGTGCCGCTGTTTGCGCTGATCCAGACGCGCTGCGACCCGGCCCACATCTCACGCACCATCGCCGGCATGAATATCCTGAATGCGATCTTCATGGTGGTGGCTTCGCTGATGGCCATGGTGTTCCTGAACATGGGCGCCACGGTGCCGCAACTGTTCCTGATCACGGCCGGATTGAACGCGCTGGTGGCGATCTACATCTTCTCGCTGGTGCCGGAATTCCTGATGCGCTTCCTGGCCTGGCTCCTGATCCACACCATCCATAGCGTGCGCGGCATCGATACCGACCGTATTCCGAATGAAGGCGCCGCCGTGCTGGTGTGCAACCACGTGAGCTATGTTGACGCCATCGTCATCATGGCTGCCAGCCCGCGCCCGATCCGCTTCGTGATGGACCATCGCATCTTCAGGATTCCCGTGCTGGCCTGGATCTTCCGTACCGCCAAGGCGATCCCCATCGCCCCTGCCAAGGAAGATCCGGTCCTGATGGAAAAGGCGTATGACGATATCGCCCATGCCCTGGCCGAAGGCGACCTGGTTTGCATCTTCCCCGAAGGGCGCCTGACCCGGACCGGCGACATGAACGAATTCCGCGGCGGCGTGAAAAAGATCATCGACCGCACGCCGGTGCGCGTCATTCCCATGGCACTTAGCGGCCTGTGGGGCAGTCTGTTGACGCGCGGCGAAGGCAATCCCTTTGGCCGCTCGTTCCATCGCGGGCCCTGGTCCAAGCTGGCGCTGGCCGTTGGCGAGGCAGTTGAACCTGCCGACGTGACGCCGGAATTGTTGCAGCAAAAAGTGCTGGCGTTGCGTGGGGACTGGAAGTAGCGCGTCGCCAATCGGGGCATTGAGCAGGCGCTTGTGCCGTCCAACTGACCGTATTTGAATCCATCGTCCCCGCAAAGGCGGGGACCAGGGTATTGGAGCAACACGACGCGTTGACTTAAGAACCTGTTTATGATCTTACTGCGCGACCCGGATTTGCGGCCAAGCAGTGCTCAAAATCCTCATGTACTTAAGTACATTCCGGTTTTTCCGCGCTGGTTGGCCGCAACTGCGGGCCGCTCGCTACAGATCGTAAACAGGTTCT
>Ga0134128_10000102_pt1 | contig 117517 bp, 95 predicted proteins | sample KB31754_FD_96462 | JGI IMG/M metagenome (GOLD analysis project Ga0134128, IMG submission 96462) | Terrestrial soil microbial communities with excess Nitrogen fertilizer from Kellogg Biological Station, Michigan, USA - KB3-175-4 | ecosystem: Environmental > Terrestrial > Soil > Unclassified ... | reverse complement strand
CGAGATTCGGACATGCTCATTCGTCCCGAACGCTTCGCCCGGAACCGTGACCACGTGCGCCTCGTGCAACAGTCGCGTCGCCAGCTCCGATGCCGTAGCCGCTTTTCCCTTGCCGAGAAATGCCGAAATGTTCGGATACACATAGAACGCGCCATCGGGCACCGTGCAGTGCACGCCGGGAATCTGCTTCAGCCCGGCCAGCACCTGATCGCGCAAAGAAAGATATTCTCCGCGCATCTCGGCCACGCATTGCTGCGATGCCGACAATGCGGCGATAGACGCCTTCTGCACAATCGCCGCCGTTGAGGATGTGTCCTGGCTCTGCAGCTTCGACATTGCCTGGATGATCGGCTTCGTCGCCAGCGCAAACCCGGCGCGCCAGCCCGTCATGGCATACGTCTTTGAAAGCGAGCCCAGCACCACGACGTGCTCCTTGCAGTCGGTAAAGGATGCGCCCGAAACCGCCGCGCCGGTGTATTGCAGATAGACGTAGCATTCGTCCAGCAGCACATAGATGCCGCGCGCATGCGCCAGCCGGATCACCTGCTCCATATCCGCCGGAGACATTACCGCGCCCGCCGGATTCGACGGCGAGTTCAGAATAATCGCCTTGGTGCGCGGCGTAATGCAGCGCTCAATCGCGGCAGCGGTAATGCGGAAATTCTCCGCTTCGCTGGTTTCGAGAAACACCGGCTTTCCACCCGCGTATCGAATGATGTCCTTGAACGACACCCAGTACGGCACCGGCAACACAACTTCATCGCCATGATCCACCAGCACCTGGATGGCATGGAACAGGGCCAGCTTGCCGCCGGTGGTAAACACCGCTTCTTCCGGCGTGTAGTTGCTGCCAAAATCGGTAGCGTGACGCTCCACAATTGCCTTGCGCAGGTCGGGAATGCCGCCCACCACTGTGTAACGGGTAAAGTTCCCTTCGATGGCCGCAATGGCGGCGTCCTTAATATGACGCGGAGTCGGCAGGTGCGGTTCGCCTGCGCCAAAGTCCACCAGTTTTATGCCCTGGGCGCGGAGCTTGGCAGCTTCGGCGGATACGGCCAGCGTTGCGGAGACTTCGATACGGCCAATGCGGTCGGAGAAGATTTTCTGGGTAGCGGCTACAGTCATGCTTCTAGTTTCTCAGAATTTTGCGGAGTACGCCAAGCGCGCCTTCATGGCCTTATTTGGCTTGTAGAAGCAGCGCCCAGTCGTTGCGGTCGGGCGCATCCGAAGAAGTCCAGACAGGGCCATTCACCTCAGGCAACAGAATCGTCTCGCCGGATAACGCACTAAACCAATGGGCTTGATACCGGCCCGGCTGCAGATGCACGGTCACGTTGCCCGCCTTCGGCAAATAAACCGCATACACTTTCCCCGGCTCGGCCAGGCAGTAATTTCCCTTGTCCACCAGTTCATCGTGAGGATTCGTCTTCCACCATTCAAAGCTGGTCATGAAATCCACCATGTGGCCATATCCAAGGAACATAGTCATGGTGTCGTCGCCGCGACCATTCATCCAACCGCCGCCGGTATCGGGCCAGACGTTCGTTCCCCGACGCGCGGACTCGCCCGCCGTCTGGTATCCGCCGGCCATCACGATGTCCCACGCAGTCCGGCGCAAAATATCAGCTGTGTCCTGTCCCGCGGGCGCCCATAACGGGTAGTGATCCTCATAGCCGTACTCTTCATTGGTTTGCGGAATAATGCGGCCGGCTTTTTCCTGCAATTTTCGGGAGGCGAGCATCAAAGCATGCTGGTTCCGCGACCATTCCTGATAGGAGGTAAAACCAAACCAGCTCAATGCTCTGTCCTGGTGGGCCATATCGAGCACCGGATGGCTGGTCGCCAGATGATGGTACGGGTCCCACTCCTCGAGCAATGTGCCTGTCTCGTGGGTCCACTTTTCATCGCGGAAATTGTCCAGGTCATCGCCAAGGTCCCATGTAATGTTGGAGAACGCTCCCAACCGGTCGACTGCATATTGAATGAAGCGGTGCTCGTCCGCGCTACCCGCCGCCGGATGAATTTTTCCATCGGCCATATCGAAAACGACCGATATGTTCATGCTTTTTTCGCGCGCAAATCGAAGCATACGATCCCATTTCTGCCAGTAGGCAACGTTAAAACGGGCATAGTCGAAGCCGGGATGCGTGAAATCGTTCGCGTCCTGTGCTGGCCACGGGCTTAGATCGAAAGTCCAGTTATCTCCGATCATCACTGGTTCGCCATAATACTTGTCGGTTCGCCCGGCCAGCGTCACACGCATGCGATTGATCTTTAAGCGATGCAATCGCGCAATGCTGTACTGAATGGTGCGATCGTCCTTCCAGCCCATCAGCCAGTAGGCTGTGGTGCCATTAAAAAAGTAATGCTCCCCGGTACCTTCCCAGATAAAGTGCCAGGGATATTTTGGATCGACCCGGAGGGGGCCCTTCCGGTGGGCGTCAACTGCCTGCAGCACGCCAGTGGATGTCTTCTGAAAATCGCGTTGCCGATAAGTAATGGAATATTTGAACTGTCCGGCGTGCGGCGGCATGAATCGAATTCGAAATACGCTGCCATCCATCGAATCGGAGAAACCACTGACCTTCCACCGCCCATTTCCATCGGCGGACTCGAAGGAGCCAGTCAGCGTGGCATCCTCAAACGGATTGTGAACGTCCGGAGCAGCGACGGTCGCGCTGATCTCTGCGTAATCGTAGACCTCTACCCGAGACGGAGGAGAGGAAAATGAAATATCTTTCGGCGCCGCGACACAGATGGCCGATTGGACCCAAAAAACACATCCCACCACGACGATGGGAGTTGTCAGGCTGAGAACACGATGCTTGAGGGTATCTTTCATATAAAGAGTTCCCCGTGCCTGCCGCGGTTCACCTGGAATTGGAACTACATAATCCTAAACGGTGCGACTCTTCCCCGCCCGCGCCTGCATTCGCTCCACCACGCTGGCAGGCACCAGGCCCTCCACAGAACCGCCGAGATCGAAGACCTCTCGAATCAGCCGGGAGCTGACATAGGAATACTTCTCCGCCGGCATCATAAACACCGTCTCCAGTTGCGGAGCCAGTCGGCGGTTCATCAGAGCCATCTGGAATTCATACTCATAGTCGCTGATGGCCCGGATGCCGCGCAACAATGCCTGCGCCTGCTGCTGGCGGGCAAATTCCACCAGCAAACCGTCGAATGTGCTGACGGAAATATTGCCGAATTCGCGCGTCGCTTCAGAGATCATCTCCACCCGTTCCTCCACCGGGAACAGCGGCTTCTTTTCGGAGTTGTTCAGGATCGCCACCACCAGGTGGTCGAAGATTTTCGACCCACGCGCGATCAGATCGAGGTGCCCGTTCGTCAACGGATCGAAGGTGCCGGGATAAATTGCACGAATAGTATTCACGTCAGATGGATTGTAACCCGGGGCAATCTTCACTGCTTCAAATAGCGGGCAAAGAACATCTCCATTCGCCGGTCGGCATCGGCGGTATCGGCCTGGCGATAACCCTTCTTATTATTTGGGTTTTGAAACGCATGGCCCGCGTCTGCGTATTCCTTCACATCGACCGAATGCCCGATCTTCAGCATCTCCGCCGCGAATGCCTGCACATCATTGGGCGGTATGCCGCGATCCTCCGCGCCAAAGTTTCCCAGAACGGCCGCCCGAATCTTCTTCAACTGCGCCGGATCGGTTTCGAGCGCCCCGTAATTGATGGCGACCGCACGCAACGAAGGCTCAGCGATGGCAAACTGCATGGCGAAACTGCCCCCCATGCACCACCCCACCGCACCAATCCTGTTGGGTTTCACCGTTTTCAAGGATTTCAAATAGACCACCGCCGACCGGAGATACATCACTCCGCGGTCTTGCGGTAAAGCGCGCATCAACTCATGCGCTTCTTCCGGGTCGGCAGTCACATGGCCACGGTACAGATCGACCGCCAGCGTCTCATATCCGCGATCGGCAAACATCCGGGCCTCTTGCTTTACCCAGTCGTCCAGCCCCCACCACTCGTGGATGACGACAATTGCCGGAAAGGGACCGACTCCCACCGGCTGGTACAAGACGCCGCGGACGATCTCTCCATTGCTCTGGAAGCTGACATTTTTCGGCCCAATGACAGCGGAACTCGCGAAGCTACAGAAGAACAACGCAAAAAAAATCAAGTAAATCGGAGACGAGCGCTTCACAGATTTGTTCTCCGGCAGACACTATGACGTGGCGCCGCAATCAGGCCACGCACCATCAAACAACGTCTTGCGAAAGAAGGCAATAACCGGCGTGACGTTTTCGTTATATCGAAGACACTTTAGAAACCCGGCGGAGCGGTGAATCGTGCAAATAATGCGCACCAGTCTTCCATGCCGGACTTTACCCCATGTGCATCCCGCCGTTCACGTCCAGCACATGCCCGGTAATGTAGCCGGCCCGGTCCGAGGCAAGAAACGTCACCGCGGCGGCAATGTCTTCCGGCGTGCCTGCGCGGTCCAGTGGAATCTGCATCAGCATGGCGCTGCGCTGCTGATCGTTCAAAACATCCGTCATCGGTGTCGAAATATATCCCGGCGCGACCGCATTCACTGTAATGTTGCGCGACGCCAGTTCCCGCGCCAGCGATCTCGTCAGCCCGATCAGGCCCGCCTTGCTGGCGGCATAATTCGCCTGCCCCGCCTGCCCGGTCTCCCCCACCACGCTGGTGATGTTGATAATCCGGCCCCAACGCGCCTTCAGCATATTGGTGCTGACCGCCTGCGTCAGCAGAAATGCTCCCGTCAGGTTGGTAGCCAGCACCGCATCCCAGTCCGCCAGCTTCATACGCAGCATCAGGCCGTCGCGCGTGATCCCGCCGTTGTTGACAAGAATTTCGATCTTTCCGAACTGCGCCAGAACCGCTTTTGCGCCCGCGCGAATCGACTCCTCGCTGGCCAAGTCCAGCTCAAACGGAACAGCCTTGCCGCCCGCGGCTTCAATCTCCGACGCCACCTCCGCCAGCTTGGCGGAATTGCGCGCGGCCAGCGCCACTTGCGCCCCGGCGACAGCAAGACTCAGCGCGCAGGCGCGGCCAATCCCCTGCGATGCTCCTGTAACCAGCGCTACCCGGCCTTCAAGTGAAATCATGCAATCGTCTCCTAAAGTTAAATTGATAACCCACTACTGGATTGCATCCACCCTCACGCCATCGCCAGAACCGGCTGCGGCTTCCAGATGACAACCTGCTGGCTGCGCGCAAAATGAAGCACCGGCGGAATGTCCGGCAGGCGAATGCCGTGCGCCTGCGGCAGATCGTTGATTTCAATCTCCGCTTCCGCCGCTTCCAGCGGCCACGGCGCATGATGGATGTCGCCCTGCAGCAACTGACCCTGCCGGTTGTACGTAAACAGGCAGTAGCGCTCGGTCAGAAAATACTCAATGGCGTCGCGGGCCGCGCGTTGCGAGCGTTGCGGTCCCAATCCCCGATAGGTTGCCTGAAAGCGAACCGGCTGCTTGGCAAGCAGACGAGCACTCTTATAGTGGACCCATCCACCCTCCCGCTCTTCGGCTCGCATCTTTGCCCAGAAATATGGCAGATGAAACCACATCCGCGCCGCCAGCACCGCCGCCGGATTCGCGGCATCGAGCGCAAAGAAATATACGCCAGGCGTACCCGTGCGTTGATCCCGCACATACGTGCGCAGATTCAGTTCCGCGAACCGGCGCGCGCCGGGAACGCTGCCCAGCCCGCGGAAGCGGATTCGGTCCATGGTGAATGGAACAATTCCGACCCAGCCGGTCCCGGCAAAGCCATCGACAATAAGCCCTTTCGGCAGCAGCCGGGCAATCTCTTCCGCCGCCAGCGGCCAGTGGGCAAACAACAGGCTGTGCCACCGCTGGGTCATCACCCAGGGTTTCGCGGGCAACGCCCAGGGCCGGTCTTCGATCATCGTGAGAATGTCGCTCATCTTCTTCTTACGATCCGTGCAAGGCTTTCGCGGCATGTCCGGCGGTCTTGCGATACCCTGAAGACCTGACTTACCAAAAACATCCAATACCAGTAGCTTGTCACGAAAAACTATGCCTGCCAACGAGATAACTTCCAGCCCTTCCTCCGACCGCAACAACACCGAAGTGTATGCCATTCATGGCGCAGACCCGGAGGTGCTGGCCTATGCAATGGCAAAATACTCCCGCTCTTCGCTTTCCATGAAAGAATCGCTGCGCGAGTTGAACGCGCAGCGGGCGGAGCAGTTTCTCAACACGTTTTATTTCCAGTATGGACATCGTTCCATCGCCGACCTCGCCCACATCGCCCTGGCGGTCGAGAAACTGTCTCTGCTGGCGGCCATCGTCCTCGTCGATGAACAACGTTGGGACGGGCAGGAGCGCTCCACCCGCTATCAGAATTTCCGCAAGAGCGGCTGGTATCTGCCGGAGTTTGGCTCGAACGCCGACGCCGAAAAGCTGTACACCGAATGCGTCGAAGGTCTCTTCAATTCCTACGAGGAAATCTCCCGTAGCGCGGTGGAGCTTCTGCGCAGCCGGATTCCCAGGCCCGCTGAAATGCAGCAGGAAGCCTATGACCGCACCCTGCGCGCCCGCGCCTTCGATGGCGCGCGCTATCTGCTGCCGCTGGCGGCGAATACCTCTCTCGGCGAAATCGTCAACGCACGCACCCTCGAAACTCAGGTCTCGCGGTTGCTTTCGCACAGCCACGCCGAGGTTCGCCGGCTGGGAGAAAAATTGCGCGAAGCCGCGGCGACGCCTTCCTGGAATGTGCAAAGCGCTGCACTCGAAGCTTTGCAGCAGAACATCGCCGCCGCCGATCCGGCATTAGCAGAGAAGGCCGCCACTCTTTTGTTGCGGCAGATTCCTGTAGCGCCCACGTTAGTCAAATACGCCGCTCCGGTTGAATATCTGCGGAAGACCCATACAGACCTTCAGCAAGCCGCGCAGGAATTGTTCGGCAACCAAAGTATTCAGGCTGCTCCGCTGGTCGATCTGGTCGAACCGGCAGCCAACGGCGAGACGGAATCGCTGGAAATCGAAATCATCGCCACGCTGCTCTATGGCGCGTGCCATTATCCCTACCGCCAGATTCGCCGGCACGTTGCCGCGCTCGATCAGGCTCGCCGCGATGAATTGCTGCTGTTAGGGACACGCCATCGCGGCCGTCACGATGAACTGCTGCGCGCTTTTTCCTCCGGCTACACCTTCCGCTTTGACGTCCTGATGGACATCGGCGGTTTCCGCGATATGCATCGTCATCGCCGTTGCATTCAGACCATACAGAGCTTCACCAGCGCGCATGGCTACGAGGTGCCCGAGCTTTTAGCCGATTCCAACCTGCGCCAACCCTACGAAGATGCGGTCAGGAGCGCGCATACCGTCTTCGACAAAATATCGCAGTCGAATATCCCCGAAGCCCATGCTACTGCGCAATACGTTCTGCCGCTGGGCACGCGCTGCCGATCCCTGTTCAAGATGGACTTTGCCGAGGCGCTGTATATCGCTGAATTGCGGAGCACGCCGCAAGGACACATCTCCTATCGCCGCGTCGCCTGGGAGATGTATCAGGCCATCGCCAAGCGGCATCCCGTACTGGCGAAAAATTTCCGCATCACGGATGTCAATGTACCCATCGATCCACTGGAAAGGTGAATTTGCGAAATGCCTCGACCGTCCCCGCTTGGTGTTTCTGGACACTTTCCGGCGATAATCGAAAGCAGTGCGACACCGGAACCAACGAATAAGCTGACGGAGGATTTCACCTACATGCACCATCGAACAATCCGCTTTCTCTTTGCGGCCATCTTCCTGACCGGCTTTTGCTTTTCATCCATCCATGCGCAGGACCTTTCCACGGTCGAGAAAAACTTCGCGCAGCGTGTCACCGTCAAAACCCTTCCCAATGGATTGACGCTGCTGATCTGCGACCGGCCCGAAGCGCCGGTATTCAGCTTCTTCACCATCGTGAACGCGGGCAGCGCGCAGGACCCCAAAGGCGAAACCGGCATCGCCCACATGTTCGAACACCTCGCCTTCAAGGGCACCAGAGATATCGGCACCACCGACTATCCGGCGGAAAAGCTCGCGCTGGCTAAAGTTGAAGCGGCCTACGCCGCCTATGACGCCGAATATCGCAAGCCCGTGGGACGCGATCCTGTGCGTCTGATGCAACTGAAAGCGCAGTTTGATGCCGCTACCGCCGCTGCTGAAAAATACGTCATCCCCAATCAGTTCACCCAGATCGCGGAATTGAACGGCGCTACCGGCATCAACGCCGAAACATCGAACGACGCCACCCAGTATTTCTGGAGCATGCCCGCCAACCGGCTTCAGCTATGGGCCTACATGGAAAGCGATCGCATCGCCAACCCGGTGCCCCGCGAGTTTTACAAGGAGCGCAACGTGGTCATGGAAGAGCGCCGCATGCGCATCGACTCCAACCCCATCGGCTACATGATCGAGCAGTTCCTGGCCACCGCCTATGTAGCCCATCCCTACCGCAATCCCGGCACGGGATGGATGTCGGATATCAGCCAGGTTTCCGCCACCGAAGCCGACGCATTCCACAAAACCTACTATGTGCCGTCGAACATGGTGATCGCTGTCGTCGGCAATATAAAAACCGCCAATGCCCTGCCCATCCTGGAAAAATACTTCGGCAGCATCCCCACCGGCCCCAGGCCGATGCCGCTCGCCACCATCGAGCCGCCGCAGGAGGCCGAAAAGTCCGTAACTCTCGAAGAGCCGACTCAGCCCTTTTACGTCGAGGGCTATCACCGCCCCAATTACCTGGATAAAGACGATGCGGTGTATGACGCCATCAGCGACATCATGTCGAATGGACGCACTTCGATCCTCTACCGCAGTCTGGTGCGCGATCAAAAAATTGCAGCCGAAGCTGCCGGTTTCAGCGGATTTCCCGGCGACAAATATCCCAATCTGTTCGCGTTCTACGCCGTACCCACACCGGGCCACACGCCGCGGCAGATGCGCACCGCCATCCATGCCGAGATTGAAAAGTTGAAGACGCAGGATGTCACCGACCAGGAACTCGCGATGTTCAAGACGCGAGCCCGAGCCGGCATTCTGCGCAGCCTCGACAACAATCAGGGTCTCGCGCAGGAACTGGCGATCTACCAGCTTCGCTATGGAGATTGGCGCATGCTGTTTGAGCAATTGGACAAGATCAATGCGGTCAGCAAGGCCGATATCCGGCGCATCGCGAATCAGGTGTTTACATCAAAGAATCGCACCTACGCCATGATCGAGTTCACGCCTGCAAAACCGCCGAAACCTGCCTCGGACGCCCCGGCCCAGCCCGCTGCGAAATCCCAGCAAGGGGGCCGCTAATGGGTACTCTGCGCAAAGCAAAAACATGGGTGCCCCAGGTCTCGCTTTTGAGACCTGGGCTTTCTCGAACACTCGGAATCCTCGGCTTCTTCTGCGCCGTTCTTTTCGTCTCCGCCGCATTGGCGCAAACACCGGCAACAAACCAGTCCGCTCCCGGTTCTCCCGCTCCATGGACCTCCTGGAAAAGCGTTCCTATCCCGCCGCTGCCCGCCTTTCATCCGCGGCAGCCGACCCGCATCACGCTCAAAAACGGAATGACCGTCTTCCTGCAGGAAGACCACGAACTGCCCTTCATCAACGGGTTCGTCATGATTCGCGGCGGATCGCGGGATGAACCGGCGGCCAAGACAGGACTGATCGATCTCTATAGCGAGGCCTGGCGCACCAGCGGCACCGCGAAGATGACCGGCGATCAGATGGACGACATTCTCGAAGCCAAGGCCGCCAAAATTGAAACCAGCGGCGACGCCGAATCGACCACCATGACCTGGACCAGCTTCCAACAGGACTTCGACCAGGTCTTTGGAATGGCGGCGGACCTGTTGCTGCATCCGCAATTCCGCGCCGACAAGCTGGCGCTGGCGCAACAGCAGGAAGACACCGGAATCATTCGCCGCAACGACGATCCCGACCAGATCGCCATGCGCGAAGCAGCACGCCTCGCTTACGGAAAAGACAATCCCTATGCGCGCGTGCCGGAGTTCGCCACCGTACACGCAGTCACGCTTGCCGATTTAACCGCGTGGCATGATCGCACCGTGACGCCGAACAACATCATCGTCGGAATCAGCGGCGATTTTCACACCGCGGGGATGGAAGCTAAGATTCGCGCTGCGTTTGATTCCCTGCCGCGCGGACCCCAATTTGTCCCTGCGCCAGTCGCATTTCCCGGCCCTGTACCGGGCGTCTATCTGGCGCAAAAGAGCGATGTAAACCAGAGCAATGTCTGGATCGTCGGCCTCGGCACGGAGAAGAACAATCCCGACTATTACGCTCTCAGCGTCATGAATACCATCTTTAGCGGCGGTTTCGGCTCGCGGCTATTTCAGTCGGTCCGCACCCGTCTGGGGCTGGCTTATTCCGTGTTCGGAGCCTACGGCGCGAACTACGATCATCCGGGCGTGTTCTACGTGGCCGCGGGAACCAAGAGCGACAGCACCGTCGCGGCAACCAATGCAATGATGGAGCAGATTCGCGATCTAAAAACCGATCCGCCGACGGCAACGGAACTGAAGAACGCCAAGGATCAGTTGCTGAATTCCTGGATCTTCCACTTCGATTCCCCGGAGAAAATTCTGCGTCAGCAGGCGACGCTCGCCTTCTACGGGTATCCGTCGGACTACATCGAAAAGTATCGCGCTGGGGTTGAGAAGGTGACTGCCGCCGATGTTTCCCGCGTCGCCAATCAGTACGTTCATCCTTCGAAGTTGGCGATTCTGGTCGTGGGGAACTCTTCTCAATTTGGGACGCCGCTTTCCACCCTGGGCCCGGTAAAAAACCTGGACATCACGATTCCGATGCCGCCAGGGATGGAGCCGCCGATTCCGATGCCGCCAGGGATGGAGCCGCCGCCGTCGCAATAGCCCGGCATGACAACATATTGTCAAAATGACAATATGTTGTCGTTATTTTTGACAACTTGTTGTCATTTTGACAACAAGTTGTCAAAAAAATCTCATTTCTTATCGAATTTCAGCGCCGCGGAATTGATGCAATATCGCAGTCCGGTCGGCTTCGGCCCATCCGGAAAAACATGGCCAAGATGCGCCCCGCAACGAGCGCAGGTCGCCTCGATCCGGCTCATTCCATGGCTGATATCCTCGTGCGTTTCGATCGCCGCCGAATCCACCGGCAGCCAGAAACTCGGCCACCCGGAACCGGATTCGAACTTTTTATCGGAAGCAAACAACTCGGCATCGCAGGCCACGCAGTGGTACATTCCATCGTCGTGGTTCTTATAGAGCGCGCCGGAAAACGCCGGTTCCGTTCCCTTCTGCCGCGTGACAAAATACTGCTCCGGGGTAAGCTGTTCGCGCCATTCCGCATCGGTCTTCTCGATTTTTTCCGTCTTTGTTGCGCTGCTGTCGGCCATGATTGACTCCTTCGCTTCAAGACTAAGCCCGCACTGAAAATCACTCAAGGCTGAGCGCACGACAGTTTGGCGGGATAGGAGACAGAGGGCTGCAAAACTGCCCCCCGCACAAATGAATTCGTCAATTCGTGGTGGAGATATTCGTTGGAGAATCGAACTGTATGGGAATATCTCATTTCCCGGCTCCGGCCCATTTCTGACTACAGGTGCCGAAACAGAAGCCAGATGAGCACGCCGAGCAAAGCGGCATGACTCGTGGTCACGTACAACAGCAAGAGCCTGCAATTGTCGATGCCTCTCGGTGCAGGAATCAGTTGGTTATGCGCTTCAGTGATTGGCGCCAATGGCATCCACGTGCCCCGAACGTCGAGATTGTCTGAACCGGCTTTCATAGCCTGCCCCAAAGTGCGCTGCACAATACCCGTGAGCTGCGTTACGAGTAGGTTCGCGCTCTTAATGAAACTCTCGTAGCGGGAGAATCCCATATAGAACCCGAACAAGGTCGATACCGCGACGAACAGCGTGACACTGCCCTTCCGGATATCGAAGGACTGTACCTGAAATTCCAGCCCAAGGGTTGAGCGCACTTGTTCCTGTATCTCATGCCGGAGCCGCTGCTGCATTTCCAACGCCATGCGGTAGAGATAGTCGTCCTCTTCACCCTCAGCATTGATGGAATCACTCTGTACGTGAATCTGGAAGAAGGAGACAGCTCCGGAGATCAGGACCGAATTGCGCTCTGAGGATGGCATGTTGACTCGATACCACTATATTAGGCCAGAGCACGGAGAATCACCTGCCAGTGCCCGGATGACAACGTTTGCATTTTGCGGACAGATACCCATGCCACACCTCGTCGATCAGCGCGGTGCGTCTGAAATCCGAGGAGCTCTCTGTACGCGACGCTGAATATTGCGATGGCGCAGCGTAACGCGCGCTAATATTTATGAGACGCTGCAGCTTTGACTTCAGGATCGACAATCAAAAGGGGGCTCCCATCATCTTCTCAATTTCAAGTGCTCTTGATAAGGCAGAGAAAATCCAATCTGGAACGTTTACCGGATTAAATATTTGGGAACGCCAGCATATCGAGGAATGGGTTCGCGAAAATCCTGAACTTTTGGGTGAGGATCTTCTGGTCTTAACGATTGAATTTGATAGATTCGTGAACAGCAGCGACCGTCTGGATTTGCTCGCGCTCGACCGGGACGGCAATTTGGTTGTCGTAGAACTTAAAAGGGATTCAGCCGCTGGGTATGCAGACCTTCAAGCAATGAGGTACGCGGCGATGGTATCCTCAATGACCATTGATAAGCTTGTCCCTTATTACACACAATATAGACAGAAGTACTACGGCGAGAAACTTAGCGCGGATGACGCTAAAAATCAAATCATTGAATTCATTGAGTCCGAGGAATTCACAGAGATTTCATCCAAGCCACGCATAATTCTTTGCTCGGAAGGTTTCTCTCCGGAGATCACTACCACCGTCCTATGGCTTCGAGACTTCCAGATAGACATTAGTTGCGTGAAGATTACTCCATATAAAGTCGCCGAGAAGATCATCATTGTTCCAAAAATAGTAATTCCTCTTGAGGAAGCAAAGCAGTATTTGATAGACATCAAGGTGAAGGAAGAAAAGATCGAGCAGTTAGCACACAAATATCGACCCAGAACCATGCGCGTTCTAGTCGAAAATAATTTGGTCAATGCCGGAGACATAATTTACCTCAAGAACGGACTTCCTTCGTGGGTTCATTACGTGGAAGGAGACCCTACATTTCAAGCCATAATCACCGGAAAGCTAGGACAAAAGGATGCCGTGCAGTGGAAAAAAGACGGGCTTGAATACTCAATCTCAGCATTGGCATGGAAAATCTTCAAGGAACTTCATCTTGAAAACAAGGACCCGGGAGGCGTAAATGGAAACTGGCATTGGGTAAACTCTCAAGGCCAATCGCTTTGGAACGTCGCGGAGCAGTTCTTGGCCAAGCCACTAGGCACATGATGCACGACGCAATTGCAAGCTCTCACTTGCGGTTCATCCCCGCGAGTTCGGCGAGCGCAAGCCAACGCCTCGGATGCGGTATGCGTCCTTTACGAACCTGATCTGCATAGCCATAGGAAACGTCTAGGCACTTGGCTATCGAGGATATTGTGAGCGAAGCTAGAACTGGATGAATCCGAGTTGAGTAGAAGTCATTTGTGAGCCAACTCGGCTGATCTGAAGGTTTCCAGTCCCATCGCGCTTGTGTGTTAATTCGTTGAGTGGCAGCTCTTTTTACCTGGGCCTCAGGTCTAAGCGTCGTCATCCGCCCTAGTCGAGCAGCCTCCGTTATTCTTTCAGCGCTCATCTTCTTCGCACAGGGATCGCAGTAGATCCGAGGCCTCTCGATTTCGTTGCCGCAGTTGTGGCACACAGTATCGGTTTTAAAAACCGGCATCCTGGAATGTGGATCTGCACCATTAACTTCTCGTCTATATTTTTGCGTAAGTCGCGCTGGAAGATTATGACGACGAGAATTTCCGTTGATAAAAACTTCTTGCGCGAGCCATTCGGCAACAGGTGCGACCCCATGAGCCCATTTCAATGCGGTCTGAGAAAGCATTGAAGCAAAGGGAGCCATCAATCGGCACTTTCCATCGCGCTGTTCGAAGAAAAAACTGCGTGACAGAGGCTCGCGCAGCAGCCAATCCAATACGAAGCCATCAACTTGAGGTCGTATCGGTTCCATAAGATCGCATGCCAGGTTATCGCGGTACGCAATGTCAGCGTGCAAGACTCCGAGTCCGGGATCAAGCCCCAACGTCGCTGCTGCCAATCGCGACTCTGCTTCAAGCATGGCATAAAGATAGTTCAAGATTGCATTTACTGGATTCGTAGCACTTCGTGGTGAACCGGTCAGCGACGACACACGTAATCCAAAGGTGCGCCAATGCTCCGGTACACTTGACAGTTCTTTCCGGGGGAACATTATGGATAGCGTGCGCCATGCCGACCAATAGATTTTTGCAGCCTTTGACTCAACAAGTCTGACTGCATCTAGAGATTCCGTCTCAGCGATTTCGGCACGAAGTTGCCTTATCGTTGACGCTGCAGATTCATCCTTCAGTTTCTCAATTGCTACTTTCTCTTGACCCGCGAGTTTGCGGTCGATTAGCTCGCGACTAATGCGAAGCGCGACGCCGTTTTGCATTGCCATTGCCTGAGCTCGACGAAGTTTTGGATTAGACGAGCGGACAGGTACAGTGGTTACTAAGACTGATCCATCGCGATCAAGCATTACAAATGAAGCATCCTGATCGGCAAGCCAACGAAGGGCGGCCAAGGAAACCATGCCATCCGAACCAATGACTACCAGACGCCTCAACCCGTGATTAACTCGAGGCAAACGGCATTGACTACGGTCTGCGCCAATCCCGTCTTCGAGCATGAGGTGACCACGATCGACGCGAACCGCAATCCCATAACCGGAGAGCGTGATCACTCCATGCCTGGGCTTCAATGTTGACGTTTCTTTGAACTGGGGAAGGTGCGCCCGGTTAGAATTAGTCTCTTGAGATTTGCGCAGGCGGAATTGCTGCGCTACGGTTTGAGTAGCTGTCATTGGAGTCTATTCTCCTTTGTTGGTTAGGGCTTGTCGTCTGCTAGTAACAGTCGGCAAGCCCGCTTATATCAATTCAGAATCCAAGCCAGAAGTATGAAGAACTGCTCCACATTTCCTGCAACCGTGGTTTTCTGATCGACCCTCATATCCACAGGAACACTCGATCCAGTATTCGTAACGAATGATGTAATGCGTCTGCGCGTCGGCTTTTCTTTGTTCTACGCAGATATCGCGTGACCTGCGAGCAGTCACCTTTCCGCCTCCCGCGATTGAGTCTGCTAAGAAATCAATTTGAGCCTTCTTCCGCTTTGGGAATTTCGAATCCATCAACACCTTGAGGATTAAGTTCGGGGGACGAGGAATTAAATTTTCCCAATCAACTTTTTGTAGGGCTTTCGAGATTTCCTCTTCAGTCTTTGCCGAAAAAAGGCGTGTCCCCAGTTCATTCCAATTTCGTTCTAGCCAATGTCGACAGCTGTCCGCATATCCCCTGACCAAGGAAGGATCGATGGTGCGCGGACGCCCACGACGGCGTTTTCCAGATGCCTTGTCAAGTGGATTTGGCACTATTTTATGGGAATTTTTATGTTTTCTCATTTATGCGGTGAATTCTAGAACAACAGTCTTAATTATACGGATAAAGTCCTGAAGAATTGCATTAATCTGCGGAATCTCAACTGATCTACGCTCGGCATACCCTTTTAGTTCATAAAGTTAATCGAAAAACAGGGTGGATAATGTGGGGCGAAACATTATGCGGATAGAAAGAATTACAAACCGGCAGACAAAGAGAGGCGCAGGATTACCTATGAAATCCGAGAAAAAGCACGAACAGCTGCGACCAAGGAAGAAGAATATTGCACGGAAAACCAAGAAACTGGCGACTCCGAGGAAAGCCCAAAAGGCACAGAGCCGGGCTTCCGTGAAAACTCCCAAATCAACCGGGAGTGGGTCATCGTCCGCGACAAAGAAGCTCAACAGAAAGTTACCTCGAAAAATCAAGCGGATCTCGAGTAAACCGCGACCTAAAGCCAAGCAAGCCGCGCCGCGCAATGAAGCCCAATATTCAGCCAAGTCAGAGAAATTTAAGGATAGCTGGGACCGCGTGCTCACCGTGGTTTCGAAAATGCGAAGTGAAAAGGTTTCTCTCACCAAGGCTTCGCAGGATGTTGGAATCAGCCCGCGGACGGTGATCAGATTGGGCCGCTCGGCATTTCGAAAACGCAAGAATGGCAAGTACGCGGCAAAGGCGAAGGACAATCTGCTGCGGCTCGTTATGGTCCCAACTCCCGAGGGAACGCGAGAGATTGCCGTACGCGGGTCCGAGCAAGTGAGACTACTCGCCGAATACTGGAACGCGCTGCACCGTTACCTTCAGACCGGCGATGCGACAAAGCTCAAGAACTTTGAAGGCAAGCGCATCACTGATGCAAGCGGCGTCGATATTTCCTTGTCTGTAGATCTCACAGCCTTGAATCACTTAGGATCCGCTGGCGTCCTGTCGTTTGAGTCTCTCTATGCGAGGAGTACATGAAAAATACACCATCACATCCCGACCCAATCAAGGCACATCGGCGCGAGGAGTCCGCTGCGCGGCGGGTTGGCAAGAACACTCGTTGCTTGTGTGGTGAGGCGCGTACCGAAGCTCTCATAGGAAACAGCGGTGTATGCGCTGCTTGTAACCGGAAATCAAAGCGGCATGCCGTCACGGACAACCATCATGTGGCCGGAAGTGCCAATAGCCCGGTGACCGTAGCAGTTCCAGTGAACGACCATCGAGCTATTTTGAGCACAGCCCAATACGACTGGCCAAAGGAAACGCTGGAGAACCCCGGGGGCTGTCCGCTGAAAGCGGCGGCGGCTTGCATTCGAGGATTCATCGACACCATTCGTTACCTCTGCGAAAGCTTACTGACGTGGATTGTCGAAATGCTGGAACGCCTCAGCAATTACTTGATTGAGCGGAGTGGACCCGAATGGTGGCTCGATACCCCTTTGGCTCACTTCACGAGGAAGGCATAAAGACAATGACGGAAATTAAATCTCTGCCAATATCAGTGCGCGTCTACCCAGAGCCTCCGAGGTCTGGGCCGGACAATACAAGGTCAAGCGCGAATCATCACAAGACGTGGAGACAGCCCGACGCGATGCTCGTGTTCGATACGGAAACACGGGTTGATGAAACTCAGAGGCTCACATTTGGGAGCTACCGATTCTTTACAGGTGGAGAGTGCCAGGAGGAAGGATTGTTCTTTGGCACTGATCTGCCCTTCCAAGACCGGCAAGTTTTGGAACGATATGCTACGGAGTATTCAGCGGAGGCCGCGAACACGGAGTTGAAGTTGCTCACCTTGCCGCAGTTCCTTTCGAAGTTTTATCTAGCTGCGTACAAGGGTCGCTGCCTTCTGGTCGGCTTCAATCTTCCTTTCGACCTGTCGCGTCTGGCTCGCAACTTCGCGGCAGCACGCGGCCGCTTCGCCGGGGGGTTCTCTCTAGGAATGTGGTCCTACATTGACGAGTCTGGTAACGAACGTGAGAACAAGTATCGGCCACGAGTTGCCATCAAGCACATTGACGGTAAACGTGCGCTCAAGGGGTTTACGGCACGAAACACGTGTGACCCAGAGGATTTAATTCCCGATGGATCTCCGGACGGTGAGCCTGAAGATGGATATAAATTCCGAGGTCACTTCTTGGATCTGCGAACGCTGGCGTTTGCTTTGACAGATAGAGGATATTCTCTGGCGTCCGCTTGCGAAGCATTCGACGTGGAACACGGAAAACAACATGCAGAGCACCATGGAGCAATTACAAATGAATACATCGACTATAACCGCCGAGACGTTTTGGCTACATCCGAATTAGCAACAAAGCTTCTTGCAGAATTTGACAAACATCCGATAGATCTACAGCCAACAAAATCGTATTCACCAGCATCGATTGGTAAGGCTTACCTGCAAGCAATGGGAATTCAGCCGATTCTTGATCGCCAGCCTGATTTTCCGAAAAAATATCTCGGGCACGCACAATCTGCGTTTTTTGGGGGGCGAACTAGCGCACACATTCGAAAAATTGCGGTGCCGGTGGTTTATATAGATTTTCTTTCCATGTATCCCACGGTCAACAGTCTCATGGGGCTATGGAAATTCGTGACGGCTCGGAAAATCACGATTGTTGGGAATTGCCAAAAGGAAATAACGGAGTTATTAAATGGAGTTTCGGCCAATTATTTATTTAGCCAGGATTGTTGGAAACAATTGGCGGCATTTGTTCAGATAATCCCCGATGGAGATATTCTCCCATCCCGCAGCAAATACACCGCCGCAAGCAATGATTTGCAGGTCGGCGTAAATAATATTTATACCGACCCTGCAAACCCAAATGCGCTCTGGTATTCATTGCCAGATATTGTTGCGTCGGTGATTTTGACTGGCCGAATCCCCAAAATAATCGATGCCTTTCGGTTAGTAGCAAAAGGCAAATCCGCTGGATTGAAACCGATTTGTCTCAGAGGAAGCATTGAAATCGATCCTCGGAAAGAGGACTTTTTCAAAGTTGTCATTGAGGAGCGCAAACGGCTAGCGAATCGCCGTGATATATCCCAGTCCGAAAAAGACAGACTCGACAAGGCCCTCAAAATTATCGCAAATGCCACCAGCTACGGCATCTATGCGGAGATGAATCGCCGGGAATCCGAAGCAGATGCCATTTGTTACGGTATTGATCCGGAGCCGTTTACCTGTCGTGTCATTCATCCTGAGATTCCCGGCAGGTATTGCTTTCCGCCACTTGCTTCTCTTATTACGGGCGGCGCACGTCTCATGCTCACGCTGCTGGAGAATTGCGTTACGGAGATGGGTGGAACCTATGCCATGGAAGATACGGACTCCATGGCAATCGTTGCTACAAAGCGCGGCGGTCCGGTTCTGTGTCCAGGCGGGTCGCAGATGAATGGGACGGAATCTGCTGTTAAAGTCCTTTCCTGGAAACAGGTAGAAGAAATTGTTGCGCGGTTTGCGGCCCTTAATCCTTACGATCAAGAAGCGATAGCTGGATCGATCCTGAAAATTGAAGGTGACAATTTCGACCCGAAGACGAAAAAGCAGCGGCAGATTTACTGTCTGGCAATTTCCGCCAAGCGGTACACGCTATTCCTGAAAGACCGAAACGGAAATCCTGAATTACTTCGCAAGGGCACAAACAATGACAAAGATCGATGGTCAGAACATGGCCTTGGGCACCTGCTAAATCCCATCGACCCCGAGAATGATGACCGCAAGTGGATCGGCCAAGCGTGGCTGCAGATTGTGCGGAATGCGTTGGGACTTCGGACGCAAACTCTGGCATTCGAAAATCAGCCTGCTGTGGGCCGCGTAACGGTGAGTAGTCCAGCCGTGATCAGGCCCTTGCTCGAACTGAATAATGGTAAGCCGTACCCGGAGCGAATCAAGCCATTCAACTTTTTGCTGACTTGCCACGTGAAAGCATTCGGCCATCCCAAAGGCGCGGATCCGGAACATTTCCATCTCATCGCACCGTACAACAACGATTCGACTCAATGGCTCAAAATGAAATGGATTGATCAGTACACGGGGAAGAAATATCAGATCACGACCGCTGGGCACAACGGAACCAGAAACGCGGCGCGCGTAAAGACCTATAGAGATATTCTTCGCGAATATGAATATCACCCTGAATCGAAGTGTGCCGATGCGGCGGGAAATCCTTGCGAAAAACAAACAATCGGCTTACTTCAACGTCGACACATCTGCATAGATCAAGTCAAATATATCGGCAAAGAATCGAATCATCTGGAAGCTGTCGATGCTGGCCTAATTCACAATGGAGAGACGATCTACACGGAGTACATAGACAAGTCGCGAGACGAATGGCAAACAAGAATCTTGCCAGTTTTGAAGCGTTTGGTGCTGGCAGACTTAATACTCGAAAGCGGGCTTTGTAAACGCACTCTCCTGGATATTCGAGCTGGCCGAAGCAGGCCGCATCCCAAGAATCAGGGAATCCTTACGGCAATTGTCCACAGCTTGAGGCACGCGAACGCGTTTTTCTAGTTTCAATCAATGCCCCATCATCAAAAGCACTGAGTTCCTGTGATATTCAAGAAAATGCCGTTGCCCTTCGCTAAACTGACCCACGTTCACCGGACTATGAGTTGGAATTCCCATTTTTTGAAGCGAAGGAACGTCAGCGATCGGCGAGATGATTAGTTGTCCTGAATCCTCAAAGCTGATGAAACCGCGGTCAAAAAGATGGTCAATCGACGGTGTAAGAAGCAGACCATTTTCTCCGTCAAGGCGTTCATGATTGTTGACACAATCCCTCCACGGTTTACAGTGGCTCGCTCGAAGATGCGCCGGGTTGTCGACTTTTGTGATCCTGCATCTTGACTCAATTCGCATCACACGTTGCTTAAACAACCCTTGCCCTCTACGAGCTATAATGAGCGACTCTCGTTCCGTCTCTGAGAGATCTGTTTCCTCCTGAATGGTCTTTTCTATGTGGCTTTCCCATATTTCTAAATCTGCCGTCTCTCGCGCAGGATTAAAGAACGGAGCTAACGCCACTTCTGTGCGAGTGAGAGTGACCGCTTCTGTTCCTATCAGGCCTACCAGTGTTTGAGCCATCGTTTCGGGGACTTCGGTTAAATAAACCCCTTGATTGCCGTTTCCCGAGACTTGCAGAGGAGAATATTTTGTGGGTAATGAATGGGTCAATATAGCAATGTGATCTTTTGGCCGGATCTGATTAATCAAACGCGTGAATGTTACGCCCACCCGCCAGCCAATAGTATTCCAATACATGCCGACATCGCCAAATTCAGGCGGTTTTGGATTTTCGTAGCAGTAGGAATTGACGATTCCGATGGCAATGATCTTGGTGTCTACGAACGAGAACACAATATCCCCGGGAGCAACCTCCCTCATAAATTCATAGAATGGATTCTTGACATTGTTAGCATTTCTTTTGGGAGACCAAAGGTATCCCCCCTCTATCTCCTGCCGATGCGTCTGGTTTTGATTGACCCACCAATACTGCATCCGTCTTCACACCTCAAGGTAGCATTCGGGGGGTAAATTATCTTTGCGAACGATCGTAGCAGACCCGGTCCATAGCGCACATTTCGAGCACGCGTACCAGATCCAGTTTGAGTAGGAGACCAGTTTGATCCTCTAACGGCTCAGTTGATCGCTGTTTCTCACAACGATCTCAGGCACTCCCCGATAGTCCTCAATCAATCCCGTAGCGCAGGCATGTGCACCCGAGCGCGGTAATCGCCCAACATTTGCTCTGTCCTCTACCCACACTAAGATTGTGAATATTTGCTCGGGATAGGCCGCATCAAGATTAATAAAAGTCGGCTCGCCCCGGCTACGCATGGCGGTATGTTCACTCGCTACAGTTCCACAGACTTTGGCATTTTCGCCCTCATGCGCCTTGGCTTGAGAGGCGGCAAGAGTCGCACACTCACCGGCTCCCGTCCAAAGCAATAATGCAACCACTGACAATACGATTTTCATTAGCCCTCCGATCAAACAATCATTTTTGCGATTTTTATGAGGGAATGACCGCAATTGTGAGCTTCAATTTACCGTCTTTCTGTATACCATACCCTCATTCCACTCCCCGCTTTTCACCCATAGATTCCATGCCAAGGTTGGCATAATGACTCCAGAAGCCATCAAGGAATACCAGTTCAGTTGTAAAGCATATAAAAACCGGCTCACGCAATGCGAGCATAAATCATTTTTTGTACTGACGAGAACTTTGAAAGTAATCGATTACATTCTTATATTATGTGTGGGATTTTTATAGTGACCTAAAATTAGATCAACACAGGTGCTTTCAGTGATTCGTCGAATAATCCTTGGTTATATTTGCAGAGAAGCAATTCAAGAAACAAAATGAATAGCCCGCTGAAGACTACAAAGGGATATCTGGAAGATCCAAACACGGAGGAAGTAATGAATGATGCAGCCGGGCACCATAAATTCGTAAAAGCGAGCGCAGCGCAGCTTGTTGATCATCTGAAACAAGCCACGCCGGAAGTGAAAGCCGCGGTTACGGCTGCCACAGGAGCGCAAACGGACGCCGAAATCGAACAGCACCGGATGCAACTTCTCGCTGACTTCACAAAGGTTAGAGACAAAGCCTATGAAGAGGTGCCGGAGCCTTATGTTCACTACGTTTCCCGAATCGACGTGGTCGGGCTATATCAGAGTGTTCTCTCAAAGGTCTTCGGCGATATCCCCGGGCTTCAAGGCTATGGTGATCGCAATCCGGCTTGGGTCGTTACCCTGCTCGAACAGGGTGCTTTCAAGCTGAAGAGCTTTTTTCATGAAATTCACGAACTCAGGGGCTCGAAGAAACCGCTGATCCAAGCGATTATCGAAGCTTGGAAGGACATAAAAATTTCGGAAGCGCCTTACCCGCCTGGGGTTCCAACATCGCTTCCTCTAGATGAGACGTGCACGATTGCACTCATGGCGGATTGGGGCGGTGACAACCCAGCAGCTAAGAACGTGGCAGAAATCGTCCGTAGGGCACAACCTAAGATCGCCATCCATCTTGGAGATATCTATTATGGCGGCGTTAGGGAGGAATGCGAGGCATTCCTTCGTAATTGGCCTCTGCAGTCTGATCTGGAGCATTCAGGAAATCGTATTCCAACGGGTTCAAGCTTTGCATTGAATGGCAACCACGAGATGTATAGCGGCGGTAAATCCTTTTTTAACGTGGTACTACCAGCCTTTGGCCAATCGCAGCCGTTCTTCTGTTTCGAGGGCGAATTCTGGCGGATCATAGGCTTAGATACCGCATATCTAAACGGCCGCCTTAAGCCGAGCGGCCCAGAAGATCCGATGGCTGCACAATGGAATTGGCTGATCGGATTGCTGAAGAATGGACCGAAGCGGGCTAACATTTTTCTCACTCACCATCAGCCCGTCTCAGCTCACACGCAAGAGTTCCACGATTCAGCCACCCTCAGAGCAGACGTGGAGGAACTTCTAGATACTCAAGGAGTGGGCCAAGACGCAATTTTTGGATGGTTCTTCGGTCACGAACATAGGTGCACGATTTATAAGAACGAAGCAGCACCCTATAATGCACGGCTGATCGGGAGCGGATGTATCCCCCATGAAATACAGCACGAAACAACTTGCGATCCCGGCTGTACATCATTTGACTGGGTTAGTGGGCGAGGCGAAGATGGCACTCAAAACGCGATCTCGCAATACGCAGAGTTGAGGTTTACCCGCCACTATCTCACGATTGTTTACACGGACGAGCGCGGTACATCTTTGGGTTGGGAGCAATGGGATTCCCAAAAAGGAAGATTGAACGGGGTACCGTTTATTCCGGACAAGACGAGGTATTTACAGCAGTAGGTTTGGTTATCTCCAGACAATCTGCGTTGGGTCCCCCAAACGCGCATTGCGTTGACCGATCGCTTTTTCTGGGGTTCAATCCTCAAATAATCCACATAGGTATGATTTAAGTCTGCTCATCAATCAATTTATTTCCTCAGCAAAGGGAGGGGCAGTTTTGGAAGCCTCTGTCTCCTATCCCCACGACAGTTTGGCACGTTCAATACAGATTGATATACTCACCAGGAAGCAGCCGCTTAAGAAATTCTTCCACTCGTGTGCAGGTTCCCTTCAGGAAAATCTCCACGGCCAGGTAGCTCAGTGGTAGAGCGCAGCCCTGAAAAGGCTGGCGTCGGGGGTTCAATTCCCTCCCTGGCCACCACATTCCAAAACACTTACGGAATTCAGCCTGACACCGCAACCCATCCCCTACGGACAGCGCGAGCAGCGCAACCCGGAGGTTGGCATCGAGATCTCCGCTGGGACCATCCTCAATGAGATCACGCCAACCACTCTTCAGGAATTTCCTGCCACAGGCGCTTGCCCGGCTGTGATCCCGCGGGATACCGGTGCGATCGAGATCGAGCGGCTTTGCGTCCGATGTTTCAAAAAGGTCTTCGCGAGAGCCCCTGCTAACCCAAACAAAATCAATGGCCGGATTTCACCTTTCCCTCTGTTCCTAAAGTGTAGGTTTTGAGACACTCTCGGCTAACTCGCCGTACCCCATCACTTCTCCGGACGGTCATCGATTGTTTAACGGCTTCATCCGCGACATCAGTGAACGCAAACGGGCCAGAATAGCAACCAGATAACATCCACGAGTTGCAGAATGTGATTGAGAGGTCTGTAATTTTAAGATCGGGTAATTTTTTCTCCCTCGATGAAGCCTGGCTCTCGAAGCCAACCGCTCAGAGCGCCATCTCGGCGACAGGTAGCAACCACGAATGGTGAGCCGCGTCGAGAAGGGGAAATTATTGAGGCGGCCACTAAGAGGATCACTTCCGCAGAAGGGAGATGTATTGTGGCAACCATAGGAGAACCTCTATCGCAAACCACTTCGTCCCTTCGCTTTGAGATAGAGGCCAGTGAACGCGACGACGGCCTTTCAGCTTTTTCCCCCGTGCGGCCGCGTCTGTTCGGCATCGCTTACCACATGCTCGGTAGTGCCGCGGAAGCCGAGGATATCGTGCAAGACGTTTGGTTGCGGTGGCAATCTACGAATCGGAGCATGGTTGGGAACCCGCCCGCATTCCTGGCGACGACAACCACACGACTGTGCATCAATCTCGTCCAGGCCGCCCACTCGCGCCGCGAAACCTACATCGAGACATGGCTTCCCGAACCGGTGGACACCAGCGGCGATCCCGGATTATGTGCGGAGCGCGGCGAAGCATTGAGACTTGCAGTTCTGGAATTGCTTGAAAAGCTCTCGCCCACAGAGCGCGCCGCATATATTCTGCGCGAAGCATTCGATTACTCTTACCGCCAGATAGCCGACATCCTGCAAATGGAAAAAGCAAACACCCGCCAACTCGTCTCCCGCGCCCGTAAGCATATCGCCGATGGACGACGCCGGCCTGTCGGCTCGCACAAGCGGCGGCGCTTTGTAGAGGCCTTTATCGGTGCGGCCCAAACGGGAGAGATGGCTGGATTGGAAGGTCTCTTGACAGAGGATGCTGTCTCTTACTCGGATGGCGGTGGAACTGTGCACGGGACGCTCTTTTTCTGAATGCTGATCACACGCATCGCTCGAAAAGCTTTGCTGGCTGCACGAAGGAGAACTCGGGTACATTAGCGCATCTTCTGCTATCCATTCTTCCGCCCGACAGGAGTCCCATTATCATGTTGCCCGCTCGATAAAGTTCTGTGCGGAACGCCGTTCCAGAGAAAATACGCGTACCTGGCGACGTTTGGTAAGGAAGGCAAATCCCCATTGGAGCAAGACAAACAACCGATTTGCGAATCCGATGAGGAAATAAATATGTACGCCCGCCCAGACGAGCCATGCCGGGAACCCCGCAAAACGCGCGAACCGCAGATCCGCCCTGCATACGTCCGGCCAACGATCGCGAGATCGCCCTTGTCCCAATACCAGAATGGCGCCGGTGCCGGGCGCCCTAATGCGCGCAGTCGGATCACGTTGGCCACGTATTTGCCCTCCTGAATAGCCGGTTGAGCCAGTCCCGGCATCACCATAGGAGTTCGCGATTTGATGCCCACCAGATTGCGCGTACTAGCAATCATGTGAGCGGTGTCACCAATTGCAAAAACATCCGGATGCCCCGGTACCGAAAAGTCGGGCTCGACGATGATTTTTCCTGATTTGTCTGTCGGTGCATTCAGCCATCGCCCGGCCGGCGACGCAACGACACCCGCTCCCCACAGCACGGTGGCGGCTGGAACACGCTGTCCGCCAACGACAATTCCCTCCGAATCGACGGTGGTAACCCGAGCGTTGGGATACACTCGGACGCCAAGACTCTCAAGGTGCCTCCGCGCTTCCTTCGAAAGGCGCTCAGGATACGTGGGTAGAATGCGATTCCCTGACTCATACAAACAAATTCGAGCTGAGGCCGGATCTATATGCCGAAAGTCATGGGCCAACGCCATGCGCGACATTTCAGCAAGCGCGCCGGCCATCTCAACCCCGACCGTCCCGCCACCGACCAATGCGAAGGTTAGCTGACGTTCAATTTGGTCAACACTAGCGAGGCCGGAAGACGCCAACTCTTCAGCTCAAAGGCGAGTAAGATTTTGCCTCGAATCACGTCGGCATCATCGAGTGATTCGAGACCCGGCGCAGACTGTCGCCATTCGTCGTGGCCGAAATAGTTGTATTGGATGCCGGTAGCGAGGACTAGGAAGTCGTATGGCAAGTCACGCTGTTTCAGATGAACGATACGTTCGCTCGAGTTGATTCCAGTGACTTCATTTAGCAGTACCTCAACATTTTTCTGCCGGCTAAGGATCGAACGAAGAGGCCCGGAGATCTCATCACCCGAAAGCAGTCCCGTCGCGACCTGATAGAGCATTGGGCGAAACAGATGATAATTTCTCTTATCAATCAGCGTCACGTTCACCGGGGCGCTGTGCAACGCACGAGCTGCATAGAGACCACCAAATCCGCCACCAACGATAATTACACGAGGGATCACCGGTTCCTCCGAGAGAAGCGCGCTGCTAGTAGGATGAAATGCTCCGGCGGTTCGATGTCTTAAGGCAGCGATCCTAGGCTACGCATCGGATCGGTTGCTCGCACGAAAATTATCAACGGCGCTGACCACCCGGCGATATCGTTTTGACGACCTATCGGGCTTACCTCAGAAAAAATGGAATTGAAATTGAACCGCCAACGCCAGCTTGTTCAGAGCTAAACCCCGTTTAAAGTTTGTCCGAGACGATTAACACGATCTTGCCGCGTTTGTGTGGCGCACCCGCAAGCATTTCGTGCGCCGTGCGCGCCTTTTCGAGTGGCAACACGGTGCCGACATGCGCGACAATGTCCCCGCGGTCTAGTAATCGTCTGATATTCTCCAGCCTGGCCATGGTTACATCCGCATAGAAAAAGACTGTCCGCACATCAGAGCGCGCGGGCAAAGGATCTGTTGATACAACCGTCACGAGAATCCCGCCAGGCTTCAGAGTACGAAACGAACGGTCTTGCGTATCTCCACCTACTGTGTCGATGACTGCGTCGACGGGACCGACAGAATCCTCAAACCTTCCTGCTCTGCTGTCTATGACAGTTTCAGCGCCCAGACTTCTGACATACTCAGTGTCATTGGGCCCGGCCGTCGCGATGAGATGGAGTCCAGCCCTCGCGCCCAACTGAACGACGTAAGCACCGACATTTCCTGCTGCTCCCAGAATGAGTATTCTTTGTCCTGCGGCGGCGTGTGCATAATCGAAGAGCATTTGCCAAGCGGTGACTGCGACAACCGGTACCGCCGCAGCTTCAATGTGAGTTAGACGCGACGGCTTTCGAGCTATCATGGCAGCCGAAGCAAGTGCGTATTCCGCATACGCTCCGCAGAACTCCGAATTCGTAACGCCATAAACCTGATCCCCTACTTTGAATTCCGCGACCCCCGATCCAAGGGCTTCAACTACCCCGGAGAGATCCGAGCCGAGGGTCAGCGGCGGTGGCGGACTAACCTTGCTTTTGCCCTCACGAATCAGCGCGTCCCAGGGGCCAACTCCCGCAGCGGCGAGGCGCACCAGCAACTCTCCAGGTCCGGGGGATGGAATCGGCAATTCGTCAATCACGAGCACGTCCGGCCCGCCAAATTTGTGAACTCTTACAGCTTTCATTTCTTTCCTCCGAGAATTCGTTCAGCGCGGAGCGAATCAAGGCTCCAAGAATATTTGCTGCACGTCGCTAGCAGGAACGCTCCCGCAGAGGCAGAAAAAACAGAAAAACTGAGCGGCGCTTCAGGACCAAGCGCGAAGGTCATAACAAGTGCGAACAAAAGCAGGAGCAAGCCGCTCAGAAAGGCTGCGACTCGCGTGAACGCCCCGAGAACGAGCGCGATGCCCAGCAGCGTCTCAGCGAAAGTCGCTGCCCAGGCCAGAGCCGGAATCGTTGCTGATGGCATGAACCAATTGAGTTTCGCCGTGTATGCGATGAAATGCGAAAAGTCGCCCCAAGCGACGCCTGCCTTTCCAAATGCTCCCCAAAAGCCGAACCGGTCTCCAACGGCGGAAAGAAAAGAGGCTCCAAGCGCGAGCCGCAAAAACACAGAGCCGAAGTCTTCCATTCGCTTCAACAAACCGTTCCCCTCCTGTTCGGCAATAACCTGGTTCGAGGTGGCATCTGCGCACTGAACGGCGTAGAGGGGCAGACCTGAGATGTCGAGAGCTGGGAGAGCCGGATCCACGTGACTCGACACGACTGCGACCGTCAGGTCATAGGCTGACTTCACTTCTTCACGCCCGGCAGACCGGCGAAGAAATGCGATCTGCCGGACGCAAGAATTTAGGCTGCCTTGCGAGCTTCCTGGACCGACCTCAGAAATTTCAGCAGGTCGGCGTTGACTTCATCCTGGTCTGTGGATGTGAGGCCGTGGGGCTTGCCCGGATAGTAAATTTCCTTCGCTCCCTTGATCAGCCTGGCCGATTTCTTCGCTGAATCTTTGATAGGCACAACCTGGTCGTCCTCACCGTGCATGACCAGCGTGGGCACGTCGAACTTCTTGAGGTCTTCGGTAAAGTCGGTCTCGGAAAATGCCTTGATGCTGTCGTAGGCGTTCTTGAGGCCGGCTTGCATGCTCCACAGCCAGAACTGGTCCATGATTCCCTGCGAGACGCTTGCACCCGGCCGATTGGCGCCATAGAACATTACGGCAAAGTCTTTGTAGAACTGCGAACGATCTTTAGCGAGGCTATTCCGCAATCCGTCAAACACTTCGATCGGGAGCCCTTCGGGATTGGCAGCGGTCTTCACCACGATCGGTGGCACCGCGGCAATCAGTACAGCTGCGGCCACCCGCTTTGTGCCATGGCGTCCGATGTAGCGCGCGACTTCACCTCCGCCAGTGGAGTGACCTACAAGAGTGACATTCCTGAGATCAAGTGCCTCAATGACGGCCGCCAGATCGTCAGCGTAGCCATTCATGTCGTTTCCGGATGAAGCCTGGCTCGAGCGGCCATGGCCACGCCGGTCGTGTGCGACCGCGCGGAATCCATTCTGGGCGAGGAAAAGCATTTGTCCGTCCCATGCATCGGAATTCAGAGGCCACCCATGCGAAAACGTGACCGCCGGGCCTTCGCCCCAGTCTTTGTAGTAGATAGTCGTGCCATCGTTTACCGTAATCGTGCTCATATGAATTTCTCCTTAAATTTGTGCGAGCAGAATTGCTCGCGGTTTCATGTTTTAGTTGGCGGGCACCAGTATCGGAGCGCCTTTGTCCTTCACGAAGAACACGACGAATTTCGCCGGTTTGGTTTGGCTTGCGTTCCGCCCAACGATGTGGACATCATCCGGGCCTTCGTAGAAGGTCTGACCAGGTGTCAGAGTCATTTGCTTTCCGCCTCTCACCTGCATCACGATCGAGCCTTCCAGCACATAAATGAACCCATATGCATTGTGGCGATGTATTGGGTCCGAGCTGCCCGGCGGATATTCCACGGTGATCATCACACCTTCTTTGCCAGGAAGGCTTGTCAGGTCTTTCGACATGAGCTGCGTTACCTTAGCCTCCTGTGCTACCAGCGTGGCGGACATGAGACATGCTGGTAGCAAAATCAGATTTGTGAACGTCATAAATTAACCTTTCGTTTGACCGATGCCACTTCAATGCGTCGTGTTTATTGGTTGGTACTTCGCCGTTCGCGCAGTGCCGGACGAGTTCCTGTTCGGCGCGCAGCCAATCTTCGATGTGGTGGCGTCCTGTCGGCCACGTGACTCGTGCAAATGCGTGTAGCCGACGATCGACGGCCGGTGCGCCTTTCCATAACCAGCTCACCAGCGGTGTCCGCGGTGGCGATATCAGCTCGCTTTTTTACGACTCTTTTGGTCCTTGCTCCCCACTGCGACGCCTGTGGGCTGAGGATGCGCACTCGGAATTTGTGCTGCGGGCTGAGTCAGCCAGGTTTCGAAACGGGTCTCGCCGAGTCGTGCGTTATTGCCCGGAAGCAGCGTTTTCTCGCTGAGTTTCGCTCCAGCGTAACGCGCGTTTGGATCAGCGATAACCTCGCGGGGATCGTTAAGCGATGCCAGGCGCCGCCGGACTAATTCATCCACGCGAAACTGTTCCGGGCCCCCAAATTCGACGATGCCCTTTACCGGCTGACCTACGGCAACCCCGCCCACGGCACTCGCGACATCGTCGGCGGCCATCGGCTGGAAAAGCACATGTGGCAATCGCACCTTTTCGCCGTCGAACGAAATGTCGGCAAGGCCCTTGAGGAACTCGAAGAACTGCGTCGCATGCACGATGGAGTATGGACTGGAAGATTCTCTGATCAATTTCTCCTGAGCGATCTTGGCCCGGAAGTAGCCACTTTCGGACAGCCGGTCGGTTCCCACAACCGATAACGCAACGTGATGTCTTACCCCTGCGGCCGCCTCATAGGTGAGGAGGTTACGAGTTGATGTCTCAAAGAACTGCAGCACTGCTGCATCCTCCCAGGAGGGGGAATTTGATACGTCTACGACTACCGACGCATCTTTCAGAACTTCGCCCAGTCCTTCGCCGGTGAGGGTGTTGACCCCGGTGTTGGGTGCTGCCGCTACTGCTTCATGTCCGTGTTCACGAAGCTTGTTGACGAGCTTTGATCCGATCAGTCCAGTGCCGCCGATCACTACTATTTTCATGATTATCTCCTTCGCTCTTGACCGACGCATTTTCGTTAAGCCATCAGTCTCTTCTGTTGGCTAAGACAAAAACGACGATCGATTTGTGACATGATCTGTGGATTTCATCGACGAAACGAGGTTCTCTTGCTCCGGATGCGCCGGAGCACCAGTATCCGGTTGCAATCGATCAACTATTTAGCTAAACCCTGAAAAGGGCGTCGGGGGGTCGATTCCCTCCCTGGCCACCAATTTTTGAAAATTTACATCCCACAGCGATGTTGGGAACGTCCGTAACAACCCTCGTTGACTTGAAGCAAACAGGCCTCCTCCATGAGATATCGTGTCCGTTTCGCCGTGAAGCAGGCAGGAAGGGCATTGGCGTATCGCGAGGTTGGCGACAATGACGCCGAATACGTCTGTTGTTTTGGTGGAATTCCGGCCATCAAAAAAGCTCTGGCTGCCGCGGGATTACCCTCGGAGATCGCACGCGAGGGCGACAATACCAGCGTCTACGAGGTTTCAGAAAATCAACTGCGCAGATTGGGATTTGCGATTGGACAACCCGTGGCCGAACCCTCGGGAAATCGCGTGTTTTTCCCAAGGAAACCGCAGTAACACTGCGCTTGTCACTTTAGACTGTGCAGGGCCAGCTTGGCGGCGTTATACCCGCACATGCCATGAACTCCTCCGCCGGGCGGCGTTGACGACGAGCACAGATAGATGTCCGGCGCGGAAGTTCGATATTGCCGCCGCGTCGGCCGAAACATGAATTGTCCGATGTCCATCGCGCCGCCGCTGATGTCGCCGCCCACCAGGTTGGCATCCATCGCTTCCAGATTGGCGGGCGAAAAAACGCGTTGCTCCAGAATGCAATCGCGAAAGCCGGGTGCGAACCGCTCGATCTGATCTTCCACTCGATCCAGCATGGAAATATCCGATCCGTTCGGAACATGGCAATACATCCAGGCAATGTGTTTGCCTGCGGGCGCGCGCGTGGCATCGAACAATGTTGGCTGCGCCACCAGCACGAAGGGCCGCTCTGCCTGACGTCCGCTGGCCATGGCTGCTTCCGATGCGGCGATCTCCGCCATGCTGCCGCCCACGTGTACAGTCGCGGCGCGGAAACATTCTTTGGCTTTCCAGGGTATCGGCGCGCTTAAGGCATAGTCCACTTTGAAAACACCGGGGCCATACCGGTAATCCTTCAGCTTTTGTCGATAACAGTGCGACAGGCGATCTCCCGACAAATTCAATAGCTGTTGCGGAGTAAGGTCGCACAGCGTGACATCACAAGCGGGAAGCTGCCGGAGATTTTCGATCCGGCTTGAAACCGTGATCCGTCCACCAAGCTGCGCAAGATGGGCACACAGCGCATTGGTGATGGCTTGCGCTCCTCCGCGTGGAATGGGCCAGCCGACCGCGTGGGCGGCGGCCGCCAATACCATGCCGAAGGAGGCGCTGAGCGGCTCGTCCAGGCTTAAAAAGGAATGCGCCGCCAGGCCGGCGAACAGGGCACGCGTGCGGTCGCTTCGAAACCGCCGCCGGGCGACGAACGCAGCGGAGGGCAGCGCATCTTCCGCAAATTTCGCCAGCAAAAACGGATGGCGCGGGACCGCAACCACAGGCCGCAGGATGTCGTTTGCAAATGCCGACCAGTTTTTCGCCAACAGCTCCATCATGCTGCGCCACGCTTTGCCGTCCTCTCCCAGAACACGTGCGGCATCATCGAGATTCTGTTCCAGCGTGATGGCCGTGCCATCGTCGAATGGATGCGCCAGAGGCGCGGGAGAATAAATCCATTCCAGGCCATAATCCTGCAAGGGAAGTGAGGAAAAGAAGGGCGAACCGGCAGCCATGGGATGAACCGCAGAACCGAAGTCGTGGTGAAAACCCGGCAGAGTCAGTTCCATGGTTCGCGCGGCGCCGCCCGGCTGCTCGTTCGCTTCAAACACCTCAACCTGCAGACCGGCCTGCGCCAGAACGATGGCCGCAGCCAAGCCGTTCGGACCGGCGCCGATCACACACGCTTTCCTGGGTTGCACGGAATGTGACAGACTGGGCATATTGATCGACCAACGAGAAACGAAAAAATCACTTCTCCAAATACACTGTATGCGATTGCAAAATCCTAGGTTTCAGAATCGAGACCCTTCGACGAGCTTAGGGCGAACTGTGGGAAAAGCATCTTATTCCTGCGGCTGTAGCAGCGATGGCTGCTGAACCATTGCGATCTTTCCATCGGCCTCCATTTCCAACACGGGCGCGTAGAGTCCCAGCAGGCGCCGATGCCACCAGATTCTCTGCGTCCGCTTTTCTTTCATGGGGCTGAACCAGTATTGCCACAGCACCGCGCGCACTTGCCGCGGAGGCTTGCGGGGAAATGGATTGCCTGCAAATAAAGCCAGCACGTCGTGGTCATCTTGCAGCAACAGTACTTCTGTGCGCGGCACAATGGGATATTGGGACCAGGAACCGAGTGAAGCAAACCACAGGTTCCAGTCGAAGCGCGGCTGATAGGGCGCATAAATTCCCGGCGCTTTCGACACTTCCTGCGGCTTATATTGAAATGGATACGCGGTCCATGTATGCCCATCGTCCGAGCCCTGAAACTCAATCTCATATCGATTGGGCGTCATGACGGCGAACAAGCCATATTGATTGGCAATGCGAAACGGCTCGAGCGCCGTGATCGGTCCGGCAGGCAAGAAAATGCCGTTCCAAAACAGATGCACGAGCAGAAATGTGGTGACGTAGAAAATCCAAGTCAGCATGACGACAGTGATACTGACGGCCAGAGAATGCAGATGCCAGTGTAGGCCGGTGGAATGCGCGACGCGCGGCGCTGAAGCTTCGTTTTGCGCTTCGGAATCCGGGTTGACGTGCAGAATTGAAATGGCTTCGGGCGGGGAAGGTTCCCCATTCGTGGCCGCTTCGATTGGGGTTGGCCGCCACCGAGCCGGCACGAAGCGCGCCAGAAATCGATCGTCGAGCAGTAGAAAAGCCAGCACCAGCACAAGGTAATTTAGAAATGCATAGTTGGCGGTGAGAATGACGCCAATCTGCCAGAACGTGACGATAAAGAAACAAACAATGCGCCAGCGGCGCGGCAGGAACAGCATCCACACCAGCACCAACTCCATCAGAAGCGTGGCCACCACCGTACCCGCATGAAACCAGTGCGGCAGGTGTTGCACGTACCAGCCGACCCAGGTGGGCAACGGGCCGTTCTGGTAATACTGGTCCATCGCCGTGAGATGACGCCACTGCGGATCGCCGCTCGCCAGCTTGACCACTCCCGATTCGAAGTAGATGCGGAACCATTCCCACTGCAGCAGAAACAGGCTGGCTTTGGGCGGAAGAGAATTTCTTCCCCAACCCGGCAGCAGACCGCCGGGCGCGAAGAAGAGCGCGATAAATCCAGCCTCCAGCAACATGCCGTCCGACTGATACCCGGAAAAATCTCCAGCGGCGGCAACAAACGACAGGAAGCAGACGAAGCAGACCGCCAGCATGGCGCGGGGCCAAACATTGGCAACGATCAATAAGGACGCCGCGATCCCCACCCAGCACAGTGCCGCCAACATGTGCGGGCCGCTTGCGAACCAGAGCAGTGTGGGAGCAAACCAGAAGCGGAGCGAGCCCAGCCCATGCGCGATTGCTTGGAGATACTGGTCTGCCGGAAGAATTCCCGCGGGGCCGATCAGTCCGCGTATCTGGAAGATGAGAGCGTAGAAGGCCGAAAAATAGATCAGTCCCAGCGCGCGCAGAAACAGCCAGCGGGAAATTTGATGGTCCGGAGTTCCGTGCTCCGAGTCGAACCAGCCTATTATTTTGCGAACCAGAGCTCCATTCATTCGTGGAACGAATTATAGATGCGTTGCGCGAAAGCGGTTTGCTCCTAAGCTGCAACAGCAACAAATCCGACCCCGGCTATCGATTACGCGATGAGATGGAGCCGCTCCGACTGACGCGCTTTGCGGGCAAAATAGAGGATGCCTGCGGTCGCAACCGACACGCCCACGCACCATGAACAGACACGCCCGAACTCTTTAAATTGTTTGCGCGATTTTCGAGCGGCGATGCTGCCATCCAGCAGCAGTTTGCCGCGCAGCAGGCCACGCATCACCGGCCTGGAGGGTTGAGCGGCGATCAACAGCGCCAGCGTAATGCTGTAACTGATCAGGCCCAAAAGTGCATCGGGAATACCGAATTTGTAAGCGCTTCGGGACAGTACGATCTTTTTGGAGTTAAAGACGCTGCCGGGCAGCAAATCCGGCAAGCGTTTCGTCACCTTCAACTGCACCAGGGCTACCGGCGTGAGCAACGCGATTGCCGTACAGCAGCAGGCGATTGCGAGTCCTTTATGAATTGAACAATGACTCCCGTACGCCTCTTCCGGGTCGAGATCCTCGCTCGAATTTTTCATTTTCGTCAATTGCGACATACATTTTCCCCTTATTCGATCTGGATGAACTCTTTATCTTTCCGGCGACAACCAACGAAACCAGCAAGATGCCCGCGCCGATCAACCATCCGCGATGAAGGTCCACAAACACCTGCGGGCTGAAGCTGCGTGAGCACTGGTCGAAAGGACCATGTGCGCTATGCGTCCCCGGCACCGGCTCCCACAGGTTGTTCGCTCTTTCCGGGGGATCAGGAACCTCGGTCTGCTGCGATTCATATCCTGTGCGGCCCAGATAACGATCCAACAGCCCCGGAATAAACTTCTGTCCGACGATGGCCGTAATGGTCGAGGAACCCACCCAGTATTCCCGCCGGAGCCGTTTCGCGCTCGCCGCATGGACCACCACGGCTGCGGCGACCTCCGGTTGGAAGATCGGCGGCACGGGCTGCGGCTTGTTCGGCAAGCGACTCTTTACCCAGGTGAACTGCATGGTATTCATAGCCGGCATCTGCACCATCGTTAACTGAACGTTGCTGTTGTCGTGGTAAAGCTCGCAACGCAGCGAATCGGTAAAGCCGGCGATGGCGTGTTTGCACGCGCAATAAGCGGACTGCAGCGGTATGCTGCGATGGGAAAGCGCCGAACCGATCTGAATAATGGCGCCGCGGTCGCGTGGCAGCATCCGGCGCAGGGCTGCCAGCGTACCGTTCACGTAACCCAGATACGTCACTTCTGTAACCCGTCTATATTCCGCCGCCTGCATCTTTTTCACTGGAGAAAACACGGAAACCATGGCGTCATTCACCCACACGTCCATCGGCCCAAAAGCTTCTTCCAGTTCCGACGCCGCTTGTTCGACGGCCTCCGCGTCGCTGACGTCCAGCGGCAGCACAATTGCTTCGCCGCCGAGTTGGACCACTTCGCGCCTGCACGCCTCCAATGCCTCCGGGTTGCGAGCGATCAGTCCGATCTTTGCTCCGCGCTTTGCAAATGCATGAGCGATCGCGCGGCCCAAGCCGGCGGAAGCCCCAGTAATCATGACAATTTGATTTCGTCTCATCGCCCGCTTTCCATTCAGGAAATTCCCGTGTCTCTTCTCTTATGGATGAGAGGTTACTTTCCTGAAACAAGGATGCATGGGGTTTCAAGTTTCATTGACGATTCGACTTTCATCGCGAAGTGCAACCCCCAGGAGGACGCAGGAATCCTTTTCAGTGTGGAAAACATTTCAAGCGCCACTGTACGCATCTACACCGTGCCCACGGACGCCCCGGAAGCCGATGGAACGATCTCCTGGAATTCAACCACCATGGTTTTGGTGGAACTTGCCGCCGGAGAGCAGCTCGGCCTGGGTTACACCTATGCGGATGCGGCTACGGCGAAAGTCGCGAACCATCTCTTGAAAACAATCATCGATTCGGCTGATCCATTTGCCCATTCGGAGTTATGGACGAAGATGCAGATATCGGTGCGCAATCTGGGCAATTGCGGCATCGCGGCGATGGCGATCTCGGCCATTGATGTCGCGCTGTGGGATTTGCGCGCAAATTTGCTGAAGATACCGCTGGTGCGGTTGTTGGGCGCAGCACGCGAATCGATTCCCGCATATGGAAGCGGCGGTTTTACATCCTATGACGATGGTCAATTGCAATCGCAACTCGGCGGATGGGCGAAGGAAGGCTTCATGTTCGTCAAGATGAAGATTGGGACGCATCCAGAGGACGATCCGCGCCGGGTTCAGGTTGCACGCAATTCCATCGGCGACGATGCAGAGCTTTTTGTCGACGCCAATGGAGCATACAGCGCGAAGCAGGCAATCCGCATGGCGGAGATATTTCACGAATCGAACGTGACCTGGTTTGAGGAGCCGGTCAGTTCCGACGATCTGAGTGGGCTGTGTTTGATCCGCGGCCATGTACCAGCGCCAATGGAGATCGCAGCCGGAGAGTACGGCTACACCGTTCCGTATTTTCAGAATATGGTGCAGGCTGGCAGCGTGGATGTGCTGCAGGCAGACGCGACACGCGCTCAGGGCATTACCGGATTTCTGGCGGCGGCGGCCATCTGCGACGCGCACAACATGCCACTATCGGCGCACTGTGCGCCTTCCATCCACATGCACGCCTGTTGCGCCGTACCCCGCGCGCGACACCTGGAATTTTTCCACGACCATGCCCGCATTGAGCGGATGTTCTTCGATGGCTTCCGCGAGCCTCGACAGGGCAGGATGGTTCCCGATCTCTCCCGGCCTGGATTAGGATTGGAATTCAAACAGAAAGATGCGGAGAAGTTCCGGGTTTAAGTAGACTGCGCGCCTGCCGGTGTTTTTCGGCATCTATCCAATGAAATGCTGTTTTTTCTTCTGGAAACGCCGCTTCCATTTCCTATCTTCTTCACTGAGTTCATGAGAGAAATATTTCGAGGAGAATGCCGATGAAACTGCAGGGCAAGGTTGCTATCGTCACCGGGTCGGCCACGGGAATCGGAAAAGCCATTGTTACAGAGATGGCCAAAGAAGGCGCCATGGTCGTGGTCGATTATGTGGGCGATTCGAAATTAGCAGACGGAGTTATCCAAAACATCCAGAGCGCGAGCGGCAAAGCAATGGCCGTCCAGGCAGATGTCTCGAACCCGGAGCAGGCCGCCGATCTGGTGCAGCAGACCGTAAAGACGTTTGGCCGCGTCGACATTCTGGTCAACAACGCGGGCATTGAATATAAATATCCATTCACGGAATACCCGTTCGACAAATGGCAGAAAGTGATCGCGGTCGATCTTACCGGACCATTTCTGTGCGCGCAGGCAGCAGCGCGAGTCATGGTTCAGCAGGGAGACGGGGGCCGCATTATCAATATCTCCTCTGTCCATGAAGACTTGCCGATGATCACCAACGCTCCCTATTGCGCGGCCAAGGGCGGGTTACGCATGTTGATGCGGACGATTGCGGTGGAACTGGCTCCGCATAAGATCACCGTGAACAACATCGCGCCGGGCGCGATCTATACCCCGATCGATGCCGATGTGGAGGCGAACAAGAAGATTGAAGGCAAGTTGATGGCGGAAATTCCATTAGGCCGATGGGGCAAGCCGGAAGAAGTTGCCGGGCTTGCGATCTTCCTGGCTTCCGAAGCGGGCGGCTACTGCACTGGTGGGACATACTTCATCGATGGCGGAATGATCCGCCAGGCCGGCAGCCTGTAAGCGCACGGCGTACCACCCCAGAAAGAACCTTTGCATGTCTCAGTCTCAACCGTATGACGTAATTGTGATCGGCACCGGCGCGGGCGGCGGCACGCTGGCTTATCACCTTGCGAATGCGGGGGAAAATATTTTGATTCTGGAGCACGGCCCCTTTTCTGCCGCAGGAAAAATCGAACTGGAATACTACGGATGTGTTCCTCGAAAACCGTTATCACACCAAAGAAGAATGGAAGGACAAGGACGGCAAGCCGCTCCATCCCGGCACTGGATATTGGGAGGCGGCAATACAAAAGTTTATGGCGCGGCGCTGTTTCGGCTGCGGCGTTTGCCGCATAGCCCGTGACAGCGCGGCTTTATCCTTTTACCGGAGAGCGCAGCTCCGGCGCATTGCCGGGTACAAGTTTGATCGATGGATTCGCGCGCAGCAACTCCGTTACCTCCATCACCATGCGATCATCGAGTTCCCCGGCCCGCCGCAAAGGAATTGGATACCGCACCATCACTTCCGTTCCAGACGCGATAAAGCGCACCCGCGTATAAGGCTTGGGTGGGTCTACATGCACGCCCATGGTGGTTTCAATGGAATGGTGCTGCCGTTCCAGCAAGGGACGATATTCGGAATAGAGTTTGTCCACGGTCGCCACCAGTTGCTTTTCCGCCAGATGGCCATCGCCTTCCGCGGACAAGGGCAGAACGATTTCCCGCCACGCATACTCTGTGCCCGGCAACTGCTTGAACAGCGGATTGGTCTGAAAGAGCACCGAATTCGGGAAGGCGCAGATGCGACCCGTCGTCTGCATATCCACACCGCTGCCGGCCAGTTCCATCATGTAGAAGCGCACCAGTCCAATGTCCACAACGTCGCCGGTGACGCTGTTGGGTCCGTTGTAGACCACGGTGACCCGGTCGCCGACGCGGACTCCATATCGGCCCACCAGGAAAAAGTATGCCGCGACCGACAAGATGACTGCCTGCAATGCCACGGCCACGCCGGCTGTAATCAGGCCGGCGTAGGTCGCCAGCGAACTGAAGTCACTGACAAAGCCGAGCAGAATGACAATGAACATGCAGAATCCGGTGACCACTCGCCGCAGCACAAGAAACTGCCGCCTGCGCCGCGCATCGTGAATATAGCGGAAGCTGGCCCGTCTCCAGAGTTCAGAAAACAACCAGATCAAACCCAGCGCAATCAGGATTGTGGCGACCTTCAACAACAGCGTCCGCAGAATTGAAACGTAGTCATGCTTCAAGGAGTTCTGTAACTGGGCCAGGTTCGCCTGGCTTTGTCCAAGCAGGATCAATTCCTGGCTCAACGGCAAAGCCGCGCTGGAGAGCAGCTTGAAATGCTGAACCAGTGCTGTCATCGCGCGCTGCTTTTGCTCCGGCGTCTGCGTTGCCTGTAGTGCGGTTGCGAGCGAAGGTGTCGCCCCCGACGTTGGCGGCGCGGCGGACGGCGCTACCGCCGTACTCGAAGTAGAATCTGCGCTCCCGCTTTGCGCATTCGCATCGCCGCTTTGCGTCGCATTCGCGAGTTCAATTTGTCCCTGCTGCAATGTAGATCGCAGCGCCGTCAGTAACGGGGCACGAAGCTCTTTGGTCGAAGTTTGCAGTTGCGCGGCTTTATCCTTCAACTGGCTCAACGTGCGCAGACTCTGCACAAAGTGAACCATCTCCCCCATCTGCCCAATGAGTCCTTCGTTCTTCGAATTACTTACCAGTGGAGCCGGCGCGGACTGTGGCGGTGCACTGCTCGATTTGGCCGTGCCCTTATTGCCGGGCGGCGTGATTGCCGCTCCGGGAATGGCCCGCTGCAATGCAAGAATTTTTCCCGTCAGCTCACTCGCAATTCCGTTGGCGCTTTCCGCCGAACTCATAAACGCGGTTAGCTTGTCCAGGTTGTCATCGAGCGCCTGCGCCAGTTGCAACTGGCCTTGCAGCGTGTCCCGTTGGGTCATCAGCGCCGGTTTGTCTTTGGCTCGCGCGGTCGCAATCTTTCGGTTCACCGCATCTAGTTCGGTCTGCAATTGCTGCATTTGCAGACCCAGCCGCTTCACCATTTTGTTGATGCTCTGCGCTTCAGCAGTAGTCGGGGAGCCATCGTTCGACGACGCATTTTTATGCGAGGTCTCACCGATCAATGCCGCCTGCGCCAGCGCCGATTGAAACTCCAGCTTCAATACCTGCTGCGCGATGCTCCGTCCACTTTCCACATACAACTCATCGCCGGGACGAGAAAGGTAGAAATCCGCACTGTCCCATTGCCGCGACCATCGCAGCACCTGGTTCAGATGGGTCAACACCTGTTCATTGGAAGTGGGCGTAGCCGTCTGGCCCAATGCCAATGGACACAGGCTCAGGATCACAACGCCTGCCCACCCAGCCAGAAGACGCATCCACTTCCATCGAACACCCATCATCGAATCTCCTTAAGAGAAACTGTCACTCGTTTATGCTATCGGGATCGGAACCTGCAGGAGATGAACCAGGAAAGAAACGTTACGCCTACCGGTCGCTACTTTTCACGCGCAACGACAAAATCCGGGACCCAGAGAAGCGCCCGCTTGAATTCCGACTCAGGCAGAACCGAGAGATTTCTCCGCGCCGCTTCGGCATATTCGTAAGCGGCCTGCATGGCGTATTCGAGCGATCCATTGCGCTGCAGAATCGCCAACACCCGCTCATGACTGACACGGTCAAAGGATTGATCTTCAATCACCGCCGTGATCTCTGCTCGCTCTTCCGGTGAGCCGTTTTGCAAGGCATGAACGACGGCCAGCGTCGCTTTTCCCTCACGCAGATCGCTGGCGGTTGGCTTGCCCAGCACTTCTTCCGTCGCCGTCAGGTCGAGCACGTCATCGACGATCTGAAAGGCCAGGCCAAGATTACGTCCATACTCTCCCAGCAGATCTTCGATTTTCTGCGAAGCGCCGCCCAGCACGCAGCCCAGTTGCATGGAAACGCGAAACAGGCACGCGGTCTTCCGGTAAATCAGATCGTAATATTCCTGCTCATTCAGCACGCTGCCCAGGCGCTCCATCTGCAGCAGTTCACCTTCGACCATCTGCTGCGTCAGGCCGATCAGGAGATCGAGGACGCGGAAGTTGCGTTCTTCAAGCGCAATGCGAAACGCCTGCATGTAGAGCCAATCCCCGGCCAGCACGCATTTTGAGTTGCCCCATTCCGTATTGGCCGAAGGGCGGCCGCGGCGAGTGTCGGCCACGTCGATGATGTCGTCATGCACCAGCGTCGCCGTATGCACCATCTCGATGACCGCGCCCAGGCGAATTCCGCTGTTTCCGGTATAGCCGATGGCCTTCGCCGCCAGCAGCAACAACGCGGGACGAATGCGCTTTCCCCCACCCTCCCGCAGATATCCGGCGATTTCAGTGATCGAATCCACATCCGAAGCGGAAGAACGGGCGAACTCCTGCTCGACGGCGATTAGATCGTCATGGAGCAGGTCGAATACTTCTTTCGCCGTGGTTATCGCCGCTGTGCTCAAATTTCGCTCCGTACTTGTAATGGATGCCGTGGCTTCGGTTTCGACCCGGGCTCCCATTTCTTCCACAATTTTCGTTGCCTCACCGAGGCCTGGTCTAATTCGACCGGTAGTTCGTGAACTGCAGATCAATCCCGAAGTCGTGTTTCTTCAACAATGCAATCATATCCTGCAACGTGTCCCGATCCTTGCTGCTGACGCGCACGGTGTCCGCCTGGATGGTCGCCTGAGCTTTGCTCTTCGACTCCTTGATCAGTTTGACGATCTCTTTGGCCTTTTCAATGGGAATGCCCTGCTGCAGGGTAATTTTTTGCCGGACGCTGGAGCCGGAGGCGGGTTCGATTTTGCCGTAGGTCAGCGCTTTCAGCGAGACGCCGCGTTTAGCCAGCTTCTGCTGGAGGATTTCCGTCACCGCCTGCAATTTGTACTCATCGCTCGACGCCAGCTGGATGGCTTCTTCGCCCTCCAGCTTGATCTCCGATTTTGAATCCTTTAGATCAAACCGGGTACGGATTTCTTTGGACGCCTGTTCGACTGCATTGTGGACCTCTGGGGCGTCCACTTTGCTGACGATATCGAAGGAATTTTCGCTTGCCATAGTCTTTTACCCCTGCGCGCTCTTAAAAAATCGATGGAAATTATCTGTGGTGGTTACTGCCATGGTCTCATAGTCCACACCGCGAACTTCGGCCAGCTTCTCGGCGACGCTCCGAACCCAGGCCGGTTCATTTCGTTTGCCGCGATTGGGTACGGGTGCGAGAAACGGGGCGTCGGTTTCGATCAATATCCGGTCGACGGGAATTTTCGCGGCGACATCTCGGATTGGCTGCGCTTTGGGAAAGGTGATGTTGCCGGCGAAGGAAACCAGAAAGCCCATCTCCATGGCGGTTTCTGCGTGGTGCGATTCTCCGGCAAAGCAGTGCAGCACGCCTCCCATACCGGTGGATCGCCAATGCTCTTTCAGCAGAGTCAGGGTGTCGTCCCATGCGTTGGTGCTGTCCGCTGACGCGCGGCAATGGATCAGAATGGGCAGTTTGTGCGCGGCGGCGATTTCCATCTGCTGTATGAATACATTGGCCTGCACGTCGCGCGGCGAATGGTCGTAATAATAATCGAGGCCGATTTCGCCGACAGCGATCATCTCCGGTTCAGCTGCCAGCCGGTTCAGTTTTTCAAGGGCGCCCGTGTCGGCCTGTTCCGCCTCATGCGGGTGGATTCCGGCGCTGACCACGATGCGCGGCATATCTGAATTGGATGCATACTCCCGGCTCAGCTCCAACGCGCGATACATGGTGTCCGGACCGTCGCCAATGCCGACCGCCAGCACCGTTTCGACGCCGGCCGCCCGCGCACGCAGCAGCATTGCGTCGCGATCTTCCGCGTACCGTTCGCTGTCGAGATGTGCGTGGGAATCGACCAGCATGACTGCCCTTCTACTTCAACCGTGCGCCGATCTCGACGTCTTCCAGAAAACCAGCCAGCACCGGCTTGCCTTTTTCGCCGATCGACGCGGCAACGATCATCCCATTCGATTCGAGACCACGCAGTTTGCGCGGAGCCAGGTTGGCGACGATCACCACTTTGCGACCGATCAAATCTTCCGGTGCATAGGCCTCGGCGATACCAGCGAGAATCTGGCGCTGCTCATACCCCAGATCGACCTCCAACCGCAAAAGGCGGTCGGCCTTGGGAACGCGTTCCGCCACGCGGATGATTGCGACACGCAGCTCCACCTTGGCGAAATCTTCAATGGCGATCTTTGGCGACTCGACCACCGCTGCTGGCGCGCCAGCGGCGACTGCTTCTTCTGCGGAAACCATCGTTCCCACTGACTGCAGTTCCGATGTGTGCGCGTGGGCACGCTGGGCTTCGACAGCGGCGGAACCTTGCGCGGGCGTCGCCTTCTGCGAGTCTGTCTCCGCCGCTGTCTGTGCGATGCGTTTGTCTTCTATCTCCTGCATACGTTCGATCGCTTCCTTTTCCGCGCGGGGAAAGACCGGTCCCAGTTCGCCGAGCTTCGTGCCCGGCTTGAGTCCGCCCCACTCCAGATTTTTCAAATCCGCCTGCTGGATGTCGCCCAGCCCAAGCTGACGCCATACCTTTGTCGCCGCTTCCGGGATGACCGGATAGACGAGCGCGGTAATAATGCGAATGGATTCAGCAGCGGTGTAGAGCACTTCGGCGAGTTTTGCGCGGGCCTCCGGTTCCGTGGATGCCGCAATCTTCCAGGGGGCGGTAGCGGTAATATAGCCATCGATCTGCGCGATGACCGACCATAATTGCTGCAATGCGGCTGAAAATTCCAGCCGATCAAAATATCGGCCTGCATCTTCCACCACGCCGTCCACCTGCCGGCGTATCGCATTCTCAGAATGGCCATCTGGCACAACGCCGTCGACATACTTCACGATCATGGCCAGCGTACGGCTGACGAGATTACCATAGCCGTTGGCCAGATCGGCGTTGTAACGCTGCACCAGCGCATCGAAGGAGAAGCTGCCATCCTGGCCGAAGACAATTTCGCGCAGCAGAAAATATCGCAGCGCATCCGCACCCAGTACATCCAGTACGGTCTCCGCGCGAACGATGTTGCCGCGCGATTTCGACATCTTCGATTGCTCAAACAGCAGCCATCCATGCGCGACAATGCTCTTCGGCAGCGGCAAGTCTGCTGCCATCAGAAATGCAGGCCAGTAGACGCAGTGAAAGCGGCTGATCTCCTTACCGATCAGGTGAAGGTCGGCGGGCCAGTATTTATCGAATTGCGCGTGATCTTCACTGCCATAGCCGAGCGCGGTAATGTAGTTTGCCAGCGCATCCAACCAGACGTAAATGACGTGCTTTTCATCGCCGGGAACTGGAATGCCCCAGTTGAAACTGGTCCGGCTGATCGAGAGATCGCGCAGGCCGCCGCGCACAAATGCGATGACTTCATTGCGGCGCGCCTCCGGGCGGATAAAGTCAGGATGCTGGTCGTAGTATTCGAGCAGCTTGTGCTCAAAGGCTGACAGCTTGAAAAAATAATTCTCTTCGCTCACAGTTTCCGTAATGCGTCCGCAGTCCGGGCAGGGCGTTCCCGGAGGGCCTTCGACGTATAGTTCATCCCACACGCAATACTGGCCGGAGTAGGTGCCCTTGTAGATGAAGCCGCGTTTTTGCAACTCACGAAAAAAGTGTTGCGTGCCGCGCTTATGCCGTTCTTCCGTGGTGCGGATGTAGTCGTCGTAGGTGAGGCCCATGCGGTCCCACAGCTGGCGGAACTCATTCGAAACCGCGGCGGCGAACTCCTGCGGCGTCTTTCCGGCCTTGGCGGCGGAACGCTCGATCTTCTGGCCGTGCTCATCGGTGCCGGTCAGAAGATGGACATCGAAGCCACGCATCCGCTTCCAGCGTGCCAGCGTGTCGGCGGCGACGGTGGTATAGGTGTGGCCCAAATGCGGGCGGGCGTTGACGTAGTAAATGGGAGTGGTAAGAAAGTACTTCTGCCCGCTATCCTGCTTGTTTTGTTTGGTTGGCATGCCGTAGGCGCTTGCTGCTCGCCGAGTCCGGCCGGAGAGAGCGAGTCACTTCTCATCTTAGGGGCGCTGGAAATCCGCGTCAATCGCGGCGGAATTCGATGCGTCCACTCTGCTAAAATCCGCCTAACCATACTCGCACAGCATCGGGATCGGAACGCAATTCGTGTATCGCACATATCGGCAACAATTGTTCGCGCACATCGACGCGATACTCCGCGACAAGTTTCAGTTGGAACTGCCCCGCCTGACGGTGGAGGAACCGCCCCAGGTTGCGATGGGCGACTATGCCCTGCCGTTAGCCTTTGAGCTGGCTCGCACCCTGCGTAAAGCTCCGCGCAAGATTGCCGAAGAACTGCTTGCCGCTATTGGCGCCGTGCCGGGATTCGCCGGCTTCGAAGTCGCAGGCGCGGGATACATCAATTGCCGGTTGGATCGCGCCGCAGCAGCCCGGAAGCTCGCCGAAACCGCTGAGAAATTGAATGCGGATTCGCGTCTTGTGCTGGTCGAGCACACCAGCATCAATCCCAATAAGGCCGCGCACATCGGCCATCTACGCAACGCCATTCTGGGAGATACGCTGGTGCGGATGCTGCGCGCCGCGGATTCGAATGTCGGCGTGCAGAACTACATCGACAATACCGGCGTGCAGGTCGCGGACGTTGTGGTGGCGCTGGTTCATCTGCAGAGCATGGATATGAAAGCAGTCGAGCGCTGGATGCAGAAGCTCTCAGCACGCGACGAGCGAATCGACTATGCCTGCTGGGATTTATATGCGCAGGTCTCGCAATGGTATGGCGCGGAGGAAGCGCAGAAAGAAGCCCGCAAGCAGATTCGGCTGGATACGCTGCACGCATTGGAGGCGGGAAGCAACGAAACCGCTGCGATTGCCGACCTGGTTTCGACCGCCGTGCTGCGGCGGCATCTAGAGACCATGCTGCGGCTGGGGATTGAGTACGATTTTCTGCCGCGCGAGAGCGAAATTCTGCACCTGCATTTCTGGGAGGCGGCCTTTGCGCTGCTGAAACAGTCCGGCGTTCTGTACCAGGAAACGCAGGGTAAGAATGCTGGCTGCTGGGTGATGCGCCGGGGCACAGGGAATCTAAATACCACAGAGAACCGAAATACCACGGAGCACTCTGATACTACTTCTGGGAATCCAAATTCCACCGTTGGCGGGGAGAATTTGAATACCCAGGGTGAGCATCTGGATGCCAACCCATCGAACGGCCCGGATGAGGACGCCAAGGTGATCGTTCGCTCGAACGGGACAGTAACGTATGTCGGCAAGGACATCGCCTACCATCTGTGGAAGTTCAACAAGCTCGGACTGGACTTCGGCTATCGGCCATTTTCCGCCTATCCCGACAACCGGGAGTGCTGGATTTCAACCACCAACGGCATTGAACCGCATCCCAGCTTTGGCCATGCCGATGCGATTTATAACGTCATCGACTCGCGCCAGTCCGATCCGCAAAACAACGTGATCGAAGCGTTGCGCGGCATGGGATTCAACCAGGCAGCGGACAATTATCATCACTTTTCTTACGAGATGGTCGCGCTGACTCCCCGCTGCGCGATGGAGCTGGGCTATGCCATTTCGGAGGAAGATCAGAGTCGCGCTTATATCGAGGTCTCCGGACGTAAGGGATTTGGCGTCAAAGCAGACGACTTGATTGACAAACTGATTGAAGCGGCGGTGGTGCAGGTGAACGCGCGGCAGCCGGAGCGAAGCGAAGCCGAACGTCGCGAGATCGCCACAAAAATTGCCGTGGGCGCGCTGCGTTATTACATGCTGCGCTATACACGGAACACCGTCATCGCCTTTGATTTTCAGGATGCGCTGAGCTTTGAGGGCGAAACCGGTCCGTATGTGCAATACGCCGTGGTCCGCGCCGCGAACATTTTTCGCAAGGGAGGAATTTCTCCCGAAGATGCGCTGCGCGAGTTTGCAAAGATCGATGCGGCGCGATATTTCGCAGGCGAAGATGGTGACAGCCTGTGGGAACTATGGCTGCTCGCATCGAAATCCGCGCACATGCTGGAACGCTCCATCCAAACCACGGAACCAGCATATCTGGCGAAGTATGCGTTTCAACTGGCGCAGCAGTTCAGCAATTTCTATCACCGGCACCACATCCTTACGGAGAGCGATCCGGCGCGGAAAACCCTGCTGCTGGCGACCGCAGCCGTCACCCAGCGGGAACTGGTCCGCACCCTGGGGTGGATGGGGATTGACGTGCCCGATGTGATGTAGCTGTTATCAAGAGAAGAATGAGTCATTGATATATTCATTTGCAGTGAGCCAAAAGAAATTGTCATCTCGACCGAAGCGCAGTGAAGTGGAGAGACCTACGTTTCCTCCCGTGTCCGTCCGTTCCCAACTGGCTCGAAAACGCGTGGAACGAAGCCGAGTCCAGCGGAGCGAACAAATTGACGGCCAGAGAGATTGATCGCGAAATGAGGGCATACCAGAAGGCGAAGCGGCAACAAACCGCCTAAAGAGCGGCAGCTCTCTGTGACACTTACAGAGCAACGAAGGCGTTCCCATATGGCTGCCGGAGAAACGCAGGTCTTTCGACTCCATCATTGCGTTGCAATGATTTTGCTCGGGATGACACTTTTGGTTACAAGATTTTCGGAATTCGTATTGATAATTGTCATCCTGAGCGTGGCCGAAAAGCTTTAGGATGACAACCTCTTCGTTTACTTTTCAGCCCGCGTAGCTTCTCACCCACTCCACGATGCTGCGCACGGCGATCCCCGACGGGCCCTTCGCGATCCAGGGCTTCTGGTCCTCCATCCAGGCGACACCGGCGATGTCAAGATGGACCCACGGCGCATCGCCGACAAATTCCTTCAGAAACATGGCAGCCGTGATTGCGCCGCCGTATCGGCCGCCGGTGTTTTTGATATCGCCGATGTCGGAGACGATCATGTCGCGGTACTCGTCATCCACCGGCAGACGCCAGAATTTCTCGCCGGACAGATCAACCGCTTTCTGGAAGTGGGCGTAGGTCGCGTCGTCGTTCGAGAAGACTCCGGCGTTCAGCATGCCGAGCGCGACCACGCAGGCGCCGGTCAGCGTGGCGGCATCGATCAGGTGAGTTGCGCCCAGTTGTTTCGCGTAGTGCAGACCGTCGGCCAGCACCAGGCGTCCTTCGGCGTCGGTGTTGATGATCTCAATGGTTTTTCCGGACATGGCGACCGAGACATCTCCAGGCTTGTATGCCTTGCCGGAGGGCATGTTTTCCGCCGAGCAGACCACGCTGATGACGCGGACGTTGGGCTTCAACTGCGCGATGGCGCGCATGGCGCCGATCATGGCGGCGGCCCCGGCCATGTCGTACTTCATCTTCTCCATGCCGTCGGATGGCTTGATCGAGATGCCGCCCGTATCGAAGGTAATTCCCTTTCCGACCAGCGCGAGCATCGGACCATCCTTTGCTGCGCCTGCCGGTTCATATCGCATCACGATCAGCGCGGGCGGCTCATCGGAACCTTGAGCCACGCTCCAGAAAGCGCCCATCTTCAGCTCTTTCAACTTGTCGGTGCTATACACCTCGCACTGCAAACCCTGTTCCTTACACATGGCCGCGGCACGCTCGCCCAGCACGGTCGGTGTGAGCCGGTTGCCGGGTTCATTTACCAGCGACCTGGTAAAGTTTTGCGATTCACCCAACACCACGCCTTCGCGGAAAGCGGCTTCGACCGCGACTTTGTCCGCCGATGCCGGCGCAACCACGGTAAAGCTTTCGATGGAGCGATCCTTGCGGTCGGAGCGATACGTGTCCGGGTCGAAGTCTCCGATAAATGCGCCTTCCACGGCTGCGCGTGCCGCGGCAGCGAGAGACAAGCCTTCGTGCTCCGGCAGTACGAAGGTCACTTCGCGGATGCTGCGCGGCTTGGCGAAGCGGACCGCAGCTCCGGCAGCTTTTCGGATTTCATTCGATGAAACCTTCGCCGCTTTCCCTACGCCGAGCACCAGCAGTCTTTTCGCTTTCAATTCCGGCGGAGCATACAGCAGCAGCGTTTCACAGGAACCCGCAGTAAATTCTCCACTTTTTAACGCCGGTTTGTCGGCGTTGACCACGGCCGCATCTTTCGTCAGCAACACCGGCTGCGCGGGCGCGCTTTTTTCTTTAGCAGTGGAGGCATCGGCGGCAAGCAGGACGAGAAGCTCGGTCGGAATCGACGAAGGGCTGGCAAATTTCAGTTCTGTTTTCATCTTGAAGTTGAATTTCCTTTCAATATTGATCTCGACGCGCCACGGTCAACCGCAAGGTCCTTCGCTGCGCTCAGGATGACAAAAATTATCTTTTCGCATTTACGCATTCCGCCGTTTGCTGGCGGCGATAGCGGCGCGTGCTGTCCGGTCATCTTCGCGACGACGTTCTGTCTCCCGCTTATCCCAGTTCTGCTTTCCCTTGGCAACGGCCAACTCGCACTTTACCCTACCGTTGCGGAAGTAAAGCCGGGTGGGAATCAGCGTCAGCCCTTTCTGCTGCACCTTGCCCAGCAGCTTGCGGACCTCTTCACTATGGAGCAGCAGCTTGCGGGTGCGCACGGCATCGTGGTTGGTGTAGTTGCCGTGGGAGTACGGCCCGATATGCAGATTCAACAGGAACGCCTCTCCATCTTTCACCAGACCGTAGGCATCCCGCAGATTCGCTTTGCCTTCGCGGATCGATTTGACTTCCGTACCACGCAGGACCACGCCGGCCTCAAACTTCTCCAGCAAGAAGTAATTGTGCCCGGCGATGCGGTTCACGGCCGCGTCCCGCTCCCCGGAAGCGACCGGATCGCGCGGCTTGGGCTTTTTCGGCGGATTGGGAACCAGATTGGCAGGTGGACGAGGCATAACAGGGCATGAATGGGGCGCGTAACCCCTCATGCTAGCACGCCTTCCGTCACGTTTCCGCCGAGGCCACGCAGATATCGGCGCACAACGTTCGGGACAATTCTTTTGCAGGTTTGGCTAACGGCAAAAGTCTGTAAACCGTCCAATAGAAACAGCTCCGCATTCCCTAAGCCCTGGTAGGCGATGGTATAGTGATGGTACGAACCGCTGCTTTTTCTGGAGCGCAACAATCGCCAATAGCCCGGGTTTTTTAGAGTTCCCGGATGCGTCGGATTCATGCCTTTGCGCCTTCATTTGTCTCTCGATGCCAACTCCGCCCGATGGAATAGCGCATCCGCGCACCCATTTTTCCGCATGTCGCGGACGGCGGCATTTCGCCCGGCACGGTTTGCGGGATGGCTTTTCCTATTTCTAGTCTTCATGACCGCGCAGGGCGCATTTACACCTCTCCAGGCGGAATCGGCCAAAAGCTACTACAAAGCCGGGAAACAGGCAGAGATCCGCGAAGACTACATCACCGCCTACCAGGACTATCGCCAGGCGTGGCTGGCAAAGCCCGATGACATGAAGTACAAGGAGTCGTACCAGCGGCTTCGCTTCCTGGCCGCCTCCCAATATCTGGATATGGGGCGAAAACTGCGCCATGAAGGCCAGTTGAACGATGCGCTAACGGATTTTCTGCGCGCCCTGGCCATCGACCCAAGCTATGAAGCGGCCCAGCAGGAAGTTGACCGCACCCGTGCCAAGCTGAACGGCGGGGTGCCACCTCCAAGTCCGGATGATTCTTCGGTCACATCGGAGCAGGCCCAGCGGGAGCTTCAGGAGCTGAGCGGCCCGTTGCATCTGAAGCCGCTTTCGAGTGAACCGATCACCATCCACATGGTGGCGGACAGCAAAGTGATCTATCAGACCATCGGCAAGATCGCGGGCATCAATGTCCTGTTCGACCCGGACTATACCGCCAAGCGCATCCCCATCGACCTCGACCGGGTCACGCTTTACGACGCCCTGCGCAGCGTTTCCTTTGTTTCGCAGACCTTCTGGCGGCCGGTGACCGCAGATACTATTTTTGTCGCCGCCGATACGCGCCAGAAGCGGACCGAGCTGGAAGAGCAGGCGGTACAGACGTTTTATCTAGGCAATGTCACCCAGGCCAACGACCTGAACGAGATACTGAATGCCGTCCGCAACCTGATGGATACATCGGTGAAGATGCAGGCGGTCCCCAGCCAGAATGCGATCGTAATGCGGGGCACGCCCGACCAACTGCTGCTGGCGCAAAAGATCATCGACGATCTGGACAAGACCAAGCCTGAGGTGTTGGTCGATGTCGCGGTGCTCGAAGTCAACAAGGACCTGCTGCGGGACATCGGTTTGCAGTTGCCGGGATCGATCGGCATCCAATTGCAGCCTTCCAATGCGACGACAAGCACGACGGGCACAACAGGTACGACGGGCACAACAGGTACGACGGGCACAACAGGGACTACTTCCAGCGGCTTGACGCTAAACGATCTCGGGAACCTGAACGCCACCAATTTCGGCATATCCATCGGACAGGCGACCTTGAATATGCTGCTGACAGACTCGGACACCCGCGTACTGCAGAACCCGCAAATCCGAGCCGTGGATGGGGAAAAGGCTACGCTGAAGATCGGCTCCAAAGTCCCCATCGCCACCGGCTCCTTCTCACCGGGCGCAGGCATCGCCGCAGCGGGAATCAGCCCGCTGGTCAGCACGCAGTTTTCCTACATCGACGTTGGTGTGCAGATCGACATGCAGCCGACCATCCACTATGACGGCGATGTCTCGATGAAGCTGCATATCATCGTGTCCAACATCAACAGCTATGTCAATCTGGGCGGGATTACGCAACCGGTCATCGGACAACAGGACCTGCAGCAGGAAATCCGCATGAAAGAGGGCACCGCCAATCTGCTGGGCGGAATCCTTCAGCACTCCAAAAGCCTGACCGTTGGAGGCACCCCAGGCCTGGGCGAAATTCCTCTTCTCAAATATCTGTTCAGCGACCAAAAGACACAAACCACGAACGACGAGGTGGTCTTCGTTTTGATCCCGCACCTGGTGCGTCGCATCGACCTTAGCCCGCTCAACCTGCGAACCATCGACACCGGCACCAGTTCCAATGTGAGTTTGAGGATGAATCAGACGGCGCCGACACCGGTTTCGGCAGCGGTCATCAAGCGCGGTAACCAGCCGCCGCTGACCTTTGAGCCCAGTGCGCCACCTGCTACCGCTGCGGAAGCCGCCAATCAGGCCGTGAACCAGATGGCTCAGGGAGCGCAGAACGCGGGCGAAAATCCTGCCCCGAGTTCGGCCCGCGGCGCCCCGCCGCAACTTGGCTTTACGCCGCAACAAAGCATTCACAAAGTCGGCAGCACGTTCCAGATGCAGGTAAATCTATCGGGCGGTCAGGACATCTTCTCTGTTCCTATGCAGCTTCACTACGATCCGAATGTATTGAACCTGGTCAATGTCGACACCGGCACGCTGCTCGCCAAAGACGGCCAAACCACTGCCCTGGTCCATCGCGATGATGGAAATGGCGACGTCACCATCAGCGCTTCGCGGCCGCCGGGGACCCACGGCATCTCCGGCAGCGGCAACATCTGCGTGCTGACGTTTCAGGCGAAAGCCGCGGGCGACGCTACAGTTCAGGTGATCAAGTCCGCTGCCCGCAATAGTTCGCAGGCAATTCTGCCGATCGTTGCCGGCTCCCCGGCGACAGTGCATGTGCAGTAATCTGGAGGCGTGTGGAGTGCCTGGCAATGGAATGGAATCCTATGTTTCTGAGCCGCAGAGCGCGAATCCTCCCTTCGGTTACGCCGCCTGCTTCCGGCTTCACTGAAGGCCGGATATCGAGCGTCGGGACCTTTCTGACGAAATCCCATCCAGGCGTCCGTCACCGAAGGGGCGAGCATGGACTTTCGCTGGTTGAGCTGATCGTAACGGTTGCTATCCTTGCGATTCTCTCGACGGTTGTCTACCCGATTGCTCGCTTTCAGGTCCGGCGGCACAAGGAACAGGTCCTCCATGACGAGCTTTGGCAGATGCGGCATGCCATTGATCTTTACAAAGACGCAGCCGACCGGGGCGGTATCCGAGTCGATGTCGATAGTGCCGGGTATCCGCCGGATATGGATACTCTCGTCAAAGGAGTCGATATCCAGGGACACAAGGTGAAGTTTCTGCGTGAGATTCCGACCGATCCCATGACCGGAAAGAAGGACTGGGTTTTTCGGTCCATGCAGGACGACCCCGACAGCGATTCCTGGGGGGGCCAGAACGTATTCGACGTACATTCAAATTCCCAGGGAACGGGGCTGGACGGGACGAAATACTCCACATGGTGACCATTAGACAATCGACCCGCAGCCGGGAACGCGGCTTTACCCTGGTGGAGCTGATGGTAGTGATGCTGATCATCTCCATCCTGCTGGCCGTTGCCGTGCCCAGCTTTATCTCCTCCATTCGCAGCGCACGAGAAGCTGCCCTGCGCCAGGACCTGCACACCATGCGGGATGCGATCGAGCAGTATACGGAGGACAAACAGGCGGCGCCTCAATCGCTGGACGATCTGGTGCAGGCCGGGTATCTGCGATCCCTTCCGATCGATCCCATGACGCGTAGCAGCAGCACCTGGGTCACCGCCCAGTCCGATTCCTACACCGACGTGGATCAGGCACAGACCGGAGTCAATGATGTCCACAGCGGGTCCGACCAGATGGGAAGCGACGGCATCCCCTATTCCCAATGGTGATGCCGCCGGAAAGTTCGATTCCGGAAGCGCGGCAAATCGCCGTCTATCGCAAATATCTCCAGTTGCAGTCGATCGCCGAAAGTCACTTTGCCCGCTCGCTTGCGGGGCGGCTGATCCTTTCCGCGGGCTTTGGGCTGCAGGGCGCGCAACTGGCGCTGGCGACCGTCATCGCAGGCGGAACGTTTCTTGGAATCGAATCCGATGCAAACCATCTAAAGGCCGCGGTTCGCAACGGCTCCTGCGATTTTATGGTGACTACCCTGGACGAGGCCCTGCGGGTGTTGAAGAATGAAATCCGCAAAGGCACGCCTTTGTCTACTGGCCTGTTGGGATCGGCGGCGGAGATTTTGCCCGCCATCGTGGAACGCGGCGTTCAGCCGGACCTGATTGCGGCCCATGCTTCGCGGGAAAACCCTGCCGAGTCTGTCGCTCTTGAGCCGGCAATCAACCAACTGGTCGAAAGAGGAGCGCAGTTTTTCCGGCGCGGAGGGGAAAAATTCGCCGCCGGCGAGGGAGAAAGCGCGGACCTCGCGCCGGGAGATGTGCTGTGGACGGCAGCGAATCCCCAGGATCTGCGGCGCATGGACCAGACGGCACTCGATACCATTCCTCCGGAGGACTGGGTGCGCCGCCGCTGGCTGCAGCACGCTGCTGGATATTTCCACCGCCAGGCGCCGCTGGAACGGGTGTTGAGCGTCCGCGAAGAGGAACGGACAAAGCTTCTCAGCGCGTTGCGGCAGACGGGTTCCGCTGCCGCGTTTCAGCCACCGACAACTTTTCGCTGGCTCGATCCGGATCGCGGGCTGCAGACAACCGCGCTCTAAGTGCGGGCGATTATACGGCTCGGTTCTTTCCCTCTTCGACGATTTTCTGAATCGCGCTCCACAACTCACGGATGCCACGACCATCTTTTGCCGAACAGACCAATATCGCGTCCACGCCGAGCGCCTTGCGCAGTCGGTTGACGGAAACCACCCGCTGGTTTCCGGACAATTTGTCTGCCTTGGTTCCCACCACGATGCGAGGACGGCCAATGCTGTCCAGATATTCGGCAAGGATGCTGTCGCCCGGCTGCGGCGGGATGTTCATGTCCACCAGACAAACGCAGGCTGCCAGGGTTCGCCGTGTGGCGAGATACGGGTCGATGAAGGCGGGCCACTCTTTGCGGATGGAGCGCGAAATCTTTGCGTATCCGTATCCCGGCAGATCGGCCAGGATCAGCTCCGGTTTTATTCCAGCGCGCAGATGCAAAGCGAAAAAATTGATGGCGCGCGTGCGTCCCGGCGTCGAGGAAACGCGAGCCGCGGACTCGCCCAGCAGCGCATTGATCAGGCTGGATTTCCCGACATTCGAGCGGCCGAGAAATGCGATCTCCGGCGCGGTGGTCGGCGGAAACTGGGCGGCGCTGGTAGCGGAGAGAAGAAAATTTGTGTGGTAATGCGGCATGGTACGGCGGCCCTCGAAGCTGGTCGGAACCGCCTCTCAATTACTGTACTTGATGCAACAACGCCCCAGCGGTTTCCGGGTCGTATTCCGGCATGACGCGGTCGCGCCCACCCTGTTTGGCCGCATAGAGAGCGCGGTCCGCCTCTTCGACCAGGCGATCGGCGCGGACGCTTTTTTCCGGAAACTGAACCGCGACCCCAATACTCACAGTCAATGTGAGTGCAAAGCCAACGCCGGCCTCGAAGAGCTGCTCCCGCACGGAAAAGCACAGGCTATCGGCGATCACGCTGGCTGCTGTCAGATCGACATCCGGCAACAACACAGCGAATTCCTCACCGCCATAGCGCGCCGCAAGATCGCTGGGACGCCGCGCCACTCGCCGAAGGATCGTAGCCAGGGCCTGCAGGCACTGGTCTCCGGCGCGATGACCATAGGTATCGTTGATGCGTTTGAAGTGGTCGATGTCCACCATCAACAATGCCAGTGGATTGCCGGTGCGCCGTCCGCGACGCCATTCCTTCTCCAGCACTTCATCGAAGCGCCGGCGATTGGCCAGCTGGGTCAGGCTGTCCCGCTGCACCTGCTGTTGCAGATGCTCATGCGCTTCCGCCAGTCTCTTCTCCGCATCGACACGTTCAGAAATATCGCGAACATTCGCCACGAATGCCCTGGACTCGCCTTCAATCTCCGGCAAAATGCGCACGCTGGCTTCCATCCACAGATATTTTCCATTCTTGTGGCGGGTGCGATAGCGGAAGGTACGACTATCTTCTCCGTACAACATCTCTTTCAACATCCGCTGAAAAGCGCCGATGTCCTCTCGATGCATAAAGTCCGCAGCGGACTGATTGGTCCATTCCTCCGGAGTCCATCCCAGAACGTCGTAAACCGCCGGAGAGACGTACAGGCGGCGCCCTTCCAGATTGACGAGCACGACGATATCCCGGGAATTGTCCGCCAGCAGTTGATAGCGTTTCATGCCCTGGCGAAGGCGTTTTCTCAACTGGCGCTGCCGTTCCACAACCGCTGCGAAGGGAACCACGGAAACCATAAGCACCAGGATCGCCAATTGCAGAAAAAGGATGCTGGTGCGCATGGTGGCGCCTTGTTCCAGCCACAGCGGGCCGTGACCATGTGCCGTATACACAGCGCCGATAATGCAAATTTCAAAAACCGCAATCACTGCGCCGAGAATCCCGATCTCAAATACCATCAGCATCAGCAATGGCAACCAGAGAAAACGTAAAGAGTAGCCGACCACTTGAAAAACCAGCACCGAAGTGAGCAAAACCAGCAGTAAAACGCCGATGGTGCGAAACGCCTGGGTGCGGCCAAAGAGTTTTTTCAGACCTGGACTGTAGAGCGCCAGTACCAACGGCGTCATCACCGCCATGCCGATGCAGTGCGCAGGAAACCAGGATGCGAACGCGGTCCGGAAGTCGGCCTGAAATACAACGTGACAATATGCGGCGCTGAAAAAGCCGGAAACGGCAGGCGCCAGAAGAACTCCAAACAAAAGAAACTGAAACATTACCGGCGGGGATGCCAGGTCGGTTTGCGGAGTTCTAATGCGCGCCAACAGCAAGAGCGCAATCAAAATCTCAACAATATTGCAGAGAGCAAAGCCCACCCCTCTCGCAAGCGAATCTTGCACAATCAGGATGAAAACCATATTGACCAGCCATGCCGTCAACAGGAAGGACCACCAGCGGCTCCTCGGCTGTCTCAAAAGAAATGCAAGGAGAACTCCGTTGGCGATCCAGACAATAGGGGTTCGACTGTTGTTCTGCAGTAAAAAATAGCGTGCTGCGCACAAGAGGCCAAAGCCGACACCGACAACAACCGAGAGCACAAAAAGCCGAAGAGAGCTAAGCTTCTCTTTCGCCAGGTTCAAAGGCCACAAAGGCTCTATTCCAAAATCAGGTTGAAAATATGCGTCCTGCAAGCACCTGCTCCGTCATGCCGGTCGAATGCGCCGACATGCAATACAAATCAAAAGGGATTTTCGCCTTCCCGAACGGCTCTACTTTGGTGTGTCTATAATTCTTCGGCAAAAGCTCGTTGTTCTTGAAAAAAACCTTCAAGGAGGGGTAGCCTGTGAGCGTCGCCCGGTCCTTGAATGGGAACCGAGCGGTCGTTTCGCTCTCGAATACATATCCGCAATCAGGAATCTCGACTTCAAGAAACAGGAATCTTATGAGGAACTTGGATCGTGTGCCCGCAGCTCGGCGATGATCTCCCCCGCGGCCTGCCGGGCGAGATCGTCCTTCTCCCGCGGGAAAGAGATTGCTCCTACCCGGGCATGTCCGCCGCCGCCATAGCGTTCGCAGATGGTCGCCAGATTGACCATCTTCTCCGGCGCAACCTTTGCCCAGGGATTGGAGCCAACAGCAATTTTGGTGCGGAAGCTCGACCGGCTGACGCCAACGCTGTATGTTGCCTCGGGATGCAGATAATACGGAATGAACTTGTTATAACCCTCAAGCGGATGGTCGGTAATGTCGAAGTAAATCGTTCCGCGCTCGCACGATGACCGCTCCCGAATCAATTCCAGGGCTTGGTGATGGCGTTCGAGCAGCCCCGGCAGCAGATTCCGCACGAACGGCTGCTCAAGAATTTCGGCGAAGCTGATCTCCGTCAGCAAAGGAATCAACCGCGGCATAAAGTCGGGGTCTTCGGTCGATTCAATGACCATGGTCAGTTTCATTGCCGGCTGGGCCATTTCGACCGCGCTTTCCGGACTCTCATAGAGCGCGCCGTCAACGATATCGGCCCAGCGAACCAGCTCATCCAGCGGCGTGGTGTCGAATCCAAAGTGCGTGGATGCAATATGCGCCAGAAAACTGGTGCAGGAAATGTAATCCGGATCGTAGAACTGGCGCTCCCGCAGTTTCGGATCCTTCTGCCCGGCCAGAAAGCGCGCATGGTCCTCCGGGGTGAGAAATGCGCTGAGATGGTGATCGAACCACCAAGTAATCGCCGGGGATGGCGAATACTTGAAATCCACAATGGCGTTCTCGTCGCCGATGAACTCCTTTTCATCAAACAATGCGCCGGCCCGATGCACCAGCCCGCAGAACTTATACTCCGCATTGGGAGCGATGCATTCGCGATGGAAGCGGGCAAACAACGACGCAGAACAGGCCCCGTCAAAACATTTATCGTGGTAAAAAACGCGTACCTTCACTTGGGGCAATCACTCCGGAAACAGTCTTTATTTTGGGCTGAAACAACTAGCATTCATTGCTCGGCGCGATGTGTCAAGCGAACTGCCCGGGTTGCCGCCGAATCCGGCCAAGCAATCTTTGGCGCATAACTGAAATTTTCCTGTGGTTTGCACGTAGTATGGAGCAGGAAATTTGTAAAATAATTCGTCACACCGGAAGCCTCTATGGAAATTCTGCCGCCTAAACCGTCGCAATCTACCCGCGAGAACGCCGCGCCGTGCGTCGGCATTGCTGGCCGTTCCCCGATTTTCTACGGTCCCGATGGCTTACGGGCCGGTTGGAGCATTGTCCTTTACATCGCCGTGCTGGCGGTGCTGCTGGTTCTTTCGAGATTTGAGCTGCGTTGGTTCGCAGTGCACCTACAGCAAAAATCGAACCAGGGGGGCAATGACTTTCATCCCGCCTTCGCCATCGTTGCCGAAAGCACCGTGCTGCTGGTCATCGTGCTAGCCACGGCTTTCATGGCGTTGCTGGAACATCGTCGCGTGGCCGTCTACGGTCTGGACGGAGCCGATCGGGTCCGGCAGTTCTTTATCGGCCTGGTCAGCGGATTCTGCTTTTTATCGCTGCTGGTTGGAATCCTGGTCGCAACCCATCACCTTATCCTGAGTTCCGCTCATCTACCGGCGAAACAAACCGTGGCCTACGCCGCGGCATGGGCTTTCTGTTTCTTCCTGGTAGGAATGACGGAAGAATTCGGGTTGCGTGGATATCTGCTCTTTACCCTGGCGCGCGGCATTCGCTTCTGGCCGGCCGCGATTGTGCTGGCGGCGCTGTTTGGATTTATGCATAAGGGCAACCACGGAGAAAGCCCTTTCGGTCTAATCGCCGCGGCCCTGATCGCACTGGTTTTCTCGCTCAGCCTGTGGCGGCTCGGCCATCTGTGGTGGGCCATTGGATTCCATATGTCGTGGGACTGGGCAGAGTCGTACTTCTATGGAACCGCGGATAGCGGCGTTGTCTCCGCCGGACGGTTGATGCATGCGCAACCTGCTGGAAATATTTTATTGAGCGGCGGCATCACCGGGCCGGAAGGCAGCGCCTGGATCCTGCTGGTGGTGATATTGGCGGCGCTGTTTGTCTGGAAGACACAACCATTTCGCGGCATCCGTTTGACGGAGAAGTAGCATCCTGTCGCCATGGCTGACCATCCAAGGTTTTCTAGAGGTGGAAAATGGCGAAGTTCGGTTTGTGGGTAGCCCTGGAAGCGAAATCCGAAAAGGAACAGGAAGTCGATCAGTTTCTGCGAGGCGCGTTGCCGCTGGTGCAGCAGGAGGCCGGCACCATTTCCTGGTTCGCGATCCGTCTGGGTCCGTCGAAATTCGGAATCTTCGATACCTTCAACGACGAGCCGGGCAGAAAAGCGCACCTTTCCGGCAAAGTCGCGGAAGCGTTGTTTTCGAAGGCCGATGAATTGTTTTCTCAGCCGCCGAAAGTTGAAATGGTGGATCTCCTGGCGGAAAACCTCGTGTAGGTTTGGGATCGACCTCTCACTCATTCATTCGGACGCCCGCAGACTCGCTGCTAGACTGAAAGCCGCATGGCAGCCACCGCGACAACCTCTCCACGCACATCGATTTTTCGAAGTCGCACAGTGCGGTTCACGCTTGCCGGATTGTTCCTTCTGGTACTGGTGGCATTGCTGGCCTACTGGGGCGGCACGTTGTGGCTGAAGCGCGCCATGCGCAGCTCCCTGCCGCAACTGGATGGGCAACTGCGCGTCGCCGAGCTCACTCAGCCGGTCGTTGTTCGGCGCGATCCGCATGGAGTTCCCCACATCGCCGCCGCGACCGTCGACGACCTGATTGTCGCGCAAGGCTACGTCACCGCGCAGGACCGCCTGTGGCAGATGGACATGGTGCGCCGCTTCGCCGCCGGAGACCTGGCGGAGATTCTGGGGCCGAATCTCGTCGAGCACGATCGCGCGCAGCGAATCCTGCAAATTCGCAACGCCGCCGATGCCGCCCTGCGGACCATGTCTCCGGCAGACCGCCAATACCTGAATGACTACGCGCGCGGAGTGAACGCCTACATCGCCCAAACGCAGGATCATCTGCCTGCGGAATTTCGTCTGCTGCGCTATCAACCCAAACCCTGGCAACCAATCGACTCCGTGCTCGTTGCGCTGAGTATGTCGCAAACCCTCAGCACCGATTTCCCCACCAAGCTGGCCCGCGAAAAAATCGAGGCGCGGCTGCACTGGCCAATGTTGATCCACGATCTATATCCGGTCGGTTCGTGGCGCGATCATCCTCCCATTTCAACGGAACCGGACATTACCGCGCCGCAGAAAATTCCAAAGGTTCCACTCGATTCCTCGCAGACAAGCCTGCATAAAGACGCCAACGACATTTTGGATTTAGAGAGGCTGCTGCCTTCGTCACGAATACCGGATTGCCGCGACTGCGCGCCGGGTTCCAACAATTGGGTGGTCTCCGGCACGCATAGCGTTACCGGGAGGCCGCTGCTGTCGAACGACATGCATCTGGACCACACCATTCCCGATACCTGGTATGAAGCCCATCTCACCGCCGGAAACTTCAACGTGGCCGGTGTCACCTTGCCGGGCATTCCGTTTGTCATTGTCGGCCACAATGCCCGCATCGCGTGGGGATTCACGCTGCTCTATGCCGACGTGCAGGACGTATACGTCGAGCAAACACGCGGCGATGAATACCAAACCCCGCAGGGATGGCGGCGCTTCGTGCACGCGCAGGAGGTAATTCACGTCCGCGGAGGCCGCGACGTAACCGTGGACGTGCGGCGCACCGACCACGGACCCGTCATCACCCCGCTGCTGCCGACTGAGCATCGTACACTCGCGCTGCGCTGGACAATCTACGATCCGTCGACGGTAACGTTGCCGCTGTATGCAATCGACAGCGCACAGAACTGGGAGCAGTTTCGCGCCGCCTTCGCGTTGTTTGGCGGCCCGCCCCAGAATGTGGTCTATGGCGATGTCGATGGCAATATCGGCTATCAGGCGATTGGCAAAGTGCCAAAGCGACCGGGCGGCCTGGCCGCTTTGCCTATCTCAGATACGAGCCACGAGTGGCAGGGATATATTCCCTTCGAAAAAATGCCTTCTGTCTATAACCCGCCGAGCGGCATTCTGGCGACAGCCAATTCGCGGGTAACCCCGGACAACGATCCCAACCCGCTGACACTCGACTGGGCCGCACCGTATCGTAATGAGCGCATCTGGAAGGTGCTGGCCAGCAAGCCCAGGATCTCTGCCGCCGACATGCTGGCGCTGCAGAACGATGTGTACTCCACGCTGGATCATGAACTGGCGCAACGATTCACGTACGCCATCGATCATGCGAATCATCCCAACCATCGTCTTCGGCAGGCTGCCGACCTGATGCGAAGCTGGGACGGCGAAGTGAGTATTGCGAGCCCGGCGGCAACCATTGTCGATGCGGCTCGCGGAGCGCTATGGCCAATGCTGCTGCAACCGCGACTGGGGCAGGATTGGAAGCTCTACGTCTGGTATGAATCTTCATTTGTGGAAGAAGAAATTGTCTCCAGCCAGTCGCGCCGCTGGCTGCCCACGAAATATAGCAACTGGAACGATTTTCTCGCCGACGCGGTCGATCGGGGAATGAACACCCTCGAGGCTCCCCACGATCTGAGTGATTGGCGCTATGGCGATGTGCATCCAGTGGAAGTAGAGCATCCCCTCTACAGCATGGCGCCCTGGTTGCGAAGCTGGACCGGCACCGGAATGCATCCCCAATCGGGCGACGGGACGACCGTCAAGCAGGTGTCGCGCACCTTTGGCCCCTCCGAACGGCTGACCGTGGACTTTTCCAATCTCGATCGGTCGACACTGAATCTTGTCATCGGCCAGTCCGGGGATCCGCTAAGCCCGTACTACAAAGACCAATGGCCGTACTGGTATGCGGGAACTACGTTCGCGCTGCCATTTAACGATGCGGCTGTTCAATCAGCCACGGCGCATACACTGACGCTTGTTCCGTGAATTGCTCCTTCCCGCCTGCATCCTCACTCCATCGCCAGAGTGAAGCACCCTGCAGTCCGATATGATGAAATCCATGTCTCCCGATGTCCAACAGATTCTGAAGTGCGCCGCGGAACGGACGGATCGTGCGCTTGATCGTCTTTTGCCGAGCGGGGAAACCGTGCCCGTATCGATCCATCGCGCCATGCGCCACAGCACATTTGCCGGCGGAAAGCGGCTGCGTCCGGCGCTTTGTCTGGAAGCGGCCCGTATGATCAGCGGGAATAAAGAGCTTCCCGCTGGAGTGGAAGATCTGGGGGCGTCCATCGAGATGCTGCATACCTATTCCCTGATCCACGACGACCTGCCCGCTTTGGATAACGACGATCTGAGGCGCGGGAAGCCAACGTGTCATGTTGTTTTCGGCGAGGCGACCGCAATTCTGGCGGGAGATGCGCTACAGACCCTCGCCTATCAAACGCTGGCTAGCCTTCGCTGCCAACCTTCGGCTGTTGTCGCGATCATTGGGGAAATTGCGCGCGCCACCGGCACCCAGGACGGCATGATCGGCGGACAGGTAATGGACCTGGAGGGCGAAGGGAAAAAGCCGACCGCGGAGTTGGTCGCCGCGATTCATGGCGCGAAGACCGGCGCGTTGATCACGACCAGCTTAGTGAGCGGCGGCATTTATGCGGGCGGAGATTCGAACACCATCGAGCGCCTGCGCATCTTTGGACAGCGTGCGGGACTGGCGTTTCAAATCGTCGATGATGTGCTGGATGTAACCGAAAGCTCCGAGCAACTCGGCAAGACTGCGGGAAAAGACACGGCCACGGTGAAGGCAACGTGGCCGGCGGTCTATGGAGTGGAAAAATCTCTGCGTGCCGCTGAGGAATTCATCCAGTCCGCCTTCGCGGAACTGGATTCCTTTGGCGCAGCGGCGGAGCCGTTAAAGGCGGTCGCGCGATATCTGGTGGAACGAAAAAAATAATGCCGCGCAAAGTAGCTTATCGTGTGGCCAGAGCCGGAGTATCGGCCTTCGGCTGGGTTCCGCTCATAGTCATGAAATAATTTTGTTCCGCCAGATTGTGATAGAAGATCCCCGCCAGTTCAGCGGCCTTGGGGCCAAAAGTTGGCCGTCCACCTTCCAGAAAAACCACAGTTACCAGACGGCCATACGGCGTATCGGCGTAGGAACCAAACCAGCCGAAACGCGTTCCATGGTCGGAGCAGGTTCCGGTCTTGCCCAGCACTGGAAATTCCTTGAAGTTCGCCAGCACCGTGCGTCCGGTGCCGTATCGCACCACATCCGCCATGCCGAGACTCATCGCCGGTAAGACGGGCGCGATATTCAACTGGCGCTTCACCTTCGGCTGGAAGTTCGCCACTTCATCCGGGGTCTGCGGATGCTGCAAATAATACAGCGTGCCGCCATTGGCGATGGCGGAAACCAGCGCACCCAGTTGCAACGGCGTTACGGAAATACTTTCGCCGAACGAGCACATCCGGCCAACACCGCCCATGCTATCCGGCAGCGGCTCATCAGGATATACACCCAGTTGTTCTCCGGGAATGTTGTCACCGGCCAATTCTCCCAGCCCAAACATATTGGCGTAATATTTGACACGTTCGAATCCGAGATGCCGCCCGACGGTTTCAAAATAGAGGTTGTTCGACTTGGCCAGGGCTTCCGTCAGCGTCATGTGATAATGCCCGCCAAGATTGACCGGGGTATCCGCGGTGATGATGCCCTCTTCAAGCGCGGCCAGCGCGACCGACAATTTGATCGTGGAACAGGGTTCTGCCCCGCTCGACAAGGCCAGATGACGGTTCACCATCGTCAATATGCGACCGTTATTCGGATTGATGACAACGATGGTGCCGTTCATATCGCCCAGCGCTGCAACTGCTGCCTGGCGAACAACGGGATCCTCTCCGGTAACGATGTCACCGACCGTCTGGTCCTGCGCATAGGAACTGGCGCTGAAGCGCTCGTAATACCGATGATGCCGCGACCGGCGGCGGTGCGCATACGTTTTATGACGGGTTGCAGCAGAGGAAGCCGATCTATGCACCCGGGCGTGGTGAACGTGCAACGTCCGCCGATGCCGCACATGCGCCGTGGCGGTGGCGATACTGCCGCTGGTGTCGGCAGCTGCGGCAGGGAGCACCCGCATCGCCGGAGACAAGGCGAATATCAGCAATAACAGCAATCGAAGGGGGAGCTTCATTGGACTGCACCTATGGGCAAGATATGCGAAAAAAATACTCCTAAAACCGACCGGCTTCGCCAGAAAAAGTTCGAAATTCACGACCCCGTGACATCTTAGACAACAACCAGGTTACTCCATTTCACTACGACAACTCGTTGCGCCGCAGGTATGCCGGAACATCGAGCTGGCGATCTTCCATCTCCGCGCTGGCAGCCAACATCCCTTCCCGTCCGGCGCCGTTCCGGTCACCCCCAGCCGAACCCAGCATCGCTGCCGGAACCCCCTCCGTTTCGTCAATCTCTTCGCTCGACGAAGTTGTCTCTGCCGCGCGATGCTGCGATTTTTCCGCGTGCGGCGAAGCAGCTTTAACGTGAGATGCCTGGGCGGCATCCTCGGCAACCTCACTGGCAAAACGAGGCTTGGTGAACGCCTTTCCGGACTTGGCCGCATCGGAAGATGAAACCGCGACGGACGGCTGGAGGCGTTCGGCCCGCGCCGGCACATCGGGCCGGAAACCGGTCGCGATGACGGTGATCTTGACTTCATCGCCAAGCGATTCATCGAGCACCGCGCCAAAGATAATGTTGGCATCCTCATGTGCGGAGTTCTGAATAATCGTCGACGCCTCGTTAACCTCACTGAGTTTCAGAGAGCTGGAACCGCTGATATTGATCAGGATACCGCGCGCGCCGTCGATCGCGCCGTCTTCCAGCAACGGAGAAGACATGGCCGCGTGGGCGGCTTCCGCCGCTCGATTTGAACCCTTTCGCATGGCGGTGCCCATCACCGCGTAACCCATCCCCGACATCGTCGTCTTTACGTCGGCAAAATCGCGATTGATGATTCCCGGAATGGTGATGATGTCGGAAATTCCCTGAACACCCTGGCGAAGCACGTCATCGGCGATGCGGAAAGACTCAAAAAAGCCGGCATCTTTGGCGACATTCAACAGGCGCTCGTTCGGAATCACGATCATGGTATCCACGCTTTCGAGCAGTTCTTCAACTCCACGTTCGGCCTGCAACAGCCGTCGCTTGCCTTCAAATGCAAAGGGCCGTGTGGTCACGGCAACGGTCAACGCACCCATTTCGCTGGCCAGCGACGCGATCACCGGAGCAGCCCCGGTTCCTGTGCCTCCGCCCAGCCCGGCGGTCACAAAGACCATATCGGCGCCTTCCAGCGCTTCAATAATTTTTTCAGAATCCTCAATCGCCGCGCGTCTGCCGACATCGGGATTGGCGCCCGCGCCCAGGCCGCTGGTCAGCTTCATTCCCAGTTGCAGCTTGACCGGCGCTTTTGAGCTGCGCAACGCCTGCGCGTCGGTGTTGGCGACAATAAACTCGACGCCTTCCACCTTGGCTTCAATCATGCGGTTCACGGCGTTTCCGCCGCCGCCGCCGATGCCAATCACCTTGATCTTCGCGCCGCGCGGCACCTCGTCCTGATATTGAATCCGCAGGCTGTCGTCAATTGCCAATGTGTATCCGTTGTCGATCATCGCTTCTTTCATCTCCCCCAACCCCTCAAGTCTGTTTGCGTTCCCGCCGTTGACTGGATTGTCCTTCCCCGTTTCCCCAATTAAATGCTACCGGCAAAAATTGCCTTCAGGCGAGCTCCCAAGCCTACATCCTCGGCGCCGCGCTGCTCCCGCACTCGATGCGCGTACAACAGCAGCCCAACCAGCGTGGCGAATTCCGGATCCACCAGTTCCTCCGGCATCCGCGACAGCGGCACCGGCATTCCAATCCTGGCCGGAGTGCGCAGCATATTTTCGACGTGTTCGGCCATGCCGGGCAGTTTGGCTCCGCCGCCGGTCAGCACGCATCCCGATCCCATCGCTTCCAATACCCCGCCCTGCCGCAGGCTATTGCGCAGCATCTGGAAAAGTTCGCGCGCGCGCGGTTCGAGAATTTCACTCAGATGCCGCTGCGGAATCTGCCGGTACTGTCCATCTCCTGCATCGGGAGCCATGATGAGCACCTCATTCGATTGCGGAATCGCAGTCACGATCGTATGGCCGTATTGCAATTTCAACCGCTCCGCCTCCGGCAGCGGAACCCGCAGCACCACCGCCAGATCATTGGTAAAGTGCGAGCCGCCGATGGGCAGCGAGTCGGTATGCACGACCGCACCTTCAAACAGCACCGCAACTTCGGTCGATGCAGCGCCGATGTCGAGCACGCATACGCCCAACTCGCGTTCATCGGCGGTCAGCACGGCTTCCGCGGAGGCGATGGCTTCAAAGATGGTGTCGGAAACTTCGACGCCCGCCTTGTTGGCGCAGGTAACCACGTTTTGCATGGTGCTCGCCGGGGCCATCACGATATGCAGATTCACTTCAAGCGTGCTGCCGATCATTCCTACCGGATCGAGAATTCCATCCTGGTCATCCACCAGAAAATCCTGCGGCAATAGATGCAATACGCGATATTCCGCTGGCAGATGGACTTCCCGCGCTCGCTCCACTGCGGCGCGAACGTCGTCGCGAGTAATCTCCCGCATGCGGCTGCCCAACAAAATGCCGCCTCTGCTGGTCACTCCGCGAACTCGCGATCCGCCGACTCCAACCGCCGAGTTGGCGACCTCCGTCTGGGTGGCGTCTTCGACGGCCTGAAATGCATCGTCGAAGGACTCCGTCGCAGTCGTCAGATCGGAGATGATGCTGCGGCGAATGCCGCGTGCGTTGGCAACGCTGTGGCCCAGATAGCGAATTGCCCCATCGATAATCTCTCCGGAAAGAGCCCGCACCCGAACGCTTCCCGCATCGAGCACCGTGATATTTTTCTGTTCCCGCTCCGGCATCTGCTTCCCTTTCCGTAGATTTTTACCGCTATGCTCCGCTGACCGTATGCATAATGGGGTTGCGCACCGGATGCCCGCGCTCCGATGTCGGCGGCTTATGCCGGGGAGCAATTTTATGCGTTGCTGCGTGGTGCTTTTTCGCGACGACTTTTTTGGCGGCCTTGGATTTTGCCGGCTTCGCGCTCTTCTTCGAGTCGGTGTTTTTTGCGGGCGCGACTGCTTTGGGTGGCTGGGGCACATCGTTCACAGCGGGCGGAGCAAATGGTTTTTCCGGCGGAGTATCCGTCAACACCGTGGATGCATCCGATTGTTGCGCAACCGATCCGCTATCGAGCACGACCTGTCTTCCATAACGCATATCGACAGATTGCAGTTTGGGGTATTGCTGCTGCCACTCCTTCAGATGTTCGCGATAGGCGCGATACCGCGGCAGAAAATCGCTGTCGCCAAAATGCACCAGCGGCTGATGGCCGTGGGCATACATGGCGCGAACATCTTCCGGATCGGAAAGATCCACTTCACTCAGGCCGGAGGAGATATTTCCGCCCTCCGCATCCAGAGAACGCGTGAACTTGCGATACAACTCCATGCGAGCGGCGCGAGTCGAAAGCGGCTCGGCGCTCGAAACGCCGTTGAGCACAGGGAAGGAATAATGCTGGGCCGCGGCGTCGGGCAGGTTCAGCAGAACGCCGTCATCATCGACCAGCCGCACAGTATTTCCATCGCGGGCAAAGGCAACCGGCGACCGCTCCAGCACGCTCACATGAATTTTGTCCGGCCAAAGCCGCATGACGGTCGCGCGCCGCACCCAGCGAATCTTTTCGAGCTCTGCCTGCCGTTTCGCCAGGGGCACATGAAACACGCTGTGGTTCATGTCCTGATCGAAAATGGCCAGCACCTGCTGGGCGCTCACAACGCGGCTGCCGGTCACCTGAATATCCCCGGCCGATCGCAGCAGGAAGCGGGGATTGTGCAGCAGCAGGGATTTCATCCCCAACCCCACCGCGACTGCCAGACCGATCGCAGAGAAAGCGATGACTCCGACGGCGACGCGTACCCAGCGGCTCTTCCAACCAAATCGCGATGCAAATCTCGACCCGCCTCTGCGACGCACCGGCACGCGCTGCCGGGCGCGTAGAAATGGCACACTGGCTTCCGCATCGGCCGCTTCTTCCAATACTGGGTCAGGAATGTTTGCCGTCTCCACCTGTCGCCGAGGACGCGACGTATCGTTGGGCTCCTCTAACTCCAGCAGCCCGAGTGATTGTCCGCGTTCTGTGATTTTTCGCACAACCGTAGCGGGTCGTGAGAGTCGCCGTTTTGACTATAACTCGCTTCTTATACGCTGAGTTCAAGATTTTCGGGTTTTTCTCGGTTTTTTCGGTTCTGTTGCCCTTTTTGCCCTTTTCTCTCCGGCGTAATTTCATCTTCAAGGGCAGCCAATACCATGGCGGCGGCCTGATGAATATTGCCCGCGCCCATGGTCAGGACCAGATCGCCCGGCTTCGCCATCTGCGCGATCTCTTCCACTGCCGCATCGAACGAAGGGCCGTAGACAACTCCGGCGCGATCGATTCTTTTCACCAGAGCCAGCGCATCCACCCCGTCAATCGGCGCTTCGCTGGCGGCGTAGATGTCCAGCACCCATACGGCATCGGCGTCGTCGAAGCAATGGCGGAATTCCTCCATCAAATCGCGCGTGCGAGTATAACGATGCGGCTGGAACAATACCAGCACTCGCGCATACCCGCATTGCCGAGCTGCCTCCAGGGTGGCGCGAATCTCTGTGGGATGGTGGCCGTAATCATCGACGACGGTGACGCCGCGCACCTCTCCCTTGCGCTGGAAGCGGCGTTCAACGCCGCGAAACTCCGCGATGCCGGCGGCAATCTTCTCCGGCGGAAGACCAAGCTGGGTGCCGATGGCGACCGCGGCGGTCGCATTGCGAAGATTATGCAGCCCGGGAACCGCTAGCGTGAACGGTCCCAATGCGTTTCCCCTCCCCCGCGCGTTGCCATTGCAATGCACAACAAATTGCGACTGCCCGGCGGCCGATGACGGCAGAATCTCCAGACGAAAGGCCGCATCCTCCGCCAGGCCATACGTCAGCACGCGGCGGCGCACACGCGGCAACAGCGCGGCCAACCGCGGATCGTCCACGCAAGCGACGGTAGCGCCATAAAATGGCACGCGATCCATAAAGTCCAGGAATGCTTGCTCGACGTCTTGCATGTCGCGATAACAATCCATGTGCTCGCGATCGATGTTCGTCACCACGGCGAGAATTGGCGACAGCTTGAGAAAAGAGCGGTCGCTTTCGTCGGCCTCGGCAACCAGATATTCGGAACGCCCGAGACGCGCGCTCGAACCCATCGCCTCCACCCGTCCGCCCACCACCACCGTAGGATCGAGTCCACCGGCGGCGAGCACGGCGGCGATCATCGAAGTCGTGGTCGTCTTGCCATGCATTCCGGCGATGGCGACGCCGTACTTCAGGCGCATCAATTCGGCCAGCATCTCCGCCCGCTGGATCACCGGAATTGAATCGCGATGCGCGGCCAGAACTTCAGGATTTTCCGAACTCAGCGCGGAGGTCGTCACCACGACATCCGCCCCGGCGACATTGGCTGCCGCATGGCCTTCGAAGATGGTCGCGCCCAGCCGGGCCAGCCGTTCGGTGATGGGAGAATGCTTCAGGTCCGAACCGGAGACACGATGGCCCAGCGTGAGCAGGATTTCGGCAATGCCGCTCATCCCAATGCCGCCAATCCCAATAAAATGCACGCGCTGCGAACGGATAAACATCGTAAGAAGGCCTGCTTTTACTGTAGCAGCGGCGGCGCGGTGGAAATTTGAAGCATTTTCCACACTTAAATGCAGCGCCTGAGAATCCCGAAACGCTTTCTGTGAATCCGTTCCCTTGTAGCGATTACCGAAATCCTGGAGGATTTATGGCAACGGCGGCAGTCGCAATAGCGACGATGCGCATGTTAAGCGGCAAAGCAGAGTTCCGCGTCGTTCTCACGATGTAACGTTGAACGGCAATCATGCTCGAAAAAATATAGCGTCCACCGCGCTGCAAATAGGAATTTTGCTCGTGAAATTTTCGCAACTTTCCCCGCCAATCCGCGTTCTAATATTGTGAGATGTCTGGAAGTTGAAACCGCTGCAAAGCGGCCAATCTGGAACTCTCCGGGACCTTGTCTCCTGAAGCCACAGAATCCGGTGGACACGTGTGGAGCGCAAGGTAGATGGAGGTACCGTGCGTACCCTTCGTTCCCTTCTTGTAGCCGGACTTGCAGGTTCCGTTCTGCTGATGCCGGCAATGGCGCAGAACTCAAATTCTCCAGACGAGAATGCACCGCCCCGCTACTCGGCGGACGTTCCTCCACCGGATGCTTCGAACTATCCTCCGCAGTACTCGCAGCAAGGCTATGCGCAAGCGGCCCCGCAGCAGGGTTACGCAACACCAGACCCGCAGCAAAGCTACTCCACAGATCCGTCTCAGCAGGGCTACGACCAGCAGAACAATGCTGTGCCTGGCGCGACCACCAACGCGCCTCCACCGCCTTTTCCCGACGACGCCTACGATCAGCCGCCCATTCCCGAAGACGGCGACATCTGGACTCCCGGTTATTGGGACTGGGATAACGGCTGGGACTGGGTGCCCGGCGAATGGGCCGCTCCGCCGTATGTAGGCGCGCTTTGGACGCCTGGTTATTGGGGTCCGTATGACGGCTACTGGGGCTGGTATCCAGGCTATTGGGGACTGACGGTCGGATTCTACGGTGGCATCTACTATGGCGGCGGATATTTTGGTCGCGGATATTGCGGCGGCTACTGGCACGGCGGCCATTATTGGAACAATCGCAATGTGGTGAATCTGGGCCACGGCGGCAACTTCCACAGCTATGGCGGCGAACGCACTCCCCGGGGCTACACCAGCTATCGCGCGGTTTCCGATAACCACGGCGGGTATGGCCGCAGCGGAGCCGGAGCAATGAACCACAGTTTCGGCAACTCTCGCGGCGTGACCAATGAAAGCATCGCGCGGGCGCATCAATATTCATCCGGACGCGGTATGCAAGCCGGCAACCAGGGCGCAATCGCAAACCAACACAGTTTCAATAACCGGGCTGGAGCAAACAACAATATGGCCGGCATCTCCAACAGCCGCAGTAGTACAACGGAGAATCGTTATGAGGCATTCAACAACGCCAACCGCAGCGCCGGTTTCGGCAGCCGCGCCCAGCAACCCGTAGTCCGCACCTATAACCAGCCCCGCAGCAATGGCTTTGCGCAAAGCCAGAACATGAATCGAGGCTACAGCCAGCAAGCCTATCGCGGATACGGCTATGGAAATAGCTTCGGTTCTCGTTCCAGCACCCCTGGAGCGTCCCGATCCTACAGCGCGCCGTCCGTCTCCAGAGCGCCGCAGGCGTATAGCGCACCGCGGGGCTACGGCGGCGGAGCCAGTGCTCCTTCCCGCAGCTTCAACAGCGGTGGCGGCAGCTATCACGGCGGCGGCTTCGGCGGTGGCGGATATCACGGCGGTGGAGGATCGCCGGGCGGGTTCCATGGAGGGGGCGGCTTTAGCAGCGGTGGTGGTTTCCACGGAGGTGGGGGCGGGAGACGCTAACCGGCTCTCTCGAAAAAATAAGAGCATCAGCCTGCGCTATGCGGGCTGTTGCTTTTTGAGCAGTGCGGCAATCTCGGCTGCCGCGTTGGGATGCGCCAGGGTTCGAGCGGCTTTCCCCATCTCGCCGAGCCGGAATGGATGCTGCAAGAGCGCGAGCAATTCCGTCAGCAATCGCTCCGGGGTCAACTCGGTCTCCAACAGCATTGCCGCAGCGCCAGCCTTTACAAGTTCCTCGGCGTTCCGCCGCTGGTGATCGTCGGCGGCGAGCGGAAACGGAATCAAAAGCGATGGCCGGGCGGCAGCCGCCAATTCCGCGACGGTGCTCGCTCCGCTGCGGGACAAAACCAGAGTTGCGGCGGCAAACTGCTGCGGCATATCGTCCAGAAACGGCTGTACGCTCCACAAACCTGCCCGTTGTGGCCCGAGGGATTGCCGATAGACCTGTTCAGTCTCTTCGACGTGTCGCGCGCCACATTGGTGCAGAATAGTAAGCGCGGGCACGGCGGCAAATAGCGCCTCGGCAACCTGCGGCAAAGTTCTGTTCAGCACGCGCGCCCCCTGGCTGCCGCCGAAAACCAGCAGGTGCGGCGCGGAGCCAACCGGCCGGGAAGAAATACTGAAAAACTCCGGCCGCACCGGAATCCCCGTCACCTGAGCGTGGCGAAAATACGAAACAGTGTCGGGAAAATTGACCGCGGCATCTTTCACCCATCTACCCACCAGCCGGTTCGCCATGCCGGGAATCGCATTCGGTTCAAAAGCCACGCAAGGAGTGCCGGTCAAGATCGCGGCCATCATGGCCGGCCCGGATGCATACCCACCCACTCCAAAGACCACGTGCGGACGGAACGTATGCAGCTGCCCAATGCAGGCAGAAATACTCCGCGGCAGGCCGACTGCGGTTTTTAATTTGGTGGCCACGCTGACTCGATTCAACTGGCCCACCTGAATCAGATCGAGAGGAAATCCCGCCGCCGGGACCAGTTTGGTCTCGAGTCCCCTGGCCGTGCCGACAAACCGCACGTCCGCGCCAAAGCGTTCCACGAGCTCCCGCGCTACGGCCAGCGCGGGGATCACGTGGCCGCCCGTGCCGCCGCCTGCAATCAGAACGCGCAAGCGATGCTGTGTCATGCGGGTCAGTCGATCTCCCGGGTAATGTTCAACAGAACGCCCATGCTGAGCAGGGTAAAGAACAGCGACGTGCCTCCGTAGGAAATGAAAGGCAACGCAATTCCCTTGGTGGGCACCAGCGCCAGCACCACGCTGATGTTGAAGAACGCCTGGATGATGATCGTCGCCGTAATGCCGAACGCGAGGAATCGTGCGAATGGGTCGGTTGATCGCAATGCCGCGCGCAGGCCGCGATACGCCAGGATCAGAAAAAGAGCGACGATCAGGACGGCTCCGATCAGTCCCAATTCCTCAGAGATATTGGCGAAGATGAAGTCAGTTTGCGGCTCCGGCAGATAGAAAAGTTTTTGCCGGCCTTCCATCAAACCCACGCCGTGGAGTCCGCCCGCTCCAACAGCGATCAGCGACTGCAGGATGTGGAAACCGGTTCCGCGCGGATCTTTTTCCGGATTTAGGAAGGCAACCATGCGCGCGCGCCGCCAGGCTACGTGGAACAACATGTAATACAGGATCGGGGATGCGGCGACAAGGGCGAGGAAAAGATATTTCATCTGTGCCCCCGCCAGATACAGCATCAAAAGCGTGACCGCGACGCATACCATCGCCGTCCCCAGATCGGGTTCCTTCAGAATCAAAGCGATGAACAACAGGCTCGGCATTGCCGCCGGAAGCAGGGCGCGACGCCAATCCTGCAGCTGATCCACGCGGTCCTGCAGAAACCAGGCGAGGAACAATACCAGTGTGGGCTTTGCAATTTCAGACGGCTGAAAGCTCAACGGGCCGAAACGAATCCAGCGATGGGTATGGTGGGAGTCATGCATGAAAAATGCGCCCAACAACAGCAACACTGTAATCGCCACACAGGGGAAGACGACGGATGGGCTATTGAATCGCCGATAGTTCACCCGCATCAGTAAAACCATCGCCAGCAAACCCAGCGCGGCAAAGCCTGCCTGCCTTAATACAAACCAGTAGGGCGAACCGTAGCGCTGGCCCGCCATGACCGCCGAGGCGGAAAAGATCATGACCAGGCCGAACAGCACCAGCAGCATGGTGACGATGAACAGCCACTTGTCTATGCCGACGCGTTTTGCCATTCTTCCACACCCTGGCGCGCGAGCACGATTTGCTTGAAGCATCGTCCGCGATGTTCGTAATTCTCGAATTGATCGAAGCTGGAACAGGCCGGCGCCAGCAAAACGACTTCACCGGCCCTGGCCTGGGCCGTAGCCGCTTCCACCGCACGATCCAGTGTTTTCGAGGAGACAATCTGCGTCGCTCCGGCAATCTGTTGCTCAATCTTTTCGGCGGCGGCTCCGATGGTGTACACAGCTCGGACGCGCTCTTGCAGCAGCGGTTTCAGCAGCGTGTAGTCGGAGTCCTTGTCTTTGCCTCCCAGTATGAGATGAATGCCTCCGGGAAAAGCCGAGACGGCCTTGATCGTGGCATCGACATTGGTTGCCTTGGAATCGTTGTAGAAGTCAACGCCATGAATGCGAGCGACAAACTCCAGCCGATGTTCGACAGCACGAAAAGCAGCGACCGCGTTTCGAATCACTTCTGCGGAAATTCCGGCGAGCTTCGCCGCACACACCGCGGCCAGCACATTTTCGACATTGTGGTTACCTTTGAGAGCGATCTCGTTCAAAGGCATAATCGGCTCCAGAACCGCCTGCTCATTGGCGCGCCAGACGATTGAGTTCTGATAAACAAATGTCCCCTGCCGGACGGGCCGGCGCATACTTGTCCAAAAAACTTGAGCATTTGTGTCGGCGGCTGCGTGCTGCGTCTCCGGATTCTCCGCATTCAAGACGAGAAAGTCTTCCCCGGTCTGGTTGACGAATATCCGCTTCTTGGCGGCAATATAGTTTTCGAGATTGCCATGTCGGTCCAGATGATCGGGCGTGATGTTCAGGATTACAGCAATCTTCGGGCGAAAGTCCACAATAGCTTCCAGCTGAAAGCTCGAGACCTCGAGCACGTTCCAGCCGTTGTCTGTACTTTCAGGGACCAGCGCAATGACCGGCACGCCAATGTTGCCGCCCACCTGTGTCGGCTGTCCGCCGGCGCGGAAGATTTCTCCACAAAGCGCTGTCGTTGTCGTCTTGCCATTGGAACCGGTAATGGCGAGAATTTTCCCTCGCAGAAAACGCGATGCCAGCTCCAGTTCTCCGATCACGATCGTTCCCAGATTGCGGGCCTGCTGCAGCTCCGGCGTATCCAGCGGAACGCCCGGGCTGACGACGATCAAATCCTGGCGGCGAAAGGTTAGCAGGCCGTGTCCGCCCGCTTCGACCATGACGCCCGCGTCCAACAGCGCCGGCAATTCCGCCGCCAGCGCTTCGGCGCTACGCAGATCGGAAACCGTGACTTGGGCGCCCTGCTTGCGGAGAAAGATGGCCGAAGCCACGCCGGACTTTCCCAGCCCGACCACCAGAATTCGCTTGTTCTTCAATTCCATAATCCAACTCGTGTTTGCCGCCGCGCAGGCTGCGATTCGATTGTGACACGTTCCAGCAATCCCTGATATACGCCTTCAGAACCGGTCTAGCGCAGTTTTAATGTGGTCAGCGCAAACAGGGAAAAGATGAGGGCCGCGATCCAGAAGCGGACGATCACTTTCGATTCCGACCAGCCCAACAGCTCAAAGTGGTGATGAATGGGCGCCATCTTGAAGATGCGCTTTTTGCGCAGCTTGTAGCTGCCCACCTGCAGCAGCACGCTCAACGCCTCCACGATGAAGATTCCGCCGATGAAGGGTAGCAGCAGCTCCTGCTTGATGATGACCGCGACCGTACCGATCGCGCCTCCCAGAGAAAGCGAGCCGACATCCCCCATGAAAACCTCCGCCGGATGCGCGTTGTACCAGAGAAATCCGATGCTCGCGCCCACCATGGAGCCGCAGAAAATCGTCAGCTCGGAGACCATCGGCATGCGCTGGAAGCCAAGATAATCGGCGTAACGCACGTTCCCGCTGACGTAGGTCAGCACGGTCAGCGCGCCGGCGGCAATGATGACGCAGCCGATGGCCAACCCATCCAGCCCGTCCGTCAGGTTAACGGCATTGCTGGAGCCGACCAGCACCAGCACGATGAAAATTATAAACGGCACGAATGCAAATACCCAGAGATGCTGGGCATGAAGAACGGCGGCGATCGACAGATCGGGGCGGAAATTCTTGGCAAATGGCACCATAAGGCGGGTGGAATATTCACGGTCCCCGCGCAGCACCAACAGCAGCGCGGCAATCAGGATCGCGAGGCCGATCTGCGCCGCCATCTTGGCTCGAAATGTCAGCCCCAGATTTCGCTTATGAACAACCTTGATGTAATCGTCGGCGAACCCGATGGCGCCGAAACCCACGGTGGCCAGAACAGCCAGCCAGACGAACGGGTTGGCTAGATTGCTCCACAGCAGTGTCGGCACCAGGATCGCCACCAGGATCAGCAGCCCGCCCATCGTCGGCGTTCCCGCCTTCTTCTGGTGACCCTGCGGCCCGTCCTCGCGGATGAACTGCCCGATCTGAAACTCGCGCAGGCTTTCAATTAAATGGGGGCCGATCAATAAACCGATTAGCAGCGCAGTCAGGGTAGCAAACGCGGTGCGAAACGTGAGGTAGCTGAAGATGCGGAACGCGTGGAAGTATGGAAATAATTTTTGATAAAGAAGCCAGTAGAGCAAATGACCTCCGCGCGGTTCCAGATTCAAGAGCTTTCTACGGCTATAGTAATTGCTCGCATGATGAATGCACGATGCGAACGATAACAATCTGCACGATTGTTCCAGCGCAGGCAATGGCGTCCGGAGCTTTGCGCGCCCAGGCTGCGTGCAGAAAGGCGCCTTTACTCGCGGCACGGACTATCGTTCCGCTGTGCTTCGTTCGGAATTGCGGTTTTTAGAACCGACTATTTTCCCGTGGTTGGCGAACCAGGATTATTTGCGTGCGTCTGCGCCATATATCCCTCGCGTGTTCGTACGGTCAGCTTGCCGTATCCCGGCGCTGAGGCTGTCACGTGGATGGTTCGATATCCACCCTCGCTGACCGGTCGCGTCGGGTGATACCCCAGGATGTACTGCTCGCGGATGTCCCGCGCGACCTCCGCCGCGATGGCGTCGACCTGGTCCAGCGATTTGGGAAAGAATGCGATCCCACCGGTCTGGTCGCTCAACATTTGTAGGATTTTGCGCGCATGATGCGCCTGCCCGCGATCCTCATCGAACAGCAGGCCAATAGAATAGACGATCGGGCCGTGCAGGCTTTGGATGCGCTGCACCGTCTGCTCCACCGTCGCGCTGGAACTGTTGTCCTTCCCGTCGGTAACGATCAAAATCACTTGCTTCGGGCGCTGCGCGTTCTTCGCCAGGTGATCAGCGGCGGCGATCACGGCATCGTACAACGCCGTGCCTCCCTGAGAATCGATATGGGAAAGGCCTTTTTCGAGAAGTTGGATGTTCGAGGTAAAGTCCTGATCGAGAATCGCCTGATCGGAAAAATTCACAATAAAGGACTCATCCTGCGGGTTCGATGCCCGCACCAGATCGAGCGCGGCGAGGTTGACAGCGGCACGCTTGGGCTGCATCGAGCCGGAATTGTCGATCAGGATCGCCAGCGACACGGGAACATCTTCCTGCCGGAAGGAAGAGATTGTCTGCCGGGCGCCGTCTTCAAATATATTGAAGTTTTGTTTTTGCAGTGTCGTGACCAGATGCTGATGCTCATCGATCACGGTGGCGTACAGAACCACTTCGGTGACCGATGTCCGTATGGTGAATTGCCCGTTAGGACCTTTCTCCGCTGTCTGATTGGTTTGTCCGGCCCTTGTCTGCGCGGAGCGCTGCGCCAGCGTCAAAGCCGGGATCAGCCAGATCGATGCCCAAACCAGTGCCCAAGTGCTGAGCATACGATGACATGACCGGCACGGCCTCGGGTTTGCCGGAGATGCCTCCCGAAGACATGCGTACCGAGAGGATCGCGAAGCCGTCGCAAGCCGTCCACGGGCGCCCATACCAAGAATTTACGCCTTCTGCGTCTCTCCATCTGTTCCGCCTTACGGTTCACGAACAATTCAACCCCCTGCGATAGAATCGGGATAATACAGAACCGTACATCTCGCGCCTGATTGCAGGCCGCACCGGACGACAGGAGTTTCCCACAAAATGGCCCGCATTTACCCGTTTCGCGCCTGGCGCTATAACCCCGGAGTGGTCCGCGCCGAAGACGTTGTGACTCAGCCGTACGACAAGATTACTCCCGCCATGCAGCAGTCCTACTACCAGCGCAGTCCATACAATCTGGTCCGCGTGATCCTGGGACTGCCGGAACTTTTCGACTCCGCGGACAACAATGTTTATAGCCGCGCCGCCAAAAATTTCGGCAACTGGCGGGCCGAAGGCGTCCTGGCACAGGACAATGAGCCGTCCATCTATGCTTACTCCCAGCGCTATGAAGTACCGGGCGCGGCGGGGACTTTTCAGGAAAGACGGGGCTTCATCGCGCTGGGCGAAGTGGTGGACTACAGCCAGTGCATCGTCTTCCGGCATGAGAAGACGCTGCCCAAAGCGAAATCCGACCGCCTGAATTTGCTGCGCGCCACCCACGCGCACTTCGGTCAGATATTCATGCTGTATTCCGACCCGAGCCAGACGGCGGAAAACCTGCTCTTCGCCAATCCCACCACGCCTGATATTGAATTGACCGACGAATACGGCGTTCTCCACCGCGTCTGGAAGATCTCCGAGCCGGGCACCATCAACATGCTACTTAGCGCCATGCAGGACAAGAAGCTTATCATTGCCGACGGACACCATCGCTACGAAACCGCGTTGAACTACCGCAAGGAGCATGGAGCCGAAGCCGACGGCGCGATGGAGCGGCCCACCAGCAGCCTTCCGCAGCCTTCGTTTCCGGAAGCCGCCGTCATGATGACGTTTGTAAACATGGACGCTCCCGGTCTGACAATTCTTCCCACGCATCGCGTTGTGCACAGCCTGGAGAAGTTCGACCCCAGCGCATTCCTGAAGCGCGCGGAAAAGTATTTCCAGGTCCAGCCGATTTCCGCCGACAGCAACACCCGCGCGATCACGCATCAACTTGCGGAGGCCGGAAAATCTGGAGTCAGCTTTATCGCTGTCACCCGTTCCGGAAAGTACCTGCTGACGGCGAAAAAGGCCGAAATTGAAGCTCGCCTGAAAGATCAGCCGGAGCGTCAGAGAAAGCTTGACGTAGTGCAGCTTCACTCCGTAATGCTCGAAGATGTGCTGGGAATTTCGCAGCAGGCCGTGCTCGACCAGACCAATCTGCGATACATTCGCGATGCCGCGGAGGCCATCCAGCAGGTGCGCTCAGGGGATGCCGACGTTGCGTTTCTGATGAATCCCGTCCAGCTGGCCCAACTGCGGGAAGTGGCCTTTGCCGGTGACGTGATGCCGCAGAAATCCACCGACTTTTATCCGAAATTGCTGAGCGGCCTTACGGTTTATGCCCTGGATTAGGTGGACGACGCCCGAAGCAAAATATCGGCAAAATTGTAAAAGAACGATGCCTCGATCGTTCGTTCGCGGCTTCCCGGCGTTTCTTGCGATTGCAATATTTCTTGCCGGTGATGCTCTTCCGGCCGCAGCGCATCAGCAGAACCAGGCGCAGCAGCAGGGGCTGACCCAACCACATCCACCGGCCCCGCCGCCGCAGCCGCCTGTTCCCTTGCCGCCGCCAGTGCCGCGCCCACCGGAATTGCGCTTTCTGGTGGTCATTGATCCGGCCCATGGCGGTCTGGATACGGGCGCGATGCTGGGCACAACTCCGGAAAAAACCTACACGCTGGCTTTGGCGGTCCGCCTGCGCGTATTGCTGAACGCGGACGCAATTCGCTCCGACCTCATGCGGGCGAGCGATGTCCCGGTCGACGATACCGCGCGCGCGGTCGCGGCCAATCGCGCCCATCCCGCCGCCTGTATTCTGCTGCATGCCACCGGCACCGGCAATGGCGTCCATCTTTTTACTTCTTCCCTTCCCGCTGCGGGCAAGCAAATCTCCCAGGACACGCGGCGTACTTTTCTACCCTGGCAGACCGCACAGGCCAGCTATACGACCGAGAGCCTGCGCCTCGAATCGGACATCAATGCCGCCCTGGCTCGCCAGCATGTGCCGGTGTTGCTTGACCGCACATCGCTGATGCCGCTCGACAGTCTCGCGTGCCCGGCGGTGGTGGTGGAAGTGGCTCCGCCCGACGCGAACACTCCGCTAACGGATGCCGCCTATCAGGAAAAGATTGCCCAGGCACTGGATGCGGCCATCGTCTCCTGGCGCAGCGATTGGAGACTGCAGCCATGATTCCCCGCTACCAAAAGGTACTTTTATGGCTGCTGTTGTTGGGCTCGGTTTGGACAGCGGCCTACCTGATTCGACTGCATGCCCGCGCGGAGGACCAGATGGCGGCGGTGGCCGACACCGCGCCGATGCCGGTGCCGGTCGAAGCAAAGCCGAGTGATGTAACTTTGATGATCGCGGACGATGAGGATGGCTCGCTCTCACCTGTGCAGCGCCAGCTCGCGTTGCCTGCCGAGACCACCACCCGCGCCAAAGCGCTGCTGAACGATCTGTTTGCCGAGTACGCAAAGCCCGACTCCCCGCATTCGCTGGCCGCCGTCGCCGCCGTTAACGACGTCTTTCTGCTTCCAGTGTCGGCAGCGGCGGCAGACTCTCCCGCCGACTCAGGACAGATCGCCGTCATCAACCTGAATGGAACGTTCGCCGATCATCATCCCTCCGGAATTCTGGTGGAGACCCTCACCTTGCTGTCGATCCTCGGCACCCTGCACGCCAATCTGCCGCGGATTACCCAGGTACGGTTTCTGGTCGACGGCCAGCCACGAGAGACGTTAGCCGGACACGCCGATTTGACCCGCACCTACCTCACCGCCGGAGATGTTCCCGAGGTTGCAACCGCAAACTCCCCGGCGAATCCACCGGCTCCCACGTCGGGAGGCACACAATGACTGCCGCCGCTGATAAACATACTTCAGCTTTTCCGCGCATCGGCGTTTTTGATTCTGGATTTGGCGGACTCACAGTGTTGCGTTCCCTGCTGGCACACATCCCTTCGGCGGAATATTTTTATCTGGGAGATACTGCGAGGCTGCCCTATGGATCGAAATCGCAGGCAACCGTCGCCCGCTATGCGGTCGAGAGCGCGCAACTGCTCGAATCCTACGGCGCGGAATATCTTGTGATCGCCTGCAACACGGCCAGCGCCTTGGCGCTCGACGCCATCCGCTCCGCTGCTCGAGTGCCGGTGCTGGGGGTCATCGAAACCGGCGCCGACAGCGCCGCCGATTGCAGTGTCACGCGGGATGTACTGGTGCTGGCCACTGATGCCACCGTCCAGAGCCATGCCTACCGAGACGCATGCACGATCCGCGGATTGCGAGGGCTGGAGAAGGCCTGCCCTCTGCTGGTCCCGCTGATTGAAGAAGGCTGGACCGCTCGCGAAGTCGAAAAAAACAGCGCCGTCACCCGCCAGGTTCTACGCATCTATCTGGATGAAGCGCTGGCGCAAGCGAAAGCCCGCGGCTACACGCTCGATACAATGCTGCTCGGCTGCACTCACTATCCGCTTCTGCGCACCATGCTGGAAGAAGCTCTACCCGAGAGGATGACCATTCTCGACTCCGCGGAGACCACCGCGCGCCGCGTCCGGCAGCAGCTCGCAGCCGGAGGCCGGCTTTCCTCAGTTACAGAGGAAGACCAGTCACGCTGCCACTTCTTTGCCACCGACTCCGTCGAAAAATTCCGCACCCTGGGAAGCCGGTTCCTCGGCCAGCCCATCGAGCAGGTCAACCTGATCGATCTCGGGGGATAGCGCAGGACGCTCCACGTTCGAGCGACGAAGGGTTCGCCCTGCGCAACCGCTCCTCAAAACACGGCCGCGCGAAACAAAATTTCGACCGTCCACAGTTAGAGTAATTTGCTCGAAGAAGCAGCGCTGATATGCTGCGGAAGTACCCCTCACAGCATTTCATTTGGAGGAAGCATGTTGAACCTGGAAGGCCGCACCGCCATCGTCTTTGGCCTGGCAAATAAGCGCTCGATCGCCTGGGCGATTGCACAGAGGCTGCACGCATCCGGCTGCAAACTGATCATCAGCTACCAGAACGATCGCATGAAGCAGGAAGCCGAAGGGCTGCTGGCCGAGCTACCCGGCGCCGAAGCCCTGCAGTGCGACGTTTCAAGCGACGCTGAAATTGAGCGCGCCTTCGCCGACCTGAAACAGCGGCACGGCAAGCTGCACGTCGTGGTTCACTCGGTCGCCTATGCACCTGCGGAAGAGTTGAAGAACGATTTTCTTTACACCACCCGCGAAGGATTCCGCGTTGCCCATGATGTCAGCGTCTATTCGTTGATCGCGCTCGCCCGCGCGGCGGCTCCGCTGATGACCGAGGGCGGCAGCATCCTGACGTTAACCTATTACGGCGCGGAAAAAGTAGTCCCCCATTACAACGTGATGGGAGTCGCCAAGGCGGCGCTGGAAGCCACCGTGCGTTACCTGGCTGCGGATTTAGGCAAGCAGAATATCCGCGTCAATGCGATTTCCGCCGGTCCGATCAAGACGCTTGCAGCCCGGGGCATTGGGGGCTTAAGCGACATGTTAAAGGCGCATGCCGAGCGCGCTCCCCTGCACCGCAATACCGAGCAAGCGGAAGTCGGTGGGACTGCCGCATTTTTGGCATCCGACCTTGCTTCCGGGATCACCGGCGAGGTGATCTACGTCGATAGCGGCTACAACATCATGGGATTCTAAAAAGCGTCGCGGAAAACACCCCAGGGAGATGCGCCGGCAGGTGGTGCCCCGAATCTTGCCCAACATGAGCGGAAACGGGGTCCGATAGCTGCCAGCGCACAAGTTCAGGCGACGGCCTGGGTGCGACGGTAATCCTCATCTTTAGAAAAGGCGGCCGAAAGTGTTGCTGGAGTCATCAGGGTTGCTGGAGTCAGCTCACTAACCTCAGGCTGCAATCTCGCCATTTCCCAGGCATGCAGAGTCCGCATCTTTTCCAGTGAATACGGAAACTGCCGCCCGCAATCCAGGCATACTTTGTAGCTGTGTGCCTGGAGCGTAAAGGGGCGCGTCATATGACCATGACCGCACCCAAACAATATCTCGTAAAAAAAATTGTAAATCGCGAGTAACCAAGACATAAGTTCTGTTTCCGCGGACCTCTACATGCCTGCCGTAGAGCGTCCGGGCCCCCAGGTTTCAGATCCCCGCATTGCTCGGGGTCGAAGATATCTAAGGTAGATGCAATCCCCGGGCCAGGGGCGGTTTTGGGCAACAAAAATTAACAAAAGCCTCAAAACTTATCTAAGTTGTTGATTAATAACAGATAAACTAATAGAAGACAAGAGGAGAATGGGTTCCATCCCTTGGAAGGGTGCAAAACTTTTCATACTATGCAGATTATTTCACACTTTGGGCAATCACGATCTTCCCAAAGTGCCCACCTTTTTCCATATGCCGATAGGCTGCAACTGCGTCTTCAAAAGGGAAGACCTGGTCGATGACGGGCCGCAGCTGATGACCCCCAATGGCCTGATTCATCGACTCCATCATGACGCGAGAGCCGACGTAGATTCCGGCGATGCGAATCTGGCGCATCAGAATCGGCGTCAGGGAAAGTTTTTCTTCCGAGCCGGAAAGCACCCCGATCTGGGCGATGGCTCCTCCAACGCGTACCGCTTTTAGAGACTCGCCGAAGGTTCCCGATCCGCCTACCTCGACGACAATATCGGCGCCGATATTGTCAGTCTGTTCTTTTACCCAGGTCGCCCATTTTGGTTGGCGCTTATAGTTCAATCCCGCATCCAGGCTAAGTTGCCTGGCGCGTTCCAGCTTTTCATCGCTGCTGGAAGTGCCCAGCACGCGCGCTCCGGCCAGTTTGGCAAATTGCAACGCGAACACCGATACTCCGCCGGTTCCCTGGATCACTACCGCGTCGCCAGGCTTTACCTGGAAGGCTGCTGTCAGCGCATGCCACGCCGTCAACGCGGCGCATGGGAGGGTCGCTGCTTCCTCATAACTCAAATGCGCGGGAAAGCGAACCACACCGTTTTCCGGCAGCACGACATACTCCGCCAGCATTCCATCGATATCCCCACCCAAAGAGCCCCGGGACTTCGCCGCCGAAGGCTCGCCGTCCTGCCAGTTTTGTGCGAACAGTCCGGTGACGCGGTCTCCCACGCGCACGCGGGTGACGCCGGCTCCCACTTCGACTACCTCTCCCGCTCCGTCGGAAACGGGGATGCGCGGAAGGCGGAGTTTCGGATCGTACTCTCCGCGCGCCATCATCAGGTCGCGATAATTCAGTGAGTTTGCGTGTACGCGAATCAGAACTTCCCCGGCGCCCGGTAAAGAATCGGGAAGCGTTACCGGCTCCAGCTGGTCCAGCCCGAATTGAGAGATCTGAAATGCGCGCATGAAATGCTCCCGACAAGGAATAGTATCAATTCCTGAATTTCAACCGGCATTTCATGGGGGAAATTTGTACCGAATCCGCTCACCGATGCAGCAGGTCAGCGGCGACGGCTACAAAAAAAACAATCGAGATAATGCCGTTCATGGTAAAAAATGCCGCATTCAACCGGGTCAGATCGCGGGGTGAAACCAGGGAATGCTCATAGACGAGCATGGCGGCGACCGCCACCACTCCAAAAATGGCGATGCCCCCCAGATGAAAAAGCGCGACCAACAAAGCCAGCAACGCCAGCATTGCCAGATGCATCCCGCGCGCAATCCAGAAAGCTGCCTCCAGCCCGAAGGCCTGCGTAACACTGTGCAGTCCGGACCTGCGATCGTGTTCGTAGTCCTGGCAGGAATAGAGAACATCGAACCCGGCCACCCAGAACAGAACCGCACCCGTCAGCACCAGGATGCGAGGATCGAGCGAGCCCCGAACGGCAATCCACGCGGCGGAGGGCGCGATCCCCAAACAAAATCCCAACACCAGATGCGACCAGCGGCTGAACCGCTTGGTGTAGGAATAGAAAAAGATGATTGCCAGCGCCACCGGAGACAGCAGAAGAGTCAACCGGTTCAATCGGCTCGCCGCAAAAATAAAAATGGAAGCCGAAACCAAAATAAAACCCCCGGTAAATTGGCGGCTGAGCAGTCCCGCCGGAATTGCTCTCGACGCTGTTCTTGGGTTTGCCCGATCGATCTCCGCGTCTGCCCAGCGGTTGAATGCCATCGCCGCCGACCGAGCCGCGATCATGCAGACGACAATCCAGAAAAGTACACGCCAGGGCGGCAAGCCATGTACAGCCAGCATCGCGCCCGTCAGCGCGAACGGTAGGGCGAATATGGAGTGCTCCCACTTGATCATCTCCAGCGTGGTTCGAAGGCTGCCTGCGATCATGCTCTCTTGTCCCAGCGCGGAGCGAAAATTTCTGTGTCTGTCATCGTCTGAATATTTTTCTGCTTACCCAGTTTTTTTCTGCTTACTCAGTATAGTGGACGAGCACTCGAGCGCGGATGTCCTGTCTGTGCGACCGCGCAACAAACCGCCGAACAAATCCGGCCCGCCTATTACAATCCAAAAGTGACGTACCGGATTTTGCCTACAAATTGACCGGCAGCAGCCAATTTCCTGCATGCAATTTCTTATGGTTCGAACGGGAACCCTGCGGCATCTAACGCCGGTGAGCTCTTTAAGACGGTAAATCGTAAGCACTCCGCAACAACCAATAAGCAAGCACACAAAAGGTAAAGGAAAGCGGATTTGACAGTTTCCCGACAAGAGACCAATCCGTGGCTGGTGGCGCTGGCAGTCATTCTGCCCACGTTCATGGAGGTGCTCGACACATCCATCGCTTCCGTGGCGCTGCCTTATATTGCCGGAAGCCTGTCGGCCAGTAATGACGAAGCTACCTGGGTGCTGACCAGCTATCTGGTCGCCAACGCTATTGTGCTGCCCGTCAGCGGCTGGTGTGCGCAGCGATTCGGCAGAAAACGTTTCTTGCTGGTTTGTATTGTCATCTTCACTATCAGTTCATTCATGTGCGGCGCTGCCACCAGCCTCGGCATGATTCTCATCGCCCGCGCGGTACAGGGAGCTGGGGGCGGCGCGTTGCAACCGATATCTCAAGCAATCCTGCTCGAATCTTTTCCCGAGGAAAAGCGTGGGCAGGCGATGGCCCTGTTCGGATTCGGCGTAGTTGTCGCGCCCATCCTGGGCCCGACGCTGGGCGGATATCTGACCGACGCATATTCCTGGCGCTGGGCCTTCTACATCAACATTCCCGTCGGCATTCTGGCGCTGATCATGATCTCGCGCTTCGTCAAAGATCCGGATTACATCCGCGATGCCAGGCCCGGTCCGCTCGATGGAATCGGCCTGGGCCTGCTGGCGGTATGGCTGGGCTGTCTGCAAATCATCCTGGATAAAGGCCAGGAGGATGACTGGTTTGGCGCCACCTGGATTCGCTGGGCGACAGTGATCCTCATCATTGCCTTCGTCACATTTGTCATTCGAATGCTGCGTCAAAAAAGGCCTCTGGTCAATCTGCGCGTCTTTGTACATCGAAACTTTACGCTGGGATGTGTTTTGATCGCTCTGTTCGGCGGCTGCATTTATGGGCTGATAACGCTGCTGCCGCTGTTCTACCAGGAAGTGCTGGGCTACACCGCCTTCAACGCCGGAGTTGCTGTGAGTCCGCGGGGGCTGGGAGCTGTTATCGCCATGCCCATCATCGGTCTTCTGACGGCAAAGATCGACAACCGATGGCTGATCGGCGGAGGATTTCTTCTCTTCGGAATCTGCGGCATCTGGTTCGCGGAGGTAAACCTCGTCCTTTCGCCGTGGTCTTTCCTGTGGGCCATTATCTTGAGCGGCTTTGGTTCCGGCATGGTCTTTGTTCCGCTTTCAACGACCGCCATGGCTCGTTTGTCGAATGAAGAGATCGGCAATGCCTCCGGCCTCTATAACCTGTTGCGCAATGTGGGTGGCAGCATCGGTATTTCCATCACCAACACGATGCTGGCGCGCCACTCGCAGCTGCATCAAACGAACCTGGTACAAAACCTGACTCCGAGCAGCCGCGTATACCAGCAGCAACTGAGTCAGGGGGCAACCGCACTCGCGCCGAAGATTGGTGCAGCGATGGCCGACGCAGGAATCCTGGGTCGGATTTACCATTCTCTGAATGTCCAGGCACTTCTCTTGTCTTACGTGGACGATTTTCGGTATCTGGCGGTGGCGTCCTTCATGTGTTTGCCAGTTGTATTCATGCTGCGAAAAACCGTGGGACGCAAGGGAGCGATTCACCTAGAATGAAGCGACCGGAAAATCTCCCCCTGAAAATAAAAATACGGAAACCCCATCGGATCTCCGTCTTTTTTGTTTGCGCGGTCGCTTGTCCGCGCTATTTCTTTTCGTTTGCCTGGCTGCCGACGACCAGATCGTTCGTTACCTGGAAAATTCCCGGTACTCCCATCGCCTGCGTATACGCCAACTGCTTATCCATCTGGCTGTCGACGATTCCGTAGAGTGTCACCCGACCATTTTGCACAGAGATGCGGATGGGGCGCGATGGAACCAGATCGTAGCGCCGCAACGCCGGATATCCGTAGATCGCGCGGAACACACGGCGACGGATACCGTCGTCCATCGGCGAAACAGGATCGACCCGAATCTGATTGTCGACCCCCTTCACTCCAGGCTCATATGCGGTTAATGAGACGGCAGACTGTTCCGCGACGGGTCCAAGAGCATGGCCACCCAGCGTCACCATGCCATTTTGTACGTCGACGGAGATAGCGTCGAATACCTGTCCATAGCCGACGCGATCCATCTCAACTTTGCTTAGCAGTTTTCGCTGGAGCACGTCATCCGGAATCGTAGCGCCGCCAACCGCAATGTTGTCCCGCACATCTTTCACGCCGCGAACTTTCTTCGCCTTTTTCAGAGCTTCCAGCTTATACGCGTACAGATCGACTTGCCCCGACAGCGTGACGGTTCCGTTCTCAACCATTACGGTTACGCTCTTCAGAGTCTTTTTCTGTAACTGCTTTTGAACCGCGCTGGTCAACTGCGCGTCGGAACTGCTGTCAGCGGCGAATATCTGACCGGACGATCCGGAAAACGCGGGCAGCGCAATCAATCCTGCTGTCACCAAAAGCAACACAATAGACAATTTGGATACGGATTTTCTAACTTGCATTGTTTTTCATCCCTTCATACCAACCACGACATCTCTTATCGAAACATACCCCACCGACGATTCCGCCACCCCGGAGCGCCTGGGTTGGCGTCGCCGGAATCATATGACTCTTCGAATGGCTTGGAAAGTTTCCAATCCGTCGCAGGCCAGTATTCCAGCCAGGATCAATTATTGCTGGCGGTAATACTGGATGCACTCGGTCAAGACCTTACTTATGTTTGCCTCGAATCTGCAGGTACATACTGAAAACATCCGCTTCGTCGCGCACCGCGATGATCGATACATTGCGGGTCAGGTCGAACTGCGCCTGAATCAATTGCTGCGCCGTGGTATTCACGTTGGTGGCGAAGGTCAGCGTCACGCTGCGGCCAACCTGCTCTTCGACGGTCACGCGGGCGGTCGACCCCCCCAGCGTTCCAACAAAATTTGGATCGACGCGCACGCTGCCGACACCGAATAGCTTTTGCACGCGGCTGCTGACGGCGGCATTTAATGCTCCGCCCAGCAAAGCCTCGGAGGTTAGGTTGGCGTTTGCCTGCAGCTGTTCGCCGTACATGGTTGCCTGCTCGTTGGTGCGACCCAGGGCCAGCAACGCCAGCACATCCGCCTGCGTCAGCGGAGGCTCGGAGCGATAGGAGATGTCGAGCTTGTTGGGCGGTCCATGCAGGCTGATGATGATGTCATACTTCTGCACCCGGGCGGAGGCTTCGATATCAATCTGCGGAGAAATTGTCACCGGGTTAGCAAAGACAATATCTCCCTGTTGCAAGTGATATTTCGTTCCCGCGAACGAAGCGGTTCCCTCCGATATATCGATGCGCCCCAGAATCGAAGGATTTTCCAGCGTGCCCGCCACACGCAGGTTGACCTCTCCGGCGAGCGATGCAAATGAGTTCTGAAATCCGAGTTGCGGGGCGGAAGTAATGTGAATATCCAGCCGCACGCGATTGAGCGACGACGATGGATCGATGGGAGCGGAGACACTTCCGCCGCCAGCCAGGGCGGAGAGATCGAAGCTGCTGCCGACTCCAAAACGCGTCACCATCACATTTCCGCTAAGCATCAGATTGGCGGGAGTTCCCAGCAGGCGCAGCTTCGCATCCGCCGAACTCGAAACTCCTTTGGGATAGCGGATGCGAACATCCTTACTGGTCGCCGTCAGGTCGACGAAAACTCCATTCCGATAGCCGACGAAACCTTTTACCTCAAGCGCGCCCCCTCCGGAGTATCCGGTCAACTGCTGCACCACCAGGCGATCTTGATCGAACAGCATTTCGCCGTTCATATTCGTCAGGCCGTTGGTCACATTCATCATGTGCAGATTCACATTCCGCACCTGTGCGCTGCCGCGAAGATCGGGCTTCCGCGCCGTGCCGCGTGCATTGACTACAAAACGGATCTGACCCGATGACTGAATACCCGAACTGAAGGCCGAGATCAATGCAGCGTCGATGGCGCCTTCCGAGTGGAGCCTCAGCCGAGATTGGCGGAGCAGATCGACGGTGCCATCGGCAACCAGATCGACATTTTCACCCTGAATGTGGATTTGTCTCAGTTGCAGCATCCCGTCTCTGAGCGACATCTCAACCGGGCCGACGGAATGGATCAGACGATGGCTGACAGTAACAGCGAAGACATTCAGGTCCGCATCGGCCTGGATGCGCGCTGGCTCTTTCAACGGACCGGACATCGTCATGCGACCCTCCAGCGAAGAGGTTCCATCGATGCCGGAGATATTGACCATACGCAGTAGCGGAGCAATATCGAAGCGGGAAAAAGTGAGTTGCGCCTGCGCCGGATAATTTCCGGCGAGCTGGATTTTCCCGGCGGCGTCCACATGGGTATCGAGCAATTCTGCGCGAGAGGTTACAGCAAGAATTTTGTTCTCAAGATGACCCTCCGCATGCAGGCGTCCCATCGGTTGATGGTTCAGTGTGAGACCTTCAACCTGGATCCCGCCGGTTGCGATTGGAGCGTTGATCCTGCCATTCGCCTGAATATGGAAAGCACCGGAGCCTCCGACAGACAACTGCCGACTCTGGAGCGCAGCCACCTGTCGCAAGGCAATGCGCTCCCCAGTCAGCTCTCCTTGCAGCACGCCCGATTCGTAGTCATAACTGAGACGCCCGGACGTCGCGCCGCCAGCGACGGAAAGCTGAATGCTGCTTGCTTCTAAAACATGATCCCGCAACGCTACTTGGACTGAGGCAGCCGGGATATCCATGCCATCGACCGCGCCATGTTTCAGCTCCACGCAAGCAGCGCCATCGAGATCGTCGATTATTCCCGCGATATGCGCGTTGGCCGTCAGCTCTCCCGACGCTGCATACCTCCCTCCGAAAACAGATTGCAAATCGGCGATCGACGCGCCGGCGGTCTGCATCTGTGCAGCAACCCGGGTATGGCCGTTGTAGGTGTAAGTCCCGGGCGCGGTGCGGGCTGGGGACAATTCGAAAGAGGTATGAATCACGGAAGTCCCCCGCACCAGTTCGGCATTGCGAACCGTTAACTGCGAAGGCGTATAAGCAAGATTTGCGTGGAACTCATCCCAGGTCAGCAGATGTTCGACCGGAGGGCCCGCGTTGCCGCCGGCTCGCGCGGCGATCATTTCAAAACGCTGCGAATCCAGGTGACCCACCGCCTCCAGCGCAAAAAAGGAACCGTGGATAGTTCCATTGAAGCTGGCCGCGCCCAGAAGATTCAACGGCAGCGTATGTGCTTCACCCTTCGGCGTCACCCGAAGGTCGAGCACCGTCAACAGCCGGTCGAATTCGCCCAGATTCCGGCCTGTCGTATTGAGCTGCAGGTCGGTGTGGTGATCGTTCGTCAGCAGCGTCAATGTGCCCGAGGCGTGCACCTTGGTTGCAGGCGTCACTTCATCCGCCTGTTCGATGACGAGATGTCGATGATCTCCCAGATAGTCCGCGTGCGCCGATCCGCTTACCGGCACCAACCCCAGCAACCGCCGCGGAGCATGCATGGTCAGATTTCCGTGAACATCCAGGCCGTTGCCATCACCGGTCCATCGAGCGGTCACCTCACCCGAGGTTGCGGTGGTGAAGCCAATGTTCCAATACCGCTTCGGCGCAACGGCGGCAAGAATCAGCGGCAATGTGACATCGGAAACCTGCGCCTGCATATCCGCTTCGAGCGGCTGATACTTTTCCGTCTCTACAGTTTGCGGAGCGCGATTTCGATGCAAGCGTCTGAGCAATTCCCCCGGACTAAGTTTTAAGCGGTTTGCAATCCCCGACTTTTTTTCGAGCGATTTGGACTGCCCGGCCGCCGGTGTCAGCACTGGCTTCGACGGCCCCACACAATGCTTCATCACCAGGCTTCCGGTGATCCGGCCCTGATCTTCCAACACAGAGGAGAACCCCGTCAATGAACATTGATCGTTATCGACGATCAGGTTCGTATGCAGATCGACGTTTTTGAGGCGTAGCCAATCCGATTCCCATTCGCCTGCGTGAAGATCCACATGGCCGGTCACCTGAAAATTTTCCACCGCGTGCTCGCCCGGCGCGCCATGCGCACGAATGTTCAACTGCACCGCGCCGTTACGCAATTCATCCTCGCCGGTAATAGCGCCGATCTCGCGGGCAGCGGCAGAACCGCGGACAAACAGCCGCCAGTCGGGCTTCGAAAAATTTCGCAGGTCGCCCGTCGCGGTTAAATGCGAAGTGCCGGTTTTCAAGTCCAGGCTTTCGATTCCAAATCGATTCTCCGCCAGATGAAAATCGGCTCTCAATTGCGAATGGGCTTCGGTCGCATTCTTCAACTGGAAGGTAATGTTCTTTGTCTCCAGCAATGCCTCGTATCCTACGCCGACGCCGCTGTATTGCATGGTCAGCCGGAGCGGACCCGCTGCCATCTCCCACGGAACCGCACGATTGTTCAATAAAATCAGGCCATTCTCAATGCGCGTCTGATCAATCGCCAGATTCAACAATGCTTCGGGCAGGGCCTGTTTGCTGGCTACGCGCGGCTGCGGCTGATTTGTCGTTCCATCGGGATACAAGATCAGATGAAAAACCGGCCGCTCGGCATAGAGGCTGGCGAGCGCAATCCTCGGTGAAAAGAAAGAGGTGACCTTCGCGTTCAAAGTCAGATGATCCACATGAAAATATGGGGCCTGATCGGGACTCTCTTTGCCACAAATCGTCAGGTCGTCCACTTCAATCGCCAGGTGGCGAACGCTCCACTGAAAGGAGCCGATCTGGACCCGGCCGCCGGTCACATGTTCGAGCGTCGATACCAGCGTCTGATGCACACGCGCGGCAAACTGCGGCGTCCCGGCGTACCAGACGGCGAGACACAACACTGCAACCGCCGGGATGGCCACGGCAAGAGCGGGATAGACGAAGTGCTTCCATCCCAGGCCTCGCTTCGGCTCGGGCGATTCGGGAGCCGCATTGCGCTCAGCGCTCATATTGCGTTCATCGCTCCCGTTGCGCTCTGCACTCATTGGCCAGCGCCTCCCTCGCGATATGCGGCGTCCAGAATGCGCACATTGGCTTCACTTCGCAAACTCTTCACCCACTGGTCGACCAGGTCGCTCACCTGCTGTTGTCGTAGGATCTCTCGAATACGCGGCGCGACGGAATTGATATTTGGAATCTCAGCTTTCTCACGCTCCAACTCCGGCTTGAGAACCTGATCGTAATACTTCTGGACATCGGCATTCGGCACACGGGCAGCGACGCCGAAACGCAGATCGATAAATTTCAAAATCGCCAATCGCTCGCGGACACGATCTTCAATTTCAGATTGCGTAAATCCATGCGCGGCCAGCACGGAATTCCATCCGGCAGCGGATTTGCAGTCGGCATGGGCGCAGGCTGAACTTGTCGCGCGCAGATCGTCGATGGATTGCGTCACCTGTTGTTGAGAAATGTCCGCGATTCCCGGCTGCAGCAGCCGCTGTTGATCGATCAATGCGCGGTCGATCACGCGCTGCAACGCCCGCTGCGGAGTGTTATCGGCTGCGGGTTCGATGCCAGGCTGAAATGCCGCGAAGCGCATCTCTTCATCCACATCGCTGGCCAAAATCGCCTGATTGCCAACCACCGCCGCTACGCGATCCAGAACCGTGCTCCGCTGTGCGCCCGGTGGGGCAACTTGCGCGGAGAGCATTCGCGGCACGCACAACATCCCCGTCAGCAGCAGCAAAGCCGCGCCCGCATGAGATGCCCACGGATGATTGCACACTGTCATCAGAACGCCTGCCCGATACTGAAGAAAAAATTGAAATGACCCGAATTTCCTACATACGGTGGCTCGCCGTTGTAGTTCAAGACCGCGGGAAGCAATGCTGGATCGGCGACCACCGGATATACCGTCGGATTCAGGTTGTAACTGAAGTCCACCCGGATCGGCCCCACCGGAGTTTTGTAACGTAGCCCCAGGCCCGCCGCCTGCGAATCGTAGTTGAAATTGCATGTCCCCGTCCCGCTCGGCGGAGTTACGTTGTAGCAGGTCTGCACATCCGGCTGATGAAAACGGAATAATGCGGGAAACATATCCGAGGCATTCTGATAGACGTTCCCAAAGTCTTCAAATAGCACGAAACCGAGATTGGACCCAATCAATGGCAGAGGCACCGGCGGAACCCGCAGCTCCGTGCTGTTGACGAAAGCGCCCGAACCCCCAACGGGAAAGCCGGTTTGCAGATCGCGTGGACCGGCGGCGTTGACTGAAAACCCGCGGTGCGAAGTCGCGCCGCCCGCGTAGAGCCGCTCCGGCAAAGGAACCAGGTCATATGTTGGATCGCCGTAGATATTTTCGATACCGATACGGGTGCTGCGAGCGAAAATCCAGCCACGCTTGTTCAGGCGATAGTAATTCGATTCCTGGGTATCCAGCCGGTTGAAGTTCGCCTGCGAGGCCAGGCCGGACCAGGCAAAAAATTCCTGAGCGGAAAGATACCATCCGCTGGCGGCATTCAGGGGACTGTCGCGGGTGTCATGCACATAGGTAAAGCCGGGACCGCTGACGCGCGTGGGCTGGGAAAGCAGCGGGATCAATTCCGCGCTGACCTGCAGGCTGTTGGGATTGACATAGACATAGCGGTAAGCCATCGAATAGATCAGCGTATTCACCTTATTCGGTCGCTGGGTAAATAAAACCGATCCGCTGATGGTCGACGCTTCGTACGTGGTCACATTCTGGTTGCTAACGTACCCGCCGGAGATTGAAAAATCGATCGTCTTATGTCCATAAAATTGCGGCACATTGAAAGTCATGATCGCCTGCTGCTCCAACGTACCGTACGCGGTCTGCAAGGTTATGGTCCGATTTCTTCCTCCCAGGTTGATTCGACTCACGTCAAAGGAAACACGCGGGCTGACGCCGAATTTGCCATTCGGATTGCACTCAAACGTAGGCGGTAGGTGCAATTCAATCAGCGAAGCCGCTGATGGGCAATTCCGCTGTGGCGTTCCGGTCTGGACCTCGAACCCAAATCCATAGTCGTAATTCCAGCGATGCGCCTCGGTCAGATTCAACAGAACATCTTTTTTCGATTGTGCTCCCTGTGGATTAACAATGCCGGTATTTACCTCATTAAACACCGCGAGGTTATAGAGGCGCCGCTGCGTATCGGAAATGGCGTTGCGATCAAGCGGATCGCCAGGATGAATCTCCAGCAACTTATCGACGACCTGCGGTTTTGTGTAGTGCAATCCGCTGATCAACACCTGGTTGACAAAAAATGGTTCTCCTTCATGAATGCGCACCGTGATGTCGATCTTGTCGGGATCGTCTTTTTCCGGCTGCTCTTCAAACGTCAATTCCACCTGTGAAAATCCATGCCGATAATAATCGGCGAACAATTGCAGCCGATCGCCCGCAAGCGTCGTCAGGGAGTAGGGCTCGCCGGGGCGGGTGTTCATCTGCGCCAGCAGTTTCGACTGAGAGAGCTGCGCCGCGCCCACCAACTGAACTTTGCCGATTCGCTGCTGCACTCCTTCGTGAATTTCATACGTCACGGTGACGATCGAAAACTTTCCATGGAAGCCGCCTGGTTCCTGATCGGAATCCTTCACCACCGGAACCACGCGAACTTTCGCAAAGCCATTGCTCCGGTAAAGGACCGCGATAGCATTGACATCGCTTTCCAGCAGCGCCTGGCTGAAGACTCCATGCCGGTTCAGCGAGTCGGCCTTCTCGACACTCAATCTCTCGCGGATCACATCCTTGTCGAAGTAACGATTGCCGTTGATATGGACAGCAACCACTTTATGCAGCGGGCCGCGTTCCACCTGGTAGGTAATGATCTCCTCATTCGCCTGCGGCTGCTGAATCGTATGCGTCACTCGCACATTGAAGTAACCCTGCTTCTGGAAATGATCTCGCAGGTTGTCATCGCCTTCATCGAGCAGATCCGGATCGACGGCTCCTTCTTCATAAACGGGGACCAGATTTTTCAGATCTCGCTTAGATACTTTGGCGCCGTTGACCACGACCCGAACCAGCGGACCGCGATTGACATCGAATCCGTAATCGACCTGCGCGGGGGCAGGGCGAAATATCTGTTGGTCGGCGCGGACCGTGGCCTCCAGACGGTCCTGTTTTTGATAGCTCTTCCGCAGGCGGCTTAATGCCCTCGGTACTGTGTTTGATGTAACTTTGGAGCCTTCTTTCAACTTCCCGACCTTGCGAAACCGCGGCACCGTCACACCCGGAGAGCCTGTGACGGTAAGCGTGCCGACGGTCGCCTGTTTGCCTGCGTCCACGGTGTAGATCACATCGACGAGATGTTGCGGCCCCGCGGGTACGGTGGTTACGAAGACGGTGGGCTGATAAAAACCGTTTCGCGCCAGCGCTGCTTTCAGGTTTACCGTCGCTTCGTCGAGCTCTTCACTTGTAAAAGGCTCTCCGATATCGAGTCGTGTGGAGCGCTGGATTTGTGCCGCCAGCAAATCCTGCTTCATGCCACGCACAAAAAGCCTGTGGAGAAATAGCTGGGGAGTACCGCGAAAAATTATGATCACTTCCCCGCCCGATTCGACGCCCTCCGCGACAACGTCCCGGTATAAGCCGGTGGCGTACAGCTCGTGCAGGCTTCCTCTTACGTTGGCAGCGCTTAATCTGTCGCCGGTCTTCAGCGCAAGGGGAAGAATTCCGGCCTCCTCCGCGGACACGCCTTCAAACCGGATCTCGCGGACCCGCAAACCGTACCAGCTTTTCAAATCGCGATACCGAAGCACCGCGGGAGCAGAAGATACCTGGGCAAAAGATGCGAACGCCGGACTGAAACAGCACAGCAGACAAAATATGATCCCGGCGATTTTCCGCCGGATGCTCCGCGCTATTTGAGTCTGTGTTTTTCGCAAAAATTATGCTCTTAACGACCCGAAGATAGAAACCCGGTTCCCACACCGAGGTTTCGAGCCGCGCCGTTCCAACGGACACTTCCATAGCCGGGATGAACCGGCTCGGAATCGCTCCACGAATCGATAGTCTGGGTTCCCTTCCGGTTAGGATACTCAAGCAGGTGCATACCCGTCCTGTTTCATATACTGGATATATATGGTCCCGCTCGCCAATGCGCCAAATTTCCTTGCAGAGGACCGATATTCACGGCAGATTCTCTTCCCGGAAATCGGGGACCAGGGTCAGCGCAAACTGCTGGCTGCCCATGTGGCCATCGTCGGCTGCGGAGCGACAGGCGCAGCGGTCGCCGGACTGTTGGCTCGCGCTGGGATTGGCACGCTGACGCTGATCGACCGCGATTATGTGGAATGGAGCAATCTGCAACGCCAGGTCCTGTTTGAGGAAGAGGATGCGATCGACGCTCTACCCAAGGCGGCAGCGGCGCAGCGTAGAATAGCTCGCTTCAACAGCGAAACCCACATCGACTCCTATGTTGCCGACCTTGTGCCAGACAACATCCATGCACTTCTCGCAAGCGCGCAGTTAATCCTGGATGCCACCGATAATTTCGAGACCCGCTATCTGCTCAATGATTATGCCGTCGAACAAAACAAGCCGTGGATTTACGCCGGCGCCGTGGGATCGTATGCAGTAACCATGAATATCCTCCCCGGAGAGACGGCCTGCCTGGCCTGCGTTTTTCCCGCAGCCCCCACCGGCATGGTTGAAACCTGTGATACCGGCGGCATCCTCAACCCGGCGGTCAATCTGGCAGCTTCCCTGCAAGCGATCGAGGCGATGAAGTGGATCGTTGGCGCTTATGACCAAATGCGGCGAAAGCTCATCTCTTTCGATTTATGGAGCAATGAACGGTCTGAAATCGATACCGCCCATCCGCGTCCAGGTTGCGAAGTCTGCGGGAAGCGGGAATTCCACCACCTTAGCGGTATGGCGCGTCCGCAGATTACATTGTGCGGACGCAATTCGGTTCAAATCCACGAGCACCATCGCCCCGTCGACTTCGCGGATCTCGAGCAAAAATTGCGGCCCCACGGCAGTGTGCAACGCAATGACCTGCTGCTTCGGTTCGACCGCGGCGGCCACCGCATCACCGTTTTTCGCGATGGACGCGCCATTGTGCAGGGAACAACCGACATCGGAATCGCGCGAAGTTTATATTCACGCTTTATTGGCAGTTGAGTGTCGCGGGTGCAGGCAACTCCCACGCCGTATTGTCACTCTAAACGACGGAGAACTAAGCGTATCTATGAAAGAACCCAAAAAACTCTCCAGGAAGGGCGAAAAGAATACTGACTCCAGGATGAAGAACACATTGCGGACCAGCGATACAACCGCGCACACAGCGCCCGCCCAGCCCTTAAGCGCAGAAGCCAGACCTATGCAGCAGCAGCAGCGCCGCAATCCGCCCATTGCCGGAGAACTGGCCGCCATTGCGCAGGCGCAAGGGGGTGACGGCTCCGCGTTCGAGGTCCTCTACAACATGCATAAACGCCGGGTGTACTCGCTCTGTCTGCGTATGCTGGGCAACGTTGCGGAAGCGGAAGACCTGACCCAGGAAGCCTTTTTGCAGCTGCATCGCAAAATCAGCACATTCCGCGGAGATTCGGCGTTTTCCACCTGGCTGCATCGCATGGCGGTAAATGTCGTGCTGATGCATCTCAGAAAGAAAGGCTTGCCTTTGGTTTCGCTTGAAGAAACCTTGGAGCCGAGCCAGGAAGACGGACCCCGCAAGGACTTTGGTACTCGCGATCTCACGCTGTCCGGCTCCATTGATCGCGTAACATTGGAACGGGCGGTGAAGGAATTGCCTCCGGGCTACCGAATGGTTTTTGTTCTGCACGATGTGGAAGGCTATGAGCATAATGAAATTGCCGGGATGCTGCGATGCTCCATCGGCAACAGCAAATCTCAATTGCATAAAGCAAGAATGCGCCTGCGCAATTTGTTGCGCGAAGACGCGGACGGGAGGGCAGAGGCATGACGAACACGAACAATAGCCGAACGCCCAAAGAATGCACAGAATTCCAGGAACAATTGCCGGAATTTTTTGACACCGGCGCCGATCTGCTGGACCATCCGCATCTGAAAGACTGCGAGAACTGTTCCGCATTGGTTCGCGACCTGGAATACATCGCGGCGCAGGCCAAGCTCCTGCTTCCTATACACGATCCCAGTCCTCAGGTCTGGAAAAACATCAACAACGCATTGAACCAGAATTCAAGGGGCCGGCAGCCGAGCAATGGCGACAAGACTTCCTGATTTCGGTTTTGCGGAAAACTTCTCCATGCCCTGGCCGTATCTCGGTTAGAATCCAGCAAAGATTGCTGGAGGACCTGCCGTTACTATCTCCGCTCCAACCCATGCAAGAACGCTTTTGCCGCGTCGCATCGTCCTCACTGGATTTATGGGAGCGGGCAAAAGCACGGTTGGAGTGCGCCTGGCGCAGTTGCTGGGGTGGTCATTTGTCGATCTGGATGAAGAGATCGTGCGGACCGAAGGAAAAAGCATCGCCGGTATCTTTGAAGAATCCGGCGAAACCTATTTTCGGCAATTGGAGAACCATGCTCTGATTGAGGTGTTAACCCGCGATGGCTGCGTCGTCGCGTTGGGAGGCGGAGCCCTGGAAACCGTCGCCAACCAGTCCGCCCTCCAGAACGATCCGGAAAGTTTATTGGTTTATCTTGAAGCACCGCTGGAAGCGCTGATGGCGCGTTGTGAGCAACAACGGCTTGCCCATCCGGCTGCGCCCCGACGGCCAGTGTTTGAAAATCGTCCAGAACTTACCGCCCGCTTTCTACGGCGCAGGCCGCTATACGAGGCCGCCCACTGGCGGATTGAAACAGCGGACACCGGCATGGAAGAAACTGTCCAAACGATTCTGAGGAAGTGGAACGAACACACATCGAGAGCTATGACAGGTCCTCCCAATGAGAAATGAGACGACGCAGACCGCTCCTCAGCCTTCCCGGCGCAGTGTGCGCGGAGACATTCTGTTTACGTTTGCCGTCGCCATCGGCTTATACCTGGCGTGGCTGCTGCGGAATGTTCTCGTCCTTATTTATGTCAGCGCGCTATTTGCGGTCGTGCTTTTGCCGGTGGTGCGCGGCGTGCAGCGGCTACGTATTGGCAACTGGCGTCCCAGTCACGGTGTCGCCATCCTGTTCATCACCGTATTGCTGATCGGCGGGATTGCGGTTTTTCTGTTTCTTACCATTCCCCCCGTGTTGCGGGAAATCAAATCTTTTGTGCAGGCGTTGCCCGAACGCAGTCCCGCATTTGTCGGCAAACTTCAGCGGCTTCCTCTTCTTCGCGACATCGATTTTGGAGCTTTGCAGGTTCGGCTGAAGCAGGACACGGCGCAGCACGCCGGAACATTCGTCTCCTCGATAAGCGATTGGGCGACGAAGTTTTTTGAAATTATTACCGGCATCATTCTCACTGTTTATTTTCTGGCTGAAGGAGACCATGTCTATCACTGGTTCCTGTCGATGGTTCCGGTCCAGCGCCGGACGCGGCTTGACGAAACTCTGCAGCGTGCTGCCATCCGCATGGGCCGCTGGCTATTGGGCCAGTTGATGCTCATGCTGATCCTGGGCATTCTCAGCGGCATCGTCTTCGGCGCCATCCATTTGCGTTACGCTTTTGCGCTGGCGGTTCTCATGGGCAGCTTTAATATTGTGCCGGTCGTCGGAGCAATGGTCTCCACCTCGCTCGCCATGCTGATCGCAGCCGGGGAGTCCTGGGAAAAAGTTCTCGCCGTGTTGGTTTTCGAGCTGGTATACGTGCAGATTGAAAATGCATATTTAACGCCCCGCATCATGCAATCGAGCGTCGATCTGGCCGGCATCGCGGTGTTTATCGCACTGCTGCTTGGCGGCGGACTGGCCGGGGTCGCCGGCGTTCTGGTAGCCGTTCCCTCTGCCGTCCTGATTGCCGTATTGATTGATGAGTATGTGATCCAGCCCGCAAATGCAGCCCGCGACCTGGAGGCCGAGCCTATTGTCGCCCATCCGCACATGCGTTGATTGGCGATAGCATCTGTTTCTTCAACGCTTTCTATGCTTCCTTTTCTCAAATGCTTTCGGCGGATGCGCTATTCCGTCGCTCCTGCAATGTCATAAAGCCAAAAAACAGCGCGAGCAATGGCAGGCAGCTGATGCCGATGAGTGCGGGGACATAGGAAATATGATCCACCAATATACCGACCAGCAACATGACGAGAATGCTGCCGCCTCCTGCAGCCATTCCTGAGAATCCCACGACAGTCGCAATTTGCTCTGTTGGGAATAAATCCGAAGGCAGCGTGAGGATGTTAGCGGCCCAACAACTATAGGCAAAGGTAACGATGCTGATTATATAAAGGGCCATTAGCGGGTCGGAGATAAAGGAGACCGTGCAACCAGACAGCATCGCAATAGCGGCAAAGCTCATAATCCAAAGCCGAGCGGAGCGCGCCGCTATGCCGCGGCGAATGAGGGTCCCGGAAACATGCCCGCCCACGAGATTTCCGAGCCCCGCGGTGAGAAAGGGCAGCCACGCGGTAAGCGCTAAGACCCCGGGGCATTCCGCGAAGAAAGAATCTCGAGTTACCGCCGTCCTGCCTCAGGATTTTTCTTTCCAGAAACCAGCGTAGATTTAGGTTATGAAGCTAATATGAGTGTTATCCATCGGGTGTACCGATTGTTAACACGGCGGAATCCCGTTCTCAATTTTCTCAATGGATTAGCGAACTCGAAACCTCGAAATGGAGGGATAAGCAAAATGACAACGAGAGACGCCCTGGAAACACATGTACGGAACAGACTTGATGCTTACCGTGGTTATGCCGGGCTATCTCCACTGGTCGGGCTTGAAACGATGGCGGAGGCCGTTACCACCGGGCTTACCGTAACCGATTCGGTGGCACGCTTAAAGCGTTTGCATTGGTCGCTAAAAAGCCTGCATGAGATCTTTGTAGCAAGGATCGCTGCAACTCCCATCTATGAATTGAAGATGGCGTTCAGCCTGCACGCGCACTACTGTGCCGAACATGTTGGAGAATTTGCCAAGCGCGTTCGAGAAATGCGTCAGCCGCCGTATGGGCTGGAGGTTTGCCCGGATACTTCGCTCGATTTGTTTTTCGATGAGGTATTGTCCGCGCCAGACGTAGAGTCGTTGGTACTCGGCCTGTATGGTCATGCAGTGTCGGCTTTGAATCGCGCTCTCGAGAGACTGATCGCCGAGACAAATAAGCTTTTCGACCATCCAACCTATCGCATATGCCGCCTTACGCTCGTAGAAATGAAAGATGTCCAGCAGTACGGCCAGGAAGCAGTTCGTTGTCTCGTTAATCCAGAAAAACGAGAAGCGTTGAGCGGCTGGTCGTCTACTTTGGAGCGGCTCTTAGCCGCGGCTGGAGATCTAGATGGCACGCGTGAACCGACCGGAGAGACGGTGGAGCGCATTTTTTCTGCTGTTCCCTACAAATACGACGGGATTCCCCGGCGCGATGAGCGTTTCCAGGATTCGTACAACATGGGCGTGAATGCGGAAGCGTTGCTGTTCAATCCTGACATTGATCCGCTTCCGAAATCAATCATGCTGTATTTCAAGCGCATGCGCGAAATCGACGTGCCCGAGGTGATGTCGAGCATTCTCGCGGAAGCATCTGGAAAGCCATGGGAATATTACCGGGATATGACTCGTCAGTTATGGGATGAGGCTCGCCACGCGATGATGGGCGAGATCGGCTTTGTCTCCATGGGGATCGACTGGACCACGATCCCGCTGAACTTTACCTGGTCGCTGGGACTCAATACAAAACTCCCGGCGAAAGATCGCCATGCCGTTCTCTACACAATCGAACAGGGCTTGATGCCTAAGAAGAATGGAAAAGAGAATGAATGGGAGATCGCGGTCGCAACAACGAATCGACTCACGTCCTTAATCCAGGACTACGACTGGGCGGATGAGATCCTCCACGCCCGGATCGGTCGCGAATGGCTAGTACCCGAGTTGGGCTCACAGATGGAAGCGCTGGCATACGGGGACAAGGCCTGGTCGCGCATCCTGGTGGATTGGGGCAAATGGCGAGAGGAAGGAATGACTCAGCACAAGAACTGGTGGCCGGAGATCTATCGGCAGGCCTGTCGTTACTGGGGCATTGAGCCGGATCCTTCATTGCTTGCATATAACACGACGTACGAAAATACTCGTGCCGACTTAAAACAAGTTGCTGGCTGACGCCACAGCATAGATTGGGATCTGCTCGCAATGTGGACGTCGTACCGAAAATTCATCGTTCGATCCATCCTGGAAGAAAGTGAAACGGCAAAATCTTTTATCCTTGTTCCATTGGATGGAGGGCCGCTCGCACCATTTTTTCCCGGGCAACATTTACCGCTTCGTCTTCACGTCTCCGGTCAACCTCGACCAGTCATCCGCTGCTATACATTGTCGGATTGCTTCCACCAGCGCCACTACCGGCTGACGATCAAGAAAGAAATGCCTCCCCCGAACAACGCAAACCTCCCTGCAGGATTGAGTTCCACCTATTTTCATGAAGTTTTGCAAGTCGGAGACACAATCGAGGCCAAAGCCCCCTCAGGAAAGTTCTACATTGATCTGAACCAAACCCACCCGATCGCACGCCAATGATCAGCATGATCAATGGGCTTTGCCAGACAGAATCGAACCGAGACGTCTACTTCGTTTTTGCGCTTCGCCACGGTGGAGATCATGTTTTCAAAAAGCATCTCCACTCCCTCACGACGTACTGCCCGAATATTCGTATGTATGTGTTGTATGAAAGCCCCCGGCCGCAGGATGTTCCAGGCATTGACTTCGATCAAATCGGACGAATCGACGGTCCATTGCTGCGAAAGATTTTGCCGTCGCTCCACTTGGAGTACTACATCTGTGGCCCCTCCGGGATGATGAACGCAATATCGGAAACTCTCATGAACGAGGGAGTTCCGCAGGAAAAGATCAGGACGGAGTCCTTTGGGCCTTCCAGTCTCTCGTTTCGCTCCGCATTGGCGGCCGAAGCTGAGACATTTCCCGAACTGACGGTCACATTCGCAAAATCCGGAAAGACGATTCCATGGACAACACAGACCCCAACCGTCTTGGAACTTGCCGAAATGAATGGAGTGGAAATCAGTTCCGGATGCCGCTATGGGGACTGCGGAACTTGCATGACTCGACTGCTTCGGGGCACGGTCACATACCTGCATCCAACGGATGTTCATCCCGACCCAGGAATGTGCCTGCCCTGCAGCTGTAAGCCGGAAACAGCAATTGAACTGGATGCCTGACCAAAGGTGTCACTGGTCCGCATAGCGCACGGAAGCCGAAGGAACCTCCCTGCCAATCTCGATATCCGATTTTTGGATTTCCCGGCTATTGCAACATATCCGGATATTGGAACTGTCCTTGCCTCTAACCTGCAGCACCTTGTTGTCGTTGTTCGGGAGCCAGCAACCATGCATCAAGGCTCCCTTGGTTTCATCCAGGCAAAGAAGCGCCGCTCCTTCGCCCTGACCCGCGGCTTTCAATCCGACCACCTCAACATTCTGAACATCGCTGCAATGGAGAGCTGGCCTGAAATCCGGAGTTACAGCGGTAAGATCAAGATGGTCGAAGAGTACGTTTTTCGCATGCCGGGCAAAAAAGCCATAGGACGGTAAAGTCCCAAACATCGTAGACTCCGGATAGTCGGCCGACTTTTCATCGACGGTTCGCTGTGCATCCTGGACCGTACCGCCACCTGCGAACGCAATTCGGATGTTTCGCAGGCTGACATTCTCTACATAGTATCCGGGTAACTCGGTTACCGAGCAACCTACGCTGTTCGCTCCGCTGGCATCGATATTCGTAATGGCGATATTGCGCGCCGAACCTATATTTGGTTTAGGATCCCCTTTGCGCACCGGCCGCCCGCGTCCTCCCAGCCGTATAAAAACCGGACAACCAACCTCGCGCATCGCAATATTGGAAATGTTAATGCCGTCGAGCGCGCCTCCATCCACAGATTCCAGCGCGATTCCGGCATACGGGGTCTCGTACACGCTGCAGTTTGAGATGGTTATATTCTGAAATCCTCCCACGGATTCCGTGCCGCATTTGATGCCGTTACATTTGCTCATCACCAGACAATTGGAAGCGACGATATCCCTGCAAGGAATCGATGTCGTGGACTTGAAACATAGACCATCGTCCTCTGTGCGAAAACTGCAATTGAGAATGCGGACTTGCTGGCACGAATCCACGTCGATTCCATCGTTGTTATAGAAGGACCGCCTTTCTCCATTGGGAAGATTCAATACGGTAATTCCGTCAACAAGCAGGTTCTCGCAGGCAAGATAATGCTGCATCCACATCGGAGAGTTGCAAAGTGTAATGCCTTTGACGGTCACGTTGCGACACTGTATTAGCCTCACAATAAACGGCCGGGACATGGCCGGAACAAGGCTCGCGGCCGCTTCGTTATAGGCTCCGTGAAATGCATGCCCATGTCCATCGATAATGCCCTGTCCCGTCAGGGCTACATTCTCAAGCTTCTCTCCATAGATCAGGCTTCTATTGACGTAGTTATCCGTATACGAACGCAATGCGGGAACAGTCGCTGGATAATCGCTCAGATGGCCACTGCCTTTGAGAGTGCTGCCGGTGGAGAAATCCAATGTAACGCCACTCTTCAAGAAAATGGTGCCGGAAAGATATTCCCCCGGCGAAAAATGCACCACCCCACCGCCGGATTTCGCACACGCATCGACAGCTCTTTGAATTGCTTGCGTACTCACCACTGAACCGTCATTTACTGCACCGAATACGCGAACATCGAATGCTCCGGATGTGTCCGATTTTGCCGGCTTCCCTTCAGCGGCGACGGCAGGATCAAACGTAGGACTGGCGAACGCGGCAACACTCCCAAGCCTGAGCATCTGAACAGAAAACTTTCTTCGCGACCATCCATTGAAACCGCTCATTCCCGTCCGCCTCCTTGCATTTACATCGAGCTATCGTCGTTGATCGACACCTTCAGGCTGGCGCTGACAATTCCGACGAAGTAATCGACCGGCGCAGCGTGCAATATGCCGCTACCACAACAAATCATAATGATTTGCGCTCAAGCGTGACCTGATGCCCTTCTCGGCAGGATGCGTAGATACTCGTCACCACTTGGAGCGCCTGATACCCTTCGATGCCGGAAACTAAAGGAGTGCGGCCGGTTTTGCAGGCACGGCCAAAATCGAGGAATTGGCGCTCAAGCGTCAGCGTGGAAATTGCCATGGGATCGGAAGCGCCAGAGGCAAATTCGCGATCGAGTGGAACAGAATCGCTGCTGTCGTCTTGCACGTCCCATGCGGTGAGCTTATCCCCCGTGACAATCGCGGTGCCCTTTGTCCCGTGGATCTCGAGCCTCTCAGAATATCCAGGCCAGAATGCAGTAGAAGCTTGAATGACTCCAGTTGCTCCGGAAGAATAAGAGAGCAATGCGTTCACCACGTCTTCCGATTCGATCTTGTGCAACGCTCCCAATTGCCAACAGCCAAACACCTGCTTTATAGAGCCAATTAGATATAAAAGAACATCTACCTGATGGATGGCCTGATTGATCAACGCGCCGCCACCTTCGGCGGCCCAACTCCCTTTCACCGGCCGGCTGTAATATTCCGGGGATCGGTACCATTTGACGTATGCATCGGCCTGAAGAATTTTCCCCAGCCGTCCATCTGCGATTGCTTTTTTTAAAAACAGGGTGGAATCGTCAAAGCGATGCTGGCTCATCACGCCAAGCTGAATCCCGGCCTTTCGCGCTATCTCGATCATGGTCCCGGCCGTCTCGAGATCAGTGGCCATCGGCTTTTGCACCAGTACGTGCTTCTTGGTCTCCGCACATAATTCCACAACAGGCAAGCGAAAGTCAGGCAGCGTGCACACATCCACATAATCTACCTGTGGATGTCGGCAGACTTCGTCGTAGGTATCGACGAACGTCGCCCCTGTCTCCTCTGCGAATTTTTTTCCCTTGGACGGTGTTCTATTCGTACAAACCATTACTTCATAGCCAATATTGCGATATGCCTGTGCATGTTTCTGCGAAATCGCGCCCGTACCGATGATTCCCACCCGCATCGGATTCTCCTTGAAACAATTTTCACGAAATGCTTGTAATTCAAAAATAATCGCGTGATCCAAAGTGCAATAAAAATTGCACAGCGTAATCACGGCAGAAGCAAATATTATCTGAACCATTCTTATCAGCTTTCCGGGATGCCGTAATTGTCATCACCGATCATTCGAGATGGTGTTATCGATCAACGAGTATTGAAAACAATGCTGGAGATGTAATATCGACTTGTCTTGCTAATATCTCGCCTGGGAAAAGCCATGCGCATTTCGATGAATTAGGATGCTCAATAATATGAATCCAGGTTCACGTCCTCTGATCCTCCTCGATCCTCATCCTCGTCGGATTGACGTCATATTTGATGCGCCAACCAAGGCACGGCTTGAAGCGCTCGGTGACGTTGTCTGGCACGATGGCTCCCCTGCCCCGGAGGAATACATTGACCGCTATTTGCCGGAGGCGACCGCGCTGATTGGACAGACGGCGCTGCCAAAGGAGCGGCTGGGGCGGGCGTCAAAACTAAAGGCAGTTTTCAACGTCGAGGGGAACTTCCAACCCAACATCGATTATGAAGAATGCTATCGCCGGGGGATTCCGGTTCTATCCATTGCACCGGTGTTCGCTAAGCCGGTGGCGGAGATGGCACTGGGGATGGCGCTGGCCTCGGCGCGGCGAATCCACGAGGCCGATGCCTCCCTCCGCGCTGGGCAGGAGAAAATGTACGGCAGAGGCGATATCCAGGACTCTTTCCTGTTGTCCGGCAAAACGATGGCGATGGTTGGCTTCGGCAATCTGGGACGCGCACTCCTGCCACTGTTGAAAGCGTTCGGCGGGGAGATTCTGGCGTGCGACCCGTGGATTCATCCGGCCGTACTGCGCGACACGGGCGTGGTTCCCGCTTCACTGGAAGAATGCTTTCGCCGCTCGTCGGTGGTTTTTCTACTGGCGGCTTCCACTACGGAGAATGCCGGCCAGATCGACGGCAGCTATTTCAACTCAATGCCGCAAGGCTCCATTGTGGTGCTCGTCAGCCGCGCAGGCATCGTGGATTTTGACGCATTGCTCGATGCCGCCGCCTCCGGGCACATCCGGGCCGCTATCGATGTTTGGCCGGAGGAGCCGATTCCCCCCGGACATCGAGCGCGTCGCACGCCCAACACGCTGCTTCAGGCTCACCGGGCGGGCAACATTCCGGAAATCCGGCCGCGGATGGGCCAGATGGTCGTGGACGATCTGGAACAAATTTTAAAGGGACTTCCACCACAGCGCTGTCAGCGCGCGCAATGGGAGACCGTCAGCAAGATACGCAGCAAACCCGTTTCTTAAGTTCGATCATATTGACGACAACGCGTATGCATTCTTTACGCAGGTTACTTCATGCCAGCTTCCCGGCTTTGTTTTTTTTGGATTGCGTATTGCCCAGCTCAATCTCCCGCGGGACTCGCCGGAGTTTTTAACTGAATGTCCATAAAAACCGCCAATTTGCCTCACCCGGATTCTATTATTTCCGCCCCGGACAAATCGAATATCCGTTGGGCTGTCTGCGGTTTACTCTTCCTCGCCACCACCATCAACTACATGGACCGCTCGGCCTTCTCTCTCATCGAGCCACTCCTCCATCTCCACTTCATGGGCTGGGAACCAGGGCTCGACGCAGCCCACCAGGCCGTCTATGACATCAACTACGGCCGCATTCTGATCTGTTTTCAGATCGCCTACGGCGTTGGCTTTATTTTCGCCGGCCGGATTATTGACAAACTCGGCACAAAAACCGGATACGCCCTCGCCGTTCTCATCTGGGCCCTCGCTTCGATCAGCCACTCCGTCGTCACTAGCGTCGCTGGTTTCTGCATCGCCCGCGTCTTCCTCGGCCTCGGTGAGTCCGGCAATTTCCCGGCCGCCATCAAAGCCACGACCGAGTGGTTCCCTCCCGACGAGCGCGCCTTCGCCACCGGAATATTCAACTCCGGGACCAACGCGTCTTTCTTTATTGCACCTATCCTGATCGCCGCCGTCACCGCCCGTTTCGGTTGGCACGCTGCCTTCATCTGTACTGGCTCCATGGGCATAATCTGGCTTGTCCTGTGGTTGTTCTTTCCTTACAACAAGCTCTGCCTCGGAACCGTCCAGACCCAGGACGACTGCGTCCCCGATAGGGAGAGGGAAGGACTCTATTCCGTCCTCCGCCACCGGGGCTTGTATGCCTTCTCTATCGCCAAAGGCCTCACCGATCCCGTCTGGTGGTTCTATCTCTTTTATCTCCCCAAATTCCTCAATGACAAATATGGCCTCGACCTCAACCACGTCAAGTACCCTCTTATCGTCATTTACAGCGCCGCCAGCATTGGTTCCGTCGCGGCCGGCTGGCTCTCTGGCTTCTGCATGAAGCGTGGCCACACGGTCAACTCAAGCCGCAAATTTGCACTCCTCGTCTGCTCCCTCGCGGTGCTTCCGATCATGCTCGTGCCTCACATGCATACCTTGTTCCGTCACAACGCGTGGCCTGCAATCGGACTCTTTTGCCTCGCCACGGCCGCCGCGCAAGGCTGGTCCGCCAACCTCTTTGCCACCCCGACTGACATTTTTCCCTCCACCGCCGTCAGTACCGTCGTTGGCATCGGTGGCGCGGCAGGGGCAGCCGGCGGCGCGATCTTCATCTGGATCGTGTCGCACATCTTCTCACTACACCCCATGGTGATCTTCACCTTGGTCGCCTTTTCCTATCTCACCGCACTGGCGATTTTCCAGCTACTCGTCCCTTTTCTGGGAGCGCGTCACGCCACCTGATATTCCGCAATGAATTGCATTGTGTTCATGCATCGATTCATGCTGATCGGCCACTTCGCAGCTTCGGAGGAAGAGATAATCCTGGCTGCGACCTCGCTCTGCGCGGTCGAGCTAGGTTTCGAGACAAAGGCCAGAATGTAACCAGTGCGGGCGATTTCTAGTCGTTAACATCGGCTGCAGCCCTCAGGGCACACTGACCTCTTTCCCCGGCTGAACTGGCCCACGATCACGAGATTCAACCTCAGAATCGTCCTTTGATCACGATGCGGCAGTAGAGCCATCCGCATTCGAGACAAATCCTGACGCTTCCGACCTTGATGCACCCCAGGGTGAAGCCGAGTGCTTCGGGTGAACCCGGACGAACCAGCGTAATGGTCTGCTGCTCGCCTTGGGCTCCGTTGATCTCCTCACCGCCCCAGTTTATCGGTAGACCTTCGAGCGAGGCGGGAACTTTCAGCCTCATCTTTTCGATGTGCGGACGGATGTCCTCGCCGCTCTTCAACTTCTGTTTCGCCAGCGGGCCGATCACGCTGTGAAGAAACGTCTCGAGTTCGTGAACATCGTGGAGAATGTTTTCGAATGCGGGCTTCTGCGGCATTTTTTGCCTCCTTATTTGCGGACTGATCTCTTCTTTTTCGCGGGCTGCTTTTTCCTGCTCCTCCGCTGAGTAGATGAGCCCGGTTCCGTGCCTCTCACCGGAATCGTCTTCCCGGGGATCCATTTTGCGTCCAGCCAACCAAAAATCGGATACGGCTGGGTGTTGTCGACCACGACTCCCGCGCCGGATGGAATGTCCTCCGGCAGCGTATTGAAAACTGCATGCGACGAATCGAGAACATTGATTTCCGAAACCGGATCGTAGGCGTCGACCTTGAAGCCGCGCTGCAGGATGTATTCGATATAGATCGCGAGCCCCAGCCCCCCGATGGGGAGCAAGGCTCCCACCAGCGGGGCAATAATATCAATCGCAAGAATGTCCGTGCCGGTTCCTGAAGACAGTGCGTTGAGCTCGTCCTTCGAATACACGCAGTTGCGGCGCGTAGGCAGCTTCGGCGGAGAATATTTGCCCGAATCGAGCGTGACGATCACCTCGACCGTTTCGCTGTCCGCCGCCGTGACTTCGACCGAACATCCGTCGCGCAGAGTGAACTGGAACGACACGGCCAGGCGATAAGCACCCCTCGGCCTCGCCGGGGGACGCACCTTGACCCTGAACTGATAGGAACCTTCAAACGGCGCGGATTTGATTTTGGGATGTGCCTCGACCATACGGGAACGAAGCGTGATCACCTTCACCAGTTCGTTCACCAGGTGCGACAGGAACGGCCCATCATCGTCGACCGAGTCCAGATATACGTTGGCCGGATCGACCGCATAGTGCTGCCCCGAAAGAAATGGCCGCGACATGAAGAGGGCGCGGGTCGATTCCGGCGCACGCGAAGTTTTTTCGACGTTTGCGCTCACCAGCAACAGCGGGGGATGGATCTCGGTCCGCCAGAACTTGACGAAATTGTGGCCTGTGTCCAGGATCCAGCGTCCAAACGCCGCGATGCGGTCGCCGTGCCGCACCCGCGACTTGAAACTCTGCGGTACCAGGTCGCCGTCCCATTCGACGCCGAGTAGTCCGCGCCGCATTGGGAGGCCCTGGTCATTGGCAAGCAACTGCCCGATGCCCGAATCCTGTGGGTTGATATTCGCTGGACTGAGCAGGGCCTGATATCCGTTCTTGTCATCATCGAGGGCGACTTGAAACTCCCAGTCGAAGCCGAAGGGATGATCGAACGGAGCGTCCGCGCCCGAATAGTCCGGTGCCACGACCCAACCGGTGCAGCCGACCATGTTGTCTTTTTCGTAGTCCTCTGAATGGTCAAGCGTCTGCATCCACTCGATGTCCGCGCTGAGCGGGAACGTGTTGCCACTGCTTTCGGCCCAGCTTGAATCGTTCTCGGAAGGCAGCACGGGATTCTGGAAATCGATCTCCAGGATATTCGCCGGAGCGGGCGACGGCGGATCGAACACGTCGTAGGCCGTCAGGGATAACTGATTCGAGGGGCTCTTGCACTTTTTCGAAATCCGGATCGCGCTGAGGATCCGATCCGCGCCCAGCGGTGCAAGCGTTGTCGCGGTGACATCGTTATTCGGCGACAACGAAAAGTCGCCACAATCGACGAACGAGCTTCCCAGGTCATCCGAAAAGACGCCGTATGCGCTCAATTCGAGCGTGCCGGAGCTGGTTCGTCTGGAGGTGATCAGCTTCGCACCGGATGCGGTTGTAGTCGAAAAGGCGGCCAGCGCGCTCGCCGTATCGGCTTCGCGATCAAACAGGCGCTCGATTGTGTGAGCCGCCGGCGAAGGATGCCAGGCGATCAGTTCCAAATTTCCGGAGCCGTTGACAACGACAGTCAGGACGTCGCTGGTTTGATTTGTCCCGGGGATCGGAGTCAGCGCGATTTCGGTCACAGCGCCCGCCTGGGACCCGCTATCGGCCCAGCGCGTAATCGCGCCGTTCGACGCCACTCCCCAGCCGATCAGTTCCAGATTGCCGCTGCCATTGCGAACTGCCGTCATCACGTTCGACGAATCGATGGTCGTGACCGTCACCCAGCTTACCGCGCCCGCCTGGGATCCACTATCGTGCAATCGCGAGAGCGTTCCGTCGGTCTCGAATTGCCACGAAATCAGCTCCAGATTGCCGCTGCCGTTGCGAACCGCCGTGACCACGATATTCGCTCCGACCACCGTCATCGCGATATCACTCGCTTCGCCGGCGGAAGTGCCGCTGTCCCAGATACGCGTAATCGAGCCCATGCCCGCGGGAACATCCCACAAGATCATCAACAGATTGTTGTTGCCGCTCCTGACTGCGGTGATCGCTGTTCGGTCGATGAGTGCGAGCGCGACCTCGCCGATCGCGCCGGCCTGCGATCCGCTGTCCGACACTCTTGTCACTACCGTTTGCGTCGGAGGGGATAGCCAGCCGATCAGTTCAAGATTCCCCGAGCCGTTCCGCACTGCGGTGAGTATCTCTGTATCGTTAAACGCCTGCACCGCAACTCCGCCGATCTCACCGGCCGTTCCCTCGCCGCGCGGCAGAATGAATGTCGGCTCGACATCGGATACGCGAAATACGGTCAGGGCGAGCGCGTTGTCAGGGTGTCCGCTCTCTGAAACGCGCATAGCGTGTGCCAGGCGGCCGCCGCCGAGATCGATCATCGCCGTCTCAGTCACGTCGCCGTCGCCCGAGTAATCGCCGGTGCGGACGAATCCGCTGCTCGCGCCCGTGCCGACCACGTCGAAAGCGATCAGCTCCGGATTGTCCGAGCCGTTGCGCATCGCAGCGATGTATTTCGGACCCGAATCCGTGACCGTGAAGCAGGAGCTCAAATCGGTCGCCGTCCCTGCGCCTCCGTCCGGCAGCCTCGAGATATTCGCTGATCCCGGATCCGGCCTCCAGGAAATCATCAGCAGATTGCCCGAACCATCGCACACCGTCGTCAACACATCGTTCGTGGGACCAGGTCCGTCCATCGCCGTGATGGAAATTTCGCTGACGGATCCGGCCTGCGATCCGCTGTCGGCCCAGCGCGTGATCGTTCCGTTCGACGCAACGCCCCAGCCGATCAGTTCCAAATTGCCGCTGCCATTGCGAACTGCCGTGACTACGTTGCCGTCATCAATGGCTGCGATCGTCACGCGGCTGACGGATCCGGCCTGTGATCCGCTGTCGGCAAGGCGAGAGAGCGTTCCGTTGGGTTCCAGGCGCCACGCGATCAGCTCCAGATTGCCACTGCCGTTGCGCACCGCCGTGACGATGATGTTGGAGGGGAGTAGCGCCATCGCGATGCGACTCGCCTCGCCTGCGGTTGTCCCGCTATCCCAGGTTCGCGTGATCGAACCGAGACCTGTGGGCACATCCCACAAAATCATGAGGAGATTGCCGCTGCCGTTACGCACTGCTGTGATAGCCGTGCGCGCAATCACCGACAGCGCAACTTCGCCGATCGATCCGGCTTGCGCGCCGCTATCGGAAACGCGCGTGACATCGGTATCTGTCGGGGCGCATCGCCACGCGATCAACTCCAGATTTCCAGAGCCGTTCTTGGCCGCGGTGAGAATCTCGCTGTCGTTGAACGCGTCGACTGCGATCGCATTGACTTCGCCCGCGAAGCCCACGGCCTGCGGTCGGATAAATGTCGGCATCGATGATTCTCCTCAATACCTGATGGGTCACTTGGATGGGTCACCTGGCGGAGGAACGCCAGCACTCTCGGTCGCTAGGCTTGTCGAAGAAGGCGAACACGTTTCCTCCACGTGCGTCCGGCAAATGCAAACATTAGGACAGAAACGAAGGCCCACGATAGGGCAAGTACCCACTCCGCAGAGCTATCTCCGGCGTCAGGCGCTAAGCCAAACAGTATTTCAATCCAGTCAGGGAAAAGAATGGTTAGCGCAAGGAATGCCGCGCTCATCAATCCCAGGAAAACTTGCACCCAAACCCTCGTGAGCAATCGGTTTCGTGTGGACACTCCTGGTTGGAAGCGGGTTCGATACATACGGCGACTGCGATCGCCGCGGAGATGAGCAATCTTTTTCTGCAGCAGTAATTTCATGCCAACCCCTTTTTCTTCTTCTCGGCGTTCGACGCAAATAGTATCCACGAACGCAAGCATCCTACACCCACGTTGGTCGCGTGTTTATATCGCGCAAAAACAATCGTTTTGTCCGGTCAAAACTACCTGGTTGTCAGTTGACGCAATTTTCAAAAAAACAACGCCTTGGGACCGCCATTTGTCAGCCAACTAGGGATAACAGGCCGTCACTCATTGAGGCTCAGAAGCGACTCACCAAGTGAGGGCATCGCATTCGGTCCAAAAGAATCAAGGCGACGGATATTTGGATCTCGCCTATGATATTTGGAGATTCGAGGCACGATTGCCAAAGCACAGCGCACACAACAGCATCGGGGGGTCTGAGCACGTTGCGGTGCTGCTTAGGCGTTTGAGGATGGCATGGCTGCTTCGCCACTTTCCTCCGCGCGTAGTGTGGGCGTTGTATGTCATGGTGAACGGCTTTATCACCATCGCTCTCCTGGCTTCGCTTGCGGTGGTCACAGACAGCCCGTTTGTATTTCCATCTCTCGGCCCTACGGCATACCTTCTTTTCATCGCTCCCCAGGCTGAGAACTCCAGCCCGCGCAATACGATTTATGGCCATGCGATCGGTTTGATTTGCGGATACGCCGCATTCGTCGTCACTGGCGCCGCGACATTACCTTTTGGAACGCATCCCGGAGTGTACTGGCCAAGGATTCTCTCCGCCGCGCTGTCGCTTGCGGCCACAGGCGGATTGATGGTTTTGCTGCGCGCTGGCCATCCCCCGGCAGGCGCAACCACACTCATCGTGTCCCTGGGCATCATCTCGAAGCCCAAAGAACTGGTCATTATTGAAATAGCGGTCTTTCTGCTGGTCGCTCAGGCCCTGTTTATCAATCGAATGGCTGGATTGCCTTACCCCATTTGGAAATATCGCGAACTCCCCAAATTGTCTGGTTGAGTGACATGCTCCAGTCGTCTTGGCGGGTATGAATTGTGAGAGCAATGGCGCAGAGCGATGAAATCGCCGATGATGAAATGCCAATATAGTTCATTGTGGACTCATGTTGATCAATGGATATCTGTAATTCAGAGCATCAGATATTGGGCAGCAGGTCGAAATATTCATCGTCCTCGTTGGCTCCGCCTTCGCCCTTGCCCAGTTCTTTCTCGGACTCGATGAACTCAATCCGCTCGATCCACTTGACCATCTTGTACCCTAGCTGGTTCTCGACGCGGAGCCGAAGCGGGGCGCCATACTCGATCGGAAGCGGCTTGCCATTCATTGAGGAGGCAAGAAGGCATTCCGGTTTCAGAACATTGTCCATACTCTGCGTGTCGTAATACACCTTGCTATATAAGGACTCCCCGAAAGAAAAGAAAGCAACCGTCTTCACCGAAGGCTTCGGCTTTACCAGATCGATTAAAGCTCTCATGGGCACGCCGTTCCATTGCGCGATGCCGGACCAGCCCTGGATGCAATGATGCATGGTGATGTGTTCTTCGCTTCCCAACGTCTCGATCTCCGATAACGACAGCTCGACCGGATTTTCCACGAGGCCGCCGACTTTCAGCTTGAAATCGCGGAAATTGTTCGCGGCCATCTGCTTCCAGTCTTCGCGTACCGGCATCTTTCCATTCGGCCAGAAGTAGGGTGAGATTTGGTCTTTTCTGTACCGGTTTCTTGGATGGAGGCGGTTCAGGGTCGCCAGGCTTACCGGCACCATCGCTCGTTGAATTCGCTGCAGCAGGCGCGGAGATTTCCAGGAAATGTAATGGGCCGCAATCCAGGAAACAAGGACTACCGCCAGCCCCACAAAGCCGAGGATCATTCCCAGTGGACGATAGTTATCCGTACCAAGAACGATGTGGTTCATGTTGCGCTCGAACCCGGTCGCGATCACCAGCGCAACATGGATGACGATGAATCCGACCCAGGCGAGCATCATCAGGAAGTGGATCGACCGAGCGCCTTGCCGTCCGCCAAAGATGCGAGGAAGCCACGAGAAACGGTTGACCGCGGCGGGCGACATCGCGATGCCCGCGACAATTGAAATGGGAGCGAACACGAAGACGACGAAGAAATACGAGATCTGTTGTAGAGCGTTATAGGCGTAGAATCCGTTGGGTTCGGGAGGAAAATGGAAATTTGCATAATGGACGAAGGTCGCCCATGCCTGTGGCAAAATCGACCAGGAATTGGGCACCAACCTCTCCCATTGACCTGTCACGAACAGCAATGGAATAAAAATCAGACCGGTGATGATGAACCCATATACATCAATGAAATGCCACGACCGTGCGACCCCAACCGTATGTCTGTAACCGGGCAATCCGAATATCGGTGAAATATACCGGGCATCGTCTTTCGCGGTCCACATGCGGTCTGTCGGAACATGCAGCGGCGTGAAGCGAATCCATTCCGAGCCCGGCGTGCAATCGTTGTTGAAATAGAGCCGCGGATGATCTACCAGAATGGAGAGGCCGCTGCGGACCAGCATCATGAGAAACACGAAATTAAAAAAGTGCGCCCAGCGAAGCCACCACGGAAAGCCATGCAGGCCTGTGAAAGTAGCTGCGTTGAACTCGGTAACAGGAGCGAGGTATGGAAGGCCATAAATCGCTGCCTGCGCCCAAGCCACGACAAGCGGAATCAGTGCGAGACAGATAGCAACCGCAATAAAGGAAGGTTTGATCCAAATGCGAAACCGCCGATCCGGCGGGTAATGGACGGCCTTATGCGCTGCGTCGAATGCAATCATCGATCCGATCCTCAATGTAAACAATACTTGAAGTCTTTCAGTCACTGCGGTGACATTTATCACGGAGGGCCATCCGTTGCGGCAGGTAACGTTAAGCAAAGGTGGTGCAATATGGCTTATGTAATTGCCGAGCCCTGTATTGGAGTGAAAGATACGGCCTGCGTCGATGCGTGTCCAGTGGACTGCATTCATCCCGGGAAAAACGAAGCCGACTTCAATTCCGAGTCGCAACTTTACATTGATCCTGTAGAGTGCATCGAT
>Ga0134128_10000101_pt1 | contig 117596 bp, 96 predicted proteins | sample KB31754_FD_96462 | JGI IMG/M metagenome (GOLD analysis project Ga0134128, IMG submission 96462) | Terrestrial soil microbial communities with excess Nitrogen fertilizer from Kellogg Biological Station, Michigan, USA - KB3-175-4 | ecosystem: Environmental > Terrestrial > Soil > Unclassified ... | reverse complement strand
CGGGATTTTAAAGACTGGATAGTGTTTGCCAATCAGTTTGCAGCATATCTTAACTATTACGATGCTACCAATACGCAAGCAGGTACCTGGCAACCATTTTTCAATAATGACATCTCAGCGATACTTGGAACTATCGCTATACAGAATATAAATGATTACAAAACATCTGTAAAGGCACAATTCGACATACTTCGTGACGAAAAAAACAGTACAAATACAGCTTTATTAAAAGATACGCTCGGAAGTCTTTTCAGTTGCCTGCTTACACTTAGCAAGGCTCTGGATATGTATATGATAAAGCTGCCTGATGGCAATACACTGAAAAGTAGTATACAAAACCTGATACAAACTAAGTTAGCTACATCGTTGCAACGTTTGATCGGTTATTATAAAGCTGCAAAACCTGGCCTTATCACAGAACTGGATTATCCTAACTGGAAAATACTAAACCGGTCTGTAGAAAAAGCCTCAACGATCATCACGAGTGAGCAATTGTCCGCATCCTGGATAATCAATGACACAACATGGAATCATTATGAAACACATATCGCAGCCGACGCCAGCATATACGGCCCAACAACATGGGACCTGTATAGAAGGGTAAACCATGCAGCCAATCATAATTTATTTACAGGCATATTCGATCAGTATTTAAAAGTATATACTAAGATCATTAATGATGCGGAAACATTACTCCTGCAAACATTAACAAATTGGAATAATCATACTCCGCATTACGCATTGTTCCTGACGTTCCTGCAATTGTTTAAATATGGACAACAGGAATTAAACACTATCACACAACGTCATCTTGATTTTTATTATAAAGATGTTTTACAATTAGCTCCTAAAGCAGAGGTGCCAGATCATGCGCATGTGATCATTGAATTGGCAAAACAAGTAAGCGAATATCAGCTCCCGCAAGGCACTTTATTTAAAGCGGGCAAAGACAGCCTGGGGAAAGACGTTGTATATGCATTGGATAATGATGTTGTATTCAATAAAGCATTGGTATCGCAACTGATGACATTATATCAGGGCGACAGCAATGATGACTATGGAACAGTAACAAATAATGGTCGTGTCTTTGCTTCTCCTGTAGCCAACTCGCAGGATGGCAACGGTGCGCCGCTAAAATCTACCAATAAAGAATGGCATCCTTTCTTTAATAAAGAATTCACAGATGGAGCAGTTTCTGCAATCGATATGCCCCTGGCAAAAATCGGGTTTTCAATTGCGTCTCCATATCTATATGTCACAGAAGGCTCAAGAGTAATTAATCTGCGATTTGTATTGGCAAGTGGTCAATCTATACCACTGAGCACACAACTTGATTGCTATATCACTACTGCAAAAGGCTGGACAGCGCTTACAAATCTGCAGATAAAAACTGAGACAACTACAACTACTAATGAACCATGTAGTACACTGTCCTTCACATTGTCAGGTAAAGATCCCGCAGTAGCAGACTACAATGTCGCAGTACACGGCGGTGTATTCGGCGTTTCTGTTCCTATGATAAAAGTATATCTGCTTAATACAGATTCATCTACTTATCAATACACTTCACTTTCTAATATTACAGTAAACAAAGTAGAAATAGAAGTTGAAGTAGGGGTTAATGGCACGTCTTATAACCAGACAGGTTTAAAACAGTTGTTAGTAGCGGGTGATACTGGTCCATTAGATCCGTCAAAACCATTCCTGCCTTTTGGTACATCTCCCATACAAGGTTCTTCATTTATCATTGGCAACAGGGAAATATTTACCAAGCCTGGCGCCCAGGTACAATTTAATGTAGAGTGGCTTGGCCTGCCGGCAGATCCAACTGAAATTGATTATTCTCCTGAAAATCCGGTTAACTATGATTATTATCCCTATTCGAAATTCAGATACCTGGAAGAAGGGATATGGACAGCAGGGGCTGCGGATGATGATGTGATACCATTTAATGCCAGCAATGCTACTGTAGCATTCCCATCTGATTATCAAACGTTACCTGATAATGTATTTGTAGATTATGCAGATACCTATCTTCCTTATGACAATAAGAGTAATGCAGGTTTTATAAAATTAGATCTTGATGGAGACTTTGGATATAGCTCTTATCAAAAAGACTATATACAGTATCTTATTGATACTGCAAATGGCACTAACACAAGTGGCACTCCACCCGTTGCCCCATATACACCAACTATCAAATCCTTGTACGTGAGCTACAAGGCTGCAACGATCACCGATCTCACATTGACCGATGAGACCAGCTTTGATGACCGCACATTACAATTCTTCCATTTATGCCCCTTTGGAGATGTAGAAGAGCATGCTTATATAGAAAACACTACAATTTATTTTCTGCCTCAATTCGTAAATGTGAACTCAGGCACTGCCACACAGGATGTAGCAGAATTTTATATTGGGCTTACCAATCTTGAGGCAGACCAGGGAGTAAATATACTTTTCGAAGTGCTGGAAGGCACCAGTGATCCTACCATTACAAAACCTGCAAAACATGTAATGTGGAGCTACCTAAGCAATAATGAATGGACTGCATTTAATAATCAATCGGTAACGGATAATACCTTGCAATTGATCCAGTCAGGCATTATATCCTTCCTCATTCCCGATGATGCGACTACTAATGATACCATTATGCCCGCAGGTTATATATGGCTTAGAGCATCAGTGAGTGAAAAACCTGAAGCTGTCTGCCAACTGCTCGGTGTGTACGCACAAGCAGCACACGTAACATTTTCAGACAATGGTAATGCAGGCGACTTTTTAGATAATCCCCTACCCGCCAATACCATTTCGAAGCTGAAAAATTCTATATCCAGCATTAAAAGTATATCGCAGCCTTCTCCTTCGTTTGATGGTAAGCCGGTAGAAACAGGAGATCATTTTTATCTGCGTGTAAGTGAGCGGCTTCGCCATAAAGATAGGGCGATCACGATATGGGATTATGAACGTTTAGTGCTTGAGGCATTCCCATCTATACACAGAGTCAAATGTGTTAATCATACAAAATATATTGATGCCGACTATAACGAAATTGCTCCGGGATATGTGACCGTTATCACTATTCCTGATCTTGTAAACAGGAACGATGCTAATCCACTTCGTCCATATACCAACGCTGACGTATTGACACAGATACAGGATTATCTACAGCAAAGAATATCCTGTCATATAAACCTGAATGTGAGGAATCCAAAATTTGAAGAAGTGAGATTGGAATTTAGTCTCAAACTATTGCCCGGATATGAGTTCAATTATTACAGTAACCTTCTGAAAAATAGTATCACTGCATATCTCACACCATGGGCTTATGGCCAGTCGGACGATGTGCAGTTTGGCGGAAAGGTGGAAAAATCGTCTATCATTTATTTTATAGAGCAACAAAGCTATGTGGACTATATAACTGATGTGAAAATGTATCAGCGCATACAGGAAGGTGGCCCCGAAAGCAATGATGCAGATGAAATAGTCGCATCTACTGCTATATCGATCCTGGTCTCTGCGCCCGCATCAAAACATGTGATTAATGAAATAACTGATAGTACAATAGGGCCACAAACCATTACATGTGTTGATACCTATAACAATACATCAAGAGTGATTACAGAAAATACGGATTAAAAAGTATTTATAACGAAATTGCTAATGGCAGATTATAGCACCATATCGAAAGATCCAACGCTGATTCCGGGGCAGGATTATAATTATCTGCGACAGACTGGATTAAATTATATTGAGCAATTAAGCAGCTTACTCTGGACTGATTATAATATCCATGATCCAGGTATTACAATACTTGAGCTGCTATGTTATGCAATTACAGACTTAAGCTACAGGGCAGCATTCAACATACAGGATATTATAGCTCCGGCACCTGATACCACAGCAGATCCCCACGACCAGGCATTTTACACGGCGAGTGAAATATTAACGATAAGCCCATGGACAACGTTGGACTACCGCAAGCTTCTTATCGATATAGATGGTGTGAAAAATGCATGGCTGCAATGCAAGCCTTGTCCATGCGATGATATGTTCCTGTATGCTAACTGCTCTAAAAGCGAATTGCAATATAAATCTACAGAACATACTATTATCATTAAAGGGTTCTACGATGCACTGATAGAATTTGAAGATGACGAGGCTGCAGGAGACCTGAACAGTGGTAAAATATTATACAATTTCTCTTTCCTCACCGATGTAGCAAATAATATATTTAGTACAGCAACCATTGAAATGCGTTTACTGTCTTGGAAAGGACTTGAAGCTGTTAAAAGTCAATACGCCGATTTTAGGAATACCAAAAGCCAGGTAGATACAGTAACGGTAAAATTTATATCAGGTAATAAAACAGATAATGTAGATATCCCCGCTGATCAGTTCGCAAGTGGCCTGAGAGGCCCTTTATACGCTACCATCGATGTTGTGTATTATCCTGATGCATCGAACACAGCTACAACTGAAACACTTTTGCTGGAAGATGTACCATTTACTGTTTGGTTTCAAAGTGATGCCGACAGAAAAGCGCTGCAACTGGCAGATCTGAAAAATGCTATACAGGATCAGTCAGCCTCGGGTATTATGGCTAAGTATGCAGATAAAATAAAAAAGGCGGATGCGGTAATGCTATCTGTACGCCAGGATCTGCAGGCACACAGAAATTTATGTGAAGATTTTTGTTGTGTCAGTGCAGTTGAAACAGAAGATATTGCCATCTGCGCAGATATAGATGTTACTCCCGATGCAGATATAGAAGAAGTTTTAGCACAGGCATACTATCTTATAGATCAATATTTCAGTCCTGATATTAGTTTCTATTCCTTACAGGATTTACTAACGGCAGGCGAAACTGTTGATGAAATATTTAACGGTCCGGTACTGAACAATGGTTTCATAGATAATGATCAACTTGCTTCAACACAACTAAAAACAGAATTATATGGATCTGACATCATTGCTATTTTGATGGGTATACCCGGTGTATTAGCCGTACGCAACCTAGTAATGTCGCCCTTTGATAGTGATGGTAACAGGCTAAATGGTGAACAATGGACATTAGCAGTGAACACAAATTGCCAGCCGCGCCTGTATACACAGGGCTCTAAATTTCTCGTTTTCAAAAACGGATTGCCATTCTTACCGGATAGCCTTGAGCTTTCCGATACGTTGCTGGTGATCGAAGGGGAGCACATGCGTCCAAAATATACAGTAGGCAGCAATGACCTTCCTGTACCGCAGGGAACTTATTATCAACTAAGTGATTACTATCCTTTACAATATTCCTTGCCGCTTACCTATGGTGTTGGTTATGAAAGCTTACCTTCTACTTCAACTCCTTTACGGTTGGCACAAGCCAAGCAGCTAAAAGCTTACTTGCTGTTTTACGAGCAATTGCTGGTAAATTATTTACAGCAACTAAGTCATGTACGCGATCTTTTTTCCTTAAATATATCTGTAAGTCATTCTTACTTTTCAAGACTTCTTACCAATAGTGATATCACAGGTCTCTCTGATCTGTATGTTACAGGAACTGATGTATTAAATCAGGCCACGCTTGATGGATTGGCTGAAAACAATGAAACTTTCCTTGACAGGAGAAATAGGTTCCTTGATCACCTGATGGCGAGATTTGAGGAACAGTTTACCGACTATGCGCTGATGCTATATAATTATACAAACAGCCAGGCGGTTGCATCCGAAACATTGATCAATGATAAGATCGCATTCCTGAAGGATATTCCATTCATGAGCAGTAACAGGGGAAGGTCGTTCAACTATAAAGGCCCGGCATGTAATGAAGACAACATAGCAGGCCTCAAGAAAAGAATAGAACGGGTATTAGGCTTACGCGAATTGGACAACTACCTGGAAGTATATGAAGTGACCGATGCAAGTGGGAAAGTAACAGAAAGAAGATGGAGATTAATTGACGACACAGGAAAAGTGTACCTGATAAGCAATGCCAATTACCTGACTGATACGCTGGCCGAAGCAGAAATACAAGCTGAGACGGATATTGCAGTAGTTGCACAATACATTACCAATGCATCTAACTATCAAATAAAGAAGAGTAAACAATGGGTAGTACAACTTAAGGACAGCAGCAATAAAGTATTAGCTACCGCTCCTGCGCCTTTTAGTAAAAATGCTGACGCAGCTACATGGATTACAGATACCGTTGCATTTGCTAATGATATTGTAGATGGCGAAAAGATCTTTATAGTAGAGCACATGTTACTACGCCCAAGAAACAAACCGGATACTACCCTGCCCGATGGTGATCCTTTATTGCCTATTTGTATAGGGCCTGATTGCGATCAATGCGGTGAAGAAGACCCTTATTCATTCCGGTTGACTATTGTAATGAATGGCGAAAAAGGTATAGCAAACTCCGGCATAGAGTTCCGCAGATTTGCAGAAGATACCATCAGAACAGAAACACCGGCCCATCTTGGATTAAAAATATGCTGGGTAAGTACTGACCAATTAAATCAGTTTGAAACACTTTATTGTGACTGGCTTTCTGAACTGGCAAAAGATCCACCTGATAAAATGGCCTTACATAATAAGCTGGTAGCATTGCTGAATGAGTTTATAATGTTAAAAAGCGTTTATCCTAAAGCCACGCTGCATGATTGTGTGGATGGGAATGACGAAAACCGTGTATACCTGAACCAAACTATTATCTGATAAAATATTTTTTATGTTTCCTAAGCAAAATAATTATCCTGAATTCGTAGCCGACCAGTTGCTAACTGCGGATCAATTGAACGAGTTATTCGGATACCTTGAAGAGCAGGAAAGGCTTACAAGGACGAACCTCATAGGGATCGGGATAGTATGCGGTCTTGAGGTGCAAACAAGTGCTGATGGCAGTTCTATTACCATTACGAAAGGTTGTGGTGTTACTTCAGATGGCTACGTCATTTCGGTGCCAACAACCACGTATACTGAATATAGCACCTATAATCCCGTACAGGATAAACTGTATGAAAAATTTGTGGATCTCAGTACGCGGACCCCTCTTATCAGTCCTATATACGAGCTTGAAGAAGCAGGCGTCACAACAAACACTACAAACCTGAGCCAGTCATTCCTCAGCGACAAAGTGGTTCTGTTATATGTGGAACTACTCGAAAACAATATAAAAAACTGTAATCCCAACTCATGCGATGATAAAGGCATGGATGTAACAATATCCTTTAAGCCACTATTGATCAGCAAATCCGATGTTGCTACACTTGGGGCACCTACCACAGGAAATAACAGTACTACTAGCGCTTATCAATCGCTGCCTACTTTAAAAATGCCGAGGTACAATGTAACTGCAACTCCCCTATTAAGCTCCACACAGGTTTTCAAAAGCTATCTCAAAATATTAAATGCAACATTTATAAAATCAATAGAACAAGATCTATCTCAAACTTACAGTGTACTTTCTCCGCTCATTGGCGATTTATATTCAAGCGATCCATTTACAGGCTTTTCAGATAATTTTAGTTTCCTTTCCGATGGCACCATTACTGAAACAGAGCTGATAAATATACAGTATTACTACGATCTGTTTTCTGATCTGATGCTCGCATATGAGGAGCTAAGAAAAACAGGAATGGAATTAATATGCATGTGCTGCCCGGATAATACGCTGTTCCGCTTGCATTTATTATTAGATCTGGCAATACCCGATACAACCGTTTCCCAAAGTCAATACAGGCAATATTTTATACCATCTCCTGCCGTTGATTGTTGTTGCAGACAAACAAATGAGCTGCGCTGGATATTTAAGCGCATTGTATTGTTAATGCAAAGATTCTTTGTATCACCTATGGCCAGCGGCTACTTCCGTTATGGCATGGTTGATTTCAATAATAATGTTTTCAGAAGACGCGTACGCATCCCTGTAAGGATCACCCCCAGCAAATTAGGAGACGTACCATTGGGTGACAAGGCGATTCCATTTTATTATGATGTCACTGAAGGAACCGACCAGCTATATAAATTCTGGAATGAGAAAATGACAGATGAAGGCGATGCAAACCAGATATTATCATACAATTCCGACCAATATAATACGACAGATGATTTTGTGTTGAACCCACTGAAATATGATTTGGAACCGTACAATTTTCTACGTATCGAAGGCCACATAGGCATGACCTACCAGGACGCACTAAAAAACATTACAACAATAAAAAATAATTACCGACTGCCTTTCCAGGTAATTGCATTGAGCGCTGATCTGACATCTTTAAAAACAACCTTATCGTCATTAGGTCGTTCAACAGCAACATCAGAATTGTTTTCAAGATACCAGGATCAACTAAAATCGCGCTGCGAGTTTCAGGATCTGGAAGCTATATATGATACATTGGTAGCTGAGCTGATCTGTCTTCTGTGCAATGAGATGAAATATTATTACACAATGCCCTCACCAAATGGGCAAGCTATGGGTCAGGTCCAGGCGCCATCAATACTACCATTATTTAAAAGGTGCGATTCATCTTTCCAGGTGGCGCAAGGAACTTTAGGATATGACTTTGAGCAATATTATACCAATCTGAGTAGTGCAACGAATACCGAAAAAAGTATGCTCTATGCATACGATACCGGAGCATCATTTAACAACGATAGCTATTCTTTCTTTACACTCATGTATGCTATGGAGCGGCTTTTTGAGGCCATGCCTTCCTCTTTAAGCGGTTTTACAATTGCCAGGTTTGAAGTTGCGGGCAACGAAGTAAGATTGATAGCTGCACGGTTGGAAGCAAGATTTAAAAATTTAGATTCAAATTTATCGAATGAAACAACTATAGAACATCTTGACAGGCTCATTGCAGGATGTATGCTACGTCAATTCGAAACGCTTTATAAAGACTACCTGACGCGGCTCATTTACGTAATGATGCTGCAGAAATTTGGATATTTTGTAAGGCTGCACCCAGGCATACAACACAAAGGCGGTGTACCGATGGGAGGTACTTTTATTATTGTATATCATGAAACTCAGAAAGCAATTACTTCGACCGACAATACAAATATTAATAGAGCAATTGGTGCTCAATCGGAGGCCGTGAATGTAACAGAAAGAGCGACTCCATCTAGTTCCGTAAAAATGGATATAGGGACACAGCCGCTCGAAAAAATGAATACTGTAGGCACACAGGCGCAGGATGTGTACCAGGTAAAGCCTAATTACCTGCAACTGAACGATATATTAAAAGGTAGCAAAGTAGCTACTAAAGAAGAAGTAGATGCGTTAAAAGCAATACTCGATACAAATATTATTGACGATAATTCCCTTAGCACATCTATTTCAGATATTGCTAACGACACTGTTATTGCAGACTTCTACCTTCCTTATTTATGTTGCTCAGATTGTCCTCCAATATATTATGTAATTAATGAAACTACAGCGGAAAATGTAACCATAGATATTCAGCCTAATGTATTCTGTTCAAATGACCAGAACCCTTATACGCCAACTGTTTCCCCGACAGGAGGAACAATTACAGGCGAAGGGGTCACAACAGACCCTAGTGGTGGCCAGGTATTTTCGCCAGCCGCTGTAGCTCTAAACGGACAGAAACAAAAAACAGTAACATTAACCTATACAAAAGATCAGCAAACAGCTACCGTTAATGTGGCTGTTTATCAACAGCCAACAGCATCGTTTACAGTAACTGATGGCAGTACATCTACAATAAAAGTATTTACTAATACATCAATCTTTGCAGATAGATATCAGTGGGACTTTGGTGATGGAAGTACCTCGGTAGATCAGAATCCTTCTCATGACTTTGTGAAAGCAGGCAACTATGTAGTAGGACTTACTGTATCAAATAATACATGTACAAATTCAACAACAACCTCTGTTACTATTAATCCTCCGGTTACAAAAACATGTTTGTCACCGCAAACCATAATAGACAATTTTAATAATCTAAGCAACGTTGACGCGGAAAACTTTGATAAATTCAGAAGTAATTACCAACCATATAACCAGCTTCAATCATTTTTCAAAGATTTCTCAACAGTTGAAAATCAGCCACTGGCAACGCAAATCAACTTCTTTAAAACAAAGGGAGCAATAGATCTGCTTGTAAACGGTTTTACGCTGTTATTTAACCTCTTTACCCAACTGCAGCCAAGAACATTGATACTGGCAATGTACAGAGTACTGGTAAGTTTAGCCATGTACATTGAATGTATACAGCAGGATGATATTGACAAAGCAGATGTATCAATAAGTCCGGTTTGTCAATTAGTTGCAGACCAGTTAAATCGCATACAATCTATTTTCGGTGTTCTATCACAACCTGAAAGCGACCAGATAAACGGATTGATCGGCGATCTGCAGGCTGAGATAAATAGAGTTACAACCAACAATGAAGCTAACTTCAAACCTAATTATATTGTCGCGCTGAAGAAATGTATCGATCTGTTAAATGCAATATTGAAAGCAGCTAGTTGATAACAAAAGAAAAAAATATAATCCGCAAACAGGTATTTGAATTGCAATACAATGGCAAAGCAAATGGTATTGCCATAAGAAAAAAAGCCGAGGAATTACTGAAAGAGTATTTGCTACCACGAATGGAAGTCTTGTTTAACAAGTATGCTGGTACAAATCGAGTTTTAGACATTGATACATTGAACGTAGAAATTTCCATAGATAAGAATGACTGGGATTATAAATTGCTGGACAGAGTAATTGATTCCATTGAGACTGAAATTATAAAGAAGATAAATACAACTCAAAGCGCGGCAACAACAAATATCAGGCAAAAGTTTATAGAATTATTAGTCTTCTATTTTAGTAATGGATATTTGCCATGGTGGAGTGCTATCAACAATAATAGCGAGTGGAAAGAACAACTGAAAAGCTTCTTTTCTGAGCATCATAGCAGGGAAGATCTGCAAAAGTTGCAAACTCTGTTACAGGAATATTCGGTAAGAACACGAATTATTACTAATCTGGGAGAGGAGGATTTTTGGTTGTTTGTTGAAACATTGCAAGGTGAAAAATCCTCATTTATTAACAATTGGAAAAAAGACTATACCATCTTAACTACTGCCCTATCGAATAGAGAGCGGCGGATTATTTCCTCAAAATACAAACATGCTCTTCTGAATGCAATTGCTTCACAGACAGAAAGTGACAATGCTACAAACAACTTGTTTGTTGAGCTTTTTAGTGAAGAAACGGAGGCAATCCCAATGAATTTTATAAGCAACATTTCCGCTTCCATAAATAATACTATCCTTAAAAAAGCACTAGACAGGAGCATACAATCTAAAGCAGAAAAACTGGACAAGATAAAGGCAGCCACGGATAACCAAAATAAAACAAGTCCAAAACCTGAAGAAGAAAAGGAGGGTATTTATATACAAAATGCAGGTCTTGTATTAGTGGCGCCTTATCTCAGCATGCTTTTTAAAAAGCTTGGATTGGTTCAGGATAATCAAATAACAGATATCGCGCGCGCTATTGCGCTGATGAATTATATAGTTAGTGGCAATGAAGAATACGAAGAATTTGAAACAGCTCTTAATAAAATATTAGCGGGAGTGGGCATTGAAACACCTTTAGCCGCAAAACACATATTGACACAAGATGAAAAGAACGAAGTAACTGAATTGTTGCAGGCTGTAATAGGCTATTGGGAAATATTGAAAAATACATCTGTCGAAGGGTTACGGATTTCTTTCCTGCAACGTGAAGGAAAATTATTTTTTGAAAATGAGTCATGGAATCTGCAAGTGCAGCAACAATCTTATGATATGCTATTGCAGCATTTGCCATGGAATATAAATATGATAAAATTGCCCTGGATGAAACATTTACTGAATGTGAATTGGATACAGGGCTCAGGAATAATTTAAAAAACTTAGGCGAGTATGTTCTCCTCTGCCGAAAAAACGAGTAAGGCCACTATTGTAGCACGCAAACAGGCTACCGGATCTACTTTTTTCAGAAAGGGCGCGGAGGATACTTTTTTTGGAGCAAAAGAAGCGCCGGCCTTTTTCAATACGCCTATACAGGCAAAGCTATCAGTAAGCACACCGGATGACCCTCATGAAAAAGAGGCCGATCATGTAGCCGAACAGGTAATGCGTATGCCCGAACCTGCCGCTGTGCAGCCCGTTAAAGAAGAAGATGGCCTACAGAGAAAAGAAGAGGAAACACACTAGGAGATACATCCAAAATTAGAAACGCCTGTAATAACTGCCGTTCAGCGAAAAGAGGATGACGAAGTGCAGACAAAGTTAATGCGCCGTATACAACTCAAAGAGGATGATGTATATGCTGCATCCGGCGGCGATCCTGCTTCTTCTTCCAATACACAATCAAATCATTTCGTGGCGTTAAAGCCATCAAATTTAATTCATCCGGTTATCCAGCGCAGTGGCCGCGATCCTCCTGCGAGTACGCATAATTTCGAACAGACACTAAGTAGCTCCAAAGGAGGCGGAAGTGCTTTGCCCGATACCACAAAGCAATATATGGAAAGCCGCTTCCAGGCTGACTTTGGTAATGTCCGCATCCATACAGGAACTACAGCCCAGTCATTAAGCAGTAATATCCACGCCCAGGCATTCACGCATGGCAATGATATATACTTCAATAGCGGTAAATATTCTCCACATACTGCTAGTGGAGGTACATTGCTTGCACATGAATTAACACATACTATACAACAAGGCGCGAGCAAATCGAATACAGCTAACGCTCCTCCGGCAGTAGCCCGCAAATCAATCATCCAGCGGACTGCCCAGGATCGTCCTGTGCCAACTCAATTAAATAATGCAGTTGCCAAGGCCAAAGCAGAACAAGGAAAAGTAAACGCCGACAAAGATGGCGATGATGGATTTCGTACAGGATGGCCAAGGCTCGTTGAATATTTTAAAACAACATTAGGGGAAGATAAAGTAATACCTGAAGGAGGGGCTTATGTAAAAGGTGGAGTAAGCGAACAGGATATCAAGAAAAAGAAAACAGTCAAGGGTTTACCGCCTGCTGATCCGCGACCAGCTAATGGCCCATATATGAGAGACGCTATGCCGAGCTGGTGTGGCATATTTGTATTCTGGGCATTGCACAAGGGTGGCGTCCCTATGAAGAAATGGATATTAGGTGGCCAGAATGTAGACCTTAATGCCGCATATCCTGTGGGCTATGTACCAAAAGCGGGAGACATTGCATATCGTTCTCAATTTTCTCATTTTGCAATAGTAGCCAGCGCAAGTGGCGATACTGTTACGACTATAAATGGGAATACTTCAGGTGAAGACAATCTGGGTGCACAAGTACAGAGTAAAGATCACCCAATATCCAAATGGACAGCGTTTTTTGATCCATTAATGATGAAGGATGGAGAGTTGGGTAGTAGTGAGCCTACAGCGGACGCAGACGCTAAACCGAAAACACTGAAAGAATTAAGACAGGAACTTTTCCATGTAAATAAAAAAGAGGAAACTGAAGAGACAGCAGAAAACAATGAAGCAGAACAAGTACAAACTAAATCAGAGCTAAGCAGCTGGGGAGTAAACGCAAACGGCGCACTTGTAAATAATACAGTGCAACCACAAGCAGCAGATACAGATAAGCTGCAAAGCAAAGAAGAAGAGCACAAAAAGGAAGAGGATACTCTCGCACAATCGCATGAACATGCAGTTCAGAAAAAAGATAGCATGGATAGCGATGTTGCCAATGACGAGCAGATCCAACCAAAATCACTTTCAAATAATATATCCCAAACAAATACCAGCATTTTAGCTGCATCCTGCAACTCTGCAACGGGTTGCCCTGCTATCCAAAAGCAGGAAGAAGGAATGGAAAGTGACCGTGGGCCACCTGTCCAACTTAAAGCAGAGAATGGTATTATTCAATGTTCATGGTTAGATTCTGCCTTATTGGTAGTTAACTCCGCGGTGGATTATGTCAGCCAGGGACTTGAAGCAGGCAAACGCCTATTATTGGGTCAGGCCAGGGATTTTGCTATGGCTATTCCGGGTTATAGAGCCTTGCGGGTAGTATTAGGCGAAGATCCGATCACGAGCGAAAATGTAGATCGCAACGGGCACAACTTTATAGAGGCGGCATTCGACATTATGCCGGGTGGCGAGTTGTTGCATCAAAAGCTTGAAGAGCTTGGCGCACTTACCGAAGCAGAAAGCTGGGTGGATACGCAAATAGCTACCGTTGAGGGAATAGTACGGAGTGTTATTACAAGTATCGAAAATTTCTGGAATGGCCTTACTCTTACAGACCTTGGAAGTCCTCACCAGGTATTTGAGCGTATTGGCAACATCATTCATAATACCATACAAAGTGTTATAGATTTTGCAGTTACAGCCGGAACACAGTTGCTTTCTATTGTCAAGCGCTTCCTGCTCGATCAGCTCGTTTCATTCATACGAGAGCATACAACGGCTTATCCGTTACTCACTGTTATATTAGAAGAAGATCCTGTAACCGAACAGCATGTAGATAGAAACGGCACCAATATTCTTAATGCCATGCTCGAGCTTGCTGGTGAAGAAGGCCGCCAGCAGCGTGCTCAAATGCAGGATACTGGCAGCTTTAAAAAAGTTGCCGACTGGATAGATAAAGGAATTGCAATATTCAGCAGTGCTTATCAGCAGATACGAACTGGAATCAGCAATATCTGGGACTTTGTCAGCATAGAAAGCTTAATGCATCCTATAGATACGTTCAATCGTATCTACGACACATTTGCTACACCCATACAGCAGGTTTGGGATTTCGTACGCGATACAGCCATTACAATACTCCGCTTCATCAAGGAAGTATTGATGCGCCGCCTATCCACATGGGCAAGAACAGTAAGAGGATATGCTCTTGTCACTGTCATTATCGGCAAAGATCCGTTTACCGATCAGGTAGTTCCCCGCACCATGGAAAATATCATTCGCGGGTTCATGAGCCTGATAGACGGTGGCGAGCAGCAATTTGAGCAATTGAAACAATCAGGTGCTATTGAACGAACAACACAGCGTATTCTCGCCGCAGTAGACCGGCTCAATATGACCCCGGCAGCCATTGTGCAGTTATTCATTGATCTATGGCATTCATTTAGTCTGAATGACCTGATACATCCTATCGATGCCTTCCGGCGTATCCTTGCCCGGTTTGGCGAGCCTATAGGCCGCTTGATAGCATTTATAGTCGAGATCATCAGGATAGTGATCGAGGTGATACTGCAGGTAATGAATTTCCCGTCCGACCTTATTGCTAACATCATTAACAAGGCAATGTTGGCCATTGATCTTATCAAACGCGATCCCGTTGGCTTCCTCAAGAATTTACTGCGGGCGATCAAGGAAGGGTTCATGCAGTTCTTTGATAACATAGGCCGCCATCTGCTGAATGGACTGACGGGATGGTTACTAAGTGAATTACAGGATGCAGGAGTTACTGCGCCCACGGATTTCTCTTTACGTGGCATTATCGGCTGGGTATTGCAGATACTCGGCATTACTATGGAGAAGATATGGGAAAAACTTTCCCAGAAACTTGGCCCCGAAAGAGTAGCGAGAATACGAAGGACGATAGACACATTAGAGGGTATCTGGACATTTATTAGGGATGTGCAACAAAGAGGAATTGCCGCCATATGGGATAAGATACAGGAAAAGCTAAGTGACCTCTGGAACACAGTATTGGATGCGGTGAAGAAATGGGTGATGGACCAGATAGTAAACAAGGTGATCGAAAAACTGCTTAGCATGCTCGACCCGACAGGTATCATGGCAGTTATTAATAGTGCCATTGCTTTGTATCGTGCTATACAATCTTTTATCAGGTATCTGCGCCAGATGCTTGAAGTAGTGAACTCTTTTGTAGAAGGTGTGGTAGAAATAGCGAGCGGCAATACCAAACGTGCGGCCGATTTCCTTGAAAACAGCCTGGATAGAGCAATGCCTGTTGTAATAGGTTTCCTTGCCAACCAGGTAGGATTAAGTGGTGTGGGGCATAGAGTAGGCGAATTGATTGAAAGTGCAAGAGCAATGGTAGATCAGGCATTGGATTGGTTGATAGACAAAGCGATAAGCATCGGTGGCCGATTGCTGGAAATGGGACGAGCAGCAGTAGGCAGGTTGGCAGAGTTGGTAGGCTTAAGAAAACAATTCACAACTGCCGATGGCAATAGTCACAGTCTCTATTTTGATGAAAGCAGCGGTGCCGTCATGGTTGCGTCCACACCAAAAACACTTGAAGTATTAGCTAATGAAAGAAAGACACAATTGCAGCAGGAAAATACAGCAACACCGGCTAAAGTTGCTGAAAACCAGCCTAAGATACAGGCAGCAGACGATATCTTAAGAATAAAGTCAGAAATAGATCCGTTGATAACGCAATATGGAGATGCTGTGGATAGGAGCAGTGCTTCACAGGCAAATCAATTGAAAGACCAGATAAACACAAAGGCGCTAAGCATCGTTGAAAAACTGATAATTGCCGGCATAGATGCAGAGGGATCTAACAATGTGCAATCGCATGTCGATCATATTACCGATGGCATGAACCGGCCGATGATGGTCTTGGCGCAACCGCTAACAACAATACCGGGCAATACAGCGGGATCTACACCACAGCAGGATCCGCTAGGATGGGATAGTCTCAATCCGGCCATAAGACGTAATAGCTGGGTAGCGGCACATTTATTGAATCATAACTTACATGGTCCCGGACTGCAATGGAATCTTGTTTCAGGCACCAAGGAAACAAATAATAACATGAAGACGGAAATAGAAAATACAGCAAAAGACCAGGTATCTTCAAATCCAGGCAAAATGTATTATTACGAAGTATCTGTCACTTATTATGGGGATCAACCTGCTAAGCCGTATGTGAAATTCTTCCCCTTCCAGATAAATGTTCAGTTCGGCGAATTGACAGGAAATGCAGGAGCTTATGTAAGAGGGCCTGCAACAGGAAGAAACTTTACACAAGACTCACCGGATGTAACAAATACTGTTATGCCTTCGTTTAATGAATCATCAGCTACAAGGCTCAAAGACGCATCTGATGCCGCAGGCAAATCGATTCCGGGAGTTGTGTTCGAACGTATTGTGGCAGCGCGCCGTACTATTCCTGCACAGTCATTTGGGGACTCTGCTGCAAGTATGGTCGCTATTATGGATACCTATTATGTCAATAATGGTTTTGGAGCTGCCGGATTCTTTACTACAAGGTTCGGTGCAGATCTGCAGGCATTGGCAACAACGAGCATCTTTATGAATTATGCATAAACTATATGGCGATAATGATAGAAAACTATAATAAATATTATAGCTTATTTAGAAAAATGATAGATTCCATCGGTTCTTCTGAGCAGGTGAGAATTATAAACAGCGATATGCGCTACTTGTTAAAACAATCAAATGAACAAATCGACATATCAGGTGATGTACAGTTGCCGGATGCTGTGAAAAGATTCTATCAGTCAATAGAATTTGCAAAATGCGAATGGACATTAAAACAAGACGCTGAGAAAATAGTATACCTGGACAAAGAAATAGACATGATAAGAGGCGCAGTGAATATTGTAACTAAACAGCAAATGACAAAGAGAATGGTGGATGGTAACAAGAGTAACATTTTAGATCCATACCGCATTAGCGCAGAAAAAACAGAAGACCTTGAAAGGCTGGTACCATTCGATTACTTAACTTCGGATTTGGCAGCCTGCCTAAAGATTGATAATGACAAGAAGGTGCCCGACAGGATGTTCCTGATTTTGTTTAGCGACGGCATTATCCATGATCTGCAGATTGGTATTGATGACTACCTTGAGACTGGTATAAAATGTAAGTTCTTCTATGGCTGGCAGCAAGGTTATTTCCTGGATGACAAAAAGAGAATGACACTCATAGAACATTATTTAAAACAACTATTTTAAACATCTTCTTTAACGAAATAATCTTAGGTTATGAGAAAAATGCTTCGTCGCCACCGCCGCAGGATAAATTCAAGCTCCGATTGCAAATTTTTTAAAAAAGAGAATGGGCAGGAGCATTGCTTCTTTGGCGACCAGGAACACGATGAGTTTTTCCAGGGCAATAAAGCCGTGCATAGAAAATGTGCCGAATGTGAAAAAGAGGAAAAGGCACAGCGTGCCACTGATAAAAAAGAGGACGATAAACAGAGGCATCGTGCTCCAGATAAAAAGGAAGACGATAAGCAAATGCATCGCGCAACCGATAAAAAAGAGGATGACAAACAAATGCATCGTGCTCCTGACAAAAAAGAAGATGACAAAAGACTTCATCGCTCTCACGATGAGAAGGAAGAAGATAAAAGCGTCCATCGTAAGGAGGGTTCTGGCGGCACCAATACGTCTGGCACTTCATATATTAATTCCCTGGGTAGCAAAGGCAGCCCGTTGTCAAAATCTACACAGCAGTTCTTTCAAAGCAAAATGGGTTACGATTTCAGCAATGTAAGAATACATAATTCGCATGAGGCGTCTGAATCTGCAAGGAGTATTAATGCGAAGGCTTATACTGTTGATAATCATATTGTCTTTAAAGAGGGGCAATACAATCCAGATACGCATGAGGGTCAAAAGCTTTTAGCTCATGAACTTACCCATGTGATACAGGAACCGGATAATGCAATGCGCCAGGTGGATGCTCCTGATGAAATGGAAGTGATGGCGCCGATGGTAACTACAGGCAGAGGATCATCTACATCTAATCAGCGCAACTTTGGCACGTCTGTAAATGTGCAGGGACATACTGATGCCAATTACGACCACGGCAATTTCTCCACTGCCAACATGCATACCACCAGGGCAACAGGTTGCGGCGATTGTGGTGATAGGCCATGCGTTACCGCTACAGGTATTCTTGTATCGGTTTTTCAGGTGAGTCCTTCTGTCACCTTGCCTTCAGTACCTTCCAACTTAACACCCTGCCAGCAGCAGAGAGTACAGGATTTTATCACCAATGTTTTATCGCCGCATGAACAACAGCATGTAAATGCCTTCAATACTTATAATGGCACCGTAAGGACACCATTTACTTTTACCGGCTGCCAGACAGAGGATGCATTAAATGCTTTTGTACAGCCCATACACGACGCTATAGATCTAAGACGCACTACTGCGGCTAATGCATTAAGCAATGCGCTCGATCCATTTAATGGCACGATCGATATAAATTGCCAGGAACCCACTACTGATGCAGGTGCTGGGAATCAGTAATTTTTTGATTATCTTTCTTAAAAATAACGTGCTTGATATTCGAGCTAAAACATACAAACGCAGCGGCAAATCTCCAATCGGCTATCGACAATTGCAGGACGATCATATCCGAACGGCTTAAGGCTCATTTTACCGATACGGCGCTCGACCTTGAGCAATGGATGAAGGATCAGTTCGACACGTCTCTCATATCAGGCGCATTGCAATCCGCTATTCCTTTTTTAAAAAGTAATGATGAGTGGTTTGCAGTGATGGTGGCTTTGATGCCGCATATATACCCAAGCCTTTTTGAATCTGTGATCCTGGAGCATTTGCCTAATGGTGGCGACTTTCCCGAATTTGGCGGTGTAAAAGCTACTAACCATCGTGGGATGCTGCCTACAGGTGAAACGGTACAATTTATCCTGGGCGGCAATGATATCGACAAGCGTTTGCAATTGCAGCAGCTCTTTCGCGAGGAACATTTTTTTTACCGCAATGGTATTCTCTGGCTGGAACCTGTAAAAGAAGGTGAGCCCATCATGAGCGGCAGGATTGTGCTGGCACAAGAGTGGGTAGAGAAATTGTTGTTTGGCAAAGAATCTGCACCGCGTTTTGGGCTCGATTTCCCGGCCAAGCAGATCGTTACTAGTATGGAATGGGAAGATGTAGTATTACACCCACGCACCTTGCACCAGATAAAAGATATCAGCATCTGGCTCGAGCATCATCATAAATTATCTCTCGACGATAACCTGAAGAAAAAGGTAAAGCCTGGCTATCGTGTTTTGTTTTATGGCCCATCAGGAACAGGTAAAACTTTAACAGCCGCACTACTTGGCAAAGAATTTAAAAAAGATGTGTACCGGATAGACCTTTCGCAGATAGTGAGTAAATACATAGGCGAAACGGAAAAGAACCTGGAAGGTGTTTTTAAAAAAGCAGAAACCAAAGACTGGGTGCTGTTCTTCGATGAAGCCGACGCGCTGTTTGGCAAGCGTACCAACGTGCAAAGTGCACATGATAAATATGCCAACCAGGAAGTGAGCTACCTGCTGCAGCGTGTAGAAGATTATCCCGGGCTGCTGATACTGGCATCTAACTTTAAGAACAATCTTGACGATGCGTTCCTCAGGCGCTTTCACGCCGTAGTACATTTCCCAATGCCAAATGCTTTTGAAAGAGCAACACTTTGGCAAAAATCTTTGCCTTCCAATCTGCAATATCATACCTCGATAAATCTCAAAGAGCTTGCAGAACAATTTGAACTCACAGGCGCTTCCATTCTTAATGCTGTGCAATATGCTACGCTGCAATGCTATGCCAGGAATGATGGGATACTGTTGCAAACAGATCTGATGGATGGAATAAAGAAGGAATTTTTAAAAGAGGAAAAGTCTTTTTAGTATTTATTTCTGCAGCCATTCTAATTATCTAATGCTCTTATTTTTAGCCCCGGGTAATATTATTATCAACACTTGGCTTTAAAGAGAGCCATGTTATTAAACAACAATAAAGCCTGCTTGACAGGCTTATTGTTGTTTTGATCCAGGTGATAGTGTTAATGCTATTGCTGAGGAAATTTGCTCATGTCCATGTAGATTATTTCCCAGTTGTGGCCGTCGAGGTCTTCAAAGCAGCGTTGTTGCATAAAGCCGTAATCCTGGGCCGGCCTGTATTCACGGCCTCCTGCTTTTATTGCATTGTCGACAACAGCGTTCATTTCCTGGGCGCTACTCATGCTGAGAGAGCTAGCCATCTCTATTGAGCTCTTTGCATCGATGATCGTTTTTGATGTGAACTGCTTAAACTTATCATGAGTAAGCAGCATAACAAAAATGGTATCGGTAAGTACCATACATGCTGCTGTGTCATCGGTGAACTGTGGGTTGTTCTTAAAGCCAACAGCTTCATAAAATGCCATAGATTTCTTTAAATCTTTAACGGGGAGATTGAGAAAAATTTGTGTTGCCATAATATTTAGTTTTAAAATTTAATTTTCTAAGGCAAAGATGATAACTAAAAACATTTTTATGCGGTGGTGTTTATGACATTTTAGCGGGCTGAATGCGGCAAAGTCGGTTTACAAGCCTGATTCTATACTTCTGAGGGCAATTTTAATTCCTGGAATTTTGAATAGATAATAATTAAAACCTCAGTGCCACTATTCTCTTTGCCTGTTGTGCTATTAATCTCCAAAGTATAATCTACTTTATAAAAATCTGACAGACGTTGTAATCTTCGCTTTGTAAAATCTATACCAAATGAGATCCTGTCTTTCAATAAAGACGGTTGCTCCGCAGAGTATCCAACTCCATTATCTTTCACTTTAATGATCAGGTAATCGTCTGAAGAAAGGTCAAGGTCAATAACAATAAAATATTTGTTTGTTTCTTTTGTAAATCCATGAACAATCGCATTCTCAACAAATGTATGAATGAGTAGGGGTGGAATTTTTATTTCATCAGCGCATCGTGTATTATCGTTGATCTGCAATATGATCTTTTTACCAAACCGCATATTCTGCAGGTAAATATAATTTTGTAACAGTTTCAATTCTTTTTCTACTGATATAAAATTGAACTGAAGATTTTCCATATTTTGTCTTATTAGTCTGCTTAGGGTAATCAGGTAATTATTTGCAGTTTCCTGAGAACCGGTGTTTATCAAGCCCTGTATATTGTTTATAGCATTGAAAATAAAATGCGGGGTCATTAAAGAGTTAATGGCTTTATTTTCTAATTGTAAATAATTCAATTCATTTTGAAATATTTGCTTCCGCTTTCTATTGTGCTGATAGAAGAGGTATATACCAAGTAATACAATAAAGACAAATATTGCTATGTAAAATGCAATAGTATAATAGAACGGGGGATGAATTTTTAGCTTTATGATCTGTGAGGAAGATGCAATATCATTTTCCGTTATTGCCCTGATCTCAATAGTACATGCACCCCATTGAGTCAGCAATATATTCAGATCGCCAGATGGCTGTATATACCATTTGCCGGGTTTATCCCCGGTAATAATTCTATATTCAAAATTGCTTTTAACGCTATTAAAATATAAAGTGGCTAATTCTAGTCTGACGTTACAACTAGTAATATTGTATAGTTCAATATCTCTATCTTTATAAACTTTGCCATCTACCTGCATTTTCTTTATAAAGAGTGATGGCGTGTCTTCTGCCGGGGTGAGCAGTTGCTGGCTAAAAGCATATAACTTACCACCCACATTACAGACTATTTCATCGTTATAAGGGTAAAGGAATAAAAGATCGTTTTGCCTGAACGAAAATTCCGCTTTCTCCGAATTACTATAATCGAATGTATCTGCATTATTACTGTGTGATATATAATAACCATTGTTCGTAAACAACAAGTTATCTCCATTCGAAAGTTTATATGCATCAAATATAAACGTGCTGTTTTGTATAGTCTTTTTTATGCCCCCTTCCTTATAAAGGATTGTCTTTTGATCGTTGGTGGTTAATATCAGATCCCGACCACAACTACTAAAATTGACCGCAGGTGTATTGGCAGCAAGCGAATCAATTTTGATCAGTGCATGAGTAGTAGTATTATATTCGTAAACGTAGTTATTTTGTATGCAATAAAAATTACGCTTATTATCCAGCACTGGCATATTAACTCTGTGGCAATCGAAATCAATTATGTTCTTAATAATAGCCCGATGATTTATCCAATTACAATCGTACAAAGTGTAGAACCCGACAAATAAAAATTCCCCTTTCCTATAAGGGAAAACATATTTTGCATATTCGGGAGTCGAATCTATTATTTTAGTGATTTTATTGTAGTAATAAGTTTGATTTGGGAAATTGTCAGAAATATAAAAAACCACCTCGTCGTCTGAATACAATGGATGATATCGCCCTTTAAAAGGCAATGATACTTTTTTGATTTGCAGAGAGTCTTTTCCTGATAGCATATAGGCATTATATCTATCCTCAAAAAATAATTGCCCGTTTTTTGTGTATGTGAAATCGTAGCGACTTATGTCGCCAACAAGCTTAACCTTGTCAAGATTTTTATCGATAAAATAAACGCCGTGATGCAATGTAGAAACCCAGAAGTTGCCACTGACATCTTTAGCAACACAGGTAGTAGCTATATTTTGAAATAGCTTCCATTGCTCGCCAGACCTTGTATCAATGATAACCAACCCTTTGTTGGTACAGCAAAAAAGATAATCATCACTAAAATAGAGCCTGATGATAGAATTGATATTTAACTGCTTGCTGTCAATCTTCCATATAAGAGTATCATTCCTGTATATTTTTATACCAACTTTATCTGCTACAAGTAATTCATCTTTTTGAAAAAATGAAAGGTTAGCTGGTATGGGGATTTTTTTAATAATTACTCCATTTTTAGCTGAAGCTATAATGGTCTCTGATAAAAAATTTATGAAGCCCTTCGATTTATATATCGCAGTTATACTTTCGCCACCCAGATTATAAGAAACCCAATTTATTTTTTTGCCTGAAACCCTTATAACATTGCCATTGCTATACCCAATATAAAATGATGAATCTGAGTCCTCATACATTTCATTGATATATGCCAATGCCGGAAATTTCCTCAACATAGAGTCGTTGGCGGCATTGTAAACTCGATCGTTATATATATAGCATGGGCTACCATTGTGTGTGAATAGCCACAAACGACCCATCCTGTCTTCATAAGCCTTAAATATTTCATTATCGCCAAGCCCGTCAAAAAGAGTAAAGTTCCGGAACCGTTCGCCATCAAATTTTGAGACACCCTTGTCGGTAAGAAACCACAGATAGCCCTTTTTGTCTTTGAAAACAAAGTAAACGTTATTACTTACCAGAGAATTTGATGTATTGTATTGCTTGGTATAAAAAGCTGAAGCTTCTATGCTTAGCAGTAATAAAAACAGGGTATATATAAGTGCAGAGCGAAGCTTTAATGTCAATTTGCTTTATTTAAAAAAGATAAAAAATCTGGCGCTCTTCTTTTGGCAACGGGTATAACGTCATCATTCCTCATCTGTATAAACAAGCCGTCATTTCTTATTATTTGTTTTATTTTCTGTACATTGATCATGAAAGACTTATGCACTCTGTAAAGCCTGGGATTATTATTTTCCCGTTCCATCTGGTTCAACGATTTACTAATCGTAATCAGCTTTTGCGTATCGTCTATGCTAAACGCAGTTAATGTATAAGCCCCTTTTGCCTGCATATAGTAGATATCATCCATTTTTACCACAAAAACATGGCTACCATCTTTTAAGACCAATTTTCTTTCGGCTTCATTTTGTTTTATTGATACTTTATCACTACTAGCTTCTTTGAATGCTTTCTCCTGCAGGTGTTTTTTTATTCGTGAGTAGCACTCTATTATATCGTGCGGTGACAGAGGCTTTAAGATATAATCGATGGCCTCAGCTTTTAGCGCTCTAATAGCATATTGTTCGTGTGCGGTTACAAATACTATCTTAAAATTTTTATTCCCAGTCTCTATAGCATTAAATATATTATTATTGAAAACCTCGATATCCAGAAAAGCGATATCAAATTGTTGCGTGTTAAAAATTTCGATAGCGCTTTTTATTGTATCCCCAACAGCAACAACCTCTATACCAGGGCAAAATTCGGATAAGAAATATTTGAGATTTAAAATACAGTTCTCCTCATCGTCAATTATTATCGCTCTTATTTTTTCCTCCATAATATTGTTTATTGGTAACTATTTATTTATAGCTCTCTCTTAAATAGTTAGTTCTTTATAAAATTAAATAACTTATTAATAAATCGCGCAATCAAGTGTTTCCGTTAAGAAAGAAAACAGCCCGTTAAGAAAGTTTTTTACTGTTACAGCGGTGGCAGACTTTATTTTCGAAAAATATTCTTCCGCAACAATCGCGGGATATGCCCTATTAAGGCTTACTTATGTAAGCCTTTTTTATGAGATTAGAAGAAAATAAAAAAGGACAAAATGAACATTACTTCACTTTGTCCTTTATAGTCGGGAAGACAAGATTCGAACTTGCGACCCCTTGCACCCCATACAAGTGCGCTACCGGGCTGCGCCACTTCCCGAACCATTTTTAGGGACGGCAAAGATAGAATTATTTCTTTACTACACCCATAGTACTATGATAAATCAGAAGAAATCAGGCGAAGAAACTCTGAACGTGTTTCATTTGCCATAAACTGTCCGCTAAAAGCTGATGTTGTTGTTACGCTGTTTTGCTTTTGCACGCCACGCATCATCATGCACAGATGCCTTGCTTCTATAACTACGGCTACGCCTATAGGATTTAATGCATCCTGTATAGCATCAAGTATCTGGTGTGTCATGCGCTCCTGCACCTGCAAACGGCGGGCAAAACATTCTACCACATGCGCCAGCTTGCTCAGGCCAGTGATCCAGCCATTGGGAATATATGCTATATGAGCCTTGCCGAAAAATGGCAGCATGTGATGCTCACAGAGTGAATATAATTCTATGTCTTTCACAATCACCATTTCACTGTAGGCTTCCTGAAACTTAGCGGAATCAAGGATAGCGCGCGCATCCATGTTATACCCTTGGGTAATGAACTGCATAGCTTTAGCCACGCGCTCCGGAGTCTTTAAAAGACCTTCCCTTTCAGGATCTTCGCCCAGCAACTGAAGCGTAGAGCGATAATTTTCTACCAGCCCGGTTGTTACAGCTTCGCTGTAAAATTCTTCTTTACTGTATGCCATGAAAATGTGAAATTGATATAAAAATATTTAATCCTGCAATATTTCACTATCCGAAATATTCCACGTAAATATTCTGCGTTTCCTTGAGCTTAACACGGTGCAATTGCACCCCATGTTTTTCGATATGTGGTTTCAATTCATCCCAGATGCCCATTGCAAAATTTTCGGCACTAGTAAACTTGCCCTTCATAAAATCTACATCCAGGTTCAAGTTGCGATGATCTACACGCTCTACAATCACATCTTTTATTAGGTCACCCAATGTTTTCGCATTGAAGATAAAGCCGGTATCAACCTGGGGTTCTCCCTTTATTGTAACATGCAGCTCATAATTATGGCCATGCCAGTTGACATTGGCACATTTTCCAAATACCTCGTTATTACGGGCATCCGACCATTGTTCGTTAAACAATCTGTGGGCAGCATTAAAATGCTCAACACGTGTCAAGTACACCATTTTTATAATTTCACGCAAAATTACGGTTAAGCTTTGATAAAAATGTAACATTGCAATATGAAGCTATTGCTCACAGCAGCCACAGAAGGCGAAATAATGCCCCTGATACACTATTTACAGCAATATCAGCAATTCAATATGCCTTTATTGTATAAAAAACACTCTAAAGAAATACAAATATGTATTACAGGCGTTGGGCAGGTAGCCACAGCTTATGCAGTAACCAAAGCATTACAATCAACGAAATATGATCTTGCGCTACAGGCAGGTGTAGGTGGCAGCTTTGATAAAAATATAGCTCTGGGTGACTTAGTATTCATTACATCAGAACGCTATGGGGATATGGGTGCCGAAGACCATGAAAAATATATTGATGTGTTTGATATGGGATTAATGGCCGGGGATAAAGCTCCATATATAAATAATAACCTGGTAACGCCACTACTGCCTATACATGAAAAGATACAATTGCAAAGAGTTAGCGGACTTACAGTAAATACCGTGAGTGGCAATGAGACAACCATACAAAGACGCGCCGAAGCCTACCAATCCCAGGTGGAAAGCATGGAAGGTGCGGCATTTCATTATGTATGCCTCAATGAGCAAGTGCCGTTCGCGCAGATAAGAGGTATATCGAACTATGTAGAGCCGCGTGATAAAAGCAAATGGAAAATGAAGGATGCAATTATAGCTTTAAATAAATGGCTTATAAATTTTTTAGAGACAGTATAACATTTACCCAAACTACTTTTGCGATATGAAACTTACGCTTGGATTTAGCCCCTGCCCCAATGATACTTTTATATTCGATGCCATGATAAACGGGCATATAGATACAAAAGGACTTTCTTTTGATTATGTGATGGAAGACGTGGAAACACTCAATAAATGGGCAGAGATCGGCAAGCTGGACATTACCAAATTGAGCTACAGTACATTTCTGCATGTCGTAAATCAATATGCACTATTGCATAGTGGGAGTGCATTAGGCAAAGGCGTTGGGCCAATGCTGATAGCAAAAACGCCACTTGACCTTGCCAATATAAAAGAACTCAGGATAGCTATACCAGGGCTTAACACTACGGCCAACCTATTATTATCACTTGCTTTTCCACAAGCAAAAAATAAAACCGAAGTTGTTTTCAACGAAATTGAGAATTCGGTTCTTATGGGCGATTTTGATGCAGGACTCATTATACATGAAAGCCGTTTTACTTACGCACAAAAAGGACTAACTAAACTAATAGACTTAGGCGACTGGTGGGAAAATACCGTAAACGCAGCCATACCTCTTGGAGGCATAGTGGTGAGACGGAATTTTAATAAAGAGCTTTGCACAACCATAGACGGCCTGATAAAGGATAGCCTGGAATACTCATGGAAAAATTATCCTATGCTTTCAGATTTTGTAAAAGAAAACGCACAGGAAATGGAGGAAGATGTGATGCGCAAGCACATAGACCTGTATGTGAATGATTATACAACGGACCTGGGAGAGGAAGGAAGAAAAGCCATTATCACGCTTTTTGAAAAGGCAAAACAAGGGAGGCTGGTAAAAGAAGAAAGTCTGCCTGCAAGTATTTTCTACTAACTATTTTCTGAAAGCATGTAAATTTCTGGAAGATTACGACCATGCTTGTCATAATCTAATCCATAACCTACTACAAACTTATTGGGAATTTCAAACCCGGTGTAATTGGGAGTAATTTCGTATTCTCTTGCTTCGGGTTTTGAAAGCAGTGCGGCAATCTTTACAGATGCAACCTGTCTTAATTTTATTTCAGGTAAAAAGGCATCAAGCGTTTTGCCGGTATCTATGATGTCTTCTATTATAATAACATGGCGCTGATGCAAAATTTCTTCCAAACCTATTGCAGTAACAACATTCCCTGTAGAAGAGGTGCCTTTGTATGAAGCCAGCTTGATAAATGAAATTTCGGCATCGATAGTAAGCTCTCTGAATAAATCGGCTGCAAAAATGAATGAGCCATTTAGTATTCCGATAAAAAGAGGATTTAATCCCTGATAGTCGCTGTCGATCTGCTGCGCCAGCTCAATAATACGTTGCTGTATTGTTTCTTTTGAAATGAATGTTTCAAATGTTTTGTCCCAAATCTTTACCTGTGCCATGCCAGTTATTTTACGCGCAAACGTTGCCCGATTTTTATTTCATCAAAATCGAGCTTGTTCATATCCATTAGCTGATGTATGGTAATACTATTCTGTTTGGCTATGCTGAACGCAGTATCTCCTTTTTTTACAGTATAATATTTTGGCTTACCCCCTGTATCACCACTTTCAGCAGGTTTATCGGTTTTAGTTTCTGGTGCGGCGGTGGGCACAGGAGCAGCAGAGGTTTTGGAAGCATCATCATCTGCATATACTACCTTATCGAGTTGCGCTTTTAAGCGTGCAAGGTCGCTTTCCGGTGATTTATCTGGTTGTGGCCCTTCGGGTGCGCTTACTGTGGCATGAGTTGTATCATCGCCCTTCGCAACCGCTGAAGAAGATGAAGCTCCTGGATCATCAATTGCTTTTTCATTCATTATATTGAATGGCCTGGATTGTTGTGTGGGTTGTGTGTTATTAGTGGCAGTTTTATTATCGTTGGTATTATCTCCGTTATCATCTTTTGCTTTATCAGTAACCGGAGTTGTTGTAACAGCAATAGATTGGGGAGAGGTGGTGACAACAGGTGTAGAAGTATTATCTGTTTGAGGTTCGATGTCCTTTTTTTCTATTACAGGATTTGTATCTGCACTTGCTGTATAGACATTATCATCTGCTTTTTTTGCATCCGCAGACGGAGGAGCAATAGCTTGCGTTGTGGGCGCCTGTGCTATAGATGCAGTATCCTGCGGAGCTTGAGGAGCGTTCTGAACAGGGCTACGATAAGGTAATACCTGGCCATTAGAAGGAGCTTGATTATTTATGTCTTCTTTGGTAATATAATCACTTTGTGAGGCAGTAGCAGAGTGCGCAACTAACTGATTGGTACTGCCATCATCATTTGTTACAATTATTTTTGAAGGCTTTTTCCCTGCAATTGTTGTGACTTCAGGTTTTACATTGGTAAATTGTTGTAATTGCAACACACTCCCGAAAATAGGTTCTTCACCCGGGTTAATATGATTGTAATTCATTAACCTTTTTAGCTGTATTCCTTCTGCCTGCGATATTTCCTGAAGCGTTTCGCCTGGTTTTACCACATAAGTTTCGTCTGTTCCACGGGTCTTTTTCTTTTCAAGATAGATGATCGTATTTTCTGTGAGAGGAGCATCAGGTAAATCGTTATATTCCAATAATTTCTCGTAACGGATGTTGTATTTCACTGCATACTTTAAAAGCATATCACCTTTAAATGCATGAATAGCTTTTAAACCATTTACTGTCATTACATCGCTGCCCGGGCCTGGGCTATTAAGAACAATAGGATGGGTGTCCTGTTGTTGATTATTAACAGTAGTTGCAGCTGCGGGTTCTGTATTTGCAGGTGTAGTTGACGAAATAGCGTTTTGCTGTGCGGCTGTATTATTTGCTAGTACATTATCAGGAGTATCAGTTATGGTGCCGTTTAGTGCAGCGTAAGTGTATTGCTGCAAGTGAAAATTCTCGATGATATCAATAAGCTGTTTTGCATAATGCGGGTTGGTAGCATAACCACATCTTTTTAATCCTGTTGCCCATGCTGCATAATCGGTAGGAGATAACTGGAACAAAGATGCGTAACGTGGCGAACCTTTTAAATAATCAGAGTGGTCTTTGTAAGAATCTTCAGCGCATTTATATTTTCTAAAGCATTCGTTGGGGGCATCGTCGGTATAGCTATATGTTTGGCCTGTCCAATTGCTTTTACATTTGATCCCAAAGTGATTACATGCACCTGTTACCAATTCGCTGCAACCAGCCTGGGTTTCAAGGATCCCTTGGCCTAAAGTAACTGCTGCCGGTATTCCACTTCGCCCTTGTTCGGCTATTGCCAGCTTTTTATATTGGGAGATATACTTATTCACTTTATCGGCATAAGTATCTTGCGCACCAAGTTTGAAAGACACACAAAACAATATGGAAATACATGCAACTAACCACTTTTGCATAACTGTAATTATTAATTGTAATTATTTTAATCAGCTACTTTTCTTATTATCATAATACCATCGCGAACAGGCAACAGTACATGCTCTATCCTTTTATCTTTTCTCACTTTCTCATTAAACTCACTTATTGAACGCGCGTTTTTACTTTGTTCTTCCTGTGGCATTACAACCTCGCCATCAAACAGTACATTATCAGCAAGTATGAAACCTCCAATTGGAACTTTGTCAAAAACAAGGTCGTAGTATAGGTGATAACCCGGTTTGTCAGCATCGATAAACACAAGGTCAAAAGTTTCGTTAAGAGCCGGGATTATGTCTGCGGCATTCCCTATATGCTGTATGATGTTATCCTGTAATCCCGCTTTGCAAATATAGGAAAAAGCCATCTCTTCGAGTTCTTCATTTATATCTATTGTATGCAGATGACCGCCATCCTGCAAACCTTGCGCAAGACAAATTGCGGAATAGCCGGTGTATGTACCAACCTCCAAAATATTTTTTGGCTTTATCATATGGCTAATCATCTGCAATATGGTTCCCTGCACATGACCGGAAAGCATTTCAGGGACAGGTATTTTTAGATATGTTTCCCTATTCAAAGTAGCCAAAGCAGGATTTTCTGCAGTGGTATATTTACGTGCATAGTCATCCAATAATTTAGGAATCAAAAGCTGAGTCATGGATTAGAAATTTGGTTGTAACTTATTATGAGTATAAAACTCCTGTATATATGCTACCACTTCATCCGCAGTATCAAATATCTTTATCATCTCAAGATCTCCCGGACTTATATTACCTTCTGCCTCTTGCATTGTTTCTCTCATCCAGTTAAATAATCCATTCCAATAAACCGAACCGATGCATATCATTGGTGTAGTGGTAAACTTACGTGTTTGTATCAATGTAGCTACTTCAAAAAACTCGTCCATTGTGCCCCATCCTCCCGGCATCATGATAAAGCCCTGAGAATATTTAGTAAACATTACTTTTCTTACAAAGAAGTAATCAAAATTGAGTGATTTGTCTGTATCTATAAATGGATTAGAGCTTTGCTCGAACGGCAATTCAATATTCAATCCTACGGATCTCCCGGAAGCTGTGCTGGCGCCTTTGTTTGCAGCCTCCATAATACCAGGCCCACCACCTGTAATAATGCCAAATCCTTCCTCTGCCAATCGTCTTGATATTTCTACAGCTAATTCGTAGTACTTGTGTCCGGGCTGAGTACGGGCAGAACCAAAAATGGATATACAGGGGCCTATCTTCGCCAGATCTTCAAAACCCTGTACAAATTCGGCCATTATTTTAAATATCTGCCAACTGGAGTGTGCTTTCGTTTCCGTCCAATCGCGCAGCTTTATTTTCGTCAGTTCTTTCATTTTCTATTTGAGGTGATGCAACAGCACTTCCTTTTTTGGAACACAAAATTAAAAGTAAATAAGCGATGAGCGCATTTATTATTAGTAATTCATAACCTATCTGATAACCGCCAAGCCATTGTTTATCGTATTGCTTCAATATGTAACACAGTATGGGTGAAATAAGACATATTAACGGTATCAGCTCATTTCTGGGTGTACGCTTGGTAAATATACCAAATGCAAATAATGCCAATAATGGACCATACGTATAACCAGCTACTACGAGCAATGTTTTAATAAGTGAACCATTGTCTATTCTCCTAAAAAAGAAAACACAAATAAGAAATATTAATGCAAATACATTGTGCACTGCAAGGCGTGTGCGCATTTTCTGTTTCTCAGTCCTTTGTTTATTTTTTAGTCCCAATATATCTATACAAAATGACGATGTTAATGCTGTGAGTGCTCCGTCTGCACTTGGAAATACCGCAGATATCAAACCGATGATAAAACAAACTGTGATGTAAAAAGGCAGGCTACTTTTTATCGCAATGGTGGGGAATAAATCGTCACCGGTTGCTTTTATTCCCTTAGCGTTTGCATACAAATAAAGCAAGCCACCTAATAACAGGAAAATAAAATTAGCCACTACCATTACAAAACAAAAGCTAATCATATTTTTCTTTGAGTCCCTAAGATTACTTACGCTTATATTTTTTTGCATCATCTCCTGATCCAATCCCGTCATTCCGATAGTAATAAAAGCCCCCCCGATTATCTGCTTTAAAAAATAATTAGCATGCAGCGGATTTGCGTCTACCATTTTTGTATATCCTTTCTGCTGCATTGCGTGCCATGTGCCACCTAAATCAAGATTTAATGAGTGCATAATGTAGATAACACATATCACCAATGCGCCAAGCATAAATGTGGTCTGCAAAGTGTCTGTCCATACGATCGTTTTTACGCCTCCCCTAAATGTGTAAAGCAATATGAGACCGAGTATGACTATTGCTGTTAAGTCGAAAGAAATACCCATGTCTTTCAAAACAAACAATTCGAGCACTTTGATAACAAGGTAAAGACGTAAAGTAGCGCCAAGTGTACGCGACAGAATAAAAAACAATGCACCTGTTTTATAAGCCGTAGGACCCAAACGCTTATCGAGATAAGTATAGATGGATGTTAACTTCAGCTTATAGTAGAGCGGCAGCAAAATAAATGCAACGGCAAAATAACCTAACCAATAACCAATAACTACCTGGAAATAATCAAATCCTGTCATGCCCACTGTTCCTGGTACAGAAATAAATGTCATCCCTGAAAGGGAGGTACCGATCATACCAAACGCAACTATGTACCATTTGCTGTTACGGTTGCCTATAAAAAAGGATTCATTATTGGAATGACGTGAGGTGTAAAATGCAATGCCCAGCAACATTGCGAAATAAACTAGAACAATAGAAAGTAGAACTGCTGGACCCATGTATCTAAAAATAAAAAGACTTTGCCTATAAAAGGGCAAAGTCTGTCAAATATTTTTATCAATTAAAAACCTACGGCTATGCCACCTGTTGGTACTATGCTACCATAATATGGACTATATGGCTGTTGTAACACATCGTAATTCAACGATAAGATCAGAGCAACTCTTTCACTGATTTGCTGCCTGATACCAATACCAACCAACAAACAAGGAACACTTGTATTAAATGTTTCTTTGGCAATATTGATATTATTATCATAATTGTAATCTGAATAATGAAGTATGTCATATTCAAATGCAGCCTGAACAAATATATTACGCCAAACTATGTAACGAGCCCAAACACTGGGAGAGATAATACTGGCTTGTGTAGGATAGTTTTGATAATCGCCGATATTGGGATTGTATAAATACTGCTGATACTTAAGATACTGATATCCTAATCCTACACCGGCAGAAAAATGATCGGTAATGCGATAACCTACAAAAGGCGAAACACCTAAGTCGGCATATCCATTACCAAAGCCTACAACAGCACCTGCACCGAAAATAAGTCTGCCTGGATCAAATCCTTTTTGTTGCTGCTCTTTTTTGGCATGCTGCGGATGGCCACTGCTGGTATATACTTCCTGGGCTGAAGTCATTGATATACACAAGCTTAACATTAATACAGAAACGATGTATTTCATATTTTAATAAACTATACAACGAAGTTAAGACAATTTACTTTCAGAGCGCTATTCTTCAATTTTTTAGGTATTTGTTAAGAAAAAATCTTTCCCGGATTTAAGATACCCTTCGGGTCAAATACATGCTTGATATCTTTCATTAACTGTAACTGTATCGTATTGAATGCTATATCCATATATTCTTTTTGTACCAAACCAATTCCATGCTCTCCAGAAATTGTGCCACCCATCCGCACTACCTCTTTAAATAATTTTTTAATTCCTTCGGGCAGCTTTGATTTCCAGTCTTCGTCATTCATGTTACCTTTCACAATATTTACATGCAGATTGCCATCCCCTGCATGACCATAACAAACAGAATGAAAACCATATTCTTTACCTATCTCCTTTACTACAGTTAATAACTCAGGCAAAAAAGCACGAGGCACAACTGTATCTTCTTCCTTATATATAGAATTGCTTTTTACCGCTTCGCCTACTTTGCGTCTTAACGTCCATAACATTTGTTTTTGTTCTGAGCTATCTGCAAAAAGTATTTCCCCTGTATCGAATTGCTGAAGCAATTGAGAGATAGCTTCCACATCAGCATAGAGCTGTTCCATATTATTGCCGTCGACCTCTATTAATAAATGAGCCTGTATATCATCGGTCAAAACAATACCCGTAGATTGTACATACCTCATGGACCATTCTAGTGCGTCGCGCTCCATAAATTCCAAAGCTGACGGCGTATAGCCTGCTAACAAAATTACATTTACCGCCGCACAAGCCTCAACAGCAGAACGAAAAGGAACCAATAATAATAAATCAAACTTAACCGCAGGAATTAAACGAAGAACAATTTTAGTAATGATACCCAGGGAGCCTTCGCTTCCTACTATCAGTTGAGTTAGGTTATAACCCGTGGCGTTTTTAAGCACATTTGCACCTGTCCATATTACACTACCATCGGGCAATACAATTTCAAGATTCAATACATAATCTTTTACCACACCATATTTAACCGCCTTTGGGCCACCTGAATTTTCAGAAACATTGCCTCCTATAAAACATGAGCCCTTGCTTGCTGGATCAGGAGGATAGAATAGCCCATGCTCCTTTACATGCTCCTGTAGTTCTTGCGTTATAACCCCAGGTTCAACCGTAACCTGGAAATTTTTGGTATCTACATTAATGATCTTATTGAAACGCTTCATGTCCAGTACCACCCCACCGGATATTGGCAATGCTCCTCCACTTAATCCTGTTCCTGCTCCTCTCGGCGTTACTGCTATTTTTTCCTGGCTACAATAATGCATGATGGCGCTTATTGTCTTTACAGTCTCAGGCTGCAGCACAATTTCAGGCATATAAAATAGGTCTTCGGTTTCGTCAGAAGCGCAGCGCTCAAGTTGTTCCTGCTCTGTTAATACATTGCACCCATCTATGGACATAAAATATTCTATGTCAGGCTGTGCTATTTTTTTAAATGCCATTGAATTATAACTATATCAGGCTGTAAAGGTAAAATGTCAGGAATAGATAGGAAATTCCTGTTCCTACTATTTTTAACAAGTTATTGTACAAACTAAGGTACTTTGTATTGCATAATACTATTTTATTCATATCTTTGCATAGAAAATATGTGAGATGAACGTAGAGAATACAGAATCACAAATGCGTAAAGGCTTGCTTGAACTATGCATTTTAGGCATAATACTAAGGCAAAAGGAGGTTTACCCGAGTGATATACTGGAGCAACTGAAAGAGGAAAAACTTGTGGTGCTGGAAGGAACATTATACCCATTGCTTACACGATTGAAAAATGCAGGCATGCTCAGCTATCGCTGGGAAGAATCGCCCTCAGGACCACCAAGAAAATATTACGCAATAACAAAAAACGGTTTAAAATTTTATTCACAATTACGCAGCACATGGGATGAGCTCAGCGCCGCAGTAGATCATTTAACAACACCTTTATAAAACAACTACTTCTTATAAAATAAAATTTATGGAACGTATCATCCAAATTAATATTGCAAGCCGGATAATTCCTATTGAGGAAGATGCTTACCTGGTTTTAAAAGAATATCTCAATACCCTTGACCGCCAATTTGCCACTGAAGAGGGCAAAGATGAAATAATACAAGACATAGAGCATCGCATTGCAGAGCTATTTACTATACGTCTGCAAAGCGGCTCACCTGCCATAGTGAAAGCTGACGTGCAAAAAGTGATAGACACACTAGGGCATGCAGATGAACTGAATGAAACTCCCGGCGATGCCAAAACAAGGAACCTGCCAACACCATACGCTCCACCATACAAGCAACAAGACAATACCGGAGGTCAATATCAATACAAGTACACCCACCAACGACTGCTGCGTAATCCCTACGATAAAATAATAGGTGGCGTATGTAGCGGGATGGCCAACTATTTTGATATAGATCCTGTGATAGTGAGGCTGATATTTGCCGCTCTTATATTTGGAGTGGGTGTGGGATTTGTAGCTTACATCATAGCATGGATAGTGATACCTGCGGCAAAAACACCGGAGGAGCTGGCGTACATGAACCCCGGCTCACCGACGGATTTTGAAACTATAAAAAAAAATATGGCTGACGAGCTCCAGGACCTGAAAAAACGTGGCGAACAAATGAGCCGCGAGCTGAGAGATTTTTTTAGTAAAAAGAAATAATACATAATTATAGTTAGTAAGTACAATTATCCACAAAACCTCGCTATGCGGCGGGGTTTTATTAATTTAAGGTGGACTAAATGCGTTGTTATGGATACAAATGTGGATAGCGTGAAAACTTTGCTGGACAGGCTGAAGACAATTTCTTTCATGGAAAGAGTTTTTGGATGGGGAAAAATTAAGGTGTTGCTTTTTGACGCTATAGGTGACTGGCAGAAGGTGCTTTCCAATTCTAAAAATTTGCAGGAAGCAAATACTGGTTTTGATAAGAGAAATGAAGTGCTGAACCAGGAGTTAAGGTCTGCCAATGAGAATCTGAATAAGAAAAATGAAGAACTGGCTGCGTTGAAACAAAAAATAGATGGGCTGGAACAATTATATAATAGCACAAAAGAGCAAAATAGCAGCTTATTAAATAATGAAGAGCAACGCAAAGAGGAACACCGCAGGGCACTTGCTACGCTCGAAAGAATACAAACTGATATCAAGAATGAGAGGGATAAAGAAACTGATGAAAAGAACAAGGCTGAAATAGATAGAATAAAAAGACTAAAAGAAACATGGTCCGACCATGAGGTGCTAGTGAAGAATACTATTAAAGCGATATGTAACAAGCATACGATAGAGTATGTAGAGCAAGTTCCTTTTAAAGGTAGTCCTGATAATACATTGAAGATATGTGACGAGTATGTGATCTTCGACGCTAAAAGCCCGGCGGGAGAGGAGCTGGCGAAATTCGGCAAATACATAAAAGAACAGGCTGAGGCTGTGAAAAAGTATGCGAAACAGGATGATGTGAAACGGGATATATTTCTAATTGTGCCTTCGAATACGCTAGCTGTGTTGGACAATTTTGTATATCATTTGGCTGATTATAGTGTTTTTGTTATTTCGATAGATGCGCTCGAGCCTGTGATACTGAGCCTGCAAAAAATAGAAGAGTATGAATTTGCTGAACAGCTAAGTCCTGAAGAGCGGGAGAATATCTGTAGGGTGCTGGGTAAGTTTGCACATCTTTCTAAAAGAAGGATACAGGTGGACAGCTTTTTTGCCAAACAATTTATAGAGCTTGCTTACAAATGCGAGAACGATCTGCCTAAAGATATCTACGATAAAGCTGTAGCTTTTGAACGTTCTGAAAAGCTGAATCCCCCGATAGAAAAAAGAGCCAAACAAATAAATATCAAAGAGCTGGAGCATGATGCTATGAAGATGAGTAGCGATGCCAATGCGAAAGGGATAGTGATGCAGGATCTTTCGGCGGAGCTTAATGGGCTGCCTTTATATATCGAAGGCGGAAAAGAGTAAGCAGGAAAAATATTTTTTATGCCTCCCATTATTGCAACTTAAATGAAATAGGAAGCATGTACCTTACATTTAACGGCGCACCGCCTTGCATACCGGGCTTCCATGCGGGCATACCATTAATAATTCTCAAGGCTTCCTCATCACATCCGCCACCAATACCCCTAACAACTTTTGCATCACTTATACTTCCATTTTTATTAACAACGAATTCTATTATAACCCTTCCTTGAATATCGTTGTCTTTTGCTAATTCAGGATAATGCATATTTTGAGCTATATATTCATTTATATTATAAGGTGGCGTTGGCATTTGCTCAACGTACGTAAAAGATGATGTCGGGTGAGCGTTCGACTGGGCTATGGATAGATTACACTGTAATGTCAATACCAATAGAAAGGCAACGTATAGTTTTATTGTCTTGAAAATCGGGGGAACAGTATTATTAGGCATTTATAAGGATGTTTGTTGCTACTAAAATAACAAAATTTTTACGAAAAGTTAAATGCTGTTTTCTGTTTCGTTTTCCTATTACATTTTGTTTTCTTTTTTCCCGTTTTCTTCTAAATAACTGTTTTGGGTAAATTTTGCTTTGAATGTGTCCCAGAGGTGTTGTGCGGCAAGGGTTTCGGCCTGTTTGTGGGTTAGGAACGATTGCCCATTTGTGCCCCAATTGTCACCCGTATTTTTCCCAGTCGGGATTAGGGAATCATTTTCGTCGGTTATATTCTGGCCATTAGGATCATGTTGCGAAAGATTGCTTCGAAGCTCGCAATGACCCATTTGGTTGGGGTTGGAATTGTGGTGCTCTTCTATTTCTTCTTCCTCTTCTTGTGGTTCTTCTGCTTCGGTGGGTTTTATGATGGGTGGGTTTTCCTGGGCTCTTATGTATTTGTCTGCGTGGGGGAGAATCTCTTTGGCGAGGTTTAGATCGGTTTTGGTGATCTGGTGGATGAAGTTCATGAGGACTTCTACTGTTTCGCCTACTGTCTGGCCATTTTTGATGTGCTTTATGGTGAGTGTGAGCTTTCTTATTATTTCTGCTTCTTCCACGGTGGGATAGGGTTGCTGTTCTCTTGCGGCTATCACCTGGTTTATTGCGAGTAGTTGCTGATAGTATTGCTCTGCCAATATGGATGGTGTGTGCTGTGCTGACTTTTTGATGCTTGCCCAATGGCCTTCTTTGATCCACAGGTAGATAGTTTTGCGGTCTACGTCGAGGAGTTCTGCTATGCGGGTTTGGGTGAGGTCGGTCTGGAAGTAGAGGTTGCGGGCTTGTTGTTTTTTCATTGTGATGTGTTTTATCACAAAGGTTTGGAGGATTTTTCTTGTGGAGAAATTGGGTTTTTATGGTTATCGTGTATCTGTATAATGACTATACAGTTTTTGTATAATCATAAAAATTTGTTTGCGGGAAATAAACTCCGCAGCTCTTAGACTATTTGCCTTTTCTCAACTATTTCTTTTCTATTGTGCCCTTACTTTCTTTTGTTTCGCCAAAAGAACAACAAAGAAAAGGCGCCCCTTAAAGAATCGCTCCGCGCTTTGCGGGCAAGCTATACGCTGTTATCTTGTCTTTCTATTTAGCGGCATGCGCTGGCTTTTGCTCTGCTACTATTTAGCTTTTTCAAGCGTATGAGCTACTTCGCTCTTATCTTCTTGTCAAGTCGTATTACATTGCAAAAAAGGCGCGACCATGGGTGAAACGAAGGAATGCTTTTTTCAGTGTTATTTATTGGGATATTACTTTTTGCTTATCCCGTTACAAACGTGGACAAGCGAGCGCATTTTGACCAATGGATATCTTATAAAAATAGGAGGAATATATACTGGTGCAATATTCCTCCTAAGTGGGGACTGTCAATAAGAGTTTAACTAATGGTGTTTGGTAGATTTTAAATCTGATTTAATTAATGGTGACCATGTGTGCGGAGTTCCACGTTACAGTGCTGCCAACACAGGGACCACAATTAGGCATAGGGACTGTAGGAGGGAAACATGAAGTGCCAAAAGCGGTATAAATAACCGGAGCCGGCGGCGGACACGAAGTAAAATAAAATTCAACTCCATAACCACCTACGGTAGTAGACTTACCAGCCGGAAGATTTGTAGGTGTGCCAGACGATGTAATGGTGCATAGTATAGGATCATATGCGAATACCGTGAATGTGATATCGCATGCAGTATTGTTAACAATAGTGATTGCAGGCGCAGCCTTGGCGCCGTAAAAACCAATACAGAGAACTAATAATAAAATGATCTTTCTCATCTTTTAAGTTTTTAAAAAGTTTTAAAATAATGTGTCATTTATTGATATCCCCAAGGCTGTAACAGAGAATAATTATTTTCTATCACTTACCCTTAAAATAAAGCTATTATATAACGCCCATTTTATCACCAAATACCTAACGAACGGGAGAAATATTTAACTAACGGGAAAGAAACACACTAATTTGATGTCTCTATAGCGTTAGAACGGCATCAGAGATGCATAGATTACTTTTATAGTTTAGAAAAGTTATGTGAGAAAGGAGAGTGAACATTCCGATTAAGAGCAAGCGAGCACTTAGACCAATGGGGTAAAACGCCTACGCTCCGCTGCAAAAAATAGTGTACACAAATCAGGAGATTTGCGACCGATCCGACGTAGTCTGGAGACTACTCCGAACCAGGGAATTAAAACATGTTGTGTTGCTGGAAATACTGTATCTTGATATAAACGCAGGTGAGGGTAAGTAAAAATCCCACCGGATTGAGAGTACCATATAAATCCATTAATATTGCAACATAAAGATCATTTATGGCTTGGGATAACTATCTAAACAGCTCCCGTTTACGAACATCGACAAGAAATATTGCCGGAGACCCCAGAAATGAGTTTGAGAGTGATTTAGGAAGGGTAATTTTTAGTCCTGCCATACGTAGAATGCATGATAAAACTCAAGTTTTTCCGTTAACGACCGATGACCACATTCATTCAAGATTAACTCACTCAATGGAAGTTATGGCTATCGGCTATTCATTGGGGATACGTTTATCAGAAAACGAAAAGTTTATTAAAATGACTGGGGAAGATTCGAGTCATTTATTAAGGATAATTCCTATAATACTAAAAAATGCTTGCCTTGTTCATGATATCGGAAATCCTCCTTTTGGACATTTTGGAGAGGATGTAATAAAAAACTATTTCACTTCCTTATTTAATGCCAAAGTTCCATTTGAATTATCAGAAATAGAAAAGCAAGATTTTACAAATTTTGATGGAAACGCTCAAGGATTTAGAATATTAACTAAACTAGAGGTATTAGATAATGCTTTTGGCTTAAATCTATCTTTGGGTACATTAGGTGCTTATCTTAAATATCCAAATGCGGACAAGATTGACCCTAATAACCTTGCTATGAGCAAAAGAGGTGTTTTTCAATCTGAAAGAGATTATTTAGCAAAAATAGTTGAGGGCTGTGGTTTGAAAAAAAGCCTTTTTTGTAAAAGGCATCCTTTAGCATTTATTATGGAAGCAGCGGATTCAATTTGTTACTTAGTTATGGATATTGAAGATGGCTTTAATAAAGGATACTATAATTATGAGTTTATTAAAGAAAGTTTAAAAAACATTGATGGCATAAATGAAATATTTATCAAAATAGAAAAAGAACACAATACCTATGGCGCTGAAATTACGAGGATGGTGAACCTTAGGATATATCTAATTTCTCGATTAGTAAATTTAGCAATGGAAAATTTTATTTTGAATTTTAATGAAATATGTAATGGCGATTATAATAAAGAGTTAATTAAAGATGATAAAACAGGGCTAGCAAAAACTTTATACAATTTTTGCATAAAAAATATATTTTCAAATAGAGAAATTCAATCTTTGGAATTAACTGGCCATTCAGTTTTAACTGGCTTATTAGACTATTATATCAATTTTATTTTCCATGAAGATAAAAATTACAGGAAAAGGGCACAAGGCATGATTTCCAAAAGTCTTATAAGAGCAGTTTTTATTGAAAACAATCTGAATGAATCAAATAAAATAGATGATTTAACTCCTTATTTTAAACTTAGATTGATAGTTGACTTTATTACAGGTATGACGGATCAATTCGCACTAAATCATTATCAGAAATTAAGTGGCCAAAAAATTATCTGAGATAGCCAAACGCGTAGAATCCTCTGAAATATTATTCTACAACTATTTATTTGCTCACTTAAATGAGCAGGTACGCTATCTTATTATAAGCTTATCTGAACAAACCGAAGTATATATTTTTAGTGGTATTATTAGAAATTTTTTCCTCAATACCTCCTCAAATAGAGATATTGATATTGTTTTGGAAAGAGAGGTAGAACTTGAAACTATATTCGCTAATTGTGTTATAAAAAAAAATAGTTTTGGTGGATACAAAATATTTGTTGAAGATATCACATTAGATATTTGGTTTTTACAGAATACTTGGGCATTAAAAACCCAACCTGTTCTCAATTTTGAATTGGAGAAGTATATCCCATCAACCGCTTTTTTCAATTTCTCTTCAATAGTATTTTCCTTAAACAAAAAGGAATTTTACTTTACTAAACACTTTTTGAGATTTTTAAGAGATAAAAAACTGGATGTTGTGTATAAACCTAATGCAAATTATTCATTGTGTATAGTAAATACTTTTTACTATTCCGAAAAATTTAATTTGCGAATTTCCGATTCACTCAAACATTATATATATGATCTCTATAAAAAAATTGGAACTAATTATCAAGAAATTCAGATAAAACATTTCGGCAGCATTTTATACAGTGATGAGGATATTTCAATGAAAATTTCCTCTCTTAATCAATAGAGATATACTTGCATTATCATAACTATGCCTTCATTGTTATTAAAGCTTATTTCCCGATACAGAAAATAAAATCAATTGATTCTTAGACAATTGCATGGAAAAAGGAACAAATAAGGAACAAAATGGGATTATTAACTGCAAAGGAGTTAGAATCTACTCTCCTTCTTTTTGCCCTTCATTATTATTCAAATTTTGCCTATCATCAGCGAGTTCTTTCCAGTTTTACTTCTCGTTCTGATTTTCTCGTCCGAACATCCCAGAGTCCGGGTCATCTGATTGCAGTCTGTGTTCAGGTTTAGTTCATGCATGGTTAATTTCTTTACATATAAAAAGCATACGATTCTTTGGGTTGTTCGTTTTCTCCAAGGTATTTCATTATTTCTCCAACACGTCTTGCACAGCCAATAGTAATTGGATATTTGTTATCAAATTGCGTATTGTTCCAATTCATTTTCGTTAGTCCGAGAACCTCTTTACAAACTGTCTTTACTGATGAAACAGATTCTACAATTCGTATTTCTAAAGGAGATGGAATATACATTCCGGGATATGTCTGATATTGATGAACTGAACCTCTTGTATAAAGTATATGTCTTTTCTCTGTCAAAGTGAATACTGAGCCTCTAACTGGTGGATAAAGATTATTCCTGAAGAAACGCAAATCAGTTTCCATTACAGTAACAATGTCAAATTCAGTAATGCCTAATTCTTGCATTGCTTGTATAAAACCATCAAGTTCATCGTCGTAGAATTTTGAAGTTTTATGTAAAACTACTCGTCCTGGCATTGTGCCTATCGCAAATTTGTATTTGGTTAAAGCATCTTTCAGAAGGCTTAAAGATTGGTCATAAGTCAAATGAGGTTTTTTGTCGTCTTTATCTTCCATTACAGGTGTTCCGCGAAGAATAACTCCTTTTCCGTTTTCATTGAATATTTGAGCCAAACTTGTTTGAATTGTTTTCTTGTCTCTGCTCCTATAAAAACCAATGCCTACAAAACAAACTTTAGGCTTGTTTTCATCAACATCTAATTTCCAAGGAATTGTTTGAAGTCCTTTGTAATAAAGTGCTGTGCAAAAATTCCAAGCCTTTGTCGCTGCATCTTGTGATTTGTTGTTGTCGTGCAATACATACTCTCGGAGCAATTGAATGGGAGTGTTATATTTCATTGCACGGGCTTTTAGTGCTCGCCTAAAATTTAATTCCAGTTCTGGTTCAATATTATCTTCTGCATCTTGTTCTACGGGTTCATCGTCTTTATTCTCCTTTACAATTTTGCCTTCAAAACTTTTAGGAATGATACAAATGATAACATCACAGTTTTTAATGTCAGATAGAAAACCAATGTTTTCACCAAACAACTCAACAGCCTCTAAGACCTTTTTATCTCTGTCAGGTTCTTTTATAATTCTTTTGATGTCATTGGGTGAAAGAATACGTTCATAGTTTGAATCGTAAATGAATTTTGCACAAAAACCTCTATCTTGGCTAAAACCAGGAAAAGATTTAAACAAACCTTTTTGTTTGCCTTTTTGGTTGGCTGGAATATAACTTTCAAATCGAGTCAACCAACTTTTCAGGCTCTCAACATCTTCTTCTATACCGATTATTCCAAGCAATAGCTGATTTTTTCTCGCTTCAACTACAGTATCGTAAACATTTAATTCTGCAATGCCTTCTCTTGGACAAATACTTTTGCCCTTGCCAAACAATAAAAATGGTTCTTGTATGTAGTCCGCTTTCATAATCCAAATAAATCTACGTTACCACCTTCATCTGTAAGTTTTTCCTGAGTGCCAATTGCTTCTAAGTTGCTCCAAACAGAATCAGGAACTATTGGTGCAAAATCAAATTTTTCTATTTGCTCTAATTTTAAGAATGGATAGTCCTTGTATTCCGTAAACAAAGATTCCATTTGTGAGGGCTGGAGATAACGAAGGATAAAATTATAGTGATTAAATACATGCATATTTCGCTCATTCTTTTTTAGCCATTGGATGTTTTTAAATGCATAATCGCAAACACGCAAATCGTTCCAAAGAAAAATCCATTCGGGTTTTAATGCCAAATACCAATCCTTATCAAAGTTTTCAAAACCCGTTTTAAAGGCAAGACATCGCAGATTAAATACCTTAGACTTGTTTTTTAAATCATACTTAACATCAACAACTTTTCGTGTGGCCTTTTTTATTTTCGTCCAAGAATGTGAACGAGGTTGCCATCTGTCTATGTCATCCTTTTGTATTGGTAAAAAAGCAAATAGTTTCTCATCCTTAAACCATTTAATTTTTAATTTGTGAAGTTTGGCTTCAAGGCATTTCTTCAACAGATATTTGAATTGGGATAAATGATCAGCTGATGTGTCATAAAATTCATCACAGGAAAATGATTCTGCTGTTCCCTTATCAATAATTTTAGTTAAACCAACAGAATCATCTTGTAGATCATGAAAGGTAATAATTTTCCCATCCCAAACTAACCAGTCGTGTGGAAATGAAATATCCTGCATATACAAAGCCGAAACAGCGTAATCATGAAGACTTGGCTTGTAAAATCGTCGCTTTCTTTCTTTATTGTATTGCTTAACTGCTTTTTTATCAATATCCAAATCAGCCATGTAAATCTGACTTGGAAACTGGATTTTTACAAGGTTAGAGTAAACAGGCTCTGTTTTATTGAAATACTCGTTTTGCTTCTTATCTATTTCAGTTTTTAAAGCTTGTTCAAGCTCCTTTTCCAATTCAAAGGCATCATTAACCGTTTTTCTGAAATAGTTTGGCTCAACCCGACTTTCAAAGTCCTTCTGTAAAGGTTCTTTAGGATAAACAGTATTAAACACCAAAACGGGAATATTTCTACTTCTTGCAGTCTGATATTCCAATTCCGTTATGGATTCATTTCCTTCTGGCTGCCAGCCATAGCGACCGCCCATTATTAACACATAAATATCTGATTCCATGACTTTGCTCAAACAAGCAGTAAGAGAATCCATACTTTGTGCCTCCATTGTCTTTTCAGACATTATTGGAAAGCCGCCAACCTTATTTACGGCATTGTATGCAGCAGTTCTTTCGTTTGTTAAATCGAAAACCGTGCTACTGATGAATATTTTAGGTTGGGTTATAAACATGGTTACGGTTATACTTTAGAATCAGCTAAAACTTTTAATTTTTGATTACTTCTATTACATCCTTCATTCTTGCTCATCTAATGATAAATTGTAACCTTAAAATTGTCGTCTAATATCTTTGTCATTTATAAAATGGTCGCTCTATAGGTAAATTATTTAAGTACAATTTTCTCAATCTCTTTATCATATCTGTACTTTATTATTTGTTCATTTAATATCAATTCAATTGCCCTTTCGATTTCTTCAAATGGAACTACAAACCATTCTCTTGGGGTAATTCGCTTCCCTTTAATTATTTCAATGTCAATACTTAGACAAGTTTCACCAAAAAATCTATGAAGCAGTTGCTCCAGCTTGTCTGCATTTCTGTTATAGCAGGCATAACTTGAAACTTTTACTACATCTGCATACAAATAAGTGGCTTCATTTTTTGCGTTTTTAATTCTTTCGTCAAGTGGTGTGCTCGAAAATCCAATTTTATATAAATTTTTAATTGTAGTTATTTCAGGATGAAGCGATTTTGATTTTAGAATATATATCCACCCGGTCTGAATATCTTCTTCTTTAAGCATTCCCGACTTAATATAGAGCTCATTATTAATTCCCTCGTATGTATTCGTAATCAACTTACCATTCTTTTGAATTTGTTTTCCAAGTGAGCGGAAAAGCATATTACTATAAGTCCCATTTTCAAAAATTGTGAAAGTGCGACCTTCAACACGCTCACGGTTTCCTGATTTCAACTCTCGGACGGATTTTTCAAGGTTAGCGTCTTTAAGGTAAAGCATTACACCATCAATCAAATAAAAATCGCCAACGTGCAAGCTCTTCTCAATATTACTGAAAGGACGAATTTTTCGTCTTCCTTCTTTAATTTCCTGATGCACTTTTTGAAACATTGCTTCATACGGCTTAAACTCCGATTCCTTTAGAGGTTTTCGTTGAGCTATAAAATCCGCTTCGGCTCTATCATCATCTTTTGAAATGTGTTTGTATTTGAATATAGATAAATCGCCACCTGTATCTAATAAGCCAAAATCATCATCATTTAGTACATCATCAATAGAAGTTTTAGGCAGATTTACTTCACCCAAAAGGTTGTGCCTATCAAATGGTTTTAAAATTATTTTTTGTTGCTCGTTTTGTCTGATATTCTTCAGTCGTGCTAAAAGCCCATACTCTGACATACTGGATGCATTCGGCTCTCTGCTATTTTTATCAAAAAAAGCGTTGATTTCCTCAAATGAATCAATCAATCTGTCATCTTCGCTTTTTACATTTGATGTATTTTGCTTTGCATCTAACAAGCCAAAATCATCATCGTTGAAAATGTCTTCTAACGATATTTTTTTCTTATTGCTCATTCAATGCTCTTTGTCTTTTTAGTTCTCGTAGAAATATTACAGCTTCCGCCATTCTTTTTTCCTTTGGGTCGTATGACTGGATATTTGGTGCCTCCCCTGTTCGCCCAATCCACTCTTTTATTTTAGGCCACAACATCACCGCTTCATCCTCTGTCATTTCAATTTTTATGGACTGTATATGTTCATCGATCAGCTTTAATACTTGTGTAGTTACCGATTTCGATAAAATCTCAAACGCCTTTTGAAATGGATTTACCTGGTCAATCAAATCAATGTGAATGTCATCTATGTTTACAAAACTATTTGCCATTCTCACAAATTTCTTTCCTCCTTGTTCTTCGATAACACTGTTTTTGATAACAGAATCCACCACAACATGCTGGCGAACAGCTTCTACATCTTCTTCATTCAAATCGGGATAAACCTCCCGTATAATTTTAGGTATTAAAATCGTATTGATAACTTCAGGTTCAACATTTCCCGGCATCGCTTTTAGCATTTGGTCGTCCTGCAAAATCCGGGCTTTCAAATCATTCAAATCACTTTCAATAATGTCTTTTGCACGTTGCGAGGTTGGAAGTTTAAAACCTCTTATTCTGATTGTATTTTCTTCATCATCTTTTTCGTCTTCTTCATTATCATCTTCCTTTAGTTTGAAACGGAAATTTGGAGCAAGCACTTGTTCCATTAAGAGCGATGCTGTAATGGCTTTCAGCATATTGTTGACAGCTACTTTTACTTCATCCGTTTCCGCTTCAGGTTGAGCAATCAAATTGGTAAACTGGGCATGTGTCTTGTTATTACTGTCCCTTGTCGCACGGCCAATTATTTGGATTATTTCTGTTAACGAACCTCTATAGCCTATGGTTAAGGCATGTTCACAATATGGCCAATCAAAGCCTTCCTTTGCCATACCTAAAGCGATGATGATGTCTATGTCATCGGGAGATTTTACTTCACGCAAATAAGCAGAAATTTTATCCCTTTCTTTCGGATTATCATTTACTAAATCGGCGACCTTTAAAATCTTTCCGGTACGTTTACTTTTAACAAATAATACACCTGTTTTCTCATCCTGAGATTCTAAGTCCCCCAAAGCATCAATAATATGTCCGACTTCTTCATACTTTTCCCGTGATGATTCAGCAGAGTTTACATTTGGTATATGAATAATTGTCTTTTTATTCTCGTCTAAAATTTCTTCCAATGCTGACATTTCTTTGTCAGGTTGTTTTTTGAAATAACGACCCGTATAAAAGTGGTAGCCGATACCTAATGATTTCAGGAACTCGTAACCGCTCAACTGCTCATAGTAGTTGTAAGTAACTTTTGTAAATTTTGCTTCATCTTCAGGTAACAAAACCGGAATATTGTCGCCACGAAAATAAGAGCCTGTCATGGCTACAATGTGAGCATTTGATTTTGCCATGATATTTTTCATTACATCTCCTAAACGATTATCACCATCTGCTGATACATGGTGAAATTCATCGATAGCAACTAAGATACCATTCAACTTTTTTTCATCAAGTCCTTCAAAAGCAAAACGCAGTGTGGCATGAGTGCAAATCAAAATTTGCTCGTTACTATCCAGAAATTCCAAAAACGCTTTTACCTTACTATTATCTGAACCAGTCGTACATAAATTATACTTTGGATTCACTGTCCAATCTGTAAAAAATCCATGTTCAGTTAACTTGGTTGAACTAAAAGATGCACCTATTGATTTTTCGGGAACTGCAACAATGACTTTTTTTATTCCTTGATTTTTCAATTTATCAAGGGCAATAAACATCAATGCTCTTGATTTGCCCGATGCCGGTGGAGCTTTTATCAAAAGATATTGTGCAGTTCGGGCAGTATATGCTCTCTCCTGCATTTCACGCATTCCCAAAGCATTTATCTTTTTGCTTTTACCGGTTTGGCTATATTCTACTCTTATTAAATCGGGCATTTTCTATTTCTTAATTTTTTGCGACTGTCTTTTTTATTTTAGTCTGCTTCTTAAACAAAGTTCCGCTTTTACTCATTTCCTCATACATTTTGAACAAATATTCCAGCCGCTCAGTGTCAGATGTAAAAGGCTGCAATCGGTAACATTGCTCAATGGCGCGGTCCAGTTCCTCATGGGCTTGTTTTAAACCTTTAGGCATTTTATCAGGATCGTAAAGCTGAGCCATTGTTTTTTCAGGGTGTTTAGCCCTTTCATCTAGAATGGCAAACACATATAGGTTTAAATTTTCTTTTTGTTTTATTGTGATTTCTGGAAAAGGAAAGGTATTGTAGCACAATTTGGCTGAATATCTGTAATCTGTTTTCAGTTTTCCGCCAACGGCATCCACCCAAACCATGTGCATTTTGGAATGAATAACTCCGAATTCATAAGCAGTTGCATTTGGTAAAATGTAAGAAGAATAGTTCGCAATTATTTCCTTAGTTAAGAATCCAATTGGAATGTAGTCTCTTCTTTCAGATGAAACGACAGGTATCATTAGATAGTCACTATCCGGTTGTCTGTCCTCCATAAAAAGTGTTGGCTTTTCTGCAAATCTTCTTGTTTGTGCTTTTGGACTTTTCTTACGCCACGTTTTTACTTTTTCGACTCGTTGTTTTATGTCTGGATTTGTTTCAATATCATTTATTTTTGCATCTTTAAGCCACAAGCAATATCTCTTGAAGCCATTAATGAGTTCATCAGAACCAATAAATTCACGAACTAAATTTGCTTGTTTAGGGTATTTTGCTTTAAAGGCATTGGCTTCCTCTTCGGTATTAAATAAAAAATTGCCGTCATCAATTGCTGCATTTCCCTTCATCATTGGTTGAATCTTCGAAATTGGTTTTGCAAGTTCATCTATATAAAAATCGCTTGCATTCAGAAGATAACCGTTAATGTTTTTTGCATCCTTTCGTAAGTTTCCATTGAACAGATATTTAGGTTTTGTGCTTTTATTTCGTAGACTCATAATTATGACCGTAACACCAGCACTTCCTTTGGCATTATTTGTCCATTTAAATGATTGATAAGCAAATCCAATTTCAATATTTTTATTTAAAATTCTCCTCCAAGTCAGCGCAACCGATAAACCTTGGCATACAGAGTTAGTAGAAACAAACGCCAATTGAGCATTTTGTCCATCGATATATTTCGCTCCTTTATAAAACCAAATTGAAACGTAGTCTAAACTTTTGTAGTCAGTACGAAAAACAAACTCCAAATCTTTTTTTTGTTCTTCGTCTTGGTTTCTTGCACCCAAATAAGGCGGATTGCCAATAATGTAAACTTCATCATCCTTACCAAGCGAACAAACACTCTTCCAATCTTCGCGGGCAGCATTTCTCTGTATAATTTTCCCTGCTTGTTTTAATGGAAGAATTGGTTTTGAACGTCCGTAATCAAACAATTGTTCTTCAAACACCTTGTTCATTTGGTGTTCTGCCAGCCATAAAGAAAGTATGGCCATTTCGTGAGCAAAATCGTCTAATTCGATACCATAAAACTGTGAAAGATGTATTTGTGTATAATGTATTTCACCCTGAAGTGAAGAAAGTTCAATAATCCGCTCAATGATTTTTATTTCCAGTAAACGAATCTCTTTGTAAGTAATAATCAAGAAATTTCCACTACCGCAGGCAGGGTCAAAGAATTTGATTTTCGCAATACGATTAATGAGTTTACGTAGTTGCGATATGGTTTTGCTGTTTTCAAATGCTTCATAAAGATCATCTAAAAACAGAGGTCTGATGAGTTTCAGAATATTAGGTACGCTGGTATAGTGCATTCCCAAATCGCTTCGGTATTCAGGAATTACTACGGCTTGTATCATCGAACCAAAAATGTCAGGATTGATATCCCGCCAGTTTAATTCACCCAATTCAACTAACATTTTTCGAGCCTTTGAGGTGAAAATAGGTGAGGAAATCGTAGCTCTGAATAAACCACCATTTACATAGGGGAATGGACCAAAATGTGCCGGGAAACCTTTTGCACTTTCAGTATTTAATCTTTCAAAAAGTCGGTCAAGGAACAAATGGGTATCACTTCCGTTTTGGTTCGTGTGCTGATACAAAGTATTTGTAAAAATGCTGTCGCCTTCAAAAATTTCAGTGTCTTCGGCAAAAAAGCAAAATAATAAACGTGATAGAAAAATATTGAGGTTGTGAATGCTTTCTTTTGAATTATATACATTTTGATTCTTTGTTACCAGTTCATCATATAATGTTGCCATTTTATAAGCAGCATTACGGTCAGCTTCGTTTTCATTTGTAGAATGATATACTTCACTTCCTGCAAGTGGTAGAAAAAAAGCATAATGATCTGGCAAGTCTTTGATGTCAATATCTAAATTCTTACCAAGCCTTAAATCTTTCGCCACCAGATTTTTAAAGTCTGTCAAGATAGCGAACCGTGGTTGATGCTTTATAATACGTTCGTCTTTGGCAACACTTTCAATGGTGCTTAGCAGTTTGTCGGCTTGTTCTTGTTTGAAGAAAACTTTCTTTTTGTACAATATTTCACCATCGTTCTTTGAAAGGTTAAAATCTCCACTTCTCAGTCGCGTTATAGAGGTTTTGGAAATGCCGTATGCCAACAACAAATCAAATAGAAAATTTCCCTCTGAAAAATTTTCAAAGATTCGTTTAACATTATTTTCTACTTCGTGGCTGTTCATTTCAGGAATTTAATTTTTTAATATGGCGTTGCACTTCCCTCTCTACTTTATCAAATTCTGGTAAGTTTTGTATCTGTTCACTCATTGAGCTTTTCCAACGGCCTTTATACTGCGGCAAACGTTCCGCTAATTTCTTATGAAAATCAGCAGCATCTAATCCTTTGCTTGCACACTTCCGACTAAACTCATTTAAGTAAAAATCCGCTTCCATGCCATGTTCTACCAATAAATACCAAATATCATAAAAATCTCTTGCTGCCATGCGCTGCATTACAGACCGTAGTTTTTCAATCAATACTTCCTCAAGAGGATAGCATAAAAGGCTATAATCTTCCAAATCGCTATAATCAATAAAAGCAGGATTTAAGACAGGTTCAAATTCAAGTTTCTCACTTCTGGAAATATCTACTTTTACCCTTTTATTATTGCCTTGTCCACCTAAAGGCCCTACATAGCTGATATAGAAGTTTATCCCGCCATCTTCATGCTCATTATTGTCGATTATTTCAAGGGGAATATTTGCTTCGTCCCGGATATATTCAAATACTTCCTTAAACCATTCAAATATTTGCTCATTAGTAATGTTGTTATCCAACAATGTAAAATCAAGGTCTTCCGAAAACCTATAGCCCGGAAAATAGATTTTTTTTAATACAGTGCCACCTTTAAATACAATAATTTTTGCAAGTCGGTCATGTTGAGACACACCTTTCAATATCCAGGAGAGAATATAGTCTTTCTCTATCTGCTGGTCACGAACCCCCGCTTCTCTTGCCTTTTGCTGTATTTCTCCGGGTTTAATCATGTATAAATAGCTGATTTAATAGTTTCTGTTTCCAGATTTTGCTGGATGCCCCATCTGCTTATCATTTTCCCGGACTTAGGTAGCTCAGTATCCAATAAAACATAAGAGGCCGTCTTCTCCTTCAATAAATTTTCTATAATAGGGTTGTCAATTTCTAACAGTTCCAAGAGAAAGCCAAGCCGCTTAATAACTGCCTGTGACTTAAATCTTTTTGCGTACTCCAGCAGTTTATCAAATTTAATTTGATTTGCAGAAATGCGAAGTGCTCTTGCAATTTCAACTATGCCTCCTGCATAATCCGGCTTAAAAAGGCAATCGATAATCGTTTTTTCAAGATCTGAGCATTGTACTTTATTAAAGTTGTCAATCCAAATCTTTTTCATACCAAAAAAGTGATCTGGATTATGGTATATGAACTGAAAGGGGACGTTTTTTATCTTAATTACCGAAGGCCTAAGCTGCTTGGAAACTACAATTTGCTCTTTCAGCGATGGCTGTGTTATTAAGTTATGAATTTGCAATGCAGAATAGTAGCCAATATAATATCGGGCATCTTTTACAATAAATTCCGGTATTAAATGCCAGTCAGGCATAAATGTATCGGCATCCTGTTCATAGGGAATGATATAATAGACCCCCTCCTTTAAGCGCATTAAAAGCCCCCTTTTGGTCATATCGCTTAATAATTCCTTTACTGCGCTTTCACTTGATTCAGGTAAGGCCTTAAAGGCCTCTGCATAACCAAAGCAAAATCTGTCCTGTTCATTAAAATATGACAGGAGTTCATTTGACTGTGTAGAGATGTACTTATTTCTCATAGTTGCATGGTCAGGTTAAACCTGACTACAATGATATGAAAAATGATTTACTTAGATATACAAATCCATATTTTTTTCTCTTTCGTAGCTAATGGGTCAGGATTAACCTGACTAATTTACTACAAAACATTATTTTAGAGTATTGTCGCAATTGCGAATACACTGTATTCGTCATGCTCTACAATCATTCATTTCCAGTTTATTCTGAACTGATATAAGCCTTTTCCATTAGTCTTTTAACTTCTTTGTCGTTATTATTATACATATAGTTCCAAGACTTCCTTATTCTGTCATTCTCAATCTGTTCCAATTTGATCTCCTTTTGGTTATCGCTATAATGAATACCCCATTTATAGAGATTGGTCAGGAATAGCATAATAACCAACCACAAAAACCAGCGGCTGAAAACAACCTTGTAGAATAGCTTGGCATCCTGTTCAGGAAATAGCAGTATCTGGAATTTCCTGACAATACTTTTCGGTTGTGTACCGATCATCATCTTTACATCAGTAAAGCCCTTTTGCACGATCTGTTGAACGGACTTGGTATCGGTAGTTACCGAAACGGATTTAGGACTATCCAGTTCTTTTTTAAAATCGTCAACCTTACTGCCGATGGTGTTAACGGCAACAATCAAGTCATTAATCGTTTGATTGGTAGCTTTCTGTTCCTGGTTAAATTCTTCCATTACCAAGACGATTTTTTCATTTTCTACCTGCTCGTTTTTTTTATTATCCATCTTTACTATATTTTATAATTAAAGGTGTTGCTGTTGTTTTTTCTTTCGCCGTTGTTCCGGAGTAAGGTCATTGCCAATGTGCTCAGGTTGGTACTCAGGCTTTAATAAATCATTTAACATATTAGCTAACTGTCGTTGCACATTAATTCCCGTTCCGGCCTCGGATGAAATGTTCGGCTTTACTAATCCCCTGATGGGAAGGATTTGTTTTTCTGCCTTATGCGCCTCAAGCTCCTGCCGGATAGCTAAAACTTTTTCAATCTTCGCCAGCGAAAAGTTTACTTCGCTGCCTTTGATCTTTACCCTCTTGTCATCTATAAAGCAGATGCCCCGTCCCTTAATTACCTTATAGCCCAATGCTTTCATCTGCTGCTCAAAGGCAGTGTAGCCAGCTACTTTTTCAAGCGTCTGCCGGATGTCGTTTCGTAACTTCTCCTTTCGTATGTCGTGGCGTGGCAACAACCTTTCTTTTCCGGAAAGGAAGCTGCGCGGGCTTAACACTTCAGTAAGGCGATATTGCTTTTCCAGCCTGCGGCAGAGCGCGGCCATGCGCCTGAAATCATTTTTGTCACTGGCAACCTTGCCATCAAAGCCGACCCTATTAGCGGCAATATGGATATGTTGCTGCTCAGTGTCTTTATGCAATACGGCGATATATTGGTTATTTATTATGCCGAACTCTTTAGCACATTCGCGACTGATTTCTATCAGCTCGTTTTGCGTTAGTTGGTCGCCCGATGCCAAACGAAGCGAGAGATGTAACACAGGCTTTTCTACACGCCTGCTTAGTTTCTCCACTTCTTTAAACTGCTTTGCAAGCTCGCTGGCGGTCCCGAAACATAGGTTGTATTCCAGCACCTCAGCCCGGTCTTTATGCTTGATGTCACCTACGGACATTTCCCGTTTCTGCTGCTCGGACAATTCCTTTTTGTCCTCTAAACAATAGTGGATAGTATGGTAAAAAGACATGCCTTTGCTTACTTTTCCGATCATTGGTAATGGGTTTCTATTTTGTCAGCAAGTGTTTTTAATTCGCGCGAACGGAGTATGAGTTCGGCTCTTTGCAATGCGTCCAATTGTTCACCGCTATTCCTTCTCTTGGCGATCTGATTGAAGTAAGCTGCCAATTGTCTGAGCAATCCATTTTGTAATAAAATATCAGATGGCAAGGTTTTTTTTCGCCTGTCAACCTGTCTGTTTAATACAGTTTCCCGTATGTATTCTGATAATAAAAGTTCGCAGGATTTGGCTTTTGCCTCGATGATTTTTCGTTCATATAGCGTGCATTTAAAGGCCATGAGCTGATCTCTCTTAACAGCTTTCTTTGGCCTCCCACCCTTACTTCTTCCACTGCCTTTAAGCTGTTCCATTACACTTGCTCAACTATTTTTGAATGCGATAGCATGAAAAAATTCCTCACCGAATGCGATAGCATGAGGTGAGCCAGCCGTTTTGGTTTTACCAAAACATAGCTGGCTACCCTGAAATCAAAAAAGACCCTTTAGCCTTTGGCCTGGCTTTCGCCTCAAGCTGCTCTCCATGCTCCAGTCATTTAAATCCTTATAGTCCTGGTATAAACTGCTCTGATCCTTGTATTTCTTTTCATCCCATGTCAAAGCCTGCTGAGTACATTTTACTCCTGCTTTATCCCGATCCAGGTACAGATTTATTTTCTCGTACTTTTCCATTAAAGGCCGACTTCTTTCAAAGAAGGAAAGAGAATTAAGCACCAGTAAATTTGTCAGCTTGTCTCCTTTTTTTGAGGCAATAGATTGAAAGGCAAGGAAGTTAAAAAAGCCTTCGAAGACTGTTATTTGAGTATCGTTGTTATTGAGAAACGTTACGCCTTTGGGTGAGCTGCTCCCTTTAAAATCGGCACTCCTTAATTCATATCCACCAGAATTATTTTGAAAACCAATAGCTCTATATTGCTTTCCGTATAATAAAAAATCCACTTCGCTGCAAAAATTATCAGCTATGTTTAGAGGAATGTTACGCAATTCGAGGTAACGTAATAAAGATTTATCAGCTAATTGGCGTGTCTCCGATATAACAACTTTGCCCTCTATTTCTTTCTTTTCACCCGCAAACGATTGCAGGATGGGCTGTGAACTGTTTGCCAATAAGTGCTGGTGAAAAGAAAAAGGTTGGTCTGTGTGTTGGGATAGATTTTGCAGCAAGTCTCTAACAGAACACTTAAAATAACGTGTACCAAAATCTATCAAGTCACCCCCGATTCCCTCTGCATGGTCATACCATACATTTAATTTTCTATCTACTTTAAAGGAAGCCGTTTTTTCATCACGAAGCGGAGATAAATACCAATAATCGCTGTTTCTAATTTTCTGAGGCGAATGACCTAAGAGAGCTAAATAATCTACGAGGTCAATCTTTTTTGCCTGCCCACATGTTAGCCTTTCCATGCCTTTCAAAGTTTGTCTTGATTAAAATGATTTGACTTTCGCTTATTTGATGCAAGTATTTGTTCAGCCTCCCGATGAATTTCAGTAGCGGTTTTCTTCCTGCCTGACTTTATCCATGTAATCAGTTCAGACTTATAGAAATACAATCGTTTGCCCTGTTTATTGACAGGAATTTCCTTGCGGCTAACTTTGCTATAAATAGTGGGGACAGAAAGGTTTAGAAACTTAGCGGTATCTTCAATTGTTAATAGTTCGTCCGCTTCCTGAGTAGAATGATGTCTGTCAAGTAATATTTTTTCAATATTGTTTACTTGGTCTTGAAGTTTACTTATTGCTTCGGGCAGCTTCTCAAATGTCAATGGTTCCATACAGCACGATATTTCGTTTTATGCTGCAATGGTACGATGGTAGTTTGCGGGGTTACAATGGGTTAATCCTCTAACCCTCCCATAACCCTAATATTTTTTGTAATTTTTCTTGATTCTTTGTGTTGGGAACACTCCATATTGCCCGTTCTCTCTCTTTTTTATATCCAATATCGGTGATTGGCACGTTTTAGTATCAGACGAGATAATATCGTTTAAATATTTTTCAGTGTAGCTTTTTTGGCTTGTTTTATCTTTATAACTGAAATATTTCCTTATCCAAACGCTTAATTCTGCTTTATTGCAGCCGACAATTAGATTAGCATCAGTTAATTGCTTAAATGCGTCGGCTAACTGGTTTCCATTACCATGAAACATTATTTTTTGTTCAGTTTGTTGAGCGGCACCTTGCAATAGGTCAAGCAATAAATCCTGATCCTTCTGTGCAAAATATGCTTTTAGAAGATCAAATAATTCGGGAACAATTTCCGATTTGAATACGGGAATACTTTTAAATTTATCTTGAATTAATTTTTCGTCATCCTTAGAATCTATATCCGCTTTAGCATCTCTTTTCACTGCATTTTCTATTGACCAGATAAAATCGGAAAGAAGGTTCATCCTTTCTCTGATAGCCCTTAATAATTGGTCTATAAATTCATACGAAAGGTCGGCATGTGGTATTTTCTCTTGTTCGACTATCTTAAAATAAGATTCCAGTTCTAAACATGCGAAGTAAGTTGCCGGATGCACTTCCCTGGTATAATCGGGTATTGTATCATGGTTCGCCCAAAAATCAGTAAACAATTGCCTAATCAATTCCAAACGCTGTATCTGGTAAAAAATTTGTTCTTCGGGCTGGTTTAATATATCTGTCAGAGCAAATTCCTTTAACTCAAAGAATGAACCACCACCATTAATCGCGTAAATATCATCACGAGAAATAGTCAAGGTTTGTATTTGTATGATGAATTTTTTGAAGTCTTGCATACAATTTATTCTAATGCTATCTTATTGGCTGCCTGTTTCTTTTTTTCGTCAGTGATTTTTGTATATATCTGAGTGGTCGTTAAATGTTTGTGCCCAAGTAGTTTTGAGACGGTATAAATATCGGTGCCGGACGCTAACTGTAAAGTTGCATATGTATGTCGAAAACTATGGAATGTAATGTGTTTGTCAATGCCAGCTTTAAATACCCATTTAGGCAGGTACTGGTCAACTTGAGAATACTTTAATCCTTTAAAAACTTTTTCGTGAGGCAAGCCGCGTTGGCCGGCAAGCTCAATTACCTGGTTTGATACCGGCAAATTTTCAGCACTGTCTGTCTTTTCCTGTCTGAATTGTAAATAATATTCGTCTTTCTCTCCACGTATTTCATCCCATATTAAGGTTTGAATATCTGAAAACCGAAGGCCAGTTAGTGCAGAAAATAAAGCAGCCCTTTTGACAATGCTTATTTCACAATCGGTTTTCGCTAATTTTTGAAGTTCACTGAGCAACAAGTATTCTCTGTGTGTTTCAGCCGGTTTAATACCGGCAACTCTTCCTCCTATATTATCTACGATATAGCCTAATTTAAAGGCTACTTTTAATGCTGCTTTAAATTTTGAAAAATAACTTACAGCAGTATTTGTTGATATTTTACGCTCATGCCTGCCAATGCTTGGTGCAGACAAAAGATAATCACGATAATCTTCACAAAAAGTTTCAGTAAGATCAGAAAACTTTAGCTGTTGGCCTGCAAAACTGATAAAGTATTTAACCGCCATACTCCAATTATCTGCATTTGAACCTCCCCGCTTTGCAGCCAATGTATTAAAGAATATGATGAAATCTCCGTTGCGCTTACTGTTGGAAAGAAAACCATATTGCTGATTTTGTATTTCAATTTGCCGCATTGCCCGTAGGCTTTCAGCTAATTGATTTGTTTCCTTGTTATGTTCTTTATCAATTTCAGTACGCGGACGGTCATAAACATAAATTTTCAGGTATTCACGTCTTGTGGGCTTGCCAGTATCAGGATGTGAGATAGGCGGATAATAGTCCAGATATAACGCACTCCTTCCCTTTGAAATAGCTTTTTTTCTCAATGTTACCTTAGCCATAATTTCACTTATTAAATCATAAACACGCTATCAATTCTATCTTTTGGAACAAAGGCATGGCTCCCTATTTTAAATTTAGGTATATCTTCCCGTTTAATTAGTTCATATAACGCCTTCTCCGATATTTTGTATTTCCTTAACACGTCAGAAATATTATAACAGTCATCAACATTTAAAGCCTGTTTTTCGGTATTCTTGGGTTGGGGTGTAAGCTTTTCAGATTGCACGGGATTGAATAATTTATCAATATCTTCCCGTCTAATCAACGTTTTCTTTAGTTTAATATTTACGGCTGGTATATAGCCTGAACCAATCAAATTATAAACAGTTTGTCTTGAGCTGTTTAATAGAATAGCAACATCGCGAACGGTAAGAAACTCCTTGCTCCGTAACTCCTCTAAAGGCTTTTCTTTAATTTTCGTTGTCTCCTTGTTGCTGATTTCAATTTTCTCATTTTTCAGCTTCGCTTTATATGCCCTTTTCGCACACTGATCGCTGCAATATTTTGTAACGGTAGTCTTTGCTTCAAACTTTAATCCGCAATGCTGGCATATCCTGACAACTCGAATATTAGAACTCATAGTAAAAGAGTTTAAAAATGTTCCAACTTGTACAAAAGTGTTTAAAAGTGTCAAGTTATTTCTCCACTAAATATTTTTAGGAACAAATTATTGACATGGGGAACAACTGAGGAACAAAATTAACCAAAATAATATGAGATTTCAAAAAAGCAACGATAATAAATATTGGCTATAATGCTTTATTTATAATAGTTTAGCTGTATTTATTGGTTGTTTGTTTTGCGATGTTTTACAAACCTACTTTCCGATACAAAACTTCGAAAAAATATAATCCAGTTTATCTTCAGTCGTGATCTCGCCTGTGATCTCACCGAGGTAGTAGAGGCTGCGGCGGATGTCGAGGGAGATGAGGTCGCCGGGGATGTGGTTGTCGAGGCCTTTTTTTATTTCGTGGAGGGAGCTTAGAATTTCACGAAGGGTGGCGTGATGGCGCGTGTCGGTGATGATGGTGCCTTCAGTTTGTATCTTGCCTTGCACTACTTTGCTGTACAATAAATCTTTTAGCTCGTTAATATTCTCTTTGTTTTTTGCAGAGATGAAAAGAATATCTTCATCCTGGCTTTTGAACAACAATCGGGCTTTAGTCAATCCTATGCTGTCTGTCTTGTTGCCTACGAGTAAGTGCCTTATATTTTTTTCATGCAGCTCTTCTTTTTGTTGTTTTACTTCTTCGGTAGTGGTTTCGTTTACATCAAAAAGATAGATCACAATGTCGGCACGGTTCATTGCGTCTTTGCTGCGCTGCATGCCTATGCCTTCTATTACGTCGGTAGTATGTTCGCGGATGCCTGCGGTATCTATGAAACGAAAAAGTATGCCGTTTATATTGAGCACTTCTTCGATTGTGTCGCGTGTGGTGCCTGCAATGTCGCTTACTATGGCACGCTCTTCGTTGAGCAAGGCATTGAGGAGTGTGCTTTTACCTACGTTGGGCCTACCTATTATTGCAACGCTGACACCTTTCTTTATCACATTACCGAGTTGGAAGGAATTGATTAGCTGTTGGGTAGTGTCGGTTAATTTATTTACTAAAGCATATAGTTGCGTGCGGTCAGCAAACTCTACGTCTTCCTGGCTGAAGTCCAGCTCCAGCTCTATCAACGCACTAAACTTTATCAGCTCTTCGCGCATTTGCCTGAGGTCCCCACTAAAGCCTCCACGAAGGTTGTGCATTGCAGCATGATGAGATGCTTCGGACTGGCTCGCTATGAGATCGGCTACTGCTTCGGCCTGAGTCAGATCCATTTTGCCTTTCAGGAAAGCACGCAGGGTGAATTCTCCGGGTTTGGCCATGACCGCACCGTTGCGTATGCATAAGTCAACAACCTGTCGCAATATATAATGTGAACCATGACAGCTTATTTCTACTATATCTTCTCCGGTATAACTTTTAGGAGCGCGATAGATGCTTACTACTGCTTCATCAATTACCTGGTCGCCATCTATAATCTTTCCGAGGTGTATGGTGTGTGATGGCTGGAGGGATAGTTTCTTTCCTTTAAAGATACTATCTGCAATAGTGATGGCTGTGGGTCCGCTGAGGCGTATGATGCCCAGGGCTCCTTCGCCGGGAGGGGTTGCAATGGCGACTATTGTGGTATTGGTGGTGTACATTGGTGTGGGTGCAAAAATACTTTATTCTGTTTATTGTGTTTTCTGATTCGTGTTTTCGACTCTTATTTTCCTATACTTACTTTCTTTTGTCTCGCCAAAAGAAAGTAAGCAAAGAAAAGGCGCCCCTTAAAGGATCGCTCCGCGCTTTGCGGGCAAGCTATACGCTGGTTATGTGGGGGATTGCTCTTAGACGCCGCTGGATGCGCGGGCGCGATGAGGCTTTGGAATGGTGATTGAGGGTGTGTTTTGCGTTTTTGTTTTGTGTTTTTTGCTTTTATTTTCCTGTACTTACTTTCTTTTGTTTCGCCAAAAGAAAGTAACAAAGAAAAGGCGCCCCTTAAAGGAACGCTCCGCGCTTTGCGGGCAAGCTATACGCGTTTATGTAGGGAATTGCTCTTAGACGCCGCTGGATGCGCGGGCGCGATGAGGCTTGGGAATGGTTGATTGAGGGTGTGTTTTCAGTTTTTGTTGTTTGCTTTGTGTGTTAAGTTTTGTGGCTTGCGAATGGTTCTTTCAGCTGGTGTTTTGTGGTATATGTAGGGTAAACTTCTTAGTTTAGCTTGATTTTTTATATGCGTGCAGTAATACAAAGGGTGTCTACAGCCAGTGTGACGATACATGGCGAGGTGAGGTCTGAAATAGGGATTGGTTTTCTTGTGTTGTTGGGGGTGGAGATCGTGGATAAGGAAGAGGATGCAGAATGGCTGTGCAGGAAAATAGCGCAGTTGCGTGTGTTTGCAGATGAGACGGGACTGATGAATAAGGATATAAAAGATGTGGGTGGTGATTTACTTGTGGTGAGCCAGTTTACATTGCATTCGGCATATAAAAAGGGGAACAGACCATCTTTTATACGGGCAGCGAGGCCTGAGCAGGCTATTCCCCTGTATGAGTTTTTTGTGAAGCAGTTATCTGTGTTATTAGAAAAGCCTGTATATACGGGTACATTTGGGGCGGATATGAAAGTGGCGCTTGTGAATGACGGGCCTGTGACGATAATAATGGATACGCAGAACAAAGAATAAGGAAGTTTTATTAATCAGATTTTCCGATAATAGATTGGGATATGGAGGTATTTACAGACGAATATTTTATGAAAGAGGCGCTGAAACAGGCGAGGTTAGCATACGATGCGGGTGAGGTGCCTGTGGGCGCTGTTGTAGTGTGGGACAATAAAATAATTGCTCGGGGTTATAACCAGGTGGAGCAACTAAAAGATAGTACTGCTCATGCAGAAATAATAGCATTGACCGCTGCTTTTAATACTTTAGGGAGTAAGTATCTGCCTGAGGGCACTCTTTATGTAACAGTAGAACCCTGCCTGATGTGTACGGGGGCAATGTATTGGGCGAAGGTGGGACGGGTAGTATATGGGGCGGAGGATATGAAAAATGGTTATAGAAAGACTACGGGAGGTAACTGGCCTTTTCATCCGAAGACAACGCTTACGAATAGGGTATTGGGAGAAGAGTGTGCACAATTGATGCGGGATTTTTTTGCGGCGAGGAGGTAACTATTCCTGCTAATTCCTACCCCTTTTTAAGACATTGGTAACTCCCCTTTTAAGCTATAAAGGTTATATTTGCCATATAAAATTTAATTCCAATGGCTTTAGATGCACATCAGCAACATTTTGAGGACAAATTGGATAAGGAACTCACCATTGAACCGAGGGACTGGATGCCTGATGAATATCGTAAAACATTAATACGTCAGATATCCCAACATGCCCATAGCGAAATAGTGGGTATGCTGCCGGAGGGTAACTGGATAACCCGCGCCCCAAGTCTGCGCCGGAAGGCTGTACTGCTTGCAAAAGTGCAGGATGAGGCCGGTCACGGATTGTATTTGTATAGCGCCGCTGAAACGCTTGGTATATCCAGAGATGAAATGCTGGACCAACTACATACAGGAAAAGCAAAATATTCTTCCATCTTTAACTATCCCACACTTACATGGGCGGATATGGGTGCTATAGGCTGGCTGGTGGATGGCGCGGCGATTATGAATCAAGTGCCACTATGCCGTACGTCGTATGGGCCATATGCGAGAGCTATGGTGAGGGTGTGTAAGGAAGAAAGTTTTCACCAGAGGCAGGGATTTGAAATAATGCTTATGCTATCTAAAGGGACTGATATACAAAAGAGAATGGCCCAGGATGCTCTTAACAGGTGGTGGTGGCCTTCAATAATGATGTTTGGCCCTCCTGATGATAACAGTCCGCATACAGAACAGAGCATTAGGTGGCGTATCAAGAGGTTTACCAATGACGAATTGCGCCAGAAGTTTATAGATGTTACCGCAGAACAGACCAAAGTATTAGGTCTTACCATACCGGACAAAGCCCTGAAATGGAATGAAGAAAAGGGGCATTATGATTTTGGCACCATTAACTGGGATGAATTCTGGAATGTGGTAAAGGGTAATGGCCCCTGCAATAAAGAACGTGTTGAAACACGTAAGAAAGCGTGGGAGAATGGCGAATGGGTACGTGAGGCCGCACTTGCAAACTCACAGAAAAGAAAAGAAAGAAATAATGCACAAATAAAGGCCGCATAATTGAGGAGGCTTTTATAGAACAATTGATAACAATGTCTCAAGAAAATAAACATAAGAGTGAATGGCCACTGTGGGAAGTTTTTATCCGCAGCAAGGCCGGGCTTGACCATAAGCACGCAGGCAGCCTGCACGCGGCAGATGCACAAATGGCCATAGAAAATGCAAGAGATGTATATACACGCAGGATGGAAGGTGTGAGCATTTGGGTGGTGGAAAGTAAATACATACATGCTTCTGATCCTGATGAATCGGAATCGCTGTATGACCCGGCAAATGATAAGGTATATCGTCACCCGACATTTTATAACCTGCCTGACGAGGTAAAATATATGTAATGGCCAAACAGATCGATCTCTTAGATTATACATTAAGGCTTGCGGATAATGAATTGATAATTGGCCATAGATTGAGTGAATGGTGCGGGCACGGGCCAATACTGGAACAGGATATTGCGATCACCAATATTGCACTCGACCACCTGGGGCAGGCACGCAGCCTATATCAATATGCGGCTGAACAATTCAATCATTTAACACAAGAGGAAAAAAATAAATTCTTTGCGTCTGCTACTTTGCAAAATGTATTTACGTCGGGCGCTAGTATAGATGAGGATGACCTGGCTTACCTAAGAGATGTGTGGGATTTCAGAAATGTGTTGCTGGTGGAACAACCTAATAAAGACTGGGCATATACAGTTTGCCGGTCGTTATTTTATGATGCCTTTAAATTTTTCTTCTATACAGAACTGCTGAAAAGCAAAGATGAAACATTTGCTGCGGTGGCTGAAAAATCGCTGAAGGAAGTTACGTATCATTTGCGTTGGAGCAGTGAATGGATAATACGCCTGGGAGATGGCACAGATGAAAGTCATGAAAAAATGCAGGCAGCAGTAAATGACCTTTGGATGTATACAGGAGAGCTGACGGCTATGGACGATACTGATAAAACAATGTTGTCTCATGGTATTGGCGTGGACCTGGCTACTATTCAACCACTGTGGCAGGAACGTGTTATGGAAACACTAAAGGAAGCTACATTGACGACTCCCGTGAATACCTGGATGCAGGGAGGCGGTAAAGAAGGTAAACATTCAGAGCATCTGGGCTATATTCTTGCCGAGCTTCAATTTATGCAACGAGCCTATCCAGGAATGGATTGGTAAGAAAATTTCCAATAAACATATCTAATATTAATGGCTTTATCTCTTATACTACCCTGCCATATGCCTCCTGTGAATTGGACTGATAATGTGGTGAACGAGTACAGACAATTAGAAAAAAATATTGAAGAGCCAATAGAGCTAATATTAGTGCAAGACGGCGCAGACAACCGAATAAATGAGCACGATATAAACTTTTTGATAGAGAATATCCCCAGCTTTCGATTTATTCAATATAATATTAATAAAGGTAAAGGATATGCTATAAGGCAAGGCGTTTCGCACGCTATAGGAGATATAATAATATATACCGATATAGACTTCCCATATACATTGCAAAGTATCATCGCAATTTACGCTGCATTAAAAAGCAACCAATATGATATAGCTGTGGGGGTAAAAAATAAAGATTATTATAGTCATGTTCCCCGGTCGAGACGCATAGTTTCAAAATACTTAAAATGGCTTATCGGCGTTTTCCTTTCTATGCCTATTACAGACACTCAATGCGGGCTAAAGGGTTTTAGAAATAAAGTAAAACCTCTTTTTTTAATAACATCTATCAATAGATACTTATTTGATCTTGAATTTATCCGTAACAGCTTTAAGGAGAAATACAGAGTTATAGCAATACCCATTGAATTAAAGAATAAAATACATTTCAGGCAGTTAAATTATCGTATCCTTTTCCCGGAAATCATCAATTTTATAAAACTTTTGTTTAAATAAATTTCATGACTAAAAAACAAAACAGGATATGGCTACTTATTTGTATAATTTTTGCTGTAGCTGCCACCGTATATACACTTTCCTATATCGTCACTATGCCTGGAAGCATTATGACCAATTTGGGAGGTGATGCATGCAAAAATTATTATACCTATCTATATCATGTACTGTACGATAAAGGAACCTGGTTTACAGGAATGAATTATCCCTATGGCGATCAGGCGGTATATGCTGATGCACAGCCAATATTATCTACATCATTAGGTTATTTAAAAAATATAATCCCTATAAGCGCAAGCAATGCATTAGCAATAATGCATTTACTGATTGGAGTAAGCTACGTAATTGCAATTGTTTATAACTATAAAATACTTATTCATTTTCGTGTAAAACCATTGCTGTCTGTTGTTTTCGCAACACTTATCATTATGATGTCTCCCCAAGTGCTCCGTATCGGGGGGCATTACGGACTATCATACATGTGTGTCATACCAATGCTTTTTTACTGGTCTATAAGATATCATGAGGGTAATCGTATAAAATATGCCTTGTATATTTTTTTGTTAGGAGATATAATGTCATTTTTTCACCCATATTTTGGCGCAATAATTTTTGCATGGGTATGTTTTTACATAATTGGATATTTTATTTTTATCAGAAACTCAATAGCTATAAAAATCAGGAATATCATTCCCTTGCTGCTGAGTGTTGCCGGGATATTTTTATTATTTCGAGTTATAATGCTGCTAACCGATCCGATTAAGGATAGGCCAACGCAACCATGGGGTTCTCTAAATTCCGGGATTGTTGGGGAACAATTAGTTACATCTGTTTATTCGCCAATTTTAAAATTAATATTTCCTGCTTCTTTATTTTCAAATTTTAGCTCCGGCAGTGAAGGATATTGCTATTTAGGTATTGTAGTTATCCTTGTTGTAACCGCCAGTTTTATTTGGAGCGTTACAAATAAGATTAGAAAGGCGTCGCAGCAACAGCAAGTGGTTTCTGAAGAAAACTTTTCCCCAATATGGCTATTTGTAGCATTTGCCTCTTTAATTCTTAGTATGGGCGTTCCATTTGTCTGGAATATGGGTTGGCTACTTGATTATATTTCCATTTTAAGACAATTCAGGGTATTTTGTAGAGTTAGCTGGATATTTTATCATATCATAACAATTTATGCGGTTGTTGTTATCTATAACTGGTACACTATAGCAGTAAGAAAAAACAAAAGATACATTGCATATGGATCTGTATTTATAGCCCTCATCATATGGGGTACCGAGGCAAATGGTTATGCAGAAGTTATAAGACAAATAAATTTTTCAAGTCAGAATAACTATAATATATTTTTCTCAAAAGATGAAAAAGATTGGAAAACATTTTTGGAGGAAAACCATTATAAACAAGACGATTTCCAAGCTTTATTGCTAATACCATTTGTTCATATAGGCTCTGAAAAGCTATGGGCTAATGAATCGGACACATGGCTAATTACATTGGGAGCTAAGGCATCCTTGCAATTACATTTACCAATGGTTGATGTGATGATGTCCCGGTCGTCATGGAGTGAAACTTTTAAACAAGTACGTATTGTAGCCGGCCCGTATTCGGATAAAGCAATGCTAAAGGATATAAAAAGCGATAAACCTTTTTTATTACTCCAATCTGATTATGATTCATCTGATTATGACGCAAAATATTTACTCAGGGCATCTGATTATATAGGACATTATTCGCAATGCTATGTATACGCATGTTATCCACAAAGAATAAAAGCAAATGATAAAAAACATATTGATAGCATAACGCCTATATATCAACAAATGAAACCGGGGAGAGATACCTGCATATCATGTACCGGTGATTATTACATCAACCATTTTGATAAGGATAAGGCTACTAATATATTGTTTGGTGGAGGAGCCGTAAACCGAATAAAAGCAGATACAGGTACTATAGCTTCGTTTCCATTGAAACCGGCATCCGATAGCGAGCTTTATGAATTTTCCGTATGGGTATTATTGCCTAAAGACAAACCCAGTAGCCCGTTTTTTAACCTTGAGCTATCCGATAGTTCCGGAAATGTAAGGAACGTAATTCAGGTCTTAACCAAATATAGCGTCGACAACTTCGATATGTGGTTTAGAGCGTCTATTTATTTTCCGCTTCCACAGTATTGCAGAAATGTGAAGTGTATTATTGAAAACAGTCCAAATCCTTCCTACCTTGCGCTTGATGAAATGCAATTACGGCCAGCAGATGGTACGATAATTTCAAAATCAGGAAATGGCGCTATGATGATAAATAACCATCTGTATAAGAAATGAGCGTATGGATACAGTGAACACAGATAAAATATATGAATGGCTTTCGGCTGTGGCGGATCCTGAAGTGCCTGTGCTAACAATACAGGATCTTGGGATAGTGCGTGATGTAACTGTGGGTGAAAAAAACGGTGAGCCATTAGTAAAAATTACAATTACACCAACTTATAGTGGGTGCCCAGCGATGGATGTGATAGCAATCAATATCCGCATGGCATTGATGAGTCATGGCATCAGGAATATTGAAATAGACTCGCAACTAAGTCCTGCCTGGACAACAGACTGGATGACGGAAGAAGGGAAAATAAAATTGAAAGAATACGGTATTGCGCCGCCAAACAGAAAAGTTTTTCAATCATTGGGGTTATTTGAAGAGGATGTGGTAGCATGCCCAAGATGTGGGTCTGAAGATACACAGCTGGTAAGCCAGTTTGGCCCTACATCTTGCAAAGCATTATATAAATGTAATTCCTGCCATGAGCCATTTGAGCATTTCAAATGTCATTAGTCATAATATCGTATATTAGATAACCTTTCAACCTTTGAATTTTAGCATTAGTATTATGTATGAAAAGAAATGGGAACGTTTAGCGCCCCTAAATGTATTTTATAAAAGGATAGCGTGGAATTTACTTGTAGCATCGGGTATATTAGCTGTATGTCTTGCGATAGGAGTACTCGGATATCACTATATAGGTAATATACCCTGGATAGATGCTATACATAATGCATCTATGATATTAAGTGGGATGGGACCAGTGGTAGAAATAAAAAACATATCAGGGAAGTTGTTTTCTTCAGCATACGCCTTATTTAGCGGTGTAGCCTTTATCACCAATATAGGTTTCATACTGGCACCTGCAGCGCATAGATTATTCCATAGATTTCATGTACAGGAAAGTGATGATAATCAAAAGACGAGTAAAAACTGATTAAGAGATAGATAATTTCTCTAATGCTTTTTGTGCAGCTACCTGGCCGGCTTCTTTTTTGTTGTAACCGGTACCGCTGGAAACCAATTCGCCATTTAGCACTATCCCAACTGTAAAAAGCTTTCTTGAGCCCTCCATTTTTTCTTCTATTGTATCGAAGCTAAGGAGATGGTTATTTTTTTGTGCCCAGCTTAACAATTTGTTTTTGTAATTGGTATCAGTGCTTTCAAGAATGTCGAGATCTATGTAAGAACGGATAATTTGCTTTAAAATGAAATTTCTGGTCTTCGGAAACCCTTGGTCAAGGTAAACGGCGCCAATTAGCGCTTCTAAGGCGTTACCGAAAATATGGCTCCTGCTTAACCCTTTATCATTTTTGTTGTACTGCACCATTTTATTCAATCCCATACGCAACGCTACATTGTTCAATGTTTCGCGGCGGACAATGCGAGAACGCAGCTCTGTGAGATAGCCTTCGGGCTGGTGTGGATATTTTTTAAAAAGATATTCAGCAATGATGGCACCAAGTATAGCATCGCCTAAAAATTCGAGGCGTTCATTATTTTCTTCCAGTTCATCGAGCTGAGAGCGGTGCATTAATGCTAGCTGATAATATGGCAAATATTTGGGTGTAAACCCTAATAGATGCTCCAATTGCAGCACTAACTGTTTGTTAGGTGAGAAAAATTGTAAGATGCGTGTTGTAAACCGCGGCAAAGTTAACCTTCAAATTTTTTGAAAATAACGGATGCATTGTGCCCACCAAATCCAAACGTATTACTCAAAGCTGCACGTACCTTACGTTGCTGTGCCTTAATAAACGTAAAGTTTAAACGTGGATCGAATGCGGGATCATCGGTAAAATGGTTGATAGTAGGAGGAATAATATCGTTTACAACCGCAAGTATACTTGCGATAGCCTCAATACCACCAGCAGCACCTAATAGGTGACCTGTCATTGATTTCGTAGCGCTTATATTAACGTTATACGCATGTTCGCCAAATACCCGCTCAATTGCTGTTATCTCGCTGATATCACCTAAAGGAGTAGAGGTGCCATGCACATTAATATAATCAATATCTTCAGGGGCCATACCCGCATCGTCGAGGGCATTTTTCATAACATTAAAAGCACCCAGACCTTCGGGGTGAGGAGCAGTAAGATGGTGTGCATCTGCACTCATGCCACCTCCGGCTACTTCAGCAATGATATTTGCTCCACGGGCTTTAGCATATTCCAGCTCTTCCAATATAATAGCACCAGCACCTTCACCCATTACAAAACCATCGCGATCCAGATCGAATGGACGGCTGGCAGTTTTGGGATCATCATTGCGTTCAGAAAGTGCTTTCATAGCATTGAACCCGCCAATACCTGCTTCTGTAATTACAGCTTCGGAACCACCACAAATAATGGCATTGGCCTTGCTGAGGCGTATGTAGGTCAGCGCATCTATTATGGAATTGGTAGATGAAGCACAAGCGCTTACAGTGGCAAAATTGGGGCCGCGAAATCCATACCTCATAGATATATGACCGGATGCAATATCCAAAATCATTTTAGGTATGAAGAAGGGGTTGAAGCGGGGAGTGCCGTCTCCGGCAAAGTAATTCTTCATTTCTTCGATGAAGGTAATCATCCCACCTATGCCGGAAGCCCAAATAACACCTACACGGTCCTTATCGGGGTTTGACTCCAGCAATCGTGAATGTTTTACAGCTTCATCGGCTGCGGCAAGTGCTAACTGAGAGAAACGATCTAATTTGCGAGCTTCCTTACGCTCGAAGTAATTTTCAGGATTGTAACCTTTAAGTTCACACGCGAAACGAGTTTTAAACTTTTCCGCATCAAATTGTTTAATGAAATCGGCACCCGAAACCCCATTAATCAATCCTTCCCAATAATCAGGTACGGTGTTGCCTAATGGCGTCAGGGCACCGATACCGGTAACGACAACGCGTTTTAGCGGTAAATTCATTGAAACAATTTCTGTTACAGTGTAGTTTGATAATTACTTTACGTGTTCTTCAAGGTAGGCTACAGCCTGACCTACAGTTGTAATAGTTTCAGCTTGCTCATCGGGGATTGATATATTGAATTCTTTCTCGAATTCCATTATCAGTTCAACTGTATCAAGTGAATCGGCACCGAGGTCATTAGTAAAGCTCGCTTCGGAGGTTACTTCTGATTCGTCAACACCCAGTTTGTCCACGATGATTTTCTTAACTCGATTTGCAATTTCAGACATGGTTAATGCAATTTAATTTTTTATGGTGCAAAAATATACTTTTTGGCAAAATGAAAAAGAGTATTTTATTTTAAAGGTATTTGCTACAGCTATCAGAAAGATATAACATTAATTATGAATGTTATTGATTTTTTCTTCGACAATCCTGCCATCTGTCATAACAAGTGTCCTATCCGTCATCCCTGCTAAAATTTCATTATGCGTAATCATTACAAAAGTCTGGTCGAATTTATTGCGTAACTCAAGGAAAAGCTCATGGATGGCATGTGCATTTGCACTATCAAGGTTGCCGGTAGGCTCGTCTGCCATTACTATAGAAGGATTGTTAATCAAGGCCCTGGCTATTGCAACGCGTTGCTGCTCACCACCTGACAATTCGGAAGGCTTGTTATCAAGACGACTGCCCAACCCAACAATATTTAACATTTCTGCAGCCTTCTTCAGCCCTTCTTTCCTGCCCTGGCCATTTATCCATATTGGCACTGCAACATTCTCCACAGCGCTAAATTCGGGCAATAAATGGTGGAACTGGAAAACAAAGCCGATATGACGATTGCGGAATTTTGCCTGTTTTTTGCCGGGAAGCTTTAAGATATCCACATCATTTATAAAAACGCTGCCGCTATCGGGTTTGTCCAAAGCGCCCATAAGATGCAATAAAGTGCTTTTGCCTGCACCACTGGGGCCAACTATAGATACTATTTCTCCTTTTGAAACGTTTAATGATACACCATTAACAACAGTGAAGGTGGAATACTTTTTGAATAGATCTTTGGCAGAAAGCATATTGTAAAAATGCTGCAAATTGCGAGATTAGCAGTTAATAAAAGTTGTAAAAATATTTGATAATAGTGTTAAATTTTAAAACAACCCTAAGGTAATACTAATAAAATTTGTATTTCTTGATTGAAACCTTACATTTGCGAAATTAAAGTTAAAATAATTAAATTAGTAATATGTTTTGGACATTAGAGTTAGCCTCACATCTTGAAGACGCACCCTGGCCCGCGACAAAGGACGAACTAATAGATTATGCTATCCGTTCGGGTGCTCCACTTGAAGTTGTTGAAAATCTGCAGGAACTGGATGACGAGGGTGAAATATACGAGGGGATAGAGGACATCTGGCCAGACTACCCAACACAAGAAGACTTCTTCTTTAATGAGGATGAATATTAAACACTAAAAGATAAATTAAATCCTCCTTCTTCAGGAGGATTTTTCCTTTATAAGAGAGCAAAGTATCGAACCCTAAGAACTGATCTCTATATTACCTACAAGATAGAGAACGGCATTCCCACTGATCTCTACCCTTTCGCCGAGGTATTTACATTTTAGATAGCCTATGCGTGGCGAAAGCTGAATAGCAGTTAATTCATTTTTGCCCAGCTTTTGTGCCCAATATGGAGTAAGAGTAGTATGTGCAGAACCTGTAACCGGATCTTCATTGATACCAGATTGCGGGGCAAAGAAGCGTGATACAAAATCAATCTTTTCACCTTTAGCAGTGATAATGATACCGCGGCATGGCAATTTCTCAATGGATTGAAAATCAGGCTTCATGTTTTTTATCTGTGCCTCATTTTCGAATACCAACATAAAATCGGTTTTGCCTTTATAAGCTTCTACCGGTTTGACATTAAAGCCTTTTGTTAATTCAGGGGATAAGTCTACATGATTGTAAACATCTGTAGGGAAGTTCATAGTGAACAAATCATACTGCTTTCGCACATTCAGTATACCGCTTCGGGAGACAAAATTTATTTCACTATCGCTATAATTTTCATAATTAAAAATGACAAAAGCTGTTGCTAATGTGGCATGTCCACAGAGATCAACCTCTGTTGCAGGAGTGAACCACCTGATCCTGAAGCCATTGCCTTCCTTTACATAAAATGCGGTTTCAGCCAGATTGTTCTCCATAGCAATCTTTTGCATTGTACTATCGTCCAGCCATTTGCTTAAGGGACAAACAGCTGCGGGATTGCCTGAAAAAACTTTATTGGCAAAAGCATCTACCTGATAAATTTTTATTTGCATTTATAATAGGATCAGATATAAATGTACCTATTAATCCACTAAAACCAACTCATTAATATGTGCCTACTGCGTAGTCCAGCACCTTCTTTTGCAGCATCATATTGATAGATGCCTGTACCTGGTTTTGCTGCGCCTGTAATAATACCTGCTGTGCATTTGTTTCGGTAATAAAATCAGTAACACCTTCTTTGTACTGTGCATTTACAGCGTCATATGCCATTTGCGCTGCAACCAGACCTTTACCCACGGTTTCCATTTGCTGCACAGCGTTTATGTAATCATTATGAGCCTGCTTCACATCGGTTTCTACGCTGATCTTTGTATCCTGCAGATCGATCCTGGCATTATCGGCGTATATCTTAGCAGCCTGCACATTTGACCTTGTAATGTTCTTATCGAATATGTTCCAAACAGCATTGATGCCTACAAGACCATAGGTATAATTGCCCAGCTGATATGGAATGCTTTGCTGAGTAACTGGCATCTCGTTCGCTCCATTTACATTTAATGTATTAAAGTAAGCACCATTATTATATACGCCAGCAGCAAAACTTACCTTAGGCAAATAGCCACTTCTAAACTTTTTTATATTCCAATCGGCCATATTGGTATTCAACTCAGAAGATTGCAAATCGACACGGTCTTTTAATGCCTCCTGAACCAAGACATCTTTATTAGCATAGTGCGCGGCATCTTCGTTGTCGTCGATATGAGTATCGGCGATAGTATAGTTTTCAGACGAATCTATACGCAGCTTTTGAAACAATAATATTTTATCGTTCCGCAAACGGCTTTCTGCATTTATCAGCGTCAACTTATCATTACTTGTCTGTGCCTGCTGCTGATATAGGTCTGTTTTAGGTTTTCTGCCAACTGCATTCAGCATGGTAAGCTGATCTTCCCGCTTCATGGATGTTGCGAGATTACTGCTATCGAGGTTTACTAATTTCTGATCTAATATTACCTGTAAATAAGACTGAGTAATATCTAAAGAGATCTGCTGCTTTGCACGATCTAAAGTGAGATCAGATATCTGCTTGTTCAGCTTAGCAGCTTTCCAGTTTGAATAATTATAATATCCATTGAAGATGTTGATGCTGCTTGTCAACTGATAATTGAACGCGCTACGATCCTGATTTACAACTTCGGGGCCTACAGACGAGTAAAAATTATTTCCCCTGTCGTAATTATATCCTGCACCCGCAGAAAGATCAGGAAGGAATTGACCATACGCAGCTAATACCTGTGTACCTGCGAGCGCTATGTTGTTATTTCCCTTTAACACTGCTGTAGATTTTTCGAGCGCTATATTGATACAATCCTGCAAACTTAACGTAGTAGTGTTTGAAGTCTGTGCATTGCTATAGCGAGCGCCAAACAATAAGCCTATGAATAAATAAACAGCTATTAGTTTTTTCATTTTATCGATAATATTATAATTGTACTCTTACTTTTTGACCATCAACAAGGCTGTTACTAATATTGACACCAATTAATTCTCCCGGCTGTATACCACTTGCTATAGCGGCGTTGATGCCATCGTTATTACTAATCGTTACGGGCTTAAAATGTACTGTGCTATCTGCATCTATAACAGGAACAAAAGAATTTTTACCTCTGATAACAACAGCAGTGGAAGGCACTGTGAGCTGTTTGCTACCAGATGTTTGCAGATGCACCTGAACATAACTACCGGGAATGATAATATCGTTCGCATCAGGAAGATCGAACTCTACAAGCATCATACGGGTTTTAGGATCCAGTTCACCAGCGATGCGTGTAACAGTGGTTTTGATCTTAACGTCAGCTCTTCCTGTCATTGTAACCGTAGCTGGGTAGCCGATGCTTAAATAGCTTGCTTCGCTTTGCGGTACATATATATAGATACGTATCTTATCGAGCTCCGACAACATAACAATAGGTAAAGCACTTGTTTGTGAATTTGTGGCATTCTGTACCAAGGCACCGGGATCGGCATAACGTGCTGTTATGGTTCCTGAGAAAGGAGCAACGATATTTTTATATGCCATCTGCTCATGCAGGGATTGCACCTGCGCTTCGGCCATCTGCACTGCGGTTTCGCTTGCTTCTTCATCTTCTTTTGAGATATACTCTTTCTGCACTAATGCCTGATCGCGTTTTAATATTTTCTTTTTGTTTTCCAGATCAGCTAATGCAGCTTTGTAAGCCTGATCCGTTTCAGGAGATACAATGGTGGCCAGCATCTGACCTTCTTTTACCTTATCACCCTTATCTACAAAAATCTTGTTCATGTAACCACTAGTCTTTGCATATAGGGTGACACTTTGGTAAGGTCTTGCTTCGCCTATATACACTTCACCATTTTCAGATGAAGAGGCTCCAGCTTTAATAGCCTTTACAACAGGGCCTTGCTCCAGTTCTTTAATACGTCTGTTGGTTTCATGTGCCAGGGATGTCTTCTGCCTGAAAACCATGAAGATCACGGATAAGGCAGTGACAGCCAATACCAGTCCTCCTCCAATCCAGATCCTTTTTGATTCGCCTGAGGTTTTGTTCGTCATAAAAATATTTGCTACTGTTTATTAGTTAATTGTTGTTATTGTCTCGTTTGGTACTATTGGCAGCTTAATGCCGTGATGATGATTTTCTTCACCGTGATTGTACCTGCTTGTTTCCAGAGCAAACTTCTCATCGAGCTTGTGGCGCTGAGGTTCCTGCTTTCGAAGTATGGAGTACACAATAGGCACAATGAACAATGTGACAAATGTTGCTACGATCAAGCCACCCATTACAGCACGACCCAAAGGAGCATTTTGTTCACCACCAGCACCTGTGCCAAGAGACATCGGGATCATACCCAATATCATTGCAAGAGCTGTCATCAATACAGGCCTTAATCTTGTTTTACCTGCTTCCAACGCAGCACTGATGGCATCCAAACCCTTAGTAACCCTTACCTCATTTGCGAAGCTCACCAACAAAATAGAGTTGGAAACCGCAATACCTACTGCCACAATAGACCCCATAAGTGAAACCACATTGATAGTGGTACCTGTGATAGCCAGCATCCATAATATGCCGACAAAAGCACCGGGAACAGCAAAAAGGATGATAAACGGATCGAGCCAGGATTGGAACAACACTACCATCAGGAAGTAAACAAGGATAACCGACAATATCAAACCGAGCCCTAATGTTTTGAATGTATTATTCATCACCTCCGGCTGGCCACGCATATATATGTGCATTCCTACCGGCAATTGTCCTAAAGAAGCAATCTTCTTTTCTATATCCCCAGCTACAGAGCCCATATCGCGGCCATCGGCATTTGCTGTAATATCCATTACCCTTTGAACTGTATAATGATCTATTACATCGTACTGATCCTGCACATTTACAGTGGCCAGGTTACCTAATGTTTGTGCTTGTGCCATTGGCAGATTGGCAGTAGTATTATCGCCACCCCCCTGCTGATTTGCAGAACTTGTAACCGGCGTATTTAAAATACTATTGACAGAATTGAGTTGTTCGAATGGAACCTTTACTGCGACAGTATAGTTTACGTTATTTTCAGGATTCAGGTAAAAGGATGGAGATATGGTAGAGTTGGAAGACAAAGCAACTAACATAGAGTTCGCAACATCCTGCTGAGATAATCCTAATTCCTTTGCACGTTCCCTATCTACATTAAAATGAAGTGTCGGGTAATCCAATATCTGCTTGATGTTGACATCAGCAGCACCGGGAATGGTTTTCATGGCATCACGAAGCTTCAGCGCGTATTTATAAGATGTATCATAATTGTTGTTCATTATCTGAACATCTATTGGAGCAGAAGTACCGAAATTCAACACCTGGCTGACTATATCGGCAGACTGGAAATATGCAGTACAACCGGGGAAATTATCATTGAGATCTTTTCTTATTTGTCTTATATAACCTTCGGTAGGCTTATGCCCGGGCTTTAACGAAATAAGTATATCCGCATCCATGCTACTCGTATTATCCGTTTGCACAAAGGCGAGGTTATAAAAAGTAGGCACACCGATCATATCGTTCACAGATTCCAGATCTGATTTCGGAATGATCTTTTGAATATGTGCTTCGGCTTTATCAACCAATCGCTCTGTCTCTTCTATACGGGTACCAACGGGAGCACGGAAATGTATCTTCATCATTCCCGTATCCGTATTGGGAAAGAAATCGGTACCGATAACTTTTACCAGGAAAACAGAAATGGCAAGCACAGAAAATGCAATAATTAAAACAGCCTTACGATTGTGTAAAAAGGTATTCAGCACTCTGCCATATCTATCCCTGAACTTATCAAATCGCCTGTCGCGCTCTTTATTGAATTTGAAAGAGAAATTCTTAAAACGAGACCCATTAACAGGCGGTTCTGTACCATGATGCTCGCTTGCCATTAGCATTCTCGCCAACACGGGCACTAACGTACGAGATAAGATATAGGAAGCAAGCATTGATATGACTACCGACAATGCCATTGACTGGAACAAATATTTAGAAGGGCCTGTCAGCAATACAACCGGGAAAAACACAATACAGATAGCAAGGGTAGCCATCAGGGCGGGTACTGCTATTTCCTGGGCACCATCGAGGATAGCAATAGTTAGCGGCTTATTAAGATTTCGGTTTCGATGTATATTCTCCACCTCGACCGTGGCATCATCCACCAGCATCCCGATGGCAAGAGAAAGGCCACCGAGGGTCATGATATTGAGTGTATTACCTGTAAGATTTAATACGATGATAGCTACCAGGATTGCCAGCGGAATCGAGGTACAAACAATAACCATACTCCGCCAGCTACCCAGGAAAAACATGATCATCAATGAAACCAGAAGGGCGCCAATAATTGCCTCGTGCAATACACTATCTATTGAGTTTTGAACGAATACAGATTGGTCGAAATCTACTTTAAGATCCAAACCTTTGGGAGCAGTTTCCTTAATGACGGGTATCATTTTACGGGCGGCTTCGACCACCATTAATGTAGAGGCGTTTGATTTTTTAAGAATGGAGAGATAAGCAGCTCTTTTTCTATCCATACGCACGACGTTGACCTGATCGGCAAATGCGTCTGAAACCTTTGCCACATCACCTAACCTTATGATCTGGCCGTTCACTGATTTTACAGGAATATCATTAAAGTCTTTTACCACATCAGGACTTGAGTTGAGTGTAACGCTATATTCGCGTGAACCGATGCGGGCTGTACCTGCAGGAATAATAAGGTTGGATGATTCCAATGCAGTTAGTAAGTCTGTAGGGGATAAGCCTTTTGCCTGCATAGCCTTAGGGTCGGCATCCACTACAATTTCACGGTTCTTACCACCAAATGGAGCAGGAGTAGCAAGGCCCGGAATGGTGAAAAGGCGTACACGAATAAAGTTTAGTGCATAGTCGTATATTTTGTCCTCGCCCAACGTTTTGCTCGACATGGTAATCTGAGCCACGGGTACGTTGGTAGCATTAAACTGAAGGATAATTGGAGGAGGCATACCCTGAGGCATGAAGTGTAACGTTGTGTTTGCAGTAGCAGACATTTGCGCAATAGCAGCGCCAATATCTGTACCCTTCTCAAAATATACCCTCAGCAGCCCAATACCAGGCTGAGATTGAGATTCGATACGTTCTACACCATTGACAGTAGAAGATATGCCGCGTTCAGATAGCAGAACTACCCTCTTTTCCATTTCAGCAGCGGAAAGACCAGGATATGACCAAACCATGGACACTACCGGGATATCGATAGTAGGAAATATATCTACCAGCATGGACTTGATGGCGAGGATGCCCATGATAAGGATAAGGAATGCCATAACCCCCACTGTATAAGGCCTTTTAAGAGCTAACCGAACAATCCACATAAAATATTATAATAAAAGATGAGTTATTAAAATGATCTTAGAGATTTGAGAGCAGCAATCACTGCTTTCTTTGCATCTATCAGGGGTTCAGAGTTTTTATAGATCATGCACTCGATAGAACCACCATCGAACAATAGCAGTAATGTATTTGCGAGGTCGGTCTTTTCCTCAGCAGTAATTCCCTCTATCTGCTCCGCGTTTTCCTGAAAAAATGCACGATGCATTTCCTTTATTGCGACTGCCTGCTGATGGACTTTATTATCTTCCTGAGGGATCTCGGAAACAATTCTTATATAACTACACCCATTAAAGCGAGATTCCTCCATAAACTTTTTACGATAATCGAACGTGCCTATAATCCTTTCCCTGGGATCGGTGATATTTGTGAGATAATTTTCGAGACCTTCCCGCCATATTTTGGCCCGGTTCCTTAAATATTCAACACACAAGTCCTCTTTCGAGGAAAAGTGATAGTATAAGCTGGCTTTTGCAATGCCAGCTTCTTCTATAATCTGATTGATCCCAGTTTGATTGTACCCCTGTGTGAGGAAAAGTCGGGAGGCTGTTTGGATTATCTGGTCACGAACTGATAAACTATTATTTGGTGACATGGGTGCAAAGGTATGCTGGTATGTAGACAAGTCTGTATGAATAATTTGTTATATACGGATTGTAAAAACAAATAGAAGGGAGTGTTTATAGTAATAATATAATAAACAATCAAGTACAAATAAATTTATTTATGTTATAATGTCGCTGTTACTAAATTTTAAAACGACCTTAACAAATGATTGGAGCCTTCTTTTAATAAATGTATAATATTGAAATGCGTATTATTAACACTTTTACTTTATAAATTACTTCTAAATTGCTTTCTGTTTTCAGCTTATTATATAATCCTCTTCTTCCGTTTTCATAACACCTTTTTATGAGAAAATTATTTATTACCTGGTCGACACTTACAATAGTGGCCATATTATTGATAAGTATTGCATGGGCACCCATTTTATGGGCGTTCGTATTTGTTGGGCCTATTGTTTTGCTGGGCATTTTTGACCTAATGCAAAAGAAGCACAGCATTGTAAGGAACTATCCAGTATTCGGACATTTGAGATTTATAATGGAAGACCTCAGGCCTAAAGTGTATCAATACTTTGTGGAAAGCGATACTGATGGGGCGCCTTTTAACCGACTGAACAGAAGCGTAATATACCAACGAGCAAAAAAACAGGATGATACTACACCTTTCGGTACACAACTAAATGTTTATGAAGCCGGATATGAGTGGCTGAGCCACAGCATAGCGGCAATAGATCATAAACAACTGGACGAAGATCCGCGTGTATTGGTTGGCGGACCGGCTTGCACCCAACCTTATCGTGCGAGTGTGTTTAATATCTCTGCAATGAGCTTTGGCTCACTAAGCGAAAACGCAATACTTGCACTAAATGGCGGAGCAAAACTTGGGAACTTTGCACATAATACGGGAGAAGGAGGATTGAGTGATCATCACCTGAAACAAGGAGGCGATATAATATGGCAGATAGGAACCGGATATTTTGGATGCAGGCACCAAGATGGGACATTCAGTTATGAAGCATTTGCAGAAAGAGCTGTATTGCCGCAGGTGAAAATGATAGAAATAAAACTATCGCAAGGAGCAAAGCCGGGACATGGCGGTATATTACCTGCCAAAAAAGTAACAGAAGAAATAGCAAGAATACGCCTGGTGAAGATGGGTGAAGATGTTATCTCACCTCCGGGACATACTGCATTTACTACGCCTCTTGAAATGGTTGCCTTCATTAAGAAATTGAGAGAGCTTTCAGGTGGTAAACCGATCGGGTTTAAGTTGTGCATTGGCCATAGAAGCGAATTTATAGCCATTTGCAAAGCGATGGTGAAGACGGGTATTTATGCAGATTTCATAACAGTAGATGGTGGAGAAGGTGGTACGGGCGCTGCACCTCTTGAATTTTCGAATGCGGTGGGTATGCCTTTGCGTGATGCATTGGCTTTTGCTTATGATACATTGGTAGGATTTGACCTGAAGAGAAACATCAGAATAATTGCTTCCGGAAAAGTGGCTACGGGTTTTGACCTTGTAAAGAATTTTGCGTTGGGAGCTGATATGTGTAATAGTGCGAGGGGGATGATGTTTGCCTTAGGCTGCATACAGGCATTGGAATGCAATAAAAATACCTGTCCTACAGGTGTAGCGACACAAGATAAAACATTAATGAAAGGCCTTGTAGTAGAAGATAAAAAAGTGCGTGTTGCCAATTTTCATAAACTAACTATCGGGAGTGCTGTACAACTATTAGGAGCAGCGGGCGTAAAGCATCCGCAAAATGTGTATCGCACACACATAAGCAGAAGAATAGCGCCGAACCTCATACAGACGTACCTAGATACTTATCCGTATATACCTGTGGGTAGCCTGCTGGGAGAAAAATATCCTGCGCATTATGAATTGCAGATGGCGCTTAGCAGAGAAGATTCTTTCTTGCCTGCATTTGATAAGATAGACCTGGTTAAATTTGGGCTTTCTCAAACAACGGAGATTGCACGGGCGTCGGAACTAATGAATTTTAATAGTTGAGATCAGCAGTTATAGCTTAACTATTTTCTTTCGTACAGGCGTTTGCCGGTTTTCAGAAATTGAAATGTAGTATACTCCGGATGGGAGGTTATTTAAATTCATTTGCAATGAACTGTTTGTAGTTGTTGTGTTTTGGATTACCTGTCCCGTTATATCAAGAAGCCTAATGTTATAATTCCCTTCCTTGCCCAGGTTAATAAAAACATCATTGGTAGCTGGGTTTGGATATATTGAATAGTTATTGGCTTGTGTGTAAATATTAGAAACAGATAGATCCGGCTTTACTGTTACGATTTTTGCAATGAAAATATCATAGTTATATGGTGACGATGGAAGCGGAGAAACAACATTGATAGAATCGAAATTAGCACTATTGTTGAAGCTGCCTGTTGCAACAACTGAGGTATCCAATGGATCTACAGTAATTGCATTTCCTATATCTATATGACCTGCTGCGTTTTTTACCCAGTTAGTATTTCCCGAAGGATCGTAGCGGGCAAAAAATATGTCTGTGTAATCCGCTGCGGGTAATGCCGTTGTACCGATAGTAATATCACCACTATAATTGCCAATAACATAAGGGTTGCCTGCATTGTCGAGTGATAGACCGGTGATTGCATCTCCTGTATTATTCCCAAATCTTTTCTGCCAGAGCTGCGAACCTGTGTCGGTGTATTTTGCCAGGAACGCGTCCTGCAAAATAACAGGGCCTGAAACTGTGGTATATAATGCCGATAAAAGGCTACCACCAACGAATATATTGTTTGACTTATTAACAGCTATTCCATTGCCACAAGAATAATTATTGTATTGTGAATTGCCACTGGCAGTGCTATTACTATCTAATTGAAACCATAGCATGTTACCAGTGGAATCGAACTTACTAATGAATACTTCATCTTTGCCTGAGGGCAGAGATATAGATTGATGAGAAAGATCCCAGTTGGTACTATCCAACAAAAAGGGTGCCTGGGATACAATGGTTTGAGCCATTACCTGATGGCCTAATGGGTTGGGGTGAATGTTATCGCCATAATTGTATTTTGCCTGAAGATATCCTGTGGCGGTGTCTACAAGAGCGCTCCATATATCTACTACAGGCAATGTATCTGCGGCTGCTACTGCTTGTATTCTCCTATTAAATGGGTCTACGACTCCTGGCCCTTGCGGCACTAATGTTGCTAATACCGGTTTGATGTTGTGAGATCTATACGTGCTCATTAATAATGATAAATCATTTTGGAAAACGTTTGTATCAGTGCCAGTCCGGGCATCGTTCACGCCAATCATTTCAAATACATACTGTGGGTGTAAACTTATTACTTCATTAGTATCGTTTTGCACATTGTACATAATATCGCCCGCACCTGCGTCTGTTGCATACATGTAGGGACTATTGTTGTATAACAAATCTTCGTAACGATGGCCTTTGCCACCTGAATAATAACCTGTTGTGATGCTATTGCCGACAAAGGTTGTGAGGGGGCTATAATTCTCTTTGCTGCTCAACCTGAAGTTGTAAATATTTTGAGTGCCCCCTAAAAAATAAATTGCATAAAACCCATTATTGGGCATGAAAGAACCAGTGACAGGCGGACCAATTAAATATTTATAGCCAGTAGATACCGTATAGTTCTTCGTATAGTTAATAAGTGTTGCCGAAACAGTATCATAATCACGCTGCATAGAAATATTGAGCGAATCGCCTACTGATATTTTATACCCGACACTGCTGTCGAGAGAAGTAAAAACAGTATAAAGAAGAATTTTGTTTGTCCCGGTATCAAGCGGGAAGTTAGCGAGTATATAATACCCAGCATATTTACCTATCCCTACACCTGTACCTGTTGACGTTACTTTTATATTACTCTCTACTTTAAAATGCTCAAGGTTAGAGAAATAATCGTAGTTGAGATAATTAAAATAATTACCAACGCCTCCGGATGCTGCTATATAAGAGCCCGTAAAATTTAGTGTGGCATTGGGTAAGTAAGAACCAAAATTTGAAGGGTAGCTGCCTGTATTAAAAGACTGATTGATTATGGTGCCCAATGTCCTCGTATTAAATATAATGTCTCCGCTTACTTTGCCCGTAGCATAGATGTTCCCTTTAGTATCGCATGCTAATGCATTGGGGAAGCAGATATTATTTGACTTCTCAGCATGTGCCCATAATAAAGAACCCGAAGGAGAATACTTTGCCAGGAACATATTTTGCGAGCCGCCAGTAAGTGAAGTATCAGGAAAAATAATTTCGTTCTGAAAATAACCACCTACAATAGGATCGCCTGAAGCGTTTATAGTGATACATTGTGCTTTGCAATTGTAAAAACTATTCATAGCACTTGCCCATTGAAAATTACCGCCGGTATCGTATTTAGCAATGAAGCCATTCCAATTGATGCTTTTGTTTGATAATGAATCGGTGGCAGTAAAATATAAAGAGGGACTATGCATGTTCCCAGCTATGTAGATATTATCGTTTGTGTCGAGTGCAATGCTTTTGCCCTCATCGCTGCTATCGCCCGAGATGGCATGTACCCATAAGAGATTGCCGGAAGAATCGTATTTGGCAAGAAAGATACCATTAGAACCGGAGGTAGTTAACGAAAGTGTTCCGAACATACAATTATCTGCATAAGTACCTACAACGATAATATTGTGATGATGGTCTATTGCCACACCTGCACCATAATTATTGTAATTGTTATTATCTCCAGCCTTTTGTACCCATGAAAATTTTTGCGCACCGGATATAAACGGGAGAAAAAAGAAAGTACACAACAATATCCTGATATAGGATACCGAACACAAAAGCCGGGCGAACATAATCTTACTTTAATTTAAAAATTTAAATTATCAAAGAATTATGTACTATTTGGCAGGTACCTCGTGCGTTAACTATTCCACAACAAAATGATACCCCGTTCCCTTTAAGGTAACAATTTCTATTCCTGGTGCCTGGGAAAGATATTCCCTTATCTTACGGATATAGACATCGAGATTGCGGGAATTAAAAAAAGAGTCGTCACCCCAAACCGCATGCAGCAAGGTTCTACGATCGAGCGTTTTATTTTTATAAGAGCATAGCATTCCGAGGATCTGAGATTCACGATGAGTAAGCTTGATAACAGATGTATCCGTGTGCAACTCAAATTTGCCGGGATAAAACCTGTATTGCTTTAAAATAATTTCTTCTGAGGGCTCTGGTTGATTTACAGGTTCGGAAGTCATTATTTTTAACTGATTCTCTATGCGGACAATTAACTCTTCGATACTAAAAGGCTTTTTGATATAATCCGTCCCGCCCACTGAAAAACCCCTGATTGTATCGTCTGTCTGAGTTTTGGCTGTTAAGAAAATGATAGGCAGGCGAGAATAAATATTCCTGATCTGATTGCCAAGAGTAAAACCATCAACATTTGGCAACATTACATCCAGAATGCAGATATCAGGATTGAAAGTCTTTATCAATTCTATAGCACGCGCTCCATCTTTTTTATGTAAAACTTCATACCCTTTCAGCTCCAAAGTATCTTTTACTATGCGAGCAAGGTGTGTTTCATCTTCTACATAAAAAATCTTCTTTTTCATCGATAGCTATTAGAAGGTAAGGGTAAATATGCATCCACCCGCAATGCCATTGTTTACCCTAATGGTACCATGGTGCTGTTGCATGACCTGTGCTGCGTAGCTCAACCCAAGCCCGTGACCTTTTGTGTTATGACGGTTGCCTGTGGGTACGCGGAAAAATTTGTCGAAAACTTTATCGATATATTCTTCAGGTATGCCGGGGCCATTATCCGATACAGAAAGCTGAACTGTTTCTTCCATCTCAGTGAGAGTAACGTTTATATTCACAGGATTACCACCATATTTCAAACTATTATCTAAAAGATTGACCAACACACCCTGAGTATGAAATTTATCAATGAAACACTGAAAATTATCGCCAATCGCATTAAGATTTATGGTCGAGTTGCATTGTTGCAATCTTAACTGAAATGCCTGGACGACATCTTGCACTAATTTTTTCAGGTCATATTTCTCGGGTTGGATAAATAACTTATTGGATTCCAGCAATGATGTGTTCAGCACTTCATTTGCCATTTGCTCCAACCGTTCTATTTCCAGGGTAGCCATTTGCAGGTATTCCCTGCTCATTGTTGGATGCTCTATTACATTGAAATTATTCAGGGCTTCGAGGGCAACTTTTACTGTAGCAATTGGTGTCTTTAGTTCGTGAGACATATTGCTGATGAAGTCATTTTTTAGTTGTCCTAACTTCATTTGCTCTCTGAGACTTCTGTAGGTAACAATAAAAGCAGTAGTAGTGATAGAAAGAAGAACAAGTATGAATAAGAATTGCGGCAGGAGCCTCTTTATAAGGTACCAGGAATAGTTGCCAATCACCACTCCATTATTGTTAGTGAAAAAGTTGCTCCTAATAAAGATTTTATTTTTTGCCTTTAAGGCACTGTCTCTATTATTGATCCAGCGTGCGGAGAAATACATTCCGCTCTGCCCCATCCTGCTTGTAAAGATCTCGTTGAAAATAGTTGTGTCTATCTTGAAAAAATCGTTCTCTTCACTATTGGATATTTTTTTTGCCCTGCTAATCATCATCCGCATTTGTTGTACTGCGACAGGTGAAAAGGAATCTCCTTTATTTAAAAGGGTAGTGTTTATTTCTTCTTTGGTATTTTGATTTGATGCAGTCGATGTATTTGCCGGGGTACTGAAAATATTTTGCAAAAGAATAGAATCAGTTACCTTTTGCTGTACATCCGTAAACAGCTTTGCTAAATCTTTCTGTAACTGGTCTTTCTGATTATTGTATTGTACATGCAGCCACTCAGCCGTAAAGCCTATGAGCAACAACTGGCTTACAATCATCAGACCTTTTATCCAGGTCAGCTTTGATGTTTTTGTAATGTTCATTTACTATAGCAAAATACGCTGTATCAGCCGCATAATTACTGTCCTTAACGTTTATTAACATTTATTAACCGGCATTCACCTTATTTCTCTTTCGATTAACCTGGTTTGCAGAGCATCCATCTTAATTTTCAGTGTATTTGAAATAACCCAAAAATGAACTACCGAAAATTGAACAACCTGGCGGGCTGGCTAGCCGGGGGGATTACCTACATAGTCTATCTGCTGACGATGGAACGCACCGTGAGCTATTGGGATTGCGGTGAGTTTTTGGCATGTGCTTATAAACTGGAAGTTGGCCACTCGCCGGGCGCCCCATTTTTTATGATAATGCAGCGGATGTTTGGATTGCTGGCGGGGTCGCACCGTGATAAGGTTGCTTTATTTATCAATTCTGAGTCGGCACTCATGGGCGGTTTGACGATTGCTTTCCTGTTCTGGACCATTACCCATATGGCCAAAAAGCTTATTGTACCAAAGGGAGGAGAACCGGATAATAAACAAACCTGGCTGATATTAGGAGCCGGTATAGTAGGCGGCCTTGCTTATACTTTCTCGGATACATTCTGGTTTTCGACTGTGGAAGCTGAAGTGTATGCCACCTCCGCATTTTTCACAGCCATCACATTCTGGGCAATGCTAAAATGGGAAAATGTAGCAAATGAAAAATATGCTGATCGATGGATACTCCTTATAGCATTCCTGATAGGAATATCTGTTTGTGTGCATTTGCTCAACCTGCTTACCATTCCTTCTCTGGCAATGATCTACTATTTCAAACGGTACAGAGTAACTTATTTAGGAACGTTTGTTGCATTTATCGCCGGATGCGCATTACTAGGAATAGTACAGATAGGAGTGGTACAATATATACCGTGGCTTGCGTCGAGGTTTGATATCTTATTCACCAATGATTTTGGGATGCCTTTTAATACAGGCTCCATAACATTTCTTTTATTGTTTTTTGCTTTGCTGATCTGGCTATTGCTTTTCGCGAAGCGGAGGAAATATTATACGCTACATCTGGGTGTACTCTCAGTCATCTTTATTATTATTGGCTATTCAAGCTATATAGTTCCTCTTATCCGTTCGAGAGCAGATGTGCCTGTGGATATGACCAATCCTGATAACGCAAATAGCTTACTATACTATGTAGACCGCGAACAGTTCGGGGCACAACCTATACTATTCGGGCCGGACTTTAATACTCAGCCAACAGCTATAAAAACTGCAGGATATATCTATACACAAACGAAAAGGAACGGCAAAGATTATTATGAGATCGCAGGCACAAAACCTGAATATAGTTATGATGCCGGAAGCACAAGATTTTTTCCCCGTATATGGGATAACAACAGCCCGGAACATGCGCGTTATTACCGTGAATTTCTTGGCTTAGGCAATGATGAATCGCCCACAGCCGCAGATAATCTTAAATACTTCTGGGACTGGCAGATGAACTGGATGTGGTGGCGATACTTTATGTGGAACTATGCAGGACGGCAGAATGATGTGGAAGGCTATGGACCCAGTGACCATAAAAACGGCAACTGGATGTCGGGCATAAAGCCTATAGATAAAGCTTTAGGGTTGGGAGATATTGATGCTATGAGTGATGGGTATAGAAACAATGAAGCCAGAAACCAACTTTACTTCCTACCATTTATCCTTGGTATTTTAGGCCTTGTGTATCAGTTCAACCGGAATAAAAAAGATGGTTTAATTGTCCTGATATTATTCTTCTTTACCGGAGCGGCAACGGCTATTTATCTGAATATGTGGCCATCGCAACCACGAGAGAGGGATTATGCATTTCAAGGGTGCACTTATGCCTATGCGATGTGGATAGGAATTGGAGTACTGATGGTGCAGCAATGGATGCAGAAATCTGTGAAAGGAAAGCTATCCGTTTACCTGACAGTAATTTTATGCCTGCTATTGGTTCCGGCATTGATGGCTAAGGAAGAATGGAATGACCACGACCGTTCGAGGAAACAACTTGCAAGAGCAACTGCCTATAATACGTTAATGTCGTGCGCGCCGAATGCAATTCTTTTTACAGATGGAGATAATACAACCTATCCCTTGTGGTACCTGCAGGAAGTGGAACATATACGGCCGGACGTGAGAGTTATCATCATTGAACTATTAGGATCGGACTGGTATATAGACCAGCTAAATTACCGGATTAATGATGCCGACGCAGTACCGATGATCTGGAAAAAAGAAGATTATGTTGGCGACCATCATAACTATATCCGATACTTTAATAATCAGCAAATACCGCAGGACAAATATTTTAACCTGGAAGAGATCTGCAACTTTATGGATAGTAATGACCCACAAAACAAAGCTCAGACAAATGAAGGAGAAGCTGTGAACTACCTGCCTACAAAAAAATTATTCATACAACCATTAAGCAAAGAAGTGCTTGTAAAGAACGGGTTGCTTAAAGCGACAGACAGTGCTAATGTTTCTACCGATATGAAATTTACGGGGCCTAAAGATGCGCTGCTGAAAAACGACCTAGGTATTCTAAACATTATAGCTGGCGTAGCAAAACAAGGATGGAAGCGACCTATATATTTTGATGGAAGCCTGCCATCGGGAGATGTCTTTGAAGGACTGAATGATTACGTGCATTTAGAAGGGTTAGTATACCGGCTTTTACCTTATAAATATCCTGACCACATAAATACAAATGCCAATGAGCCGGGAATTGTGGATGTAGACAAAAGCTATAACCTGTTTATGAACACTTATATATGGGGCTCAGCGGACAGGAATGACGTTTATATTGATGAAAAGAACCGTATGATGCTAATTGCATATCGACTAAATGGCGCGCGCATAGCTAACGAGCTTGTCAATAAAGGCAGGAATGAAGATGCTATACGACTGCTTGATAAAATAATGAGTAGCATAACAGAGCATTCTTACCCCTATGATTACGTTGCTTATTATATTGTGAATGCTTACTATCGTGCGGGGGCAAAGGACAAAGCAAAAGCTCTTGTTATGAAGCTCACAAAAAACTCAGAAGATGATCTGAACTGGATAGGTACACTTAGCGAATCGGGGATGGAAAGTGAAGGAAGAGAAGCGCAAAACGATTTGGCTCTTATTAATATGCTTGGAAACTCTGCACAAGCGGCAAGAGATACAGTAACTGCCTCGAGGCTAAGCAAGAAGCTACAATATTTGTATCCTAAGGTGAGCTCTATATTAAATAATCCGGATAAAAAATAATTATTTAGTTACGCAGAAAACGAGACAGATATTCTTCCAGATGTGAAACATTCGGTTCATCAGACCTATATGCTACATACATATCCGGCCTGACGAGATAATAGCCTGATTGATTGATACCAAACTTTTCAAACAATGTTTTTGTCTGTTCTGTATATGTAATTATTTCTAGGCTGAGAAGATCTTTATATTTTTCTTCAAGCCTGCGTAGCTCATCAAAGGAATTATTCTTTGAAAAAAGAAAAAGATGGAAGCTGGTACCCTTTAATTTGTCCTGGATGTTTACTTCTTTCCCGTCAGCGTCCGTATAGGATATATAAGGCCATCTATCTCCAGGTTTAGGAGCATGTCTTGGAAAATTTCCACGGGATGCATTTTGAGACAAAGAGCTATTTCTATAAGCTATTCCTATTTCGGATATGCTCCTGAATGCAAAACGTCGTATAAATTTTAATTTTTCTATTGCTGCAAATGCTATTCTTGCAAATGGAGGAAACAGGTATTGTCTTGCAAACCTGATGAGAGGGTTTTTGTTGGTCACAAAATTAAACACACGGTCTGTTGACTGCACGAGGTTTTTGGCAATTACCACTCGTTCGTCTGTATAAGTATCAAGCAGATTATCCTTTGCTTTTCCTTTTAGTACTAATGCTAGCTTCCAGGCCAAGTTATAAGCGTCTTGCAAGCCTGTGTTCATGCCTTGTCCGCCGATAGGGCTATGGATATGTGCCGCGTCACCTGCAAGAAAACAATTGCCATTAAGAAACGAAGAAGCATATCGATGATGAGAACGATATTTTGATATCCATTCCGGATCGGTGAGTTTTATGTCCATGTGCGTCCATTCCGGAAAAGCTTTTTCGATATCATCGTATGTCAATGTTTCCTTTTCATCAAATTCTTTTGGTAATGTACCTAAAACACGATACCGTCCATTTGTAAGAGGAAAGAAACCACCAATACCTTCTTTAGTAAATGCAATGTACATTTCATCACGTGGCAGTTCAGGATGTACTTTGCAATCCATAACGAATAAGGATTGCTGGTAAGTTTTCCCTCCAAAAACAAAATGTAATTGTTCCCGGACCACGCTGCGTGCGCCATCGGCACCGACCATATATCTTGAATTTATAGTAGTAGATATTCCTTCAGCATTTCTGACAGTGGCGACTACTCCATTTGTATTTTGAGTGAAAGAAATCAGCTCACTGTTCCTCTCTACCTTAAATCCTTTTGTCTCTATGAACTTTGACAAGATGGCTTCTGTTTTTGACTGTTCGAGCATGAGAAAGAAAGGAAAGTTGGTAAGGCCTGTTCCAATCTCTTTCATTGCCATCTTTATTATCTTTTTGCCGTTAAATATCATCCCTACACCTATGGTTTGTTTACCTTGCCTAACTATTTCATCAGCAATTCCCAACTGATCGAACATTTCCATACTTCTTGCATGTATGACGATTGCCCGCGACTGGGTGGTATGGTCGGCAGTTTTATCGATAATTCTAAATGGAATGTTGTGAACAATCAATTGACACGCCAACAGAAGACCTGTAGGACCTGCGCCTATTATAAGGACTTGTGTATCATTCTCCTGTTGAGCCATAATGTCAAAATAAGAACTTTATAATATTGCATGATTACTTTTACTTTGTAATTCAATCTTATTTGTATGAGCCGTGAACATCATTACAGTACCTCTATAAAATGGACAGGGGATCAAGGAACAGGAACCAGTGGCTACAAAGATTACGAAAGAAACCATGCCATTACCGCAGGCGATAAAGAAGTAATACAAGCCTCTTCCGACCCTGCGTTCCGCGGTGATGGCAGTAAGTATAATCCTGAAGAGCTATTAGTAGCTGCGCTCTCTTCCTGCCATATGCTTTGGTACTTACATCTTTGTGCAGATGTGGGTGTGGTTGTAGTGGATTATACTGATAATGCGAAAGGTGTTATGGAGGAAGTAGATAATGGTGGTGGAAAATTTAAGGAAGTGACTTTGTACCCCGATGTGATCGTTAAAGATGCTTCAATGATTGAAAAAGCAAACGCACTACATGATAAGGCGCATGAAAAATGTTTTATAGCCAATTCCTGCAATTTCCCAGTTCTGCATAGCCCGAGATGCGGCGCGCGGTAATAGCTTAAAGATTTTATCCATTTCGTTGTCTTATTTTCCTGTTTCGGCGAATTGCGCAATTAATTAGTAAATAATAGTAGGTAGCTTAGGATTAAACTACTACTGAAAACAGATTGCCAGACAATGGAATGATATTGTATTGGAAATAATAACAAAAAAATGATAAGTTGTGGTTCAAAATTTCCAGCTGTTGTTACAGAAATCTACAATTCAACATCTGCGTTTCAAATTCTCGTTCCTTCTGCTGCCTGTTTATCTATTTGCCTTATCGTTGTCAGACAATATCAACTGGCTCGATGCATTAATCATATTGCTGCTGATACATTTATTGCTATATCCCGCAAGTAACGGATATAATAGCTATATGGATAAAGATGAAGGCAGCATAGGAGGTATTGAAAATCCGCTCGAGACAAGCAGGGAGTTGTATGTTGTGAGCGTATGGATGGATATTGCGGGAGCAGCACTTGCGTTTATTATCAGCCCATTGTTTTCTGCTTTGTATATCATCTACATTGTCTTTTCAAGATTGTATAGCTATAGGGGGGTGCGATTAAAACAGTATCCTATTATCGGGTACCTGACAGTTGTCGTTAACCAGGGAGCTTTGATATTCTTTATGGTGTATTATGGTGTAACAAGGCAATATGACGTGCCCTGGATTGGACTTATAGTTAGTACATTGCTTATAGGAGCTTTTTATCCTATCACCCAGATATACCAGCACGAACAGGACAGCAAAGATGGTGTAATTACTATTAGCTATAAGCTGGGAGTGAGAGGAACTTTTGTGTATTGTGGCTGTTTGTACACAATAGCGTTTGGCTTGTTAGCATGGTATTTCTATACATCGGGCAACTTTAATTATTTTTTAGTATTACAGGCATGGTTTTTACCTGTTATTGGCAGGTTCTTATGGTGGGCGTGGCAATGCTGGAAGGATAAGGATGCAGCCAACTACAAAAACACAATGCGAATGAACTGGCTGGCTGCTACATGTACGAACCTGGCGTTTATTTCACTCATCATAATAAAAGAATTGTGGCTAAAATAGTATCCATATCAACAGTACCTGCACCATACAAGCATGAGCAAATGGACATATTGCGGTTCATGGAAGAAGCCTATGGGATAGACGAGGAAAAAAGAAGGGTTTTGCGCTACCTGTATAAGCATAGTGGTATTGATACCCGCTATTCGACAATTCCTGATTACACGCTACCCATAGAAGAATGGGAGTTCTTTCCTAAATCGCCAGACCTTGAGCCGTTTCCGTCATTAGAAAAAAGGATGCAATGGTTTCAGAAGCATGCTTTGGAACTATCATTTCAATCAGCTACTGAATGTATAAATGGTGTTTTAGATAAAGAAGACATTACCCACCTTATAACAGTGAGCTGTACAGGGATGAGTGCGCCGGGACTGGAACTGCAATTGATGGAAAAAATGGAATTAGCACCTGCTACCAGTCATACCGCAATCAATTTTATGGGTTGCTATGCGGCTATACATGGATTGAAACAGGCTTCGGATATTATACAATCGCAGCCGGGAGCAAATGTGTTAGTTGTATGTACCGAATTATGTACCCTTCATTTCCAAAAGACATTTGATGAGGAGTCTATTTCTGCCCCTTTATTGTTTTCGGATGGATCGGCTGCGGTATTAGTAACAGGAAATGATAGTCCACATAACGGATTACGATTAGATAGCTTTTATTCAGAAGTATTGAAAGAAGCAAAAGATGCAATGTCGTGGAATCTGTCATCGAATGGATTTATCATGACTTTATCGGCAGAAGTGCCGGAATTATTTAAACATGATATTGTACCATTAAAGCAAAGAGCCATAGCACGCGCAGGATATGAACCGGATTCAATAAAGCATTGGTGCATACATCCAGGGGGGAAAAGGATATTAGAAGCTATATGCGCAGGGTTACAATTAGAAAAAGAAGATGTTTGTTATTCTTATGAGATATTGAAAAGATATGGGAACATGTCCTCACCTACTATATTATTTGTGCTTAAGGAAATGTGGAAGAAGCTAATGAGTGATGAGGGTTCCCATATTTTTGGTGCAGCTTTTGGTCCGGGCCTCACGATGGAAAGTATGATAATGACCGTAGCATGAGCATGCACCAGCGGTCATACGAGAAAGAACTACTTGATGGCGATAATGTACCATTCGCAGATATTTTGCGGAACATGCAGGAATTGGATACAATCAATACATTGTTAGGGGGCCACGCGATAACCTGTAAGGGAGTAGATTTTTTTTTGAAGAAAAATAATGGATCAGACAGGCCGATATCTATAGTGGAAATAGGCTGCGGGGGCGGAGATAATCTTTTTGCTATACATCGGTTCCTGGAGAAAAAGAACATTCCTTCTGAGATCACCGGCATTGATATAAAACAGGAATGTATTGATACTGCAAGGCAGCAAAGCAAAATCAAAGCGGTATGGATATGTAGTGATTACAGGGATGCAGCCTGGAAAGAACATAAGCCTGATATTATTTTCTCATCATTATTCTGCCATCATTTTACAAATGAAGAACTTGCAGAACAATTACAATGGCTGAAAGTGAACAGCAAAATGGGCTTTTTTATCAACGACCTGCAACGCCATCCACTTGCTTATCAGTCTATAAAAATACTTACGCGACTTTTCTCTAAATCTTATCTTGTGAAGAATGATGCACCATTATCGGTGAAGAGAGGCTTCGTAAGAAAAGATTGGGAGAATATCCTTGGTAAAGCAAACATATCTTTCTATCATCTTAGCTGGCAATGGGCATTTCGCTACCTGCTTTGTGTACCTAATGAATAACGCACACATATATGATGTCGCAATAATTGGCGGTGGGCTTGCCGGCCTATCTTTGGCAATACAGTTAAAGAAGAAGGATCATAATGTGCTTGTGTTGGAAAAAGAAGGTTACCCAAGGCATAAAGTATGTGGTGAATATATCAGCATGGAAAGCAAACCTTTCCTTGAGGAATTAGGATTGCCAGTGAGCCAAATGAAACTACCAGTAATAAACAAGCTCAAGGTAACAGATGTAAAAGGATTTGAATTAAACGCACCGTTACCACAGGGAGGTTTTGGAATAAGCAGATATAAACTGGATGCATCATTAGCCAAAATAGCCGAGGAGAATAGGGTAACATTAATGACTAAAACGAGAGTAGAACAGGTACAATTTGAAAATGAAGAATTTACCATTAAGGCAAATAATCAATCGTTTGCTGCAAAAGTAGTTTGCGGGGCATGGGGCAAGCGAAGTAATATAGATGTGAAATGGCAACGAAATTTTACCAAAGAGAAAAAAAAATCGCTAAATAATTACATCGGTATTAAATATCATATCCAATACGATTGGCCTGATGATCTGATCGCGCTACATAATTTCAGCAACGGATATTGTGGTATCTCAAAAGTAGAAGATGGCAAGTGCTGTCTTTGCTATTTGACCAATGCTGCCAACCTGCAAAAGAACGGAAACAACATAAAAAAGATGGAGCAAAATGTATTAATGAGAAATCCTCATTTGAAGGATATTTTTGCTAAAGCAACTTTTTTATATGAAGAACCATTAGTGATCTCACAAATCAGCTTTCAGGAAAAAGAACAGGTACAAGAGCATGTGCTGCTTACCGGAGACACCGCAGGATTAATAACACCATTATGTGGCAATGGTATGAGCATGGCTTTTCACTCTTCGAAAATTGCTTTTCAGGAGATAGATAATTTTTTAGCCGGACGTATCAGCAGGATGCAAATGGAGGAAAATTATAAGCGCAACTGGAGAAAAAACTTTTCAACCAGATTAACAGCTGGAAGGGTATTACAAAGCAATTTCGGGAAAGATATTCTTACCACTCTTTTTTTAAAGACAGTCAACCGCTTGCCTTTTATACAAAAACGATTGATCGAGGCTACTTCCGGAAAGCCGTTTTGAGCCATAAATTCAATTTGATCGCCGCAAAAGTTAATTATAAAATAACACTGCCATTTGCTATATTGTATAGGATATTTGGGGGAATTAAAATATATATTACCCATGGACAAAAGCAATAATTATGTAGCACTTGTGACCGGCAGTACCGGGGGTCTTGGAACCGCTATGTGTAAAAGACTTTCAGATGACGGCTATCATGTTGTAGCCAATTATAACAGCGCCGAAAAAGCAGCGCAGTGGAAGGAGAAAATGAAGGCTGAAGGTTATGAATTTGAAATGTACCAGGCAGATGTAAGCGATTATGATTCCGTAGAAAAAATGGTGTGGCAAATAGAAAGTGAAATAGGCGAGATAGATGTGCTCGTAAACAATGCAGGCATTACAAGAGATGGGCAATTCAGAAAAATGACAAAAGAGAATTGGGATGCAGTGCTCAAGACGAACTTATACAGTGTATTTAACTGTACGCGTAATGTAATCAATCAAATGATAGAGCGACAATACGGCCGTATCATAAATATATCTTCAGTGAATGGCCAGCGGGGACAATTTGGACAAGCAAACTACTCTGCTGCAAAAGCAGGTATGCATGGCTTTACAAAAACCCTTGCAATGGAAGTGGCAAGAAAAGGCATTACCGTAAATACTATTTCACCAGGATACATCGCCACAGATATGGTAATGGCAGTGCCTGAAGATATAAGAAACAAGATAGTTGCAGAAATACCCATAGGAAGACTTGGCGGCACAGAAGAGATCGCACATCTTGTGTCTTTTCTTGCTTCACGCGAAGCAAGCTTTATCACCGGAGCTAATTACGCGATCAACGGTGGCCAGCATGTGTATTAAACAATAAGGAATGGAGCAACCAGAGCATTTATCGCAAAACCAATCTAACAAAGAATTTACGCCCGTAGGCTCAAAAAATGAAGCTGTATTCCTCGAAGGCCCTCATTCAAGATGGAAAGAGCTTACTTTTCTTTTTGATGTAATGAGAGAGTTTTTTTACGGATTGAGAAAGCTGCATTTTGTGGGGCCATGTGTTACAGTGTTTGGTTCGGCACGCTTTACAGAGGCAAATCCCTATTATAAAATAGCCGAACAAATAGGAGGGAAAATAGCATCTCTCGGATTTACTGTAATGACGGGAGGTGGTCCCGGGGTTATGGAAGCGGCAAATAAAGGGGCGAAAGAGGCTGGTGGACATTCCGTAGGCTGCAATATTGTTTTGCCTAAAGAGCAAAAGCCCAATAAATATCTAGACAAATGGATAGATATTGACTACTTCTTTATCCGCAAAACATTGCTTACCAAATATTCTTATGCCTTTGTGGTAATGCCGGGTGGCTATGGTACGATGGACGAATTTTTTGAAGCAATAACGATGATACAAACAGGTAAGTTCCAGCGATTTCCTGTTGTGCTGTTTGGAAAAGAATTTCACGAAGAATTGTATCAGTATATGCAGCGAATGGCAAGAGAAAAAACCATTAGTCCCGAGGACCTTCAATTGTTTTTATATACAGATTCCGTAGACGAAGCAATTGCTCACATAAAAAAGAATGCAATAGAAGGATTTGGGCTAAAGAAACGTACACACATCAAATTATAAGAATAGCACGAGAGATAAGCTCAAAGCCCTTGAGAATTTAAATAATGACTTTATTTTGTACACAAGTAGCAAAGTGAAAGCTAACGGATTATTGATAGGAAAAATAACTACCCAATGAGTGAAACACCGATAACTCCAAATGAAGTATTGGAAAGAATGCTAGCCCATGACAAATTTACCGCATGGTTAGAATTAAAAATTGATGAAATAGGATCAGGATATTGTAAGCTACATTATACTGTGAGAGAAGACATGCTCAATGGATTTTCCAATATGCATGGAGGCATTTTGTTTTCAGCATCAGATTCTGCTCTTGCATTTGCGTGCAACTCACACGGCAGACTTTCGGTGGCACTGGATGTTACCATTTCTTTTTTAAGACGGGCTGAAATTGGCGAGACACTTACTGTAGAAGCCAAAGAAATGTATTTAGGAAATAAGACCGGGGTTTATGATATAAGGACAATAAATGAACAAGGGGAACTGGTTGCATTCTTTAAAGGAACTACCTATAGAACAATGAAAGAAGTAGAGAGATTGCAACGATAAATTATTTTAATTAGGGCAGCAAGCCGTTACGGCATTATTACCGACTATACAAATTATCATGCTGCCGTAACATTTCGCGTTACATATTGGTATTGCAAAACCCGGTTTCTTATATATCAGTATCTTTAGCCTGAAATAATAATGCAATAAATTTACTATTGCATAATACTAATCTAAAATGTTTTAAAATATAGATATGTTTTCACGGTTGTTCGGGTCTAAAGAAAAGAAGAATGTTACTCCACAAAATAATGAAGATGCACCTGATTGGTCGTTTCTTGCAACTGATATACACTCCCATTATATACCGGGCATTGATGATGGCGCTCAAACAATAGAAGATAGCATAGAACTGGTATTAGCAATGAAGCAATTGGGTTTTAAAAGTCTTGTAACTACACCCCATGTGAAATATGACCATTTTCCAAACACTACTGAAACAATTACTACAGGATTACAAGTGTTGAAAAATGGACTAAGTGAAAGAGGTATTGATATGCCTATAAAGGCAGCGGCAGAATATTATATCGATGATTACTTCATGCGATTGTTACAAAGTGAGCCATTGCTTACTATAAATGAAAATGAAGTGCTGGTAGAATTGTCTTTCCTTTTTGAGCCAGTAAAATTGCACGAGACATTATTTAAAATACAATCATTAGGATATCGCCCCATTCTTGCACACCCTGAGCGTTATGCCTTTTATCATAGCAAACCAGACATATACAGAGAACTAAAAGACAAAGGATGCCTGTTGCAATTAAATTCGCTTTCGCTGACGGGATATTATGGAAAACCCGTAAAACAAATTGCAGATATGCTGCTGGAGCAAAAATTGTACGACTATGCAGGATCGGATATGCACCATATAAAACACGCAGAAACGCTGAGAAAAATGATGGATTCAAGATCGTTTGCGAAGATGCAGCAATACCCTTTTAAAAACTCAAAAATTAAAGTTGCATAGGCTGAAAATAAAATTTTTATGAGTGAAGATCTGCAATACCCGATAGGACGTTTTGAGCGCCCGGAGAAATACACACCAGAGAATGCGAAAGAGTGGATAGCTTCTATAGAAGCTTTGCCAAGTTGGCTGGATGTATGTATTGAGAACCTGGACGAAGCACAGATACACACGCCCTACCGACCGGGAGGATGGACCGTGCAGCAGGTGATACACCATATAGCAGATAGCCACATGAACGCGTATATAAGATTTAAGCTCGCACTTACCGAGGATAATCCAATCGTGAAACCTTATGATGAAAACTTATGGGCTGTATTGCCTGATGTAGAAGTTGTGCCAGTAAATGTTTCAGTTACCTTACTTCATGCCATGCACCGCAGATGGGTAGCATTGCTGAAAAGTATGCAACCAGCAGACTGGGGAAAAACTTATTATCATCCTGAATCGAAACAGAACGTTCCTTTGTGGCATGTGGGCGCAATGTATGCCTGGCATGGGCGACATCATATGGAGCATGTAAAACAACTGCGGGAGCGGATGGGCTGGTAGTTATTTATCGCCTTTTATTTTATTCCAGGTATCGTATAAAGATTCTTGTGAAGGACGGTTATCGGGAATTTCACTGAGAGGCTGGCATTGGATGAGGCTATCGAAACAATCCTTTGGCAATGTCTGGTATAAGTGTGTGCCTTTTGTTTTCCATGCTATCATTTCATCGCTTACTTCTTTTATTATTCTTCCAGGATTCCCAACGACCAAAGAACGAGCAGGTATCTTAGTTGTGGCACTAATAAATGACATCGCACCAACGATGCACTCATCCCCAATCTCTACTTCGTCCATAATAACAGAATTCATGCCTATCATTACATTGCGACCAATAGTTGCGCCATGTATGATAGCACCATGACCTATGTGAGCAGATTCCTTCAATAATACTGTGACACCAGGGAACATGTGTATTGTACAGTTTTCCTGGATATTGCACCCGTCTTCTATCACTATACCTCCCCAATCACCACGTAAGGCAGCACCCGGCCCTATATAAACATCTTTGCCAATAATGACATTACCAGTCACCGCTGCCAGCGGGTGAACAAAAGATGAGGGATGCACCACAGGAATAAATCCTTTGAATGAATAAAACATTACCTCAAAAGTAAACAGATGAAAGCAAAAGGGAAAGCTACTTGTATTTCTTATGGAACAGGGTCGTAACCACTTTTACCCCAGGGGTGGCAGGAAAGAAAACGTTTAAAAGCAAGCCAGCCCCCTTTGAATGGACCATATTTCTTTATAGCTTCCAAGCCGTAGGCGCTGCATGTAGGTGTATAACGACATTTGGCCCCCAAGAATGGAGATATAGCCCCCTGGTATATGCGTATGAGGCCAACAAATATGTAAGTCAATATTTTACGCATGTTCTGTAGAAGCGGCAACTTGTATGAGTCGCTCGATACCCTTTACCACCATTTCCTGCACCTTTTTGTAGTCAGGCATGGCAGTATCTGTAAAAATAAGAAATAAATGCAGGTGACTCTGTGACGGTATGGCGGGATATAACAAATGTTTATGAAGACGCCATGCTTCCCGCATCAACCGCATAATGCGATGCCTGTGTACGGAGCTGCGGAATTTCTTTTTGGGAACAGAAAAACCTACCCGCACGGGAGAAAACTCGGCGCCACGCTCTACAACATTATAGATAAACTTTCCCGGAAAAACAGAAAACGCTTTCCCGGTATGGAAAAGCGTATCAATATGTTGCTCGCGCTTCAGCCGCTCGTATGCTCTGAAAGTATAACGAATGGCAAAATGATTTTAAAAGTTATTTAAGGCGGCTTTCGTCTGACACTGTCAGCTTATGACGTCCTTTTTTGCGGCGAGATGCCAATACTTTACGGCCATTTGCCGTTTCCATACGCTTACGGAAACCATGAACTGTCTTACGGCGGCGGCGGTGCGGTTGATACGTACGTTTCATATTCTAATATTTTGCCCTTTTTACAAGGGGATATAACTTTCTTTGTAAAGGAGTGCAAAGGTAAAATATAAATTTAAAGCTGCAAAATTATTTCACAGAAGATGTTGCTTCTTTTGATGCCTGGGCCAGTTCACGGATCAATCCAGGGTCACGCTCTATGGCATTGCCTACGACTATCATATTAGTTCCCGCTTTGCAGTTTGCATATACCTTTTCGGGAGTGTGAATGCCCCCGCCAATAAATAGTGGTATCGTAGTATGTGAGCTTACCTTACTTATCATTTCATCAGTTATAGGAGTTTTAGCACCGCTGCCGGCATCCATATAAAGTATATGTTTTCCCTGCATCTCACCTGCCCATGCGGTACATAATGCCACCTCCGGTTTATTAGCAGGTATAGGGGCAGAATTGCTCATGTAGGAAACCGTAGTCGGTACCCCTCCATCAATTACCATATATCCCGTGGATATTATTTCTAACCCGCTGCTTCTGACAACCGGGGCAGATACCACATGCTGACCTATTAATAGCTCAGCATTGCGGCCAGATATTAAAGAAAGATACAATAAGGCATCTGCATAGGGAGTAACCTGCGCAGGGCTGCCGGGAAAAAGTATTACCGGAATATCACTTTCAGCCTTAAATGCCTGGATACAATTTTCTAATTGATTGGCTACAAGGAGACTACCACCCATTAGTACATAGTCGACAAGGGCCTCATTACATAATTCTGCCATATATTGCATATCAGTGGCAGCTACTTTATCCGGATCGATCAATACAGCAAAACCACTCTTTCCCTGTTTTTTGCGATCGCAGAGATCTTGATAAATTTTACCTATAGCCATAATACATTTCTACAATACCGATACAAAAATGGGGAATTAATTGATATTAGCCTAAATCTTAAGCCTAATTACCTTTTTTTAATTCATCTCTTATCTCCATTAATAGCTTATCAGTGGAAGATGGACCTGCAGCCGCTGCTTCTTCATTCTTTTTAAGGCTATTGAATAATTTTACAAACAAAAATATAGAAAAAGCTATAATAAGAAAATTTACTATAGTCTGAATAAAATCACCGTAAGCGAAAACGTTAGCTCCAGCGGCTTTTGCCTGCCCCAAAGAAGAGTACACATCCCCTGGTTTTGCAGGTCTTAAAACGTAAAACTTATCAGTAAATAACTGGCCTTTACCTGTTATGACACCTACCAGCGGCATGATGACATCATCGACCAATGCAGTAACGATTTTACCAAAAGCAGCACCAATAATGACACCAACGGCCAGATCTACAACATTGCCCTTTAAGGCAAATGATTTAAAGTCGTTAAGAACTCCCATATCATTTTTTTTTAAACTTAGTAAAATTTACTCTTTTGCCATAATTATTATCCTTCGATGACTTACTGTTAACCTTATTTTAATTAATTAAAAATAAAAATATATACTATGGAAACTTTTTTTGTGAAAAATGTTTCCATAGTTTTGTACGGAATTTATGGATCAGTTAACTAAAATACTCAGTGCTTCCGTTGAATTGTTTCGCCAATATGGCTTCAAAACAATCACAATGGATGATATCGCAAGAAGAGGGGGTATTTCTAAAAAAACACTTTACCAACATTTTGCGAATAAAAGTGAAATAGTAAATGAATCAGTGCTATGGTACAAGAAGCATATGACTGAAAATTGCGAAGTACTGATCCATGGTAGTGAAAATGCTATTGAGGCAATGGTACGAATGCTTGCATTTATGGATCAAATGTACAAGCAAATAAACCCGATGGCAATGTTTGAAATGCAACGTTTCTATCCTGAAGCGTATAATACATTCCGTGAGCAATTGCAGGCGAAGGATGTGGGCATGATGCGCGACAATATTTTGCAGGGCATAAGTGAAGGACTATACCGTCCCGAAATAAACGCAGATATATTAGCAAAATATCGGCTGGAAACATCACTAATGATATTACAGCCTAACCTATTAGTGAATGAACGTGACGACTTGCTGTCGGTGGGAATAGAAATAGGAGAACATTTTTTATACGGCATGATGACCGAGAAAGGAGTAAAACTTTATCATAAATACAAAGAAAAATACCTAAAGCAAGTATCAAAAATATGAGACAAATCTTTTTATCACTGGCTTTTATCACTTGTGGAATTTTTACATTAACTCAAAAAGTTAATGCACAGGGTGATGGGAACCCAGTGCCACTGAGCCTGGACGATTGTATGAATTATGCGTTGAAGCATAATTACGCTATAAAGAATTCTAAACTGGATGTAAAAATCCAACAAGCACAGAATAATGAAATAACTGCCGCTGCATATCCCCGCATAAGCGGCAAGGCGGAGCTGGATGACTATGTTAATCCGTCAAAGACATTCTTTCCAACTGGACAATTCGGCGAGATCATAGGTTCTTTTATCCCTGGAGCTCCTGCTCCGCCACCAGGTGCAGCTGACCAGTATACAGCAATTCAGATAAGCCCAAAATATGCAGGTAGCTTTGGTTTAAGTGGCTCCCAGACGTTGTTTGATGGAACCGTATTGGTTGCCTTGCAGGCAAGGAATACAGTAATGGAACTGTCCAGACAAAATGGCGAGGTAACGGAAGAAAATGTACGCTATAATATTACCAAAGCCTATGGTGCATTGGTAATAGCATACCGTCAATACAACATTATCAGCTCTTCTCTAAAATATGCGCGTGATAGGTATCATGACCTGGAAGTGACTCAACAGAACGGCATGGCGGAAAAAATAGATGTAGAACGCAGCAGTGTACAGATAACCAACCTGGCCACGGATAGCATAAGTATTGGCAACATGCTTGTATTATCAGAAGCAGCGCTGAAATACAATATTGGCATGGATATAAATACTCCTATCGTCCTTACTGATACCAATCTGGAGGAGCGCAAACAAGCAGCTTTGGAATTGCTGAATGAGGAAAAAGATTATAATCGAGTACCAGAATACAGCCTACTTAAAACACAGTTACAGGCTGATGAATATAACCTGAAACGTTACAAACTGGCAGGACTTCCGACACTGTCCATATTTGGAAACGCCGGTTACAACTATGCATCAAACGACATCCATCAAATGTTTTTAGGGCCCAATTACCTGTTCAGTTTTCTAACTGGGTTACAGCTTAATGTACCAATATTTAATGGTTTTATGCGTACCAATCAGGTAGAGGAAGCGAGATTAAATATTGAAAAAGTAAAGAACAATATTGATAATGAAAAACTCACAATAGATTTCCAGGAAACACAGGCACGCACATCGCTACGCAATTCTGTTCTGCAAGCGCAAAGCCAAAATCGTAATCTGGCAATAGCAAGTGATGTACTTGATCTGGCACAGAAAAAGTATAAAGCTGGTGTAGGCAGTAACCTGGAGGTAACAAATGCTCAAACTGACCAGCTTACAGCACAAAACAATTATTTCAATGCATTACTTAACGTAATCAACGCTGAGGCAGACCTTAAAAAAGCTTTAGGATTATTAAAAAACAATTAAACCAAAACTTACATTAAATTATATAGCATGAGACGCACAGCATATTTATTATTAATACCAATCTTCATCCTGGCATCGTGTGGTGGTAGCGGAAAAAAAGCTAACCAGTCGAACGCCAAAAATGAAGCGGAATTAGCTAAGCTGAAAAAAGAACGTTCTGATATAGACCAGAAAATAAAAGCGCTGGAACAGAAAACCGGTGATACCACCAAGAAAACAACTCCTGTATCTATACAGGAAGTACAACCTACAGATTTTGTTGCCACAGTGAATATTCAATCACAAATAACAGGCGACCAAAATGTTTATGCAGCCGCACAAGTACTTGGTACTGTAAAAGATGTTCTTGTACATCCTGGTCAACATGTATCAAAAGGCCAGGTATTGGCTACTCTGGATGCAGCGAATTTGGATCAACAAATAGAGACACAACAAGCCAGGATTAACTTTGCTAAAACCATGTATGAAAAGCAGCAAAACCTTTGGTCACAGAATATTGGTACTCAGGTACAATTACTACAAGCAAAAGCTAATTATGACGACGCCAGGTTACAAAAATCAGCGTTAGTTGCACAGAAAGATATGTATAGAATTGTCGCACCTGTCTCAGGGGTGATAGATCAGGTAAATGTTAAAGTAGGAGATGCTTCAAGTCCAGGCGCAGCAAGCATCCGCGTTGTAAATACTGATAACCTAAAGGCTGAAGCTAACCTTGGTGAAAATTACCTCGGCAAAGTGAACACAGGAAATCCGGTAACTATCGTGTTTCCTGATCTGAACGACTCTATAAAGACAAGACTTACTTATGTCGCAAAAGCAGTTGATCCAAGCTCACGTGCCTTTCTTGCACAGGTGATGTTAGGCAACAACAGCAAGCTGCATCCTAATATGTCATGTATTATGAAGATCGCGAATTATGAAGATAAACACGCGCTGGTAGTACCATTATCCATTATCCAGAAAACGAGCAAAGGAGATATGGTATATACCACTGATGGAACTACTGCAAAAGCAGTGTATGTAACAACGGGAGCTAACTCTAACGGACAAGTAGAAATATTATCAGGACTGAATGCAGGCGACAAAATAATTACGACAGGTTTTGAAAATCTCGATAATGGCGATCCGGTAACCATTCAGCAATAATGTAGTTGAAAGTAGAAATATAAACAACATGAAAGACACTTTTAAGGAGTTTAAGCCGTCGAGCTGGGCGATAGATCATCGGACAGCGATATATATCATTACTATTATCATCACCTTAGCAGGTTTGATGACCTATCTGAATTTGCCTAAGGAGCAGTTTCCTGAAATAAAGATCCCGCAGATCATTGTGCAGACTTATTTCCCAGGGACTTCTCCGGAGAACATGGAAAATCTTGTTACCAAACAAATAGAAAAGCAGGTAAAAAATCTCACCGGCATCAAAAAAGTAACAAGTAATTCTTTCCAGGATTACTCAGTGGTGATCGCAGAGTTTAATACAGGTGTTCAGATAGATAAAGCAAAGCAAGATGTAAAAGATGCGGTAGATAAGGCAAAGACAGATCTGCCTAAAAATCTACCTAATCAGCCTGAAGTAAAGGACATAGACCTCTCTGAATTCCCCATTCTGAATGTAAACATTTCAGGTAACTATGATCTGAACAGGCTAAAGAAATACGCAGACCGCATTAAGGATAATATTGAGGCGATGAAAGAAATAAAGCGTGTGGATATTGTGGGTGCGCTTGATAGAGAAATCCAGATAAATGTGGACTTGTATAAAATGCAGGCTGCGGGGCTTACATTCGGTGATATACAGAACACAGTATCGGCAGAAAATATTTCAGCAACTGCGGGACAAGTTTCAATGGATAACCAGAAACGTATCCTGAGTGTGAAAGGTGAATTTAAAAATGCCGCACAGATTGGTAATGTGATAGTAAGAAACCAGCAGGGCAAGGCCATATATCTCCGTGATATAGCACAAGTTGTAGACAGCTTCCAGGAACAAAAAAGCTATGCACGCCTTGATAATAAAAACGTTATTACACTCAACGTGATAAAGGCTAAGGGAGAAAATCTTATTGCTGCATCGGATAAGATACAAAAGCTTATTGTTACCATGCAGGCATCAGAATTGCCGAAGGACCTGCATATAGTTGTAACAGGAGACCAATCTGAAAAGACACGCTCTACACTTACTGATTTGATCAACACTATCATCATTGGGTTTGTATTGGTTACGATCATACTCATGTTCTTTATGGGTGTAACTAATGCCCTGTTTGTAGCTATGTCTGTGCCCTTATCGTGTGCTATAGCATTCATGTTCATGCCAGCAATAGGTTTCACACTTAATATGATCGTATTGTTTTCATTCCTGCTAGCCCTGGGTATAGTGGTAGATGATGCGATAGTGGTGATAGAGAATACGCATCGCATTTTTGATAATGGTAAAATCCCGATTGACAAGGCAGCGAAGTATGCGACAGGGGAAGTGTTCCTGCCTGTATTATCAGGTACAGCTACTACGCTAATGCCATTCGTGCCATTAGCTTTCTGGCCGGGCGTGATAGGTAGTTTCTTATTCTATCTTCCAATCACACTTATCATTACTTTGCTGGCCTCGCTTTTCGTGGCATATATCATTAACCCTGTGTTTGCCGTTTCATTTATGAAACCGCATAAAGATGAAGAGCATAATTCCAGGCCCAGATTTACTAAAAGAGACAGAGTGCTTGCTATCATTTTCGGAGCCATTGCTTTGATATGCTACCTGGGGCATGCTATCGGTGTGGCTAACTTTGTTATTTTCATTTACCTGTTCATATTGCTGGAGAAATATGTGCTTGCCAAAATGATCCGCACATTCCAGACCAAGACATGGCCAGCTTTCCAAAACTGGTATACTAAATGGCTGAAGCGTGCATTGCTAAATCCCGGCAAAGTAATGCTACTCACTTTGGGAGTTACTATTCTGGCGTTTGTATTGTTTGCAGTTCATGGGCCTAAAGTCGTATTCTTCCCTGAATCCGAGCCTAACTTTACTTATGTTTATCTTAACCTGCCTGTTGGCACTGACCAGATATATACTAATGAAGTGTTGGGAAAACTGGAAACAAGAGTTGACAGTGCACTTGGCATAGATCTGAAAACAGGCAAAACCAACCCGATAGTAAAATCCGTCATCTCTACTGTGACCGTAGATGCAGTGGACCCAAGCACAAATGAAATTGGTGATTTCCCCAACAAAGGAAGAATTGCCGTAGCATATGTAGAATTCTCACAACGCAACGGACAATCTACCACCGCCTACATGGAAAAAATACGGGCCGCTGTGAAAGGTATCCCAGGCGCCGAAGTAACAGTGGATAAAGAAGGTAACGGACCGCCATTACCAAAGCCAATCGTGATAGAAATAACCGGCGATAACCTGGACACACTGGTAAGCACATCAGAAAGATTGAAGCGCTACCTGGATGATAAACAAATAGGTGGTGTGGAAGAATTGCGTAGTGACTTCCAGGCAAAAAATCCTGAAATAATATTTGACCTTGATCGTGAAAGAATGAATACCGAAGGTATTACCACGGGTACAGTAGTAAATAATCTTCGTACTGCTGTATTCGGAACGGAAATATCCCGTTTCCGTGATCAGAATGATGATTATCCTATTACGCTCCGCCTGCTTGGTACACAAAGACAAGATATCAATGCGGTACGCAACATGCCTATCATATTCCGCGATATGGGCATGGGGGGAATTGTCCGCACTGTTCCTATCAGCGCTTTTGCTGATGTGCGTTATGCAACTACCTATGGCGGTATCAAACGTAAAAATGAAAAACGTATCATCAGTCTTTCATCCAACGTGCTAAGCAGCTACAACCCAAATGAAACGGTAGCAGCAGTGCAGAGTGAACTTAATAATTTTAAAGCACCTGCAGGTATTAGCATCCGTATGGGAGGGCAGCAGGAAGACCAGGCGGAAACATCAGCCTTCCTCGGCAAGGCTTTCGGGATCTCGATAGCACTTATTTTCTTAATTCTTGTATTGCTGTTCAATTCTTTCAGCAAAACGGTAATCATATTAAGCGAGGTAGTGTTCAGCCTTATAGGTGTGTTCCTTGGTATGGGCATATTCAAAACACCATTCTCGATAGTAATGAGTGGTATGGGTATAGTAGCGCTTATCGGGGTGGTTGTGCGAAATGGTATCCTGCTGGTGGAATTTACTGACCTGATGCTGGCTGGTGGCATGAAACCAATGGATGCACTCGCGGAAGGTGGCCGTACACGTATGACACCCGTGATACTCACAGCCATCGCCGCCATATTAGGATTGATACCATTAGCTGTAGGTCTGAATATAGATTTCGCTTCACTATTCACTCATCTTAACCCGCATATATTCTTTGGTGGGGATAGCACGTCATTCTGGGCTCCGCTGGCGTGGGCTATGATCTATGGCTTAACCTTTGCCACATTCCTTACCCTGATCCTCGTACCGGTGCTTTACTTATTAAGCATGCGCTTTAAAGCCTGGGTGAAAAGACAAACCAATAAAGTAAAGGGATCTATAAACGAACCTAAAGCAGTATTACAGGAGTCTGAAGCATAGTTTCCATCATATATATACACATCTGAAAAGGGACGCTCTGTGGCGTCCCTTTTTATTTTATAAAAATATAATTAGCTTTTTAGTGTGCTGTCTGCTTCTCTTTAATTATTCCCAATTCTTTGCCTATTTTGGTAAATGCAGCTATAGCCTTATCAAGATGGTGGCGCTCATGCCCTGCTGAAATCTGTACACGAATACGTGCCTGCCCTTTAGGGACCACAGGGTAAAAGAAGCCTGTTACATATATGCCTTCCTGCAATAAACGTTCGGCAAGCTTTTGAGCGAGCACTGCTTCATACAGCATAATAGGCACAATAGGATGTGTACCAGATTTTATATCAAAACCGGCTTCAGTCATTTTATTGCGGAAATAGATTGTGTTATCTTCAAGTTTATCGCGCAATGCTGTTGTCTCACTAATCATATCCAAAACAGCAATAGAAGCGCCGACTATGGCAGGAGCTAATGAATTGGAAAATCAATAAGGCCGGCTACGCTGGAGGAGCATTTCAACAATTTCTTTTTTGCCAGTGGTAAAACCACCAGAAGCACCACCTAATGCTTTGCCTAATGTACCTGTGATGATGTCTATCCGTCCCATTACACCACAAAGCTCATGCACCCCACGACCCGTTTTGCCCATGAATCCTGAAGAGTGACTCTCATCTATCATCACCAAAGCGTCATACTTATCCGCGAGGTCGCATATTTTATCTAATTGGGCAATAGTGCCATCCATTGAAAAAACAGAGTCGGTAACTATAACACGGCTGCGTGCATCGGCCTGAGCCTTTAGCTGTGCCTCAAGATCGGCCATATTATTGTGCTTATATCTTGCACGACGAGCTTTACACAAACGTACCCCATCAATTATAGATGCGTGATTCAATTCATCAGAAATGATTGCATCATCTTCACCAAATAATGGTTCAAAAACACCGCCATTTGCATCAAAACATGCCACATATAATATAGTATCTTCAGTGCCTAAAAATTTGGCTATTTTCTCTTCAAGCTCTTTATGTATATCCTGAGTACCGCAAATAAAACGTACAGAACTCATACCGTACCCACGGCGATCTATCGTATGATGTGCGGCCTCTATAACTTTAGGATGAGATGAGAGCCCGAGATAATTGTTTGCACAAAAATTTAATACAGTCTTACCACCTACTTTTATTTCCGCACCTTGTTCTGATTCAATTATACGTTCGTTCTTATATAAACCTGCGTCCTTAATATCCTCTAATTCTTTCTGCAGACGCTGATAAAATGATTTACTGGCCATATTTCAGATTTTGAGACAAAATAAACACAATCAAGGCATTTATTCCGCAAATAATTTATGTTTTAATCTATTTAAGGCACCGCAACAAGCTATCATAAAGTATTGTCAAAAAAATAAATGAATCAACAATTTGCAAGTTGTATGGTTTAATTTTGCATGCTATAATTTTTTCGACTTGCGATATTTCATCTTAGTAATTTTATTATTCCGGGTTTTTATCGCAGATGCCCAAACATTAACAGGCGTGGTCATTGACGTGGAAACCGGCAAGCCACTATTCCCGGTTACAGTTGTGAACCTTAATTCAAAGGCAACTGTTTATACGGATGACAAAGGGCAATATGCAATAAACGCCAAAACAGGCGATGTCGTTAGCTTCAGCTACATTGGCTATAATGCCACTCAATATATTACTCCACCATCTGTGTCTGTAAGCACCCTGAGGGTAAGGATGGTGCCAATAAATGTGCAGCTTAACGAATTTACCTTGAAGCGGGGATATACCCCCTATCAAAAAGACTCGGCAGAACGTGCGCAAACGTATCAGAAAGAGCTTGTTCAACCTAACCGAAATGTGACTGTGGGTTTTAACAATGGTGTGGCAATTAATGGCCCCATAAGCTTTCTTGCAAGCAAACTGGGAGCAGGAGATAAGGAAAAGAAGAAGTTCAGAAAGGATTATAAGATGTGGGAACAAAACAGATTTATTGATACACGTTATACACCTGAACTTGTAACATCATTGACAGGTTTTTCAGGAGATACACTTGCCACATTTATGAACTCATACCCTATGGAATATGATTTTGCCCGCGCAGCAAGTGACCTGGAAATAAAAATGTGGATCCGCCATAATTATAAAGAATACCTCAATAAGATAAAGCAACCTACGGAGCCGATTGTAAAAACGACAAATTGATCCAATTTTGTCTAACTTAGAGAAAAATCAATAATGGTTCCTCAATGGCAATCAGGTATCGTTAAACGAATTGAGCCAGCTACATACAATACTAACCGCTATTGGATAGAATTGCCTGAAGTGCAGTCTTTTGATTTTAAACCGGGACAATTTGTTACACTTGATATGCCTATACATGAGCAGCGCAATAAACGCTGGCGAAGCTATAGCATTGCTTCCATGCCCGATGGGAGCAACATTATAGAACTATTGATAGTATATGTAGAAGGCGGAGCAGCATCGAAATATATTTTTAGCGAAGTAAAAGAAGGCAGTGTGCTTACTTTGCGTGGACCGCAAGGTATGTTCACATTACCTGACCAGCTTGAAAAACATTTTTATCTCATCTGTACCGGAACAGGTATAGCTCCGTTTCGCAGCATGCTTCAGTATATGAATTTTCACAAGGTGCCTCACCACAAATTTCACCTGATATTTGGTTCCCGCACTCAAAAAGATCTGCTATATCACGAGGAAATGAAGGAATTGGAACGCACAATGGCATCATTTACTTATCATCCTACATTATCCCGTGAAGATTGGGAGGGAGCAAGAGGGTATGTACATGCCATATATGAGGACCTCTGCAATGAACACCAGCCTTCTTATTTTATGCTGTGCGGATGGCGTGCAATGATAGACGAAGCCAGGGAACGTATTGCAAAAATGGGATATGACAGAAAAGACATCCACCTGGAGCTATACGGATAGACTAACATACATTAATAGTTTATTTATTAATTCAACGATTAAACTTACACTGGCATACTCTTTTTACCTGAATAGCACTAATGTGCTGTTATGGATACCAACAAAAGAGTGATAATCGTATCGAACCGATTACCAATAAAAATTACTCATAAAGAAGGAGAAACCTCGTACCAACCCAGCGAGGGGGGGCTCGCTACAGGTCTTAACAGTATATATAAACAGCAGGGTAACATATGGATAGGATGGCCAGGGGGTATAGTAGAAGAAAAAAACAAGGAAAAAGTTATTAATGATTTGCAGCAGCAGAATTTATTTCCTGTATTTCTGTCAAAACAGGAAATAAATGATTACTATGAGGGCTTTTCAAACGAAACATTATGGCCTTTGTTCCATTATTTCCCCACATACAGCACGTATAATCCACAACACTGGGATATTTATAGAGATGTAAATCAAAAATTTGCTGATACGATATTAAAATTCGCAACTAAAGATGACATTATTTGGATACATGATTATCAATTAATGTTATTGCCGGAAATGGTAAGAAAGGTGATCCCGGAAGTGAGTATTGGCTTTTTTCAACATATTCCATTTCCTTCTTATGAAATATTCAGGATGATACCATGGAGGCAGGAATTGCTTAACGGTGTATTAGGAGCAGATGTTATAGGTTTTCATACATATGACGATGTACGTCACTTTCTCAGCGCTACCAACAGGATATTAAATACCAATGGCGTTGCCAATGAGCTGATGATCAACGACAGGATAATTGCCGTGGACGCATTTCCTATAAGCATTGATTATAAAAAATATAATCAACTGGCAGAAAGCAGTAATACCAGACGCAATGAGCGGAAGCTAAAACAGCTCATCAATCATAATAAATTAATTATTTCCATAGACCGACTGGATTATAGCAAGGGGATCATCCCCCGGTTGCAAGCTTATGATCTGCTATTGCAACGACATCCCGAACTACGAGGGAAAATAACACTGATACAGCTTGTGGTGCCATCAAGAGATAATGTACCCCAATACAAAGAGCTGAAAGAAGAAATGAACAGGATGATAAGCGATATAAACGGAAGGTATAGCACATTTAGCTGGCAGCCGATCCAACACTTTTATCGCTCATTTCCGATACATCTTTTATCGGCCCTTTATAAAACAGCAGATGTGGCATTGGTAACACCCATGCGTGATGGAATGAACCTGGTAAGCAAAGAATATGTAGCAAGCAGAATAGACCAAAAGGGAGTTTTAGTGCTTAGCGAAATGGCCGGTGCCGCGCGTGAGCTTTCAGACGCAATAATGGTGAATCCAAATGATATATGGGATTTTGCAGAGAAAATTTATACCTCACTGAACATGCCGGAGGATGAACAAAAACGCCGCATGATAACCATGCAGCAAACAGTTTCCAAGTTTGATATATTCAATTGGGTAAACAACTTTATGGATAAGCTAACAGAAATAAAAATGAAACAGCAAAATATGCTCACCAGAATAATCAGTTCATCCATCAGACAAAAAATAAGCATCCGTTATTACTACGGTATGAAGCGGCTTATATTTCTTGATTATGACGGAACGCTTGTGCCGTTTCAGAAACAAGTTGATGCGGCTGTTCCCGACGAGGAACTATTACATCTATTAACATTACTTAGCAGTGACCCGCACAACAAAATAGTAATAACAAGTGGCAGGGATTATCACACGCTGGATGCATGGCTCGGACACATACCGGTAGATATGATAGCTGAGCATGGAGCATGGTATAAAGAACAAGGCAAAATATGGCGCAGCCGCAGAGATCTAAGCGATGAATGGAAACAGGAAATCTACAGTGCACTGGATGTATATGCAAGAAGAACACCGGGTGCATTCATAGAAGAAAAAAGCTATTCGCTTGTATGGCATTACAGAAAAGCCGAAGCAGGATTAGGCAGGCTACGCGCACACGAGCTAATGGAAGATATAAGACATGTGGTGACTGATCGCGGATTGCAAATGCTGCAGGGTGATAAAGTAATTGAAATAAAAAATATGGCGATCAATAAAGGCAAAGCGGCCAAACGCTGGCTTGAAAAGGATAATTATGATTTTACTATGGCTATCGGTGATGACCATACTGATGAAGATACCTTTAAGGCTATGCCTGATGATGCCATTACCATTAAAGTAGGAAGCAATGCGTCGGCTGCCACTTATTTCCTTCACTCTTATAGAGAAGTAAGGGCATTGCTACAGGAAATGTGCCTATCAATATCATTTGAAAAGGAAGATCATAACCTGGAGCTATCTGAAGCATCTTAAATGATTTAGTACTATTCGTTTAATTTAGCAATTTAATACTGCTAAAATTAAACCTGATGGTTCTATACAATACAATTGGTGCAGGTTATAACACTACAAGGAATGCAGATCCATATATAACCAACCGCATATTCGAAATGCTCGAGCCGCGAACAGATGGAGTGTATCTGGATATTGGCTGCGGTACCGGTAATTATCTTAAAGCATTAACAGAAAAAGGATTGAACTTTTATGGAATTGATCCCTCTGAGGTGATGCTTAATGAAGCAAGAAAGAGTTGTGATAATGCTATTCTCATTCAGGGTACTTCTGAAAACATACCATTACCAGGTAGATTTTTTGATGGTGCGATTGCTATTCTCACTACCCACCACTGGAGTGATCTGCAAAAAGGACTTAAAGAATTGAACAGAGTACTGAAACCAGGAGCCAGAGCCGTATTTTTTACCTTTTCGCCTGAACAGATGATGGGCTATTGGCTACATCATTATTTTCCTAAAATGATAGAGAACTCAAGGCTGGTGGCGCCACCGGTAAGTGATATGATAGCCTACATCGGTAAAAGTGGCTTTGTCAATATAATACAGGAAAAATATTTTATACGGAAAGATCTACAAGACCATTTTCTTTATTCTAACAAACACAACCCCGCAATGTATTTGCTTCCGGAGATACGCATGGGTGCATCCGCTTTCAGAAACTTTACGACTCCTGAAGAGCTTGAAAAGGGATTAGCACAATTAGCAACTGATATCAATTCAGGAGATATTAATAATGTCATGAAAAAATATGAAAATGATATGGGTGACTACCTCTTTTTAGCAGCTACTAAATAATATGCTAAAGAAAACTTGGCCTGTCCAATCTTTTTGCTATCCTGTTAGCGGCATTCATTAATCCCACATGGCTATACGCTTGTGGAAAATTACCCCACTGGCTACCATCTTTAGCATCAACATCCTCGCTAAGCAAACCAAGATGATTAGTAAAATCCATTAACATGTTGAATTGTTCAACTGCTTCATCAGTACGCCCTACACATGCAAGCGCTTCGACATACCAAAATGCAGTAATCAGAAACGTTGTCTGAGGCTTGCCAAAATCATCTGCATGTACGTAGCGATAAAATAAACCTTTGTCTGCTTTTAGCTCTTTCTCTAAACCAATCAAATGATTTTTAGCACGTTCTGAATCAGGATCCAGGTAATTCATCATTATTAATTGCAAGGTGCTGGCATCAAGGTCGGATACACCAATAGCTTGTGTATATACTTTTCTTACCGGATCATAGCATGCTTCTATTTTTTCAACAGATTTGTTCAGAAGGGTTCTCGCCATATTCAGCAATCGTTCATCACCTATATGCTTTGCCATTTTCACTGCCGCTCTGCAACCTGCCCACTGAAACAGATTGGTATAACAATGATGCTGTACTGTATTTCTAAATTCCCATATTCCTGCATCGGGCTCATCAATTGTCGTTTCTATTTTACGCAAAATGTTGCTTATCCATATAGAGGAATCATGACGTTCTTCGAATATAAAACGACGATCGGTGTACAGAGGCAATAGAGATAAAAGTACCTGGCCATAAGTATCGTTCTGCACATGCTCAACAGCCTGGTTGCCTATTCTTACTGGCTTGTTTCCCATATAACCCTCGAGATCCACTATTATCTCTTTAAAGTTGGCACTCCCTGTGATTGTGTACAACGGATTGTAGCGCTCATTATCTTTTACAACGAGGTTGGTGATAAAATGGAAATAATGTTCTGCCTCTTCGAAGTGACCTATATTGTTGAATGCATTCAGTATGTAATAAGCATCGCGCAACCAGCAATAACGATAATCCCAATTACGGCCGCTCATGTGAAACTCCGGCAAACTGGTAGTGCTGGATGCAATGATTGCTCCTGTATCTTCGTACTGGTGGATCTTTAATGCCAGTGAAGAACGGATCACCTGCGGCTGGTACATATTGCCTATTCCCGTATTTTTTATCCATTGGCGCCAATGGGCAATTGTGCGCATCAAGAAATCTTCAGAAGTTGTTTCCAATGGCGCTTCTAATGGAAGGCCATAAGTGAGCACTAAATATTTGGTTTCATTCAGTACCAAATATTGACCATTAAGAATATGGTTTAGTGATACATTGGTGGTAAGGCGCAAGGGCTTTTCCAAACCTGTAAATTCTATATGATTACTCCCCTGATAAGACGTCAGTTGCTTTCTGCCATAGTCTCCTACAGGATTGCAGGTAACCTTGATACGAGGATAACCAGATATCGGTTCAATTTTCCGGATCACCATTAGTGGCCTGTAGTACCTTTCATACAAATAAAATCGCGGGGCAAAGTCTGTTACTCTATACTTGCCGGAACCGCATTCTATTTCTGTCGTGAGGACATTTGTGTTTTCAATATAGCGCTGTATAGAATGATATTCACCTTCGGGGAGAATAGAAAATTCACCTCCTTTCTGCGTATCGAGCAAACTACCGAATACAAAGCTACTATCAAAACGCGGCCAGCAGAGCCAGGAAATATTTGTATCAGTTTGTACATGTGCAAGATATGCGCAGTTTCCTATAATGCCTGAATTGTATGTGTGACGTTGCATTAATTGATCTTGGGATTTATATTCGAAAATGCTAAAAAAAAGTGCCAGTAATAAATATATTAATTAGCATCTATAAATGATTAGAAATTTATGCGTTACAATACCATTAAATGCCAATAGCTGTAATAATGAATATGGTTATTGACCAACAGGATGTGTTTTAATCTTTTTGGCTGATG